>Ga0007833_1000078_pt1 | contig 19788 bp, 15 predicted proteins | sample CryBogCBE25Jul07_FD_71204 | JGI IMG/M metagenome (GOLD analysis project Ga0007833, IMG submission 71204) | Freshwater microbial communities from Crystal Bog, Wisconsin, USA - CBE25Jul07 | ecosystem: Environmental > Aquatic > Freshwater > Lake | place: Crystal Bog, Wisconsin, USA | collected...
GCATCCAAAAAGCAACAACCTGTCCCACACCCAGTCGTGTCATCAGCTTACTCCCCTGTGGTCTCCTCGTTGCCAGAGACGGGAATCCGGACGCAAGGCAATCAGCCTGTCTCATCATCGAATGTTTTATCAACAACGACGTCGGGAGGGAAACCGATCGATTGATTTCCCTCAGTGGAAACATCGGTCGATGACAACGATCCCAACAAAAAGAAACCCGATCACGGCATTCGTCTCGAAAAAGGCCTTGTTAATCTCTTTTATGTCGAGTGATCCGGCCATGTGATGCTCGTAAAAAAGAAGGAAAGGAATGGGGATCAGCCCGAGAAAATAAATCATCCCAAGATGGGCCGAGAGTCCAAAGCCGATCAGGGCAACGAACATCAACAGGTGCAACCATCCGGCGAGTTTTAGAGCTCCCGGAATGCCAAGACGGACAACCATGGAGTGCAGTCCTTCGCGCTTATCGGCTTCCACGTCCTGCGTGGCGTATATCATGTCAAATCCCGCAACCCAACAGAGGACTCCAAATGCAAGAACCAGCGGAGGCCAGGCAAGGGATCCCGTCACTGCAATCCAAGCACCGACAGGAGAGGCCGAGAGAGCCAACCCAAGGAAAAACTGCGCGGCATGCGTGAAGCGTTTGGTCAGCGAATAGAAGAAAACGAGGGCCAGCGCCAGCGGAGAGAGAAGAAAACAAGCCCGGTTGATCAAGAAAGCCGTGACAACGAACATAACGGCGCTCGCCGTGCAGGTTGCGATCGCAGCTCCCTTACCGAGCAGTGTGTGACGTGCCGCTGTGCGGGGATTGCGCTTGTCAATTTCCCAGTCCACGACCCGATTGAAGGTCATGGCCGCGGTACGCGCGAGGACCATGCAAAGCAGGATCAGCAAGAAGATCCTCCAACCCGGCCATCCACCGCTCGAACTTGCGGCGACAGCCATCGCTCCAAGAGCAAATGGCAGGGCAAAGAGCGTATGGGAAAATCGGATGAAGGTGAGAAATCGGGTGAATGGAGTCATGAGTTCAAAGACCTATAACTGGAACCTGCTGAATGAAAAAAAGCCCCTTGGACACGTAGTATCCCTACTGGTTGCAGGTCTTGGGTTTTATTCTTTTTCCCCTCTTATTTGCTCCCCGGCTTCACCGCAGGGATATTCACCAGATCCTCGGGCAGGGCATCAGCCGGAAATGTCTCCGGTGTCATCTGCACAAGGCTCACAAAAGGCGCACCGAAGTCGGGAAGAGTACCCCCACTACGATCCACGATCGAACCGATCGCCACCACGATACCTCCAAGCGAACGCACGATATCAATCGTCTCCTGAACACGCCCTCCTCGCGTGACCACATCCTCGGCCACGATAAACCGTTCGCCTGGCATTACCTCGAAGCGACGCATCACAAGACCTCCGTTGCCATCCTTCTCAACAAAGATATGTCGGGTGCCGAGATGGCGGGCCACCTCCTGGCCGACAACAATGCCCCCGACAGCCGGGGAGATCACGGTCGGCCTCTTGCCCTCAACTTCCGTGTGAAAAGGGCGAAGTTTATCGGCAAGTTCCCCGCAGACTTGGGCAGCAACGGGAGCGTCCTGCAGAAGGAGTGCGCACTGGAAGAACTCACGGCTATGAAGTCCGGAACGAAGAACGAAGTGTCCATGGAGCAGAGCTCCGGTTTTTTTGAAGAGTCCAAGAATGTCGCTCATTGGGAAAAGGGATTGAGGATGAAGGCTATAAAATTCAGGATTGTTCGGGGAGCAGGGAGAATTGGGAAAATCGGGAGCTCGTTTTAGGTTTCAGATTTCACTTTCCTCTGGTCGCTGAGGCGCGCCAATGAAGGAAATGCCACGTTGTTGACGGTCAAGGAACTCCTTGGCAAGGACACGGTAGGCCGTGGCGCCGGCGCCTTTCGGATCGTACTCCAGAATGGTCTGGCTGAAGCTGGGGGCTTCGCTGATACGCACGGAACGGGGTATGGCCGCTTGAAAGACAACCTCCTCGAAATGGGCGCGGACATCACGCACCACGGCAGCACTGATGTTGGTGCGGACATCGAGCATGGTCATGAGCAGACCACTCATGGCTAGCGTGGGATTGGCTCCTGATTCCCGGATCTGTTCCATCACCCCGACAAGCTTGCCAAGACCCTCCAGCGCGTAATACTCGCATTGGATAGGGATCAGGATTTCATCGGCCGCCGTCAGTGCATTCGTCATCAGGATCCCAAGCGAGGGCGGGCAATCCATGATAATGAACTCGAACTTCCCTGAATCTCGCACAGGTTGAAGAACGCGGCGCAGTTGACCCAGATGCCCCTCCATGCGGGCAACCTCTATTTCGGCACCTGCGAGATCAAGATCCGCGGGAATGCCGTAAAGATTTTGAAGGCGTGTCTTGCAAACCAAATCCGCCATGGGGGCCTGCCCTATCATGGCCGCGTAGAGACTCCCATCGATACTGACCTCCAATCCCAGCGCACTCGAGGCATTCCCCTGAGGGTCGAGATCCAACAGGAGAACGGGGTGTCCGGCCTCCGCAATGGCGGCAGAAAGGTTCACTGAGGTCGTTGTTTTCCCGACACCTCCCTTCTGATTGGCGATGGCGATGACTTTTGTCTTCATAGTAATTTGGGAAAGCTAGCCTAGTGTGCCGTCCCACCATAGTAATCGGCAAGCCCTTGCGCGACAGCATCCGCATATTCCCTGTAGATGCTGGGGAGACGGGCGCCACCCACATTCCTGAAGCCAGGGTAGTCTCCCAGTTGCACTCTTTTGAAAACAGCACGGCTATTCATCACATAGGGCTCGCAATAGACCACGGGACATTCGTAGAGCCTGTTAGCCATCAGGTTCCGGACCCAGAGATAGGGATTAGAGGAGGCCGCAAGGGCATTCGCACCATGATAGGTGAAGGGAGGAAGTCCGGTGGCCCTTGCAAGGGAACGGGCAACGGCCTCCGAAGCCCCCAATTCCTCGGCATGGGTGCCTCCAAGAAGCTTGAGCAGCATGGTGTACCTTTCGTCCTCGTGAAGGAGTTCCGTGCCCGACATGGCGCCGCAAACGAGCAAGTGCAGGTGATTCTTATCCGTGAGAGTGGGATGCTTGGGGTCTCCCCACTCCTCGGCATTGAAGTGCAGGCAGACGACCAGATCGGGACGGATCACACGGTTGACCAAGCCGGCGCGATTGCGGATTTCTCCGACACGGTAGAACAGACGTTCGGCCTCCGATGCAAGGCGCTTTTGCGTGGGAGCAACGCCCTCCTCGTGAAGCGAGCCCAGCGCTGCCGTCATGAGTTTGGCAGGACGTAGTGACGTGGTTGCTCCGTTCTTTGAACGTGTCAGCCAGACTTCCGCCCCCTTGGACTCAAGGCGCTGCTTCAGCAACTTGGCCACAATGAGCGTCATCTCACCCTCTTCAACAGGGCGGGTGTTACCAATCCTGAACCAACGTGCCTCCATCTGAGCAAAACTTCCTCCAAGGTGCCCCGGATCGATGGCTATCCGCAAGCCGTTCAGCGGCTTCCCCGGCAATGGTGAGCGCTCTTTTCGAGCTTTCCAGTACTTGGGAGACACCTTGGCTTCGCTTTCCTTGCGAGCAATGGGAAGGAAAACCGGTGAGGCTCCAGGATATGGAGTGATGACAGCCTGCGAAGAGGTTATAGAGATCCACTCCCTCCAGGAACCATCCGGAACATAAACCCTCTGCAGGAGTTGCTCAAATTCAGGGGCCGTGATTGATCCGCCATATCCGGCGAGGATTGACCAGTCCGGCTTCTCCGCAAGGGGACTAAGCATGGCCGCGGGGAGCGATGGCACCGATACCAACAGGCAAAAAACGATACCGAAGCCCCAATCTGCCGGCTTTAGGAGGGGAAGATTCTTCACTCTGATTCATTTTTACATCGTCCCGGGGGGCGGTTTCGATAAAAACCGATGGATGGTCAAAATCCTTTTCCTTGGCGACGTGGTGGGTGAACCTGGTCGCATAGCGGCCTGCCGCACGGCAGAACTCTATCTGGAGCGAGGTGATGCCGACTTTGTCGTGGTCAACGGTGAGAATGCGGCGGCCGGTAGGGGGATCACGCCGAAACTAGCAATCGACCTGATGCGAAGCGGCATCGCGGTGATCACCTCTGGCGATCATATCTGGGATCAGAAGGAAATTTTTCCGTTTCTGGAAACCGAGCCACGTCTTCTTCGACCCGCCAACTACCCAACCGGAACACCCGGAAACGGCAGTATCGTACTCGACACCTCCCATGGCCCGATCGGTGTGCTCAATCTGCAGTGCAGGACCTTCATGAACAATCCCCTGGAGAATCCCTTCCTTGTGGCCACCGAGGAAGTAGAACGCATGCGGGAGGAGACTCCTGTCATCCTTGTCGATATTCATGGAGAGACAACCAGTGAAAAAATTGCCATGGGGCGCCACCTTGACGGCCGAGTCTCCCTGGTTATCGGAACCCACACTCACGTTCAGACCGCCGATGAAAAAATTTTCCCCAAGGGAACAGCCTTTCTCTGTGATGCAGGCATGTGCGGACCTGAGGATTCAATCCTTGGGAGGGATCCGGCAGCCGTGGTGGAGCGATTCAAAACCTCTCTGCCAGTAAAATTCCCCGTGGCACGAGGTCCTTTGATGGCATCCGGGGCCCTCGTCACGGTGGATCCTGAAACCGGCCGAGCCTCTTCCATCACAAGAGTGATGGAGCGTTACGGAGCCCCCTGAGCGGATAACAAAAAAATGGGCCTGAACTCGCTTCCCGTCCGATAGTGGCCTGTTAATATGAATACCTGATGGATCCCTTAGGACCAGTTCCCGGAGAAGAGAACCCGGCTGTTACTCACGCCGAACCGAAGAAAGCCGTATTGGCTATCGATAGCATGCTTCGCGGCGCGGCGCGGCTCCAGCGCTCCTTTGCCAAACGCTGGCGCCGACTGCGAGGAAAACCCCAGATGATCGCGGAAAGCGCCAATCTTCTTCCGACCCTTATCCAGGTGCTTGCGGCATTTACCCGAGTGGATGGAGAAATGCTCGAGGAGGAGATTGATTCAAGCCTTGGGTTCCTCAGGTACGATTATCCCGAGGCCGTCTATTCAGAACTCAGAAAACTCTTCCGTCAGGCCCTTGAACAACAGCAGGACTTGGGTGCCATGGCCGCAAAACTCTCGCTGGAGCTCAGTGATGACAGGAAAATCCTCCTGGGCGTTCAACTCTATGATCTCATCACCCGCTCCGGCATGAAATCGGAGCAGGTCGCGGCCTACCATGACTTCATGGCGGGACTGGGCATGGCCTCTCAGGCGATTGACATCGTCTACCAACTCAATGCGAACGAGCAGGCAAGCCCGGAATTCTACCAGACTGGAGTGTCTCCCTTGGAAGTCCTCTCCTTCGGTGACCCCGGACATTGCGATGTGGCACTTCGGGGTTTTATTTCGGACGAACGCATCCTGGCTTACAGGCACCAGAACCTCATCATCCTGAAAAACCTCTCCGGCAAGAGTCTGATTGTTCAGGGACGACTGCTGAAACCGGGCGAATTCTGCAGGATTTATCCAGGTCAACGCATCTTGGTCGGCGAACAGGTGATCACTAACCAGGACCTGATCTTCTATTTCAATGCGAAGAGGAACGTGACGCTTCCGCACATCTACGTGGCGATTAATAACGAAGAGGTCCGGCTTGAAAAATCCCGCAGCAGAGACAGTGATCTTGAAATCTCGTTCGGACTCAAGGTTCGGGTGAAGGCTCTCCAGGATCTGAGGGCAACTCTCCGCAACACACCTCTTCGCAAAGGCATCTCGGTGGACGCCCAGTTGAGTGACAAGATTTTTTTCCGTGACGGAGGAGAACTAGACCTTGAGGAGCTAAAAAGACGTGTGGGATCCTTTGGCGGACGTTTTGTGCTGAAGGGATCAAAGACCGAGTACATCGCCTCAAACAACCCTAATAAACTCGACGACGATGACATCCTGCTGTCACCCGGAATCGGCGGGGAAATCACGCTGAAGATCAACTGTGATTACCAGGAAAAAACCGGACGTGTCGAAGTGCTTCAGGCGGACCGACCGATCGTCGTGCGCGGCATCCCTGTCCGCGGATCCATGACACTGGTCGATGGTGACACGATCCGCATCGATGCGGGACAGGTTCTCCGGTGCAATTTCACCGATCGGATCATCGAAGAGGAACGCAACATCATCAGGTCGCTGGAAGCACGCGATCTCCTGTGCCGCTTCCGCGGCGGTGACACGGCGCTCGATAACCTTAATTTCAGCATCGAACGCGGGGAGATGGTCTGCGTGATGGGTGCAAGTGGATGCGGCAAGAGCACTCTCCTCCGCTCTCTTGCTGGTCAACTTCAACCCGTCGCCGGGGAGGTTCTGCTTAATCATCTTCCCCTCTACTCAAACCTGCAGACTCTCCTTCAATACATCACCTACATTCCCCAATACGATGCCTTCGACGAACAGCTCACCATTGAGGAGAATCTGAGATTTGCCGCCGCTATACGAGCCCCCCACCTTTCGCGCAGGGAACGTCAGCGTCGGATTGACGAACGACTGGCTGAGTTGGGACTTAACGAGCGTCGCAAAGAGGTCGTGGGAGGATCCCACCAGAAAGTGCTGAGCGGGGGCGAAAGAAAGCGTCTCAATATCGGACTCGACATGGTCAGCACGGCAGACGTCTACCTTTTTGACGAGCCGACAAGCGGACTTTCCTCGAAAGACTCGGAGCATGTCATCGAGATCATCCGGGGGATGGCCCATAACAAAATTGTTCTGGTCACGATCCACCAACCCACATCGAAAATATTCCAGATGTTCCAGAAGGCTCTCCTTCTGGACAAAGGAGGAAAACTGGTTTTCTTCGGCACACCCACGGAAATGCTTTCCTACTTTGCCGAGGCGGAGCACGAGCAACTCTTCGGGACAGAACTGGGCGGTTGCCAGGCCTGTGGCACGACCCGACCGGAATTTGTCTTTGATGTGCTGGAAACCCCTCTCCGTGATCTCGGAGGTGACCTGATTTACGAGGAGAATAACCGGGGACAGCTCGTTCCGGCCCGGCGCTTCGCCCCGGAATATTGGCGTGATAAGTTTGAGGCTTACCGCCTGATGAAGGAGGTCCAGCAACCCGCCTCGTCTCGCACCCCGATCCCGGCTGGACCCGAATCTCGAAGCAATCTGCCCCAGCGTCCGGCGGGATGGGAGGAACTTCGCTGGAGGGATGAATTGAACCAGTTCCTGGTCCTTCTGCAACGCACCTTCATCAGCAAACTGCGCAACAGAGCGAATCTCCTCACCACACTTGTGGAGGCCCCGATGCTGGCTTTCCTGATCGGCGCCGTTCTACGCTACTCGGAAGGAAAAAGTTATGACTTTGCCTCGGCATTCCACATACCGACCTATCTCTTCCTCTCTCTCGTGGTAGCCATGTTTCTGGGACTTACCAATAGCGTTGATGACATCATCCGGGATAGGCCGATTCTTTTGAGAGAGCGCAACCTCAATGTGCGCATCGGCTATTACCTGCTCGCCAAGGCGATCACACTGGGTCTTTTTGCCGCCGCCCAGTGTGCGCTCTTCACCCTCATTGGAGACCGGATGGTCTCGATCAGGGGTTTTTACGGCATTGAGTTCGCGGCCCTCTTTCTCACCGCTTTCAGCGGCATCGCCTTGGGGCTTTTGATTTCATCGCTTGCCCGCGAGGGAAAAACCGCGGTGAATATCATACCTGTTGTCCTGATTCCACAGATCATCCTTGGAGGAGCACTCATCAAGTATGAGGAGATGAACCGCAACCTGGACTTCATCCATTCCATCCACGAATGGTTCAATAGGCATTCCGATACCGCCATGGAGCCTAGGAGTGATCTTCAGGTTCCGTTTATCTGTGAATTCATGCCGATGCGATGGTCTTATGAAGGGATCATCTTTGCTCAGGCAAAACTCAATCCCCTAGCGCTGCGTCAGGCTCGCATCCAAGTGCAGATTAACCGCCTCGCCTCCATCAAAAACCTCAGCAGTCAGCAGCAGGACCGTCTCGACGACCTCAAGGATCTGCTTGCTATCCTTAGCGGACTGGAAGCAAGGACCGCGCACGATCTCGACAAGCGGATGGAACGAATCGACCGGGTGATCGCTGGAGGGATTTTCAACAGGGATGAATTGGTCAGCGAAAGGGGTGGGATCACCGCCGAGCAACTCTACACCAACCGGAAAGTCTTGGATTTGGTCTCCAAGGCCGAGATGGAACAAGCCGACTACCGAGACAACAGCCACCCCAATGTCTTTTTCGGTCCTGTAAAAACCTACTTCGGGCTTTCCATTCCCCTGCTCTGGTTCAATGCCGGAGTCATGATTGCTTCAAGTCTGATGATCTTCACCATCCTCTACCACATCTTGAGAAGGCAGATTCGCCTGACAAAAACCTAAATCCCGAACTGTGAATAATAGACTGATCCCGCTGGAGGACACGTGGCTCGATGTGGTCAGAAAAGCGGTGAGAGGTCTTCATTTTCCCGAAGGAGAGCTGGAAAAAAAGAGCGGTCTGAGTGCGGGATCCTTGGGCGAAATTCTTTCCGGGCATCTTCGGGAGGAGGATCTCCGAAAGCTCGCTCCAACCCTGGGCTTAAATCCAACCCGTCTTATCGACCTGGCTGAAGGTCGGTACCACCCGGGGGGAATCCCTCTTCCGGAAGGGATCGCCATGTTCACAACTCCTTGGCACGATTTTGAGGTTCACTCCTACCTTGCTTGGGATCCCAATCAGTCCTCAGGAGTGAGGACCGCGGCGGCGTTTGACACGGGTTCCGATGCCTCGGAGATGCTCTCTTTCGTTGAAAGCCACCATCTGGACTTGGTGCAGGTTTTTCTAACCCATGGGCATGGTGACCACGTTTTTGATCTGGATCGGATCCTGGAAAAGACAATGGCGAGCGCTTTGCAGGGTGATCGCGAGGAGACTCCCGGAGTTCAATCTTTCAGCCCCGGTAGAACATTCAGGATCGGATCACTGGAGATCGAAACCCGATCCACATGGGGACATGCCAAGGGAGGGGTTACCTACGTCATTAAGGGGCTTGAAAAACCGGTTGCCGTCGTTGGAGATGCCATTTTTGCCGGCTCGATGGGAGGCCCCATCGTCTCCTATGCGGCCTGCCTTGAAACCAACAGGAAGGAGATTTTCTCGCTGCCTCCAGAGACCTTGATCTGCCCGGGACATGGCCCTCTAACGACAGTTGCTCTCGAAATGCAGCACAACCCCTTTTTTTAAAAGGATTGTTCTATTTTACCCGGCGGATTGATTTCCAAGGCAGGGCTTGACCTGATGGGGCGTTATCACAGATGCTTCCACACCCATTAATTAATCATTCAAGGAAAGCAGGTGAATTCATATGCCGGAAGTTATTGTCCGTAAGGGCGAACCCATCGATCGCGCTCTCAAGCGCCTTAAGACCAAACTCGACACCGAGGGAATCCTCGACGAGGTGCGTCGTCTGCGCGCCTTCGAGACTCCGACTCAGCGCACGAAGCGCAAGGCCAAGGCCAGCGCAAAGCGCGCCAAGGCCAAGATCCGCTTTGTCTTGAGCTGATCTACGAACCACCTTCCACTCCCTGGGAGTGAATCCTGAAGTTCTCATCATCGGCTGCGGTTTCCTTGGGGAGGCCGCAGCCGAACTTTTTTCCATCCAAGGTCGCCAGGTCCTCGGATTGGTACGTGGGACTGGCTCGCTCGAATCCCTTGATGGCAAACCTTATGAATCGGCGCTCTGCGATGTCACTGATCAGCAATCGGTGGTTGGATTGACAAACCGACTTCGGAATGTACCCCTCGCCATTTATGCGGTGAGTTCAGGACGAGGTGGTGCCGATTCCTACGCCGCCATCTATCGGGATGGATTAAAACGTGTTCTTGAGCATTGGAAGCCGGGCAGGCTTCTCTTCGTGAGCAGTACCTCGGTCTATGCGCAAACCGAAGGGGAGTGGGTGACGGAGGAATCCCCAACGCTTCCCGACCGGGAGACAGGGAGAATCTTGCTGGAAGCGGAACGGATTGCCCTCGATTCGGGAGGGACTGTTGCGCGACTTTCCGGAATTTATGGTCCCGGCCGATCTGTTTTGCTACGAAAGTTTTTGAGGGGCGATTCCGTGCTTGAAGAAGGGGGGGGGCGTTGGATCAACCAGATCCATCGCGATGATGCCGCGACGGCCTTGATAAAACTGGGGGATCCCAATGTGCCACCGGGCTGTTACAATACGACGGATGACTTCCCGGCCACCCAACGGGAAGTTCACTGCTGGATGTCGGACTTTTTGGGGAAACCCCTCCCCCCGGAGGGACCGGGTGATCGGAATAGGAAACGGGGTTGGACTTCTAAAAAAGTTTCCAACAGAAAACTTCACGAGATCGGATGGAAGCCCGATTTCCCATGTTTTAGAGACGCATTGCCCCGCCTCCTGCCCACACTTTCATCCTTTATTTCAGACTAAAGGTTGCAGTGGAGATCCCTATAGGGTCATCTTGTCACTATTCTGATGAAGAAAACTGTGCTGATCGTCGATGATGAAAAACACACCCGCGACGGACTGAGGTCGGCGCTGGAGGATGAATTTGAAGTCTACGTGGCCGGTGATACGACCGGTGCCATCGCCATTTTGGATGCCGATCCCATTGATTTGGTAATCACCGATTTGAAAATAGGTAATGAGGACGGAATGGATCTGCTGGAAAAACTGATATCTCTCCCCAATGCCCCCATCTGCATCATGATGACAGCATATGGTTCTGTGGATACGGCAGTGGAGGCAATGCGCCGGGGCGCCTATGATTTCGTCACCAAGCCGATTAATATCGATCGCCTTGGAATGCTGGTACGACGAGCGCTCCGCGAGAGGGCTGTTGAAACGGAGAACACCGAACTAAGAAGGGAGGTCCGAAAAAACAGAGCACCGGACAAAATGATCGGTCGCTCTCAAGCGATGGAAAAAGTCTTTGAAACCATCCGTCAGGTAGCCCCCACCAAGGCGACAGTGCTGATCCAAGGGGAGAGCGGTACCGGCAAGGAGGTCGCGGCCAAGGCCATCCACACATTAAGCAACCGCTCAGACAAACCATTCATTGCCGTCCATTGTGCAGCCCTATCTCCCCAACTCCTCGAGAGTGAGTTGTTCGGGCACGAGAAGGGAGCTTTCACAGGAGCAAGCGAACGAAGAATCGGTCGCTTCGAGCAGGCTTCGGGAGGGACTCTATTTCTGGATGAAATCGGGGAAATTGATCCCTCGGTTCAGGTGAAGATCCTCCGCATTCTTGGTGAAAGGAGCTACGAGCGCGTCGGGGGTAACCAGACTCTGAGCACCGATGTGCGACTGATTGCTGCCACAAATAAAGATCTCTCATCCCTGGTTGAAAAAGGCGTCTTCCGTGAGGACCTCTTCTTCAGGCTCCACGTGGTACCCTTGACGATGCCACCCCTCAGGGAACACCCGGATGACATCCCCCTGCTGGTGCATTCCGTCCTCAAGGAAATGGCGAAAGAGCATGGCAAACCCGAACGTCATTTCTCCAAAGAGGCAACAAGGGCCCTCGAATCGTATTCTTGGCCCGGCAACATCCGTGAACTAAGGGCTGTGGTGGAACACGCCGTGGTCCTGGGTAGCGACCCGGTCACGCTGGGAATAGAAGATCTCCCCTACTCCCTGAGAAGTCATCGCACCGAATTGCTGGAAGACGATACTCTTGATCTTTCCAAAGCCTCCAACTCACTTATCCGTAAAGCACTCGAAGAGTGTGCCGGCAATCGAACTCTTGCGGCAAAAAAGCTCGGCATCAGCCGTCGCACGCTTCATCGTCAACTCTCAAAACTAGGCATCATAAAAACTCCCCATTAATCAGATGGCTCTTCAAGAAAAACTACTCGACCTGGATACCGGCACCACGGCTCGATTTTTAAGAATCGGCATGATCAGCGCGGTCCTGATCGGTCTCTGCCTTGTCTACACCATTGTGCAATTCAAAGGACTTGGAAGCGAAACAGCGATGGATCAAGCGCAAATTGCGAGATCGCTGTTGTCTGGAGAGGGATTTTCCACACGATACATCCGCCCGCTTGCCATCCATCAGTTGAGCGATACGGGTAGAAAAATCCCTTCGGGAAATTTCCCGGATTTCTACAATGCCCCTCTTTACCCCCTTGTTGAGTCGCTTGTTCTTCTGCCAGTTAAAAAACACCTCACCATGACACCGACGGAAACGCTTGGCGCGGGAGACCGGGCCATAGCGATCCTCGGCGTGATCCTGCTGCTGGCAGGCGTTCTCGTGTGGTATTATGTTGCCCGCCTGATCTTTGACCACTCCCTTGCCATTCTCTCGGCGGGACTAATCTTGGTGACCGACTTGATGTGGCAATTTGCCCTCGCGGGACTTCCCCAGCACCTGTTGATCATCCTTTTTGGCCTCGTCACGTACTGTGCCTTGAAAGCCAGTCATGCAAACGAGGAGGAGAACGACCTTCAAGTGTTGCTATGGTTAGGAGGAGCAGGACTGGGCCTTGGCCTCATGTCACTGACCAATGGATCGACTGCTTTTTTTGTGCCTGGTTTCCTAGTCTTCTGCCTTGTGGGTTTTGATGCTCGGATCAGGGCATTTCTAGTGCCTCTTTTCACCTATTTTCTCTGCATCTCACCATGGCTCATCAGGAACACCATGGTCTGTGGCAACCCGTTGGGACTCTCAGTGTACACTGCATTGGCCGGTGCGGGAGTGACAGAAAGCTCCATTATGCGTGGCGTCTCCACGGGGTTGATATTTGGCGGGGGGATGGCCACAAAATTCCGATCAGGCATCCTCGATCAGGCCTCCCATCTTTGGGAATATTTTGGACTCAATCTTGCAGTGATTGCTTTCGTGGTCTCCGTTCTTCACCCTTTCCGAAGTGCGTTCGCCTCATTATGGCGATGGATCATCCTTCTTATGTGGGGCGGTGCGATCATCGGAATGACTTTTTTCGGAGTCTCCGGTGCCGTCTCCGGAAATCAACTGCATGTCGTTTTTCTACCGGTCTTCATCATCTATGGTCTGGCTTTCATTCTGGTACTTTGGAATCGACTCGAAATCAGCTTTAAACCCCTCCGCATCGCTTTTCTGTCCCTTATTTTCCTCCTCTCAGGTACGCCGATGCTGTTGACCCTTCTGGCGGGGCAAACTGCACGCATTCAATGGCCCCCTTACGTGCCGCCATTCATTGCGATCCTCCAGAATTGGTTTCAAAAAGAGGAAATACTCTGTTCGGACATGCCTTGGGCCGTCGCATGGTACGCCAATAGAAAATGTCTCCTGCTTCCGGAAACCGTGAAGGCCTTTGATGAAATTTCCGATTACAGCACCCTTGGATCAGCAATTGTCGGCCTTTACCTCACCCCGATATCGGGCCATGACGATTTTCTGTCGTTGGTCAAAGGCGAAAACAAGGAATGGGGACCCGTCATCATGAGAACCGTGAACCTGAATGAATTTCTCCTGAAGAGTTTCACCCCACTGCCGATCGACGGGGAATGCATTCTCTATGCGGACACGGAACGATGGGCGCGTAAAACCATCAAATAGAGATCTATGTCCTCCTCACCGAAAACTTCAGTTCCCAATGAACAGACGATCGAGTCATCTCTGAACAGGTTAGAGGCTATCGTTGCGGAAATTGAGAAAAACCCGCCTGCGTTAGAGACTCTTATCGAAAGGTATGAGGAGGGCATGAAACTGCTGAAAACATGTCGAGAAAAGCTTGATGCCGCTGAAAAAAGGGTGGAAATCATCACGCGCACGGTCGGGGGAAAAGAGGGACTAGAACCCTTCGAGGATCAGTGAATTCAAGACTACTGAACAGGATCAATAGTCCAATTGATCTTCGTGCCCTTTCCGAAGCAGATCTCCCATCACTTTCCCAAGAGATCCGGGAGGAACTGATAGGATCGCTTTCGGAAACCGGCGGCCACCTCGGACCCAATCTAGGAGTCGTGGAATTGTCGATCGCCCTTCACCGTGCCTTCGAAACCCCCAAGGATAAGATTCTCTTTGATGTGAGCCATCAGGGCTACGTGCACAAAATTCTGACAGGAAGGCGCAGTCAGATGTCCACAATGCGCCAACATGGGGGACTGAACGGATTTTTACTCAGAACAGAGAGCGAACACGACTGCTATGGGGCGGGTCATGCGGGAACCGCCCTTTCCGCCGCGTTGGGAATGGCGGCGGCAAGGGACATGAATGGGGGGAGCGAGCATGTCGTGGCGGTAGCGGGTGATGCCGCATTCACCTGTGGCGTCAGTTACGAGGCGCTCAATAATGTTGCCGAGACCACAAGGCGATTCATCGTGATTCTCAATGATAACCAATGGTCGATTGCCAGAAATACCGGCGCCATCGCCGAGCATCTCAATCGCATTGCAACCAGCCCCGCCTACGAGCATCTGCACGATCAGGCTGCCAGGTTCGTGGAGTGGATCGGGGGGAAGACGGCTCGAAAACTAGCGCACAAGATCAAGTCGGGAGTGAAGCAGATTATTGGACCAAGCGTGATCTTCGAGAATCTCGGCCTAAGATATTTCGGACCGATCGATGGGCATGACATCCCGCTTCTCATTCGGACATTTGAGTTCCTCAAGACTCTGAATGAGCCCGTTATTCTTCACATCATGACGAAAAAGGGAAAGGGGTACGGACCTGCGGTCGAAAAACCCGACAAATTCCACGGACTAGGAAAATACCAACCCGACACGGGAGAGACCCTTAACAGCCCTTCCCCCAGCTATTCCGAGATTTTTGGAAAAACACTCTCCGACTTTGCTGATCACAATCGGAAGATCGTTGCCATCACGGCAGCAATGCCCAACGGTACCGGGCTCACCCAGTTTGCCGCGCGTCATCCGGACCGATTCTACGATGTGGGGATCGCGGAGGAACATGCCGCGCTCTTTGCCGCAGGGATGGCCACACGGGGTATGAAGCCATTCCTGACAATTTACTCCACGTTCATGCAGCGTGCCTTTGACATGATTGTCCATGATATTGCCTTGCAGCATCTGAACGTCGCGCTTTGCATGGATCGAGCCGGTCTTTCCGGAGACGATGGCCCCACCCATCACGGACTCTTTGACATTGCCTACCTGAGAAGCATTCCGGGCCTTATCCAGATGCAACCGAAGGATGAGGAGGAATTCGCCGATATGCTCTGGACCATGGCCAATCATCACGAAGGTCCGATTGCCATCCGTTACCCCAGGGGATCCGGGACAGGCGCCCTCGCAAAACCTTCGCCACGACTCTTGGAAGTTGGCAAGGCTGAGGTTCTTCGTCACGGTTCCGATATGGCCCTCTTCGGCCTTGGTAATTTTTGTGAGGTTGCCTTGGAGGTCGCTGCTCTTCTTGAAGATCAGGGAATTAAAGTTGCTGTTATCAATCCACGCTGGATTAAGCCGCTTGATCTAGGGACGTTGGAATTTTTTGCCCGTGGAACAAAATTAATTTGCACCCTAGAGGATCATGCTGTGACAGGAGGCTTCGGCACAGCCGTCTCCGAGCATCTCACCGACCTAGGCATCACCACACCGCTTGTGCGCATTGGTTGGCCCGATCAGTTTATCGAGCATGGCTCCGTCGCGATTCTAAGGGCGAAATACGGAATGACAGCTCCGGCAATCGCCGAGAGGATCCTAAAGTCCCTGAAGCTCGGGCTACCTACTAATCAGGAAACCCGCCAATTAGGCACGAACCTGCGTTAAGCGGCAATCGCTTCAACATAAAAAACCCGCCTCCCTCCGGAGAAGCGGGTTTTAGATCAGTGAAGCAGTAAACCAACGGGCTGATCCCTTCGTACTTAAAAACTGAATTCTTTAGAGCCCCTTGTGGGATCCGTCGCAGAGGGGGCCGTTGCTGCTGTGCTTGCACCCGCAGAAATAAACAGGCCCATCCTTTTCAGCTGTGTAGGGAGTTGGGGAAAAATCGCTACCCTTGTGGGCCCCATCGCAGAAAGGCTGAGTGGCACTTTTGCCACAAGAACACCAGTAATAGGTCTGGCCAGCTTTGACTTCGACGGGAACGGGAGATTTTTGGGCGATGACGGGTTCGGACATAAGAGGAGTGTTGGTTGGAATTGAGAATTGAGTTTTTTATTTAAGATCATTAAATTCTTAACCTGCTTGCAGCAGAGAACAACTTTAATTTTCCAACCCCGCAATTCCATGAACCATACTATTCCAGAAACCCAACTCCTTGATGCACTGAATTGGAGATATGCAACCAAAGCCTTCGACGCTTCAAAAAAAATCGCCGAAGATACCTGGAAAACCTTGGAAAAAACCTTGGTCTTGTCGCCATCCTCCTTTGGTCTCCAGCCTTATCGCTTTCTCGTGGTGGAGGACCACTCCACACGAGCAAAACTTCAACCACACTCTTGGAATCAATCCCAAGTTGTGGATGCATCTCACTACGTTGTTATGGCTGGCCGCACCTCCATGACGGAGGCTGAAATCGATCTCTTCCTTAATAGGGTTGTCGAGATTCGAGGGATCCCTCTTGAGTCCCTTGAGGGATACCGTGGCATGATGTACGGCAGTCTCCTTAGTCCCGGAGCTGATGCACGCATCCCTCATTGGGCCGCTCTTCAGGTCTACATCGCCCTCGGAAACCTGATGACCTCTGCGGCTCTTCTCGGTATCGACACCTGTGCGATCGAAGGCTTCGTTCCTGCTGAGTATGATGCCATCCTGGGCCTCAAGGAGCAGGGTTACGCTTCCATGGTCTGCTGTGCCCTTGGCTATCGGAGCGCCGAAGACAAATATGCCTTGGCTCCCAAGGTCAGATTTCCCGCTGCTAATCTTATCAAAACGATCTGAGGGGTGCAAAATCCCTTAAGTCCAATAGCTGAAAAGCTTTCTGTACTCTGAGCGTTCTGCCCCCATGCTTGATTGAGGAGCCTGCACGCGATCTTGGGGAGCAGCCAATGGCCGCTCTCCTAAAGAATCTCGGCCTAAAGTCCCATGATCTTGTGGCCGCCTCCACCGAACAGATTACGCACAAAATGGTGGCCCGTGGTTGCAAAGGACGCCGCCTGACAAAAAACGTTCAGGGAAAACTTCTCAGGGCTTTAAATAAAGTAGCCGGCAAATCCCTTCTCCTAACTGATCTTTTCAATTACTAAAGTAGTCGATCAGATCCTGGCACGAAGGAATGGATCGACGCCCCTGGAGGGGACTGCGTTTTGCTATGTATTGAGGACTTGCGATGCCACTGGAGATGGATGATCGTACCAAGTGCCATCAGTTTCTCCCCCCCTTTAAAAAATGATTTTTCCCCCCATGAAAGGCTCGAATTGCACGGCGATCTCAGTTCCGCCTGCTGACAAAACTGCTTCTTTCAAAGCCGTACTCCCCGGCAAAGTTCTCGGTTTTGTTGCGGCACTTTTCTTCGCGGTCATTAATTCTTCCAATGCCACATCCTATTACGTGGATACGGCCGCTCAGTTCAATTCCAAGCGCGATAAGAATAATAATAGTTTCTCCACCCTATACGCGGGTGATCGCATCTTCCTCAAAGGAGGTAATTGGGCGGGGCTTACCAACACAATTACGGGGTCGATGACGGATGCCGATGCTCAAACCAATCCCGCTATCATTTACGCCTGCGATACGAACTACACTCCCACTTTGGGGGGCGTCACTGTGGATGGGGTCTCGCAAGTAACGCTAACGGGAAGCGGCATTGTGTTTGCCGGCATCACGTTCAGTTCCAATAGCGGGATGACACCAGCCAGCAGTTACACGGACTACGCCGGAACGGGTTCCTATTTCATCGAGGCCGCCGCGAATTCTCGTTTCATGACGATCTCCCACGTCAAATTTGATCACTGCGGAGCGTCCTGCACGAACACTAATTCACACTACGGGCCCTGGGTATTACTCTACGGATATCATAACACGCTCCAGTATTGCGATTTCCAAGGAAGAGACTTCAATACAAACGATGTAAAAATTTCCTCCTACAACGGATGGAACAGAACGTCGATACGCGATGCCACGGTTGTGATCTACACAACAGGCTCAGAAACCAACTTCGGTTATCATTCGGTCAGATACAATTACTTTGGGCCGCGATTAGTTCCTGAGAATGGAGATACCAATCTCTACAAACCACAAGACCCTAGCTATTCCAATACCTATGTAACCCTAATGCCCAATGGATGGGAAACAATCCGCATCGGTGACAGTTCCATCTGCAACTCAAACTTCAACACCAAGGTCGAGTTTAATACCTTCTACCGCTCCATTTACAGTGCTTACGGGGGCCCCAATGACGACAACGGCGAACCGGAGATCATCTCCATGAAATCCCGCCGTGATCTTGTCCGTTACAATACTTTCCTCAATAATTACGGCCAAGTCTCTTTCCGTGAGTGCGATTATTGCATGGCGGTGGGTAACTTCTTTTTGGGAGGAGGTGCCTACGACACCAACGGTAATGTGGTCTTCACTGATCCGCCCAATAACCGTATGAGCGGAGTGCGTGTCTTCGGTTTCGGTCATATTGTGGCCAACAACTATTTCTACAAACTTACTGGCAGCAGCGGAACACTTCCTGCGATGGCCCTGGGAGAGGGCACTAACGCCCCCGGAACCCTGACAAATTTCAACATCGCCAACCTCACAACCGCCTACAAAACCGCCACTTATACTCAGGTTTTGGGAAATACGTTCATTGACTGTAACACCATTGATCTGGACTCCAACCAAGATACCAATCAAGCCAATCGCCCTTACGGGACGCAATTTTATAACAATCTCTTCTTTTACAGTGCCAATATCGGCGCTGCAGGCATCATTGCCGACAACGCTTCCTATTCACTGAGCAATTACGGCGGGCAGGCTTCTGGTAACTACGTCTACACCCCTTCGGCCTATGGTTCTCAACTTGGAAGCTCCCTTTCCATACTCGGCGCCCTTAGCAACACGATCACCACAAACAGCGCCTCAAACCCGCTGATGACAGGAAGTTATGATGTCCTTACCGTTCCAGCCACGAATAGTCCCCTACTGGGTAGTGGCAGTCCCCTTCCGGTCATCAGTGACACCTCGACGAATGCCCTCTATTCCACGCTGAGTTCCGATGTCACAACCTATGGTTCCCTTGACAACAGAGGACTACCCCGCCCATCAAGCGGCCAGGAGATTGGTAATTACCAAGGCACAAGTTACGGCACAGGATCCCGCCCCCTTCACCGGTATGAGGTCGGAAATGTCCCCTCCACCTACTATCCCCTGCTTCTTCCATCCACGAACGCATCCGTTACGATCAGCAACCTGATCCAAGCCTATTCAGGGTTGCCTATTACCCCTTCGAGCACAACCATCCCATCAGACCTGCCGGTCACCTATACGTTTAATGGCTCATCAAACGCCCCTTCCGCCATTGGTACTTATGCACTTCGAGGATCTGTTTTTGATTCCATTTATCAAAACACGCCCGTAGTCGGAACGTTGAACATTGTTGCTGCCCCTACCATTACAGGAGGTCTGAATCTATTGGGAGTGGTTGGAACGGCATTAAGCTATCAGATCACGGCAAGCGGCAATCCCGTGAGTTTCGGGGCAAGCGGATTGCCCAACGGCCTTAGTCTGGATACCAATTCGGGCCTGATCAGTGGCACACCTGCACAAGCGGCGAGCAATTCGGTGATAATCAGTGCGATCAATGCAGAGGGTGGGGTCGGTTCAGCCACACTGACCAT
>Ga0007833_1000080_pt1 | contig 19499 bp, 18 predicted proteins | sample CryBogCBE25Jul07_FD_71204 | JGI IMG/M metagenome (GOLD analysis project Ga0007833, IMG submission 71204) | Freshwater microbial communities from Crystal Bog, Wisconsin, USA - CBE25Jul07 | ecosystem: Environmental > Aquatic > Freshwater > Lake | place: Crystal Bog, Wisconsin, USA | collected...
CCCCTGTGGCATCCGAACAAGGGAGCATGGTTGATATCATGGGGATCGGTGTCCTTATCCGTGGAAGTAGCGGTATAGGCAAGAGTGAGTGCGTCCTTGGGCTCATTGAGCGCGGCTACAGCCTTGTTAGCGACGACATCACCCGGTTCCGCAATCTGGAGGGAAGGGAGCTGATCGGCAATAGCAAGGAGCTGACACGCTTTCACATGGAGGTGCGCGGCATCGGCATCATCAATGTCGCCGCCGTCTTCGGTGCTGGCTCCGTCCGTCCCGAGAAGCAGTTGGATCTCGTGGTTACTCTAAAGGACTGGCACGACGTCGAGGATATTGATAGGATCGGACTTGACAGGGATACCTATGAGATCCTTGGCATTTCCATACCACACGTGACCATCCCCGTTAGAACAGGACGCGACCTAGCAAGGCTCGTCGAAGTTGCGGCCCTCGACCAGAAACTCAAGTCGATGGGCCACGACACGGCTCGTGAATTCAACGAACGACTTCTCCGGGCCATGACGCCCACCAAGGAACGCCTTAAGAAATGAGCAACCCAAGCGACGCACCCTCAGCCACCAAGGACCTGACCATCGAGAACCGCAACGGTCTCCATGCTCGTCCGGCGGCACTCTTTGTCAAAACCTCCAGCCGTTACCGATCTGAAGTCTGGGTCGAGAAGGATGGAGAGCGCGTGAACGGCAAGAGCATCATGGGACTCATGATGCTCGCCGCCGGCAAGGGGTCTGTCCTCCGTGTCATTGCCGAAGGAGAGGATGCCGAGACGGTATTAAACGAGCTGGAACAGTTGATTTCGACCCGTTTCGGCGAAGAATAGACTCGGTGTCAACGCTTTTGGCGCTGGGTTGTGAGCTCCTGCGCTCGCTGTATAAGTTACACAGCTTTGCTTGGAGGGACGTGCCTCTCATCGAAACTTCGCTTATCTGATATGATGATCACCGCTGAAATTCTTGAAAATCTGAACTCTCGACAGTCGAATCGAACAAACTAGCTTAATTCCATGATCATTCTCCTCCCGCTGATCCTTGTTCTCATTTATCTGCTCAGTTCAATCCGCATCTTGATGCAATACGAGCGGGGGGTTGTCTTCACCCTGGGCAGATTTTCCGGCGTCCGGCAGGCGGGTATCACACTGATCTTCACCCCTTTTCAGAAGATGACGAGCGTTTCCCTGCGTACAGTGACGATGCAGATCCCTTCACAGAAAATCATCACTAAGGACAATGTCTCCATCGATATCGCTGCCGTGGCTTATTATCAGATCTCAGACCCGGAGAAGGCTGTGATCGGGATTGAACGGGTCTATGATGCGATCAATCAGATCAGTCAGACCACCGTGAGGAATGTCGTCGGCCGCTTCTCGCTCGATCAACTTTTGGCCGAGACCGCGAATATCAATGAGCAGATCAAGACCGTCATCGACACCCATACCGAGCCCTGGGGCACCTGCGTAACCGCGGTAGAGATCAAGGACATCACCCTGCCAGAGAACATGCAGCGGGCCATGGCCAAAGAGGCGGAGGCCGAGCGCGAACGGCGGGCTAAAATTGTTGCGGCCGAAGGCGAATACCAGGCGGCCACCAAGCTTGGAGAGGCCGCTGATGTCATCTCGGCTCATCCGGTAGCACTACAGTTGCGAACCCTGCAAACCATGGCGGAGATCGCCACCGAGAAGAACTCCACCATCATCTTCCCTGCACAATTCATGACAACCGTTGAGGAGGCTCTCAGGCTGGTGCGTCAGGATTCCAAGGGAGTGTAATTCCTCAAAAGATCAAAAAATATTAATGGGGAGGCCTGCAATGATTCCTCCGGTGTAATCTTCGAAGACCTCCACTCGACTTTCCTGAGGGGTCTCAGTAAACTCACACTCCTGTGAGCTACCGCGTCTTTGCCAGAAAATACCGACCGCAGAAGTTCGAGGAGGTGATTGGTCAGGGACACATCACCCGCACTCTCCAGAACGCGATCAAGGGAAGCCGTCTTGCACAGGCCTATCTCTTTGTCGGTCCCCGCGGGGTTGGCAAGACATCCACGGCTCGCATATTGGCCAAAGCGCTGAATTGTCTGAACGGTCCGACGGACAATCCGTGCGGCACCTGCGACGCCTGTATCGAGATCGCGGAGGGCCGCAGCCTCGACGTGATGGAAATCGATGGGGCTAGCAATAACAGCGTGGAGAGTATCCGCACGCTCCGAGAGAACGCGGCCTACGCGCCGGCCCGCGGCCCCTACAAGGTCTACCTGATCGATGAGGTGCACATGCTCTCCACGGCGGCCTTCAACGCCCTTCTCAAGACGCTGGAGGAGCCTCCCGAGCACGTAAAGTTCCTCTTTGCCACGACGGAAGCGCAGAAGGTTCCCGCCACGATCCTGAGTCGATGCCAACGCTTCGACCTCCGACGACTGACGCCGGAGCTGATCGCCGCACATCTCATCTACATTGCAAACATGGAGAGGGTGTCACTCGATCCGACCGCTGCCGAGGCGATTGCACGCGGAGCAGACGGGGCGCTTCGGGATGCTGAGTCGATGTTTGATCAGGTGATCGCGTTCTGCGGTACCACGATTACGGCCGGCGATGTTCAGATGGTCTTCGGTTTCACACCTAGGGAGACGGTTATTTCGCTGACGGCCGCGCTCTTGGCGCGCGACACACCATCTGCGCTTGCGCAGGTGAGGGATCAGGCCGAGGCAGGCAAGGATCTCTCGCGACTGCTAGCAGAACTGGTCGGCCTTCTACGCGATATCCTGATCTCAAAAGCCCATCCCGCCACGGAGGAGCAGACTGAAGAGGGGCGACTGGGGGAGACAATTTCCCAAGAAAAGCTGCTGGTCCTGCTCGATCACTTCGGCGAGTCCGAGGGGCGGATGCGTTGGGCAACTGACAAGAAGCTCCTGCTCGATGTCGCCCTGATCAAGGGGGTGCATCTGTTGGAAGAGACCAGTCTGAGTGACGTGATTGATGCTCTCGCCTCTCTGCGTGGCGGATCCCCGCTCCCCGATCGACCGACCGCGAAGGTCACGGTATCTGCTTTGGTGCCAAAACCAGCCGTTGTCCCAACTTTAACACCTGCTCCAGTAGCGCCAGCTACCATCGCCCCTCTAAAAAAAGAGCGACCAGTCATCGAGGAAGAATCCAACGAGGAAGCCGATAAGGAGTCCAACAAAGAAGCAGCCAAAAGGGACGAAACCAACACTCTTGCCTCCGAGGCTGAGATGATCCCAATCCTCTCCTTGGGCGACGAAATCGCATCAGGACCGGCCGCTTCAGGGTTGGAGGAGTTGGAGGAGTTGGAGGAGAAAGCGACTCCCGCTGCAGTGACATCCCCGGATCCTTGGCACACGGTAGCCATGTCACTGGCCTCCGAGTCCCCCCTGAAATTCGGATGGCTGGAGGATGGCCGCTTTGTGGAAATTCAAGGGGATCGACTGATCGTGGAGTTCCCCCCCTCCCTCGAAGCACAAACTCAGACCCTCTTCTGGATTCAGGCGGTCAAAAAAATCGAGACGCTGCTTTCCACCGACCTCGGGAAGAAAATAACCCTCGAGTGCCGATTCAGCGGGGCCGAGCCTCCAGCCCCGGAGCCAATGCCAGAGCCCCTGCCTCCCCCGAAGGCAAAACCGATTGACAAGGCCTCACCCTCTTCTGCCTCCTCAACAGCTTCCAATCCCAAAATGGCGTCACCAGAATCCCCGCCAGAAATCAGCGCTGAGGAACTGGAGGCTTTCAAGAGTGACCCGCTGATCAAAAAGGCGCTGGAAATTTTCAAGGCAGAGATCCTATCAGGCGAACAATCACCCGGCATCTGATCGGGAAAAATCCAACTCAACCACCAATCATACCCATTGATGAATATTGCTAAAATGATGAGCGCTGCCGCGAATGCGCAGAAGAAGATGGCCCAGATTCAGGAAGATCTCGCCAAACGTGAGGTCGAAGCGACTTCCGGCGGAGGAAAGGTGACGGTCAAGGCCTCCGGATCGGGAGAGATCCTCTCCATCAAGATCTCTCCGGAGGTTATTAATGCGGATGACGTGGAGCTTCTCGAGGATCTTGTCCTGAGTGCCGTGCGCCAGGCGACCGGTGATGCGAAGAAGCTGGCCAGCGACGAGATGGGCAAACTGACGGCAGGCCTCGGCATTCCGGGCCTTCCTTTCTGAACTGCAAGAGATCCCTGGATTCCAAAACATGACCACTCTTCTCTCGCCGATTCAACTCGGCCCCATCTCCCTTCCCAACCGTGTTTTCATGGCACCGCTGACACGTTGCCGTGCCTCGGAGGGCCATGTGCCCAATGACCTGAACGTGAAGTATTACGCCCAGAGGGCTTCGGCTGGCCTGATCATTTCCGAGGCGACATCGGTCTCCCCGAGTGGCTATGGCTACCCGAACACTCCCGGCATCCACACCGAGGCGCAAGTTGCCGGATGGAAAAAGATCACCAGTGCGGTTCACGCCAAGGGAGGGCACATGTATCTCCAACTCTGGCATGTCGGCCGGATCTCCCACCCTGCATATCAGGAGGATGGGACCCAGCCGGTGGCTCCCTCCGCCATCAAGCCCAAGGGACAGGTCTTCACTGGAGCGGCCATGGAGGAGTATGTCACCCCGCGAGCGCTCGAGACCTCCGAGATCCCGGGAATCGTGGCCGAATATGTGCATGGAGCCACACTTGCCAAGGAGGCCGGATTTGACGGCGTGGAGATCCATAATGCAAACGGCTACCTTCTTGACCAGTTTCTTCGGGATGGAACCAACAACCGTGGCGATGAGTATGGCGGATCGGTTCAGAACCGTGCTCGCCTGACCCTGGAAGTCACGGAGGCGGTTGTCGGTATCTGGGGTGCCGACCGCGTTGGGATCCGCCTCTCACCCGGAGGTGTCTTCAACGACATGCACGACAGCAATCCGCTCGCAACCTTCGGACATCTGCTGAAAGAGCTGAACGCCTTCAATCTGGCCTATGCCCATATCACCCAGGTCACGGCGCAAGATATCGCGCACGGAGCAAAGGAGGGGGTGGGCCCCAAGGAGTTGCGCCCCTTCTGGAAAGGGACGATCGTCTCGGCGGGAGGATTCAATTTGGAGACTGGCAATAAAGCCCTGACAGAGGGTTGGGCAGACGCGATTGCTTTTGGCGTTCCCTTCATTGCCAATCCCGACCTGCCGGAGAGATTCCGTCAGAATGCGCCTCTTAATGCCCCTGATGAGGCTTCGTTCTACGGAGGCACCGAGAAGGGATACTCCGACTATCCTACCCTGCAAACAGACGTGCTTTCGTAGGTACTTACTGTCCGAAGAGACCGGTTTGAGGATCGGGTTGTGCGATAGGGCGTGCTTTCTTTTCCTTCACCGGAAGAGGATTTGAGACTGTCTCGGATTCGTTGGTTCTGAACCCAAGCCCACTCATCAGCAGGGCGCCGCCAGGGATCACAAAGGAGAGGAGATCGGCGACGCCACGGATGAGTTCGCCGTGAACAAGCATGGCATCGGCGGTTTTTCCTGTTGGAATCTGGTGATATGCGCTGAGGAAAAGAATCAGTTCCGAGAGAAGGATGCTGAGGAGAGCCCACTTGATCCCAGTTTTCTGCTTCTTGGAACTCAAGTCCAAGGCGGGCATCTTGAACCAAAGAAGCCATCCCGCGCAGGCGAACGTGAGTAGCGCCAAGGTGACCGAGAAAAGAGAGGTCACGGACAGCAGAAGCAGGACCACGGCAAGGCGCACCAGTTGATGGTTACCCACCTTGCCAAACGCGAAGCTGGTCATGCCCAGGGAGAGCAAAATTAGAGGGACGCCCACGGCCCAAGCCATCACCCGATCCTCCCCGGCAAGTAATTGTCCGGTCACGCAGTAGGAGGTGCCGGCCAACTCAAAAGCCTCCTTCCAGCCGACCCATACGCCAGATTCGAACCATGTGGCGACAGCCATGGCGCCTCCCCCCATCAGAAGTGGAAACCTAGCCTCCCGAGGCACGCAGGAGACCGATGCCACGAGCAGGAAGGAGAGCAAGCCCATCAAGGCGACGCAGAGCTTGAGTGTCAGCTCTACCGCGCTGTACTGGCCGATGGAAATGGTGAGGAGCGTATCCATCGTTAAGAAACTAGGTCGCCGGCGCTCTCCTCAGACTTCGGTGGGATCACCGAAATCGATCTGAAGGTTGCGGGCCAACCTGATCAACTCGGGGGCAGGATGCTTTTTCTTGCCGATCACCTGGTCAAAGGAGACGAGGGTGGTGCGGCCCTTGGCGAGCGATGTCATGCAGCCGGTTTCCTGCTGGAGAAGTCCGGTGACGGCGAGTTCTCCAAAGCGGGAGCCGAGCATCCTGTCGAAGTGGGTCGGAATACCGCCTCGCTGGACATGGCCAAGGACTGTCTTGCGAACTTCCTGCTCGAATTCCGAACCACGGGCGGCAACCATGCGCTGAATAAAGGTGTCGGCATCGCAGACACCTTCGGCAAGCACGATGATGGAGTTATCCCTGGTCTGCTGGTAGCGTTCGTGCAACTGGGTGACGATCCGCTTGATGTTGCAGTAATATTCGGGGATCACGGCGAATTCGGCCCCGCAACTGATGGCCGTGGTGAGGGCGAGGTAGCCCGAGTTGCGGCCCATCACTTCGATCAGGAAGCAGCGTCGGTGGGAGCGTGCCGTGTCGCGGATACGATCGATCAGCTGCATGATGGTATTGGCGGCCGTGTCCACTCCGATTGCCATCTCCGTGCCGGCCATGTCGTTGTCGATACTCGCGGGGATGCCCACGACGGGCATGCCTCGATTGGAAAGCTCCTGGGCCCCGGTCAGCGAGCCGTCCCCGCCGATGACGACAAGGCCATGGATCCCAAGTTCCTGAAGGCGCCGCCGAGCCTCATCGATCCCCTCGGGGGTATACATGCGCTTGCAGCGGCTGGATTGGAGGATGGTTCCTCCCCGGTCGATCATACCCGAGAGAAGCCGGCCCCCCAGCTCCTCGACGTTACCGTCGAAGATGCCGTCGTAGCCGTTATTGATCCCCACGACGCGGCAACCATTCTCAAAAGCGGTTCTAGCCACGGCACGGAGTGCAGGATTCATTCCCGGGGCGTCACCACCGGATGTCAATACGCCGAGTGTTTTCATGGAAAAAGGGCCTTCGGGCTACGAAGACAGTCTTCTAGTTAGCATGGGGAGGCGTAAAAAACAGGCGAATAAATTTTTTTTGAACGGAATCGTTGCTAGGTGGTCTCAATTAACAGGGTTTCATTGGAAGCGGGCCACCTCGCATCGGTTTCTTGGTTTTTTCCGGTGCGGCAAACAGGTGGCCCGCTTTTTTGATCCCGTTCCACGTAAAGCTCTTCTTGCCACTTGCTTCGGGGAGATGAGTCGGCTAGCTCCTTGTTAGCTCAACCACCATCACGACAACCACGCTAGCCATGCCCGAAACCATTTTACTGATAGAGGATGAAGCAGATGTTGCTGACCTGGTTCGCTACCATCTCAAAAAGGCAAAGTATCGGGTGCTTCACGCCATGGATGGTGCCGAAGGGTTGGAAATGGTTCGTCAGGAGCGTCCCGACGCCGTCGTGCTCGATATCATGTTGCCCAGGCTGAACGGCTTTGAAGTGGCAAAAAAATTGAAGTCCGATCCGACGACCGAATCCATACCGGTGCTGATCTTAAGTGCCAAGGGAGAGTCCGAAAGCAGGATCAAGGGGCTGGAACTGGGAGCCGAGGATTATCTGCCGAAGCCATTCAGCCCGCGGGAGTTGGTCCTGCGCATCAAGGCCCTCCTCCGCCGCAGTTCATCGGTGCCTGCGGCCGAAAAAACCATGGCTGGACCCTTCGTGCTGGATCGCAGTGCGCTCAAGGTGACTTTGGAGGGGAAGCGCCTCGATCTGACCTCGACCGAGTTCAAGCTACTCTCCCTCCTGCTCGGAAAGGAAGGAGCCATCCAGTCGCGTGAAGACCTGCTTCAGGAGGTTTGGGGGTACAGCGTCACCATTGACACCCGCACCGTGGACACCCACATGAGACGTCTCCGGGAGAAGCTCGGTGAACACTCCATTCACCTTGAGACGATCCGAGGTGAGGGGTATAGGTTTATCCTGCCCGCAGGCAACCCTTGATGAAGGGGTTGCTTGAGATGGCCGTGGTTGCGGTCCTCGGATGTGGACTGATCGGCATCGCCGTGATGCTGACTATTCTTCCCGCCATGGAGTTGCTGGGGGTGATTCGAAGGATAGCCAGAGGCGACTACCGCCCGGTCATCCTGACAGGCCGTTCTAGCTTTCTACGCGAGGCGTCGAACAATCTGCGACTCATAGCAGAGATGCTGGCGCGACAGAAACTCCTCCTTGCCGAGGAGGAGTTCAGCCTTTCAATGATCCTTGAGAGCATGACGGAGGGTGTGGTCATCACCGGTTCGGACCTAAAAATCCGCATCGTGAACAAGGCCGCCGCAGGCATGTTCAATCTCAAGGGTGTGACGGAAGGTCTTCTCCTCCAAGAGGTCTTCATGAGCCATGAACTCCTGGGCGTGGCCCAGCGTGCGGTCGGTACCGGCGAGGTTCAGCAAGGCGAGCTGACCTTCGGGATCCCGGGACGCGGCGAGCGCAGTCATCTCGTGGTGACAGCGGCAGCGCTCAAGGCTCCTGCCATGGAGGTCCCAAACGGCCTTTTGCTTGTGCTCTACGATGTGACCAGACTCCGTGAGCTTGAGTCTGTGCGCCGTGAATTCGTGGCCAATGTCACCCATGAGTTCCGCACCCCCCTCTCCGTCATCAACGGCTACCTCGAGACCCTGGGGGAGAAGGGCGTAAGCCGAGAAATGCAGCGCAAGTCGATCGCGATCATGCAGCGCCATGGGGATAGGCTCAACCGTCTCATCGATGACCTTCTGACCATCAGCAGGATGGAGGAGAGGGGACTCCGACTCGAGACCGCTCCCACAGATATCGGGGGTCTCCTGCGTGAGGTGATCCAGCAGATGGAGAGTCAGATCGCCGAGCGTGACACCCAAGTCACCCTTGAAATACCCGAGGCGCTTCCTCATGTCGATGTGGAGCGTTACCGGATCGAGCAAGCCTTTTCAAACTTGCTGGCGAACGCCCTTCGTCACGGTGCCCCGATCGGGGGAGAGATCACGATCACCGCGATGCGCGAAGGGCCTGATATTTCGGTTCGATTCCGGGATAATGGCCCCGGTATTCCCCTTCAGGATCAGCCTCACCTTTTCGAACGTTTTTACCGGGTCGGAGGGGACAGAGCCAGACAGACGGGAGGCACGGGGCTCGGACTCTCCATCGTCAAGAATATCGTCACGGCGCACGGGGGAAGGGTGACTCTGGAGAGCAGTCCGGGAGAGGGCTCCACCTTCAGCATTTTTCTACCGCTGATTTCCTTACATGATTGATGGGCAGCGGCGGGAATCAGCTCTTCGGTTGACAATTTCTCCTGCCCCGCCGAATTTCGTGAGCAGTCAATCCCGATGTGGCCCTTGCGTCGGGTATGTGAAAAACTCGCCCTGTATTCCGTGAATATTCATCCCACAGCACTTGTCAGTCCCAAAGTCCGGCTTGGAAGAAATGCGGAGGTCGGTCCCTATGCTATTATCGAGGAGGGAGTTACCCTCGGGGATGATTGCGTCGTCCAAGCCCATGCGGTTCTGACCAATAACGTGACGATGGGTGATCGCAACCTTGTCGGCTATGGCGCTGTTATCGGTGCTCCCCCGCAGGATTTCGATCACAACGCCTCGATTACAAGCGGTGTTGCGATCGGGAACGATAACACGTTTCGAGAGCACGTCACCATTCACAGAGGATCCAAGGAGGGATCAATGACGCGTGTCGGCGACAGAAACCTGCTCATGGGCGGAGTTCATCTTGGACACAACGTCTCGGTCGGGAATCGGACGATCATGGCCAACAACTGCCTGCTGGCCGGCTATGTGGAAGTCGGAGATGATGTGGTTCTTGGAGGCGGATCCGTCTTCCATCAATTCCTGCGCGTCGGCGAGATGTGCATGATCCGAGGCGGCACAGCGTGGAGCAAGGACATCCCGCCATACACAGTCGGCGTCATCATCAATGTGGTCTGCGGTCTCAATGCCGTGGGAATGAGGCGCAAGGGCATCAGCAGTGCGGCGCGGGCCGATGTGAAAAAGGCCTACAAACTGCTCTACCGAAGCGGCCTCAACGTGGAGCAAGCTCTTGAGGCTGGCAAATCGATTGAGTGGAGCGAAGAAGCGGGGCGTTTCATGAGGTTCGTGGCTTATCGCACGAAGAGGGGCTTGTGCAGCGCCCTAAGCCGTGCCACCGATCAGTCTGAAGCGGAGGAGTGATCCCTGGCGTGCTCGCGGAGATGCCCCGCGATGAGGTCGTCGAGTTCCATGAGTGAGGAGATGGCCGAAAGGCTTGCCCTCAGGGGTTTGGCAGCCTGCATGCCTCGCGTATAGGCCATCAGACGGGAACGCATCCCCTGCATGGTCTGACGCTCGTCACCACGTTCCGCGACTTCCTCCGCGCAATGACGACGTACAAGCTGCCATCTCTCTTGGAGAGTGGGTGGGAGGAAGGACTTTCCCGTGAGCGTTGTGCGGATCTCGGTGAAGATCCAGGGATTTGTCATGGCAGCGCGCCCGATCATGAGCCCCGCCACGCCGCTCTTCAGCCGCTCCGTCGCGATCTGTCCATCGGCGATGTCCCCGTTTCCGATCACGGGGATGGAGACTGCGCTGGCGACTTCGGCGATCACATCCCAGTTGGCGCTTCCGGAGTATCCCTGGGCCCTGGTTCTTCCGTGCACGGCAACGCGGCGGATGCCCGCGCCTTCTAGCAATCGTGCGGTCTGGACTGCATTGACGGAGCCTGCGTCCCAACCAATACGGATCTTCGCTGTGACCGGCAGCGGTGCGCAGGCCCGCACGACGGCATCCGCCACACGCTCAAGCAGAGGGCAATCGCGCAGGAGGGAGGATCCCCCGTTCCTGCAGACAACCTTATTGGCGGGGCAGCCGAAGTTGATGTCGATAAAATCTGGGTGTACCCAGTCGATCACCTGCCTGGCTGCTTCACCGAGGCGTTCGGGATCGCTGCCGAAAAGCTGCACGCCCATAGGACGCTCTCCCTCCGTGAACTCGACATAGCTACGGGTGCGTGCATTCCGGTGCATGATCCCGTCGGCAGAGACGAATTCCGAGGTCAGGATATCGGCTCCCTTTTCGCGGCAGATTCTCCGGAATACGGAATTGGTCACCCCCGCCATCGGTGCTAGGAAGAGTGGGAGGGCAGTCTTGGGCGGGAAAGCGGCCGCCGCCGAAAAAGCGACCCCTTCCAAGGTTTCCGAGCTCTCCACGGGCGTTGTGACGCTGAGGGTGGTTAGGCTGACTCTGCGGATCCGGGCTCTTCCGGAGAGCTGCCAGAAGCGGTCGCTCCTTGGTCAACCGAGGCCGCAGGGTCTCGGGTGGTACTCGGAAGGGGCTCGGCGAGTCCTGTCAGCAGGGCAGAAACCTCGATCTGAACTTTTTCCAAATCGGAGAGCGAGAGATCAGGGTCGGAAATGATGAAGGTTTCACCAGTGCCGACTCGCTCGTAAATCAGCGTCCCGCTCTCAGCCGAGGGCTGGGGTCGAAGGACCCTCTTTCGCTCCAGCATCACAGCCAGAAGGTAGCGGGCATTCGTATGGGCCGGATCATTTTCCTCAACGAGGCGTCGCAGCATGCCTTCAGCATCGTCCCGTCGCAACGTCTCTTTCGGCGGTGGGGCGGGCGGTTCGAACTTGGAACGCCACGAGGAGAACGGCCTCTCCGCAGTTGGGTCGGCACTCCTGATCGTCCACGCTTCCTCGCTGAGATCCTGACGTTGAAAACCTTCAGCGGTGTGGAACAGCGCGGTGTGAAAAATTTCCCCCTCAACGAAGGGTCGGCCTGTTGCGACGCAGACCGCCGACCGTGACTTAATGTTCCATTCCTGTTGCATGACCTGAAAGTAGTTGCGACTCAGAGGCCGGGCAATCGGAACTTGGGAAACTCGCGCCCGGTTGCCTTGATCCAGAAGAGGTAGATGCCGATCAGGAGAAATATCACGACCGGCCCCCAGGCAGCGACATACCCGGGTATCCTGTCACCCTTACCCAGCGCGATAAACAGACTGCTGGAGAAAATCATCGCCGCAAAAAGCCCGATCGCCGCGGTGATGCCTCCCATGATCCCGCGTCGGCCAGTGACAACCCCCATGGCCCCAGCAAGAAGGATCACTACCATGCAGATCCAGGGCAATGCCCAGCGGTAGTGCCAGTGGGTGACGAAAGGTGCCAGTCTGGTCTTGGGAAATTCGGCGTTGTAGCGCAGGTATTCGCTCAATTCCGGCAAGCCCAGGAATTCGGAGTTCATGAGGGAGCTGGCGATTTTCCAGGGTGTTTCCTTCCAGGTCCTGAGCTCCAAGCGTGGGGAGTCCTCCGTGGTAACGAGATTGCCGGATGCGTCGACGGTGACATGGCGTGCCTTTTCGAGGACCCATGTCTTGGTGTCCGGAACGTAAAAGGCATGGGGTGAATACCATTTCTCAGACACGGCACCCTCTTCGTTCTGCTGGATGATCTCGAGCCGCACCAGCTGATTTGCATCCGGGAAAAAGGCGGAAATGAACCAGAGTCGACGGTCCTCGCGGTTCCTGAAAAGCAGGTTGCTAATGCCATTGAAGCGCTTCGTGCCGAATTTGATTTCATCCTTGATCTTATCCCTCACGGAACCCGCTTGGGGTGCGAGCTGATAGTTGAGGAGTGCCAGCAGTGCCGTCATCAGGAGGCCAAAGGCAAAGAGCGGGATGAAAATCCGGAAGAGGCTTCTGCCGGCGCAGAGCATCGAGATGATTTCATTGCGGCGTGACATCTGTGTCAGCGTGTAGAGAAGTGCCAGCAGGAGCCCCACCGGGACGCTCAGAACGATCACACTCGGGATCTGAAGCAGGTAAAAGCGGAAAATGATGCCCGGTCCTGCATGACCCGATAAGAAGTCGGGCAGGTTGACGCTCAGATCCCACACGAGCCACACGGAGATGAACCCGGAGACACAGTAGAGAAAGGGCACCAGAAATTTTTGAAGAAGATACCTGTCGAGAAGCGTCATGGAAGTTCCCGGCAGAAACCCATTGCAGGAGACCGGAAAGAACGAGATTCTGACCCTTCTACTCGGTATCCTGCAACCGCAATCAACGCATCCCTCCACGCCTGCCACCCATGATTTCCCTCAACGAGGAGTGCCATCCCGCGGCTTCGACCCATCAGGGAGAGTTTTCCCGGGAGGTGGGTGAGCTTTTTGGCCCCAAGGGCAAGCTAGCGGCTATCCGGGGATTTGAATGGAGGCCCGAACAGCAGCAGATGGCCGCAGCCGTAGCTGCAGCTCTGGAGGGACGCACCCATCTGGTGGTCGAGGCAGGAACCGGGGTGGGCAAGTCGCTGGCTTATCTGATGCCGGCCGTGCTTCATGCACGGCGAACCGGACGCAAGGCGCTCATCAGCACCCATACGATCAACCTGCAGGAACAACTTCTCTACAAGGACATTCCCCTGGTCAGGGGACTTCTCGGTGATGAATTCGAGGCTGTTCTCCTTAAGGGGCGGCAAAATTATGTCTGTCCTGTCAGACTTGCCCGCGCTGTAAGGCATGGGGGGGATCTCTTTACGAATGAAGAGAAGCCCGATCTGGAGCGTATCCGCGAGTGGGCCGCCACGACTTCAGACGGTTCACTGAGCGACCTTCCCTTCGAGCCTCCGCAGCAGCTCTGGTCACAAGTTTGCAGTGAACAGCATCTTTGCACCCCGAAGACCTGCGGTCGGGATTCCGGCTGTTTTTATCAGGCTGCCCGGCGTCGGGCACAGTCGGCCCAGGTATTGGTCCTTAACCATACGCTTTTCTTCACGTTGCTGGGCGAACCGGAGGAGGGTGGGTCGGGGTATCTTTTCCCGGATGACTTTGTTGTGTTTGATGAAGCGCACACCGTGGAGCAGGTCGCTTCCCGGCATCTCGGTTTCTCCCTTTCGCAGTACGGCCTCCGCCAGTCGCTTCAGCGACTCTACAATCCCCGGACGCGCAAGGGACTCCTGCAACAGGTGCGTCACGGTGATGGGATCAGTGCGGTGGCTGATCTCATTCCCGAAGTGGACCGTTTCTTCGATGCCCTTGCCGGGGCTTGTAACTTCAAACAAGGCAGGGAGTGCCGTATCCGGGAGGATCGCTCCGCGGAACTCATCGGAGCGATCGCCGAAAGCCCCCTTTCCGAGGGGCTCTCCAAGCTTGTCGAAGCCGCTGCATCTGCCGCTGCCAAGGCACAGGACGAGGGAGTGCAGGGTGAGCTCAACGAGGTTACCTCACGGCTCAAGGCTTCGCGCTCGGGTCTGGCCGACTTCCTCTCTCAGAACGCCCCGGACCATGTCTATTGGGTCGAGCGGAGCGGACGCACCTCCACTTGGTGTAGTTTGCATGCGGCTCCCGTGGCTGTTGCCCCGCTACTGGGACGACTTCTCTTCCGTGAGGGAAGCACCGCCGTGATGACGAGCGCAACACTTTCCGTCGGATCCGCGGAGTTGGATTATTTTCGCGGCAGGGTGGGTGCGCTCGAAGTTCCGGCACTCCAGTTGGGATCCCCGTTCGATTATAGCCGGCAGATGAAGCTGCACCTCGTCCGCAAGATGCCGGAACCGAAAGACGCCGCCTACGAGGATGCCCTTGTGAAATGGATAGGCCACTTCACTGCCGAGAGTCGAGCGCGGGCGTTTGTTCTCTTTACCAGTCATCGGACCATGCAGGGGGTGGCTGCCAAGATGCAGGGTTTTTTTCAGGAGAAGGGATGGAATTTGATCGTCCAGGGCGCCGGCATTTCACGTTCCAGAATGCTGGAGGCCTTCCGAGAGGGAGGGGAGAGCGTGCTCTTCGGCACGGACAGTTTCTGGACCGGGGTCGATCTGCCGGGAGAGGCCCTCTCCAGCGTGATCATCACGCGACTCCCTTTCGTCACCCCCGATCACCCGCTGACCGAGGCCAAGTTGGAGGAAATCGAGGCGTCTGGAGGTGACCCCTTTACGTCCTATTCCCTACCCGAGGCGATTTTGAAGTTACGTCAGGGTGTCGGGAGGCTGATCCGAAGTGGTTCCGACAGGGGGACGATCGTGATCCTGGACAGCAGGATTCTCACCCGTTCCTATGGCAAGGCGTTTTTGAAAGCCCTGCCCGAGTGCCCTGTGGAGATCGCCTGAAAAGAATCAATCCATCAGGGCATCTTGTAGTGTAGTGATACCAACCTGAAGGAGCGGTCGTTCTCCGCCACACTGTAGAAGGTTAGCTCCAGGGCAACAGTGGCTTGGCTCCATTGATAGGCGATCAGGGTGTAAGTCATCTCTTTGGGCACGGAGGAATCGGCGGGGTGCTCCTTGACCTTGTTCACCAGCAGGACTCCGGGACCGTAACGCTCATCGATGCGACGTCGCGTCCGGTCAAAGAAATCAAGGGTTTTTTCCTCATCCCAAGCGGCATCAGCGTATTCGAGTTCCACCTCGATAAGCATCCCATCCCGGAATACAAAGATCGATTTTTGAAGTAGGGCGTCCCCGACGGCGAGGCCCTTGGCCTCAAGCGTTAACTTGCCGGGAGCCTTTTCCGTGAAGCCGGTCTCCGTCGCTTTAACGGCATGGATCATCTCCCTCACCTTGTCGACGGAATCTCCCCAACTCATGGCGTAGGGAACCTTGATTTCCTTTAGGGCGCTTTGCTGTGCCGGGTAAACGGGAACAAGTAGACCCAGCAACCAGAAGAGAAAGGAGGCCCAGGCACCGAAGCCGGGGGGCGGGAGCCTTAAATGCCCTTCAGGCAACGAGGCAAAGATCAAGATAGCCCGCTCTCTCCGAAAAAATCCTGCGTGAAATCCCTCCATGGTCAGTGAGGGGATTCTCTGCCAAACGGCGGTGATTGAAAAGCATCGGGAGGGACTTCAAGCGTGCCCGCCTCGAGAGGAACGATCTTATCGAGACCGGATACGAAATAGGATGCCGTGCCTTCCGCATTCTGAAGAGATAGTAGGGCCGTGGCGGGCGTGGGGCCCTGCTGAAAAGATATGCTCCTGAATTTTTGATGGTCATTCTTGTCTGGAGACGAGCGGGATGATCGTGATGGCGAGATGCCTACTGTGAGCGAACATTCCGCGAGCGGAAGCCCCTCTGAGGTGATCATCACGGATTGGTCCTTGATCCTTGCCTCGAGGCGAAGCCATGGGCGGACCTCCTGCAATTCATCCTTTGCCGCCAGGATCATCAGGTGATTCCTTTCAGCAAGGGGTGAGCAGGGTGGGAGACTTGGATCAGAAAGCAAAAACGGGAACGTCAACGGCTCTTCCGGCGCCTGAGATACCAAGGAGTCATAAGTGCTAGAGGTACTTGAGGGAAGAGAGGCAGAGAAAATTTTACCTGCTGGATCAGCGACAGGGAGAACGGAGAAAGAGATCGGTCCGTGAACGAGGCCTCTTGCCCTGTAGGTTCCGGGGGGTACGGGCAGGCCCGCATCATCCCTCCCATCCCAAGCCATGATGAGGCCATTCAGGCCGGCCGGAATGCTTTCCACCGCTGCATCTTTGTAAAGCAGGCGGATCATCTCCCCCTGGGGCGAAAAAATAGCGACCGTGATCGGGCCCTCCAGTTCGGGCAGAGCGACTGCAAAAGTCTGAGCAAAAGTCCCGGGTGTCTCTTTTCCGCGAACCTGCTCGCCAGCCTGCAAGGGGAGCCAATCCATCACAAGAACAAGGGCAACCCAGAATACCAGCGAAGGGATCCTGACGCGGATATCGCTAAGAACTTGTTGCCATTTCACGAGGGCACTCTTCATGCTTTGGTAATCGTTGACAATGACTGCCTCCCCTCCCAAGACATTTCTAGAAATTCCACGGGATTTCGTTCTGGCACGCCTTCGTACGCTGGGCTTGCTAGCCCTTATTACTCTCTCATGGAGCATGGTATTTGCTGCCCCTCTGCCGCTTGATGTCGGATTTCTGATCAAGACATCGGCTGCTTTACTCGAAGAGAAGCAGTATCAGAAAGCTCTCGCGACACTGGCTCCGGCATTGCAGCAGTACCCCAAGGATCCCCAGGTCCTCAATCTCCAGGGCGCCATTCTGACGAAGCTCAAGGATTACGCGGGCGCCCAGAAATGCTACGAAGAAGCCCTGAAGGCCTCCCCGGGATTCTTCCCCGCAGAGTACAATATCGGCTCTCTGCTGGCGCTCCGTCAGCAGTGGGATCCCGCAATCACCTACTACAGGAATCTCCTCATCGAGCAGCCCAATAACGAATTGGTCGAGTATAAGCTGCTCCTGCTCCTCCTGCACCAGGGGGCTGATCCAGATCTCCAACAGAAGCTTTTTTCCATGGATGTGCCCTCCAACACGCCAGCCTGGTATTATGCATCGGCCGCGCGTGCTTACAAAAAGGGTGATAAGGGCGAGGCCGCTAAATATCTTGATGTCGCCAAAAGTGTCTTTGGCGACAAAACGGAAATCTTCCAGCAAGAGCTCGATGAGAGCGGGCTGAAAGATGCAAAAATGAACTAATCGCCCGTTTTAACCGCAACCTGAACCATGTCTGCATCCATTCTAGTCACCGGCGGGGCCGGACTCATCGGCAGCGCCGTCATCCACGCCCTGAATCTTCGCGGTCAGGATGAAATCCTCGTCACTGATCGGCTCGGCCGGGATGCCAAGTGGAAGAACCTTTCCCCCCTTCGCTTCCATGACTACATCCAAGCCGACTCCTTCCTCGACCGGCTTGAGGAGAACCCTGACAGCCTCGGCTCGATCCGCACCATTTATCATCTTGGTGCCTGTTCCGCGACAACCGAGACCGATGCGGGTTACCTGATGGAGAATAATTTCGGCTACACCAAGCATCTTGCCCACTGGGCCTTACGGCGAGGCATTCGCTTCGTCTACGCCAGTTCCGCCGCCACCTACGGAGATGGGCTTCAAGGGATGGATGACGGGTCCGACCGCCTTGAGAACTTGCGACCCCTGAACGCCTATGGCTACTCGAAGCATCTCTTTGATCTCCATGCGAAGCGCAACGGCTGGCTGGGGAAAATGGCAGGTATCAAATATTTCAACGTCTTCGGTCCCAACGAGGCTCACAAGGGGGAGATGCGAAGCCTTGTGGCGAAGGCCTACGAGCAGATCCAGGAAACCGGTCAAGTGAAGCTCTTTCGCAGTCACCGTCCCGACTACAAGGATGGCGAGCAAGTCCGGGACTTCGTCTATGTGAAGGATGCCGTCGCCATGACGCTCCACCTAGCCGACACGCCCTCCGCGAACGGTCTCTTCAACATTGGCACCGGCACTCCCCGCACCTGGATTGATCTGGCGACCGCTCTCTTCGCGGCGCTTGACCGAAAGCCTGAGATCGAGTTCATCGACATGCCTGATCATATCCGCAATCAATACCAGTACCATACCTCAGCCGATGTCAGCCGATTGAAGGCCACTGGTTGGTCAGCGCCGACGCTTACCCTGGAAAATTCCGTCAGCGACTACGTCCGGAACTATCTCGTTCCCGGGAAGCATCTGGGTGAGTAGTAGCTTGGGATTTTGGCGCACGGCGGCGTTGCTGCTCGGTCGGCGTAGGACTACTACGCCTTCCCCTGCATCCAAGCTTTCTGGAGTTTACTACGACCGTGCCGCCAGTTTTTTTTCTTACCTCCGCGCCTCTGCGGAAAATCTTTTTCAATGTCCTTAAATTGTTCATATCTCACTCATGCAAATCGGGATCGATAGTTTTGTCGCCACGACGGCCGATCCAATTACCGGCGCCAAAGTTGATCCCGTGGTGAGGCTTCGCAATCTGCTGGAGGAGGTGGAGATGGCGGACAAGGTCGGCCTCGATGTCTTTGGCGTTGGTGAGCATCACCGGCACGAGTTTCTCGACTCGGCGCCTGTCGTCCTGTTGGCAGCGGCAGCGGCCCGCACCAAGCGGATTCGTCTCACGAGTGCGGTCACGGTTTTGAGTGCGGCGGATCCCGTACGGGTTTTTCAGGAGTTTGCCACCTTGGATCTGATTTCGGGCGGGCGGGCCGAGATCGTCGCGGGTCGCGGTTCCTTCACCGAGGCCTATCCTCTCTTCGGTCTGGATCTGCGAGACTATGATTCTCTCTTTGACGAGAAGCTCCGACTGCTTCTCGAGATCCGTGACCACGAACGCATCACCTGGGCGGGAAAGCATCGTCCGCCGCTTCAGGATCAGGAGATCCATCCTCGCCCCCTGCAGAATCAGCTGCCGATCTGGGTTGGCGTGGGGGGATCACCCGATTCGGTGATCCGTGCCGGGTCGCTCGGCCTGCCGCTCATGATCGCGATCATTGGAGGTCAACCGGATCGTTTTCGCCCGCTCGTCGATCTCTACCGCGAAGCGGGTGAAAGATCCGGCCATTCACCCGAAAAGCTCAAGGTCGGCATCCATGCTCTCGGCTCCTTCGCG
>Ga0007833_1000083_pt1 | contig 18623 bp, 15 predicted proteins | sample CryBogCBE25Jul07_FD_71204 | JGI IMG/M metagenome (GOLD analysis project Ga0007833, IMG submission 71204) | Freshwater microbial communities from Crystal Bog, Wisconsin, USA - CBE25Jul07 | ecosystem: Environmental > Aquatic > Freshwater > Lake | place: Crystal Bog, Wisconsin, USA | collected...
CTGGCCTGCGCCTCGTGCCGGGCCCGGTCGGCGGTCAGACGGATGAAGGCGTGCGCGCAGGCGGGGACGTCCGCGGCGGTCAGCGCCCGCTCGGTCACCTCCACCGGCGAGTCCCGTCCGGCGGCATAGGCCTCGGTGAGGTCTCTGAAGGCGCGCGGGCCGGTGCCGCTCACCCCGTCACCTCGTCCGCCGGGTTCGGCGTCGGCGGCACCAGCATGTCCCAGCTGACCGGCTCGCCCCGCGTCAGGTCGCGGGCTGCCCGCGCCCCGAGAACCTGCGGCAGATGGCGGGGGGCGAGGCCGAAACCGGGGCGGATCGAGCGCACCGTCTCCGCGCACAGCACCTCCCCCGCGGCCACATCCCGGACCACATAGAGCGACCGGCGCAGCTGGCGGTTGCCGGACTCGTCCGTCCCCCGCCGATAATCCGCCTCGCCCAGGGCCTCGAAGGCATGGCGGCAGTCCTGCACCAGGCGCACCAGTTCGTCCGGCTCGAGGCTGAAGGCGGCGTCCGGCCCCCCGTCCGCCCGGGCGAGGGTCACGTGCTTTTCGATGACCGCGGCCCCCAGGGCGATCGCCGCCACGGCGGCGGCCGTGCCGGGCGTGTGGTCGGACAGGCCGGAGACACATCCGAAATCCGTCTCCAGCCGGGGAATGGCCCGCAGATTGGCGTCGGCGAAGCGGGCCGGATAGCTGCTGACGCAATGCAGCAGGGCAACGCCGCCCGCCCCGGCGGCCGCAGCGGTGTCCACGGCGTCGCGGATCTCGGCCGGCGTGGTCATCCCCGTGGACATGATCAGGGGGCGCCCGGCCCGGGCGGCCCGGGCGATCAGGGGGAGGTCTATGGCCTCGAAGGAGGCGATCTTGTAGGCCGGCGCATCGAGGCTCTCGAGCAGGTCGACCGCCGTCTCGTCGAAGGGTGACGAGAACACGATCAGTCCGAGATCCCGGGCGCAGCGGAACAGGGGCTCATGCCACTCATAGGGCGTGAAGGCCTCGCCATAGAGGTCGTAGAGGGTGCGCCCCGCCCACAGGCCGCCCTCGAGCCGGAAGCCGGGGCCGTCGTGGTCGATGGTGATGGTGTCCGGCGTGTAGGTCTGCAGCTTCACCGCGTCCGCACCGGACCGGGCGCACATCTCCATCAGCCGCCTTGCCCGGTCGAGGTCGCCATTATGGTTGCCGGACAGCTCGGCGATGATGAGCGGCGGCACATCCCGGGCCACGCGCCGGCCGGCGATGACGATGGACGGGACGGCAGTCGTCGACATGGGCGCGATCCTCGGACGGGAAAGCGAAATCTTAACCGGACATGCTTAACCATTGGCTGACGGCCCGCGCGGATCAGATGGAGCGATGGCGGACATGCTGGCGATACTCCAGGCGCGGATGAGCTCGACCCGGTTGCCGGGCAAGGTGATGCGACCGCTGCTGGGAGCGCCGATGATCGGCCGCCAGATCGAACGCCTGCGGCGGTCCCGGCGTCTCGACCGTATCCTGCTGGCAACCAGCACCGGGGCGGAGGATGATGTCCTGGCGGCCTATGTGGCCGGGCTGGGCGTGCCGGTGCATCGCGGGTCACTCACCGATGTGATGGCCCGCTTCGAAGGGGCCCTGGCCGCGGCAGGCACCCCCTCCGGCTTCGTGCGCCTGACCGGCGACTGCCCCCTCGCCGATCCCGACGTGATCGATGCGGTGATCGCCCATCACCAGGCCGGATCCTACGACTACACCAGCAATACCGCCGAGTGGACCTATCCCAAGGGACTGGACGTGGAGGTGGTGCAGACCGATGCCTTCGCCCGGGCCTGTGCCGCCACCGACAGCCCCTACGACCACGAGCACGTCACGCCCTATCTCTATGCCCATCCCGAGCTGTTCCGCATCGGCCGGTTGCAGCAGTCCCCACCCCAGCGCTGGCGCTGGACCGTGGACACGCCCGAGGACTTCGCCTTCGTCACCGCGGTCTACGAGGCGCTCCATCCCACCGAACCGGACTTCCGCATGGCCGACATCCTCGCCTGGCAGGCGGCCCATCCGGATCGTGTCCTGATCAATGCGGTCTGACGCCGTGAGCGTGACCCTGCATCGCCTCCGGCGGGACGACGGTCCCCGGGTCCTCGCCTGGCGCAACAGCGAAGCCGTGGCGCAGCACATGTTCACCGATGCGCAGATTCCCGAGGCTGCGCATCTGCGCTGGCTGGACGCGGCCCTGACGCAGCCGGACCGGAGCTACTGGATCATCCGGCTGGGGGACCGGCCCGTGGGCCTCAGCCATCTGGTGAGGATCGACCCGGTCCAGCGGCGGTGCGAGTGGGCCTATTACCTCGCCGATCCCGCCGTCCGCGGCCGGGGGGTGGGGCAGTCCGTGGCCTTCGCCATGGCCACCCATGTGTTCGAGATCCTCGGCCTCAACAAGGTCTGGTGCGAGGTCCTGTCGGAAAACACGCCCTCCCTTCACATGCTGGAGCGGGTCGGCTTTGTCCGTGAGGCCCTCTTCCGCGAGCACGTGGTGAAGCGGGGCCAGCCGCGCGACGTGATCGGACTCGGCCTGCTCGCCCGGGAGTGGCCCGGGGCCCGGGACATCCTCCGGACCCGGCTCGCCGAACGCGCTCAGGCGCCCGCACGCCTCGTGGACTGAGCCCATCGCGCCAGCAGGGCCTGGGCGACCCGGTCGGCCCCGCGACCGTCACAAAGGTCGGCGGCGGACTCTGCGAGGGCCCGGCGCAATCCCGCATCCAGCAACTGGTCATAGGCTGCGCGGAGGGCCGTCGCAAAGTCCGGACGGTCAAGGGACAGGGCCAGCAGACAGTGGTTCGCGGCCATCCGCGTGATGATCTCCCGCTGGTTCTCGGCAACGATCACGGCAAGGCTCGGCAGTCGCAGGGCCGCCCGCTCCCAGGTGGCACCGCCCCCGCCACCGATGGCGAGGTCGGCGGCGGCCATCAGCGCCTCGACCCGGGTCGCATTCACATGCAGTTGCAGGTTGGGGTCCTGCGCAGCCCTTTGCCGGAGCCCGGGCAGGCTGTCCGCATCCCCGGCGAGGGCCAGGTCCACGGTCAGGGCCCGCAGCCGAGACCGCAGGGCATCATAGGCCCTGAGCGCCACCCCCCCGGGGTCGCTCAGGCCGAAGGAGATGAAGACCCGCCGCACCGGCCCGCTCCGGTCCCGCCGCCCGTCCGCGTCCGCGTCCGCGAGCGCCGCAAAGGCCGGACGCAGCAGGGCATAGGTCGGACCCGTCAGCAGGATGGCCCCCGGCGGGACCCGGCCCGCATAGTCGCCCGGTGCCCGGCCATAGCCGGGATCGACCAGAAGGTCGCAGTCGTGCGGGCGATCGGCCAGGTCGTCGATCACCGCCACCGTGCAGCCGGCGGCGCGGGCCTGCACCTCCGTCACGGCGTCGATCCGGTAGCTGTCGAACACCACCACGTCCGCGCCGTCCGCCCAACCCGCGGTGAGGGATCGCACCGGGTAGCCGGCATTGCTGAACCGGGTGATCAGGGCGGCCCCGTCCGGCCCGCAGGCGAAGTCGCACCGGGCACCCCGGTTGCGCAGGGCATCGGCCAGGGCGAGGCAGCGCATCACATGCCCGCCCCCGACTCCTGGGCCGGACTCGGGACGAAGGCGGACCCGCGGTCCGTCGCCTGAACCGATCCCGCTCAAGGAGCCCCGCGGGCCACGTCCGGCAGCACACCGGGACCTTCGATCGCGGCCGTCAGCGCGGCCACCACCCGGTCCTGGTCGGCGTCGCTCAGATCCGGGAAGATCGGCAGGGTGAAGCTCGACGCATAGAAGGCCTCGGCCTCGGGGAAGTCCCCCTCCCGGAAGCCCATGGCCCGGTAATAGGGCTGGGTGTGGACCGGGATGTACAGGACCTGCACGCCGATCTCCGCGGCGACCATGGCGGCATGCACCCGGGCCCGGTCGATCTGCGGCGCCAGGCGGACGATATAGAGGTGCCAGGACGACTGCCGGTCCGGCGCCCGGTACGGCGCCGTCACATGGGGCACACCGGCCAGCAGGGCGTCATAGCGCTGGGCCAGGGCCCGTCGCCGGGCCACGAATGCGTCCAGCCGGTCCAGCTGGCTGAGGCCCAGGGCCGCATGGATGTCGGTCATCCGGTAATTGTAGCCCAGGGCCACCTGTTCATAGGCCCAGGGGCCATCCAGCGGACGGGTCAGCAGGGCCTCGTCCCGGGTGACCCCGTGGCTGCGCAGCAGCCGCAGGCGCACGTCCAGGGCCGGGTCATTGGTCAGGGCCACCCCCCCCTCGCCGGAGGTGATGATCTTCACCGGATGGAAGCTGAAGACGGTGATGTCGCTGTAGCGGCCGTCCCCCACCGGGCGGCCCTGATAGGTCGCCCCCACGGCATGGGAGGCATCCTCGATGATCCGGAAACCGAACCGCCGTCCCAGGGCGGCGATCCGCTCCATGTCGCAGGCCTGGCCGGCAAAGTGCACCGGCACCACGATCTTCGGCAGCCGGCCATCCCGCTCGGCCTCGACCAGCCGGGCCTCCAGCCGGTCCGGATCGAGGAGGTAGGTGCGGGGGTCGATGTCGACGAAGTCCACCCGGGCTCCGCAGTAGAGGCCCGCATTCGCGGAGGCGACGAAGGTGTTGGGCGTGGTCCACAGCCCGTCCCCCGGCCCCAGATCGAGGGCGAGGCAGGCGATGTGCAGGGCGGAGGTGGCGCTGTTCACGGCCACGGCATGGCGGCTGCCCGCCCGCTCGGCCAGGGCGGCCTCGAACCGCGGCACCACCGGCCCCTGGGTCAGCAGCGGCGAGCGCAGGACCGCCGTCACCGCCGCGATGTCCGCCTCGCTGATCGACTGCCGTCCATAGGGCACCCACATGGGCCGTTCTCTCGCCGCCGCTCCGCTGTCCGGATCATTCTGGCATTGGCGTGGTTAACAAACCGCCCAGACCCGTCCGCCAGACCCGTGAGCCAGACCCGTCAGGCGGACAGGACGACCGGTCCGGCCGCCGGACGCAGGCCGCGCCCCGTCGGCAGCAGCGCCAGATACCAGCGGGCCCGGTCATGCACCGGCGTCTCCAGCACCAGACGGCGCTCCTCCGGGGTCAGGTCCACCACCAGCACGTCCAGCAGGTCCCGCAGGGCGGGGGTGACCTCCCCGTCATAGAGGGTGCGATAGGCCCGGGTGCGGTGGGGACAGGTCTCCACATGGTTCAACAGCCGCACCAGCGCCAGATTAACGGCCAGCAGCCGCTGCAGCAGCCAGGGCTGGGCCGGGGCGGAGCGGGTCAGGCGATCGAGGCGCTGGCGCAGGGTCGCCGGCACACCGGCCTTGCGGATGCTGGGGATGTCCTGCTGCTTGAAGGCCGTGGCGAGATCGACGGCGAAGCTCTTCACCTGGGCCCCATAGGCGGGCGACGGGACCGTGCCCCAGGGCAGCAGATGCTCCACCGCCTGCAGCTCCCGCCGGGCACCGGTCTCCAGCTGGGCGCGCAGGCCCTGCCGGGCCGCCCGCAGCTGGCCGGAGGTCCGCAACCAGCCGAGACCCACCAGGCCGAGCGTCAGGCCCCCGATCAGCGGACCGGTCGGCGGTAGACCGCCCGGGAGTCCGGCCAGCAAGGGCCCGCGACCCCGGACCGGCAAGGCCGCCCGGGCGAGGGGGGGGGCCGGGGTCGCGGCCGCGGCTGTGGCGGACACCCCGGCCGACGGCGCGGCGGTGGCGGTCTGCGGACCCGCGGGGCGGACCGGCCCCTGGCGGGCGATGACCATCGTCCCCCGCTCCGGCGGGCGGCGGATCTGGTGCAGATAGAGGCCGTTGTCCGTCGGCCGCCTCGCGGCATTGATCTCCACATCCTCGAAGGTGATGTAGCTCTTCGGGAAACCGGGACCGCAGGTGGTCTCCTCGTCCCCCTTCTGGTTCCCGCCCAGCACCGAGATCTTCTCCCCCGCCACGAAGCCGGAGAACAGGCCCACATGGCCCTCCGCCGGATTGTCCAGCTGGGTGAAGATGCAGATGTCGCCGCGCCGGGGCTCGGTTACCGGCGTGCCGTAGTGCAGATAGCTCTGCGACAGGATGGGGTTCGGCGGCAGGGGCCGGCCGTCGCGCTTCAGGCACCAGGCGAGCGCCACGCCGCACCAGGGGATGCAGTTGTCGAAGCTGGCGCTGCGATAGCCCAGGTCCTGGAAGAACTGGCTGATGAGGGGATTGCGGGTGCGACGCCAGCGGGAGTTGAAGCCCTCGCCGGTGGACCCCCGGGCCGTCATCTGCGAGAGGCGCAGGAGGATGTCGTAATAGTCGGTCTCGGGCAGGGTGGAGATCAGCCGCCGGGCCATCTCCATGTCGGCGGGATCGGCATTGGCCTGATGCGCCCCGACGATGCGGGTCGACACGGCACAGGAGACGAAGACCGTCGACAGGGCGATGAGCGAACGTCGACGGATCTGCATCCCACCTCTCCGGTCGCGCCCGGGGTCGTCAGGCCGGCACGCCCGCAGCGGCCCGGGTCGAAGACCTTCGCCGGACTGCGACACGGACCCTCACCCCCCGGGTCCCGTCGTTAACCTTTTTAACAGACCCCGCCGGGGCGACAAGGGCTGGCGGCCCGGCGGGACGGGATCCGGACAGCAAAAAGCCCGCCGGGTCTCCCCGGCGGGCTCGTTGTCTGATCGATCAGGAATTGATCGATGCGGTTCAGATTACCAGCGCAGCTGGCCGAACATGCCGACTTCGTCGTAGGTCGCGGAGACCGGCGCGGTGGTCGGGGCGTTGTTGGCGTCCGTCCCGGCGCGCTTGTAGACGAGGGCCAGGTCGACGATCTTCACCGGCTCGTAGTTGATGCCGATGTTGAAGAAATTGTCCTTCTTCGCGGCGTACGGGAAGAGCACGTCCTTGTTCGGCTTCACGAATTCCTTCTTGCCGAACACCGACAGTTCCGGGGTGAACTGGTAGGAACCCCAGAAGCTGGTGCCTTCCGACTTGTCGCCGCCGAGGTGGCTCGTGGCCGCGCTGGCGATGGTGTAGTGGGTGGTCACGCCACTGTTCGCCCAGTTGACCGCGTTGTAGTATTCCGCGCCCACCCGGATCTGGTGGGATTCGAAGGCCACCAGGGCGTCGAAGCGCTGGGCGGTGTTCCACGCCACGGCCGTGGCCGGAGCAACGACCTGCGTTTCCTTGCCGATCTTGCCCTGATAGCCACCGATGGCGGCAGACCAGTTACCGTAGGCGGTCGGAACCTTGGCGCTCAGGCGAGCTTCGAAGTCCATGCCGGCGGTGCGGGTCGGGTTGCGATAGCCACCGCCGTTGACGGCGGACACGGCGTAGCTGATCCAGGGACCGACCTTGCCGAGGGCGTGCACGCCCCAGTCGGCGGAGTTGGCGACGGTGAAGCGGTTTTCCGTCAGGGTCTTGTCCACGAAGCGGTAGCCATAGAGGTCTTCCACATACGGGATCCAGGGCATGTCGGCGGCGCCGATGCGGACCGTCAGGCGGTCGTCATACTTGGCCTGCAGGTAGGCCTTCTTCAGATAGACCTGCACGTCGTTGACGCTGCTGGTCTGGGCGCTGGCGGTGGCCGTGGCAGTGCCCGAAGACGGCGTCACGGTGATCGTCGGAGCCGACACCGCGTTGCTGTTGTAACGGGCGTCCATGGTGACGTTGGCCGAGTAGGTGTCGTTGAACTTGTGGTCAACGCCCACATAGAAGCGCTTCACGTCGAAGCCGGTGCCGGTGGTGTTCTGCTTCACGCCGTTGGTCTTCACCGTCAGGCTGGAGACGTCGAAGTACATGCGGCCGGAGACGCTGGTGCCCTTGGCCCAGTCGAGGGACTTGGGCAGGTTGGCCAGGGTCGACTTCTCGATGGTGGCCGGCATGGTGTTGATCGAGTTGGACTGGGCGACGATGGAGCTCGCCAGGGTGTCCGTGGTGGCTTCCACCGCGGCGGTGTCGGCGGCGGTCTTGGCCTGAGCGGCGCTGACGTCGTCGAGCTTGGCCTTCAGGCTGGCGATCTCGGCGCGCAGGGCGTCGACGTCGGCGGTGGTGACCGCCGGAACGACCGGGGCGACCTTCTTGGCGACGTGCTTGGTGGTGGCGGCCTCGGCGCTGACGCCCGTGGCCAGGGCGAGAACGGTGCCCATGGCAACGCTGGCCCAAATGGTCGACTTCGTGTTCATTTCAGGACTTCCCCTAATGGCTCCCGGGCTTTGCCGAGCAGACTTGAGGCCCGGATAGCCCGTCGCCATGACAAATTCTCCCAATATTTGTGACAGTTTGGCAAAGCCCGGCACTGCCGTCGGGGCTGTGACAAATTGGCCGCGCATGATTTCGCCTGACACGGGTGACGCTGCGGAATTTGCTCGCGGGGTCTGTATATTGGACGAGACCTCGCCACCTTGTCTTGCATTCCATTTTCAGGCGAAACCGGCCTGCGGGACCCGAACCCGACGGATCGGCGGCCGGTCCGGGGGTCGAGACACACGATAAACCGGTTGGTAACCCTGTCTGACAATGCGGCATTAAGCCAATTCCGTCATCCTGCAAGGGCTGAAAGGCCTCGCACATCGGCGGGGCCCGGTGGGCCATCCTCCCCGGCGGCGGGACCCGCAAGGGCTGGGAAGACCGGGCAGCAAATTTGCACTCGCAGGAGCGGACGGACTGACGTGGCGGACGATCTGAGACGGATGGTTGCAGACTTCCCGTCGGACCCCCGGGGCGCGACGGCGGTGGAGTTCGCCCTCGTCTCGGCCCCCCTGATCGCGGTGATCCTGGCCATGCTGCAGACCTCGATCGTCTTCTTCTTCGACCAGGCCCTGCAGTCCGCGGCCCAGACCTCGGCCCGCCAGCTGATGACGGGCGCGGCCCAGACCTCGGGCCTGACCCAGACCCAGTTCAAGCAGCTGGTCTGCACCAACGCCTCCACCGCCTTCAACTGCGCCAACCTGATGGTGGACGTGCAGTCGGCGTCGACCTTTGCCAGCATCAGCACCAGCCCGATCACCGTCACCTACAACGGGGCGGGACAGGTGACCAACAGCTGGGCCTACAATCCGGGCAACCCCGGCGACATCGTCATCATCCGGGTGATGTATGACTGGCCGATCTTCGGCCAGCTGCTGGGCCTCGGGCTGAACAACCAGCCGGACGGCGGGCACCTGCTGGTGGCCACGGCGGTCTACAAGAACGAGCCCTACCAATGAGCGCCCAGCCCACACCGGGTCTCCTGCGCCGGTTCCGGCGGGACCGCCGGGGCGTGGCCCTGGTGGAGTTCGCCCTGATTTTTCCGATGCTGGTGGCCCTGTATTTCGGCGGCTTCGAGGTCTGCAACATGAGCGCGACCTACCGCAAGATGACCGACACCACCGTCGAGCTCGCCAACATCACCGCGCAGTACTCGACCCTGACGGCGTCGGATGTGGCCACCGTGTTCGCGGCCACCTCGCAGATCATGGCCCCCTATTCCACGGCCAGCCTGCAGATCGTCCTCTCCGAGGTGACCACCGATGCCGGCAACAACGCCACCGTGACCTGGAGCCGGGGCTACAACGGCGCCAGCGCCCTCGGGGCCGGCAGCGCCATCACCCTGCCCTCGGGTCTCGCCTCGCCCAGCACCAGCTACATCCTCGTCCAGACCGTCTACAACTACACGCCCACCGTCGGCTCGGCCTTCCTGGGCACCGTGCCGATGTCGTCGAGCATCTACATCATCCCGCGGAATTCCCCGTCGATCCCCTACACAGGATAGAGGTGGTCATGAAGCCGTCGCTGAACGCCTTCCGACATCTGCGCCAGCTGGTCGAACGCCTGCTGCCGGAGTCCCGCGGCAACGTGGCCGTCACGGTGGCCGTGCTGATGGTTCCCCTGGTCCTGGCCCTCGGCATGAGCACCGACTACACCCTGGCCCGCACCCGGCAGGACCGGCTGAACGGCATCGCCGACACCGCGGCCCTGGCGGCGGTCACGCCCACCATGATGAACCAGACCACGGCCACCGCCCGGGCCGCGGCCCTGGCGGTGCTGCGGTCCGGCGTCGCGACCGTGCCCAATGTCACCTACGACTCCGACAACATGACCGTGACGGTGACCGACACCACCAATGGCACCAATGTCACCCGGGTGGCCACGGTGAACTTCTCGGCGGCGTCGTCGACGGTGTTCAGCGCCATTGTGGGCGTCACCGGCCTGCCGGTCACCGGATCCTCGTCGGCCAAGTCCGCGATTTCGCCGAAGATCGACTTCTACATGCTGCTCGACACGTCCCCGTCCATGGCCATTGCCGCCACCACCTCGGGGATCTCGACCATGGTCTCGCACACCGCAAGCCAGGGCGGCTGCGCCTTTGCCTGCCATCAGACAGATCCGGCTTCCGACAACCTGGGCAACCCCGGGGGGATCGACAACTACCAGCTGGCCCGGAACCTCGGCGTCACCCTGCGGATCGACCTCGTGAACTCTGCCGTGCAGAACTTGATGACCCTCGCCCCGACCACGGCATCCCAGAACTACACCAGCTATCGGGTGGCGCTCTACACCATCGACTACAACTTCACGCGCCTGGCATCGCTTACCAGCAACTTCGCGGCAGCCAAGACGGCCGCGGGCACCCTGCAGGCCGTCACCGTCTACCACAACAACTGCCTCACCGCGAGCAACTGCAACAGCGACGAGGACTCCTACCTCGACATGGGGCTGCAGCAGATGAACAGCGTCATGCCCACCCCCGGCACCGGCACCGGCAATGCCGGCGACACGCCGGAGGAGGTGATGTTCATCGTGACCGACGGGGTCGAGGACTACATCTACAACGGCAGCCGGGACTTCGGCCCCATCAACGCCCACAGCGACTACTGCAAGACCATCAAGGACCGCGGTATCCGCATCGCGTTCCTCTACCTGACCTACAACCCCCTGCCGACCAACAGCTACTACAACAGCCACATCGCCCCCATCCAGGGCAGCATCGCCACCACGGCACAGAACTGCGCCTCACCGGGCCTCTATTTCCAGGTGAACACGGATGGCGACATTTCCGGGGCCCTGACCACCCTGTTCCAGAAGGCGGTCTCCACCGCGCATCTGGTCTGAACCCACGAGGACCGGCCCCGCAGAACCGGAACGGCCGACGCGCAGTTGGAAGTCTCGCCTTCATGGGTGGCAGACGGCAGGTCCTGACCGACGAGGCGATTGCTGCGCAGGACCTCTGCTGACGCTTCAACGAAAATGGGCGGCGGAACCGAGTCCCGCCGCCCATATCCGCAGCGACCGGGCAAGGTCGAGCTTACCCGATCAAACCATGGCGGTCTTAAAACTTGCGGGACACGTCCATGAAGTAGGAGCGCCCATAGTAGTCGTACTGAGACGCAAGAACAGCACTCCCCACCGTCGCAACCCCAGCTGAGCTGGAAACGACCGGCGGCTGGATGTCAAACAGGTTCCGAACGCCGACCTCAAAAGTATACTCTTTATAACGACGGCGCAGGGACACGTTGCTTACCGTGTAGAACGGCGTGCTGGAGATGATGTTGGCCTTGATACCAAGGCCCTGATAGCTCTGGATCTGCGTCCCGGCAAAGCGAGCGTTCGAAGTGGCCCCAACCATGAGAAGGTTCCAGTTTGCAGTCCACTCGCCCCGATCCACCCTGAAATTTGCATTTCCGTCAAAGGTCGGCTGACCCGGCGTTCCAAGGGTGTTGCTCGTCGAGCCACCCAGGAGGGCGCTCTTGGTGTCGAATGTCCATGTCAACTGGGTGTCGAACCGGAAAGTCGCTCGCATCGGCAACGGGTGGCTGAAACGCGCGGTCACATCCAGTCCCTGCTCCCGCTGGCTAGCCACATTCACGTAGTCGTTGTTGACCGTGAGAATGTTGTGGCTGGTGGGATCGCGAGTGAAGAGGCTGCAGAACGGGTTGGCCGGGTAGTTGGTCGACCCATAGCAAGCACCGACGATGCCAGCCACGCCAAACAGGGAGATCTGGTTCCGGACCTGATAGGTGAAGTAGTCAACCGCAAGACTGGCATCGAGGTTGAATAGATGCGGAGTGAGAACGAAGCCCGCAGTCTTTGCCACCGAGGTTTCTGGACGCAGCCCGCCCCCGCCGGCGGTGAACACGGTGATGCTGGGCCCCCCCCCACCGTAGTTGGAGGGAACGCCTGCGGCGGCGCAGTTGGCTGCAACCGTCGCCGTCACGCGGCCCGCGCCGTAGTTGATGCAGGGGTCATTTCCAAGTTGGTTGGCGAAGCCACTCGTAGGTGCCAGGAAATGCTCATAGAGCGCTGGTGCCCGGAAGGACGTGCCCTGACTGGCGCGGAACCGAAGCCAGTCATTGACCTTCCAGTCGAGCCCGACCTTGTAGGTGGACGCATCACCCGATGTGCGGTAGCTCGAATAACGACCGGAAACGTCGGCCTCGAGTGCCTGAATGAACGGAATGTTCCGGACCAAGGGCGCACGAATTTCGGCGAAGACTTCCTTTACACTATCGGCACCGCGGGTCACGCCAGCCGAAGTCAGACCCCAATAGTTGTTCGCGATCGCATTAGGCCCGGGCTGGTCGCCAATATCCTCCCGACGCATGTGGAAGCCCACGGCCGCCCCGACCGGCCCGGCGGGCAGGTTGAACAGATCACCCGTCGCCGACCCTTCCACATAGGCGTAATCATAGACGGTCCGGCCTTCCTCGACACCGAATAGGTAGGACTGCTCGGCCGGGGTGAAGACGCCGCCATTCAGGATGGCTGCGATATAATTGACGGGCTGGCAAACTGCGCCAGCACCTTCCACCTGCGCAAGAGTACGGCCGCTGTTGTAACCCTTGGAAGTCGGGTTGCAGCCGGCGGCATTCGTGGATCCGGCAGTGGCAAGCACCCGGTCATTGTAGATGAAGCTGCCTTTGTAGAAGCCGGTCGATCGGCTGTACTGATAGAAAAGATCATAGGTCCAGTTCTTCAGCGAGAGATAGTTGGGCAGGCTGCCCTTCACGCCAAGTACGACCCGCTCGTAATCAACCTGTTGCTGCTCATCCAGAGGATACAGGGAGAGCGCATAAGGTCCGGTGAAGGGCGCACCAACATTGGGGTTGAGCCCGATGCCGTTATAGTTGGGGTTTGTCGGGTAGAAGGTATTGAAAACGTTTCTCGGACTCACGATGGGGAAGAACTCCGCCATGGTGTCCTGGGAGGAATCCCGGCGGTTGAACTGGGCTTCGACATAGAGACTGTTACGAGCGTCAATGTCGTAGCCGCCGGTGGCCATGAGCGAGTAGCGCCGGGCAGGCGAGACCGCAGTGTTGTGTGCAAGGCGCCGGTCATAGGTGGGAAACTCACCGAGGGACGCACGAGACGCAGCAATATCGTAGGGGGCGTTTGCCCCACCGAACAGTGGCGACCCATAGCTGCCATCAAGGCCGTAGGTGTTTCCGACCGAATGCAGACCGGTCAGGTCCAGCCCCGCATAGCCGCCCCCGTTCACGGCCGTCTTGGACGGAACCCAGTCAAGACCCGTGAAGAACGGGTCGATGAACGAGTTCAGGAAGGCCAGATTTTCGCACTTGTAGGTGCCCGTTGCAGGATCGATGATGTCGAGACGCGCACCGGTCTTCGGATCGGTCACATAGTCCTCGGTGCAGTTCAGCCGCTTGCGCTGACCCGCATACAGGGGAGCTTGCTCATAGATCGAGGCGGCCAAAGACGCGTAGCCCTTGTCGAAGGTCCGGCCATAGGAGACATCGGCTTCGTACTCCTCACCACCGCCATGCTCTGTCGGCTTCACATAGAGATGGGCATCACCGCCGGACGTACCCTTCTTCGTCACGATGTTGACCACGCCGGCCACGGCGTCGGAACCATAGATCGACGATGCACCGTCCTTCAGGATTTCGACGTGGTCGATGATCGCCGCGGGGATCGTGTTGAGGTCAACGGCCCCAACGGCTCCCCGGGTTCCTGCCGGGCCCATGCGGCGGTTGTTCAGCGTGATCAGCGTGCGGTTGGCACCAAGCCCGCGCAAGTCCAGGGTGTTCACACCCGGACCGCCGTTGGTGATGAAGCCGGTGTAGAAGTTGTTGATCTGATTGGCGTTGGCCGCAGTGGATGCCGATTGCAGGATCGTGGTGGTGTCCTGTAGTCCTGCCAGGGTGGATTCTTCAGCCGTGATCACCTGGATCGGCGACGCCGAGGTGAACTCATTGCGCTTGATGCGCGAACCCACCACCGTCACTGCCGAGACATCGGTCGCGCCAGAGACGTTCGTGGCGGTAGAGGACGGTGCCTCCTGCGCGATCACTCCCCCAGCGACGGCGAGCACGGCAATTACGGTCGAACAGAACAGGTGGCTCTTCAATTTTCCCTCCAAGATCGAAGGGAGGGGAACACACACCACGCACGACAGCGTGTCACCGGGCCCCATCCCACACACTTGAGTCACCGTGTTGGAGGGCCTCGATCAGAGCAACAAAAATGACAATGTGTTGAATTTTTTGGAGCCGAACCGTGTCAAATCGGTAACATATTCGCAATATTTCTGGACGGAGAAAAGCGGGTACGCTCATGATACTCCTTGTCGCCCGCCGTTCTCATCGGCACCGGCCCTTCCCGCGGAAGGACCTCCCTTTCGTCGATGATGGGGTATAGTTCTGCCGCCTGAATCGGCTAAGATTCCCCAATCAGCTGGACTGACTCAGGCGAGGCCAAATTGCCCAAAACCTCTTGCCAATCCCGTCCGCTCGATGGCTGTTCAGCAGGACTTCTGCTGGCTGTAGGGGCATTCATCGCCAGCTCCTCCCACACCGTCGCACAGCCGGCCTCTGCCACCACCACCACGGTGAGTTCGAGCTGGGTGATCCTGCCGTCGGAAGACGTCATCTACCGCTACTATCCCAAGTACCAGCAGGATCACGGGATCGCCGGCGTGGCCGAGATCAACTGCCGCGTCCGTGACCGACGCGACCTGGACCAGTGCCTGATCCGGTCCGAAACGCCGGAGCACAACGGTTTCGGTCCGGCGGCGGTGCGGATGGCCGAGGCGGAATTCCATGTGCTGCCCGAGCCGGCCGCCGGGACGGACGTCCAGGGCACGGTCTCCATCCGGGTGGCCTTCACCCCCAAGTTGGCCGCCGGGTCGGAGGCGGCTGTGGCCGCTTCGGCAACCACTACGGCCGCGGCGGGTGCCGAGGATCCGGCGGCGGTCATCGCCTGGGGCGAGGCGGTGAAGCCGCTGGACTGGCACTATGCCGCGCCGGCCAGCGGCCAGATCTCGTTCTGGAAGGTGCAGGGCCGGCTCTCCCCCACCCGCGTCCGCGGGACGGTGCGCTATGAGTACTATGCCCGGGCGGATGCGCCCTCCGCCACCGTGCGCTCGGCCGTGGTGGACTACGAATTCGATTGCGCGGGGCACGGCTATCGCCCCCTCGGCGTCACCACCTATGTCCAGCCCAACCTTGCCGGCCCGCCGACCGTGGTGAGCGGCCCGGACGCCGCCTCCCGGATGCTGGTCGCCGGCACGGTGCTGGAGGATGCGGCATCCCGCGTCTGTCAGTTCGACGCAGGGGGCGGAGCCGGGACGGGATCCGGCGCAGGTACTCCGAAGATGGACGCCACCTCCGCCTCGCCCAGCAAGCCGTAGGCGCCGGGGGCCAAGTCCTCGGGCAGGGCCAGCGCGCCGATCCGGTCCCGGTGCAGGGCCTCCACATGGTTGCCCACCGCCGCGAACATCCGCCGGACCTGGTGATAGCGGCCCTCGGTGACCGTCAGATAGGCCGTCGTGGGAGACAGGGGTTCCAGCACCGCCGGGGCCACGGGCTTGTCGTCCCCCTCCAGCATCAGCGTGCCGGACGCGAACCGTGCGCCCTCCGACCCGTCCAGGGGTCGGGCGAGCGTCGCCAGATAGCGCTTGGGCACGTGCCGCTTCGGCGAGATGATCCGGTGGAGCAGGTCCCCGTCATCGGTGAGCAGCAGCAGCCCCGACGTGTCCTTGTCCAGCCGCCCGACGGTGGAGATGGCGGGTTCCCGGCTGCGCCACCTCGGCGGCAGCAGGGAATAGACCAGAGGCCCCGCATCCTTGTGCGAACAGGTGACCCCGAGGGGCTTGTGCAGGATCAGCACCACCCCGGGCGGCGGGTCGAGCTTCTGGCCGCGGACGGTCATCCGCTCCCGCAGGTCCTGCCCGGCGGCGATCTTCATGTCCGCCACGGTCACGGCGGTCCCGTCCAGCCGGATCTGGCCCGCGCGGACCAGCTGCTGCACCTCCCGGCGGGAGCCGTAGCCCATGTTGGCCAGGAGCCGGTCGAGGCGGACGACCACGCTCATTTCCGGGCCTCGTAGACCTTGAAGCCGCTGGCCTCGCGCACAGGGGACACGCGGGTGAACAGGCGGGTCAGGCTGTCCTCGTAGGGCAGGTGCCGGTTGGCCACCAGCCACAGGACCCCACCCTTGCGCAGCAGGGCCGCCGCCCGGGTGACGAAGGCGATGCCCAGGCCCCGGCTCTCCACCCCTGCGTCGTGGAACGGCGGGTTCATGACCACGAAATCGAGACCGGACAGGTCGGGCGTCACCCGGGCGTCGCCCCAGACCCGCCGCGCCCTGGGGTCGGTGACATTGCGCGCGGCCGCGTCCACCGCCCGCCGATCGATGTCCACCAGGGTCAGCTCCGTCACCGCGGGAGACGCCAGCACCGCCCGGGCGATCTGGCCAAGGCCGCAGCCCAGGTCCGCGCCTGCGCCACTGAAACCGGGCAGATGCTGGATCAAGAGCTCCGTGCCCGGGTCCGGCCGGTCCCAGCTGAACACGCCGGGCTGGGTCCAGAGATCCAGCCGGTCAAGGCGCTGGGGTCCCCCGGCCGCGATGGCGGCGTCGAGGCCGACGGGCAATGCAGGACGCAGGCTGCGACAGATGCGCTGGTGCCGCCGACCGGTCTCCTCCACCTCGCAGCCGAAGCCGGTCAGTTCGCCCTTCAGTCGGGCACCGCCCCGGTCCTTGGGGGCCAGAACGACCAGCTCCCCGCCCGGCTTCAGGGCCCGCAGCGCCAGGGCCTGCACATAACGGCGCTCCAGCGTCCCCGGCGGGGCCGCGATCACCGCCCGGTCGACACTGTTGGGCGCAAGCGCCTCGAGGGCCGCGGCCCCGGGGATCAGGGGCGAGGTCTGCAGCGCATCGGCCCCCGCCTCCACCAGCTCGGGCGAAGGCATCCCGTAGACCACCGAGGCGGGGGCAGAGGGCGGGGCGGGGTTCGGTTCCGTGGACATGGGCCTCCGAGTGCGGCGCCGCCCGCCGGAAGTCCAGCCCTGAACGCCGCGGAGGGGCACCGCGGGCGCTGGTGGAACCGCACCGGGGTTGGTAAGTCTGGAGACCGACCGCCCCTCCAGACCCGGATGTCCCCATGGCAGATGCCTCGGCCCTGTACTACGAGCCCGCCACCGGCCACGGCCTGAAGCACGATCCGTTCAACGCCATTGTCGGCCCGCGGCCCATCGGCTGGATCTCCACCGTCAGCGAGGCCGGGGTGCGCAACCTGGCTCCCTACAGCTTCTTCAATGCCTTCAACTATGTGCCGCCCATCGTCGGCTTTTCCACCATCGGCTGGAAGGACACGGTGGCGAATGCCAAGGCCACGGGCGAGTTCGTGTGGAACCTGGCCACCCGGGCCCTGGCCGACGCCATGAATGCGAGCTGCGCCTCCGTCGGGCCGGAGGTGGACGAGTTCACCCTCGCCGGCCTGACCCCTGTCCCGGGTCGGCGGGTCAGGGTCGACCGGGTGCTGGAGAGCCCCGTCAATTTCGAGTGCCGGGTCACCCAGATCCTGCGCCTGACCACGGCGGCGGGTGCCGAGGTGGACAGCTGGCTGACCCTGGGCGAGGTGGTGGCCGTGCACATCGACCCGTCCCTGGTGGTGGACGGGGTCTATGACACCGCCGCCGCCCGGCCGATCCTGAGGGCCGGCCGGATGGGAGACTATGTGGAGGTCACGCCGGAGGCCTTCTTCGAGATGCGCCGCCCCCGCTAGACCGGCCCGGAAACACCGCCGCGGGCGGGCCGCTTTCCAAGCCCTGCGCCCTGTGGCACAGGTCAGGGACACGAGGGAGCTGCACATGTCCGCCACGACGACCGATACGCCGGAAGGGACGGCGGACACCCTGCCCCTGTCCCAGGTGGCCGCCGTGGGCGTGGGCAATGCCCTGGAATTCTACGACTTCCTGTCGTTCAGCTTCTTCGCCCTGCAGATCGGCCACACCTTCTTCCCGGCCAGCCAGACCTCCCACGGCCTGCTCTATGCCCTGGCAACCTTCGGGGTGGGCTTCCTCACCCGGCCGCTGGGGGGACTGGTGCTGGGCGCCTATGGGGACCGGGTGGGGCGCAAGCCGGCCATGATCCTCAGCTTCTCCCTGATGGGGGTGGCGATCTTCGGCCTCGCCCTGACCCCCGGCTATGCCCAGATCGGCATTGCCGCGCCGATCCTGCTGGTGATGTTCCGCCTGATCCAGGGCTTTGCCCTGGGGGGTGAGGTGGGCCCCTCCACCGCCTTCCTGATGGAGGCCTCGCCGCGGCGTCACCGGGGCCTCTATATCGGCCTGCAGATGGCGACCCAGGACCTGGCCGTGCTGGTGGCGGGCCTGGTGGGCTTTGCCCTGTCCATGATCATGAGCCCGACCGTGCTGGATGCCTGGGGCTG
>Ga0007833_1000084_pt1 | contig 18577 bp, 18 predicted proteins | sample CryBogCBE25Jul07_FD_71204 | JGI IMG/M metagenome (GOLD analysis project Ga0007833, IMG submission 71204) | Freshwater microbial communities from Crystal Bog, Wisconsin, USA - CBE25Jul07 | ecosystem: Environmental > Aquatic > Freshwater > Lake | place: Crystal Bog, Wisconsin, USA | collected...
TGCTGGTCCAGATCCCGATCTTCTTCGGCTTCTACTCGATGCTGGGAAGCGCGATCGAGCTTCGTAACAGCAACTTCCTATGGATTCACGATCTTTCCCAGCCCGATACGCTCACGCATGTCATGGGATTCCCGATCAACCTCCTGCCGCTCATCATGGCCGGCACCATGGTCTGGCAGATGATGATCTCCCCGAAGAGTGGCGATGCGGCCCAGCAGCGGATGATGTACTTCATGCCGGTGATCTTCCTCACCTTTGCCTACAACTATGCCTCGGGACTTGCCCTCTACTGGACGACTCAGAACATCTTCTCGATCGTTCAACTCTACTGGACACGGAATCAGGAAGCTCCCAAGCTTCAGGTCATCAAGCCCAAGGCCGCTCCAAAGAAAAAAGGGAACGGCGGCTCCAACTTCACGAAGAAGAGCTGAACGTTGACGTCAACATTCCCCCCCACCCCAACGAACGATGAGCCAATCGCCCCGCGAAATCCTCGAAACTCTCCTCGGTCACCTTGGCTTCTTTGTCGAGATCGAGGAGGAGCTCCGCGACGGACATCTCATTCTCCAGATCAGGACGAATGAACCCGAGCGCCTGATCGGACGGCGCGATGAGAATCTTGAGAGCCTCCAGTTCATGCTCAATCGGATCCTGCTCGCCCAGAGCCCGGGAGATCAAAAAGCTCCCCGAGTCATCGTCGACGTCGAGTTCCACAGGAGCATGAGGGATAGCGCTTTCCTGGAGCGTATTTCCCTTCTGGCCCAAGCTGTCCGTGAGAACGGGCGACCCGTGGAAACAGAACCCCTGAACTCCTACGACCGACGATTGGTTCACAATGCCTACCGCGACGATCAGGAACTCAAGACCTCAAGCCCCGAGGGGATGGATAAGATCAAGCGCATCACGATCAAGCGTCGGGAGTAGGCTTTTCGCCGATCCTGCAAGTCGCCTCATTCAGAGGGAGAGAGAGCGATATCCTTCGCACTGATAAATACGAATGCTCTGCTGCCTTCCGTTCACCATGATGGGGACTTCCTTGAGAAGCGCCACCGCGTTAAAGGCCCCCGTGATAGTCTGGGGAAGCTCCTGCTTGGACTCGGTCGTGATATAGAGGGCATTCCTGCCCAAGAAGGGGCTGACCGATTTCTCCTCCGTGTAGAGGGGATCCTTCACACTCGCCGCGACGGCATCAGCGTAGCCGGGCCAGAGGGCGAAGGAGCTATTCAGACTGGGTGACTCCGCCATGAAGACCGAGGGGGCACCCGGGCGCTCCGGATAATTGATCGGAGTAAGGCTGCCAAGGAGAGCAGCGAGGCCCGGATTCCCGGCAATAAGAATAGCCCTCTCCCCCTTGGAATCGGGTCTCTCGTCACGAAGTGATGTCACCGAATCTGCAAGCCCTTGCATCCCTCCGACGCCTATCGGAGATGGGCATCCTTCCGGAATCAGGGAGGGAGAGAGCAGGAAGAGGCCACTCAAGCCAGCGGCTGTTAATCCTACGGCAAGAGTGAGCCATCGCAACCAGAGCCTCTGGAAGGCAAGCATCACAATGATCGGTGTCAGCAGTGCACTCACGGCCAGAACAAGCCCCAGGGATACCATGAAGCTACCGACGTGGATCGCATCGAATGCGGGGGCGACACTACTCCACTGGAGCCAATCGTGACGGATATTCCAGGAGAGTGGCATCACCCAGCCGAGCAGGAGGAAGGCAAGGGCCAGAAGCACTCCTCTCCACGGAAAGGAGTTTACTCCCAGAACGTAGAATCGTGCAGCCAGTGCGATGGGGAGTAACCAGGCCACCGGATAGAAGAAGAGCGTGGCCACACCCATCGTGATTCCGAAGAGACTCCAAGCGGTCAGAATAGCGCTTCCAGAGCTTCTGGTAGCCCGCCATCCTGCCACAAGTGCGAGGGTAATCGCGGAGGCAATCACCAGAGATCCATCCATCACAAGAGAGGCCATGGTGACCTGAGGAAGGAGATTGAAGGCCAGTACGGCCCAGAGGGCCACGGCCTGACGATGGGGAGCCAGGTGCCGACCGAACCACCAGACACACCAGGAGAGAATCAGAAGGGCCACAGTAGAAATCGAACGGAGGGACCCGATGCCTGATCCTGTGAAAATTTTCTCCAGCGCAATCAATAATGGAACCCCGGCAGGACCCTCCGGATAGCCCCCGGCGGGATGGTTGGCACAGATCGTTAGGAGGGCTTCGGAGGGATTCAGGCTCCCGGAAAGAGCCACGGAAAGATGCAGGAAGCTCAGTGCCAGCACTGCACCGATCAACATCAAAGTCATCAAGGGAAGCCAGTGATGTCGTGAAGTGGAGGAGGCTTTTTTTGATTTTCTGGCACTCATGGCTGAACTGGTTTGGAAATCTCTAGGCCTCCCTGATGATTTCGGGGTGGAGATCCGCTAGCTTGGGAAAGAGACGCCTCCCAAAGCTTTTCCAGAACCATTGGAGCAAGCGTGTCGCCAACCATCCACCGGCAACTCCGAGAGCCATCCCAGCCAACACATCGAGAGGCCAATGGGCACCCGTATAGATTCGCGAGTAAGCAATCAGGAGCGCAATCGGGAGGTAGATCCAACCTCGTCGGGGATAGAAAAGAAGGAGCACTGTGGCCACCGCGAGATTGTTCGCGGCATGTCCGGAAGGGAAGGACTTCCCGGTGACAACTTTATCAGGGTTTGATCCCTTTGTTGGAATCACATTACCGAGGGGATAGGTTACTCTTGGGGGAGAACTCAGACCGAGGATCCGTGGCAAGGCTCGGGAAACGCCCCCCATCTCAACAACCCTGACCCCTGGCTCAACCTGACTTGGCCTTGGTCTCTCCACGAGATGCTTGAGTCCATTCACACAGATGCCATCACTGATCCCTACCGCAAGGCCAGCAGTGAAGATCATCATGCGGAACTTGAAACTCCCGAAAAGAAGCCCCAGAGCCACCAGAATGAGCAAAATCGGAGCCCAAGCCGCGTAATTGGAAATGGAGGCAAGGAAGCGGTCGGCCCAAGGCGAAATCCATACCCGGTTAATGAGGATCTGCAGTTGCTGGTCCATATGGAAGATTCTGAAAGGCAAAATCAAAAATGAAGAATTAAAAATCAGCTTTCATCAGGAACTCAGAAAATCAAGTAAGGAGAACTTGAATAAAGTCCGTTCTTTCTGGCTTGAGATCCTTTTTTCTCAACTTGAGAGGCAAACCTTAAAAGCTCCCTGTAAGGAGAAAACTGCCAACGCCTGATCCCTTGATTGCCTGATAATTTATTCAGCCTGCTCGCTGATTGTCAGGAATCGTCTCTTTCCCTAGCCTTGGAAGGATGTCCTCCGATGGCACCCCGATCACACGCCCCCTCTCAAGGACTGGCATGATTGCGGAGCGGCAGAGGCGTTATCCTCTCTGGAGGCTGATTCATCTGCTTGGTTCCCTGAAGCTGGCTCTCCTGCTACTTGCCACGATCGCCATCGCCATTGGGGCGGCCACCTTCACGGAGGCACACTTCGACGCCGCCGTGGCCCGTGCCTGGATTTACAAGGCTCCTTGGTTCATCGCCTGGCTTGGAGTCCTCTGTATCAACCTCTTTGCGGTCACACTCACCCGCTGGCCCTGGCAAAAAAAGCATACTGGATTCATCATCACCCACTACGGAATCATTACACTTCTGATCGGAGCCGTGATCGGATCGAGGCTCGGCTTTGAGGGGAATGTAACCCTCCGCACGGATGGCCAACCCCAACGCCGTATCATCACCGATATCAGCACACTCCAGATCGAGAGCCCCGCAGACAGCTATCTCTACCTCCTTCCCTTCGATGCTAAGTTGGCTCATCCCACGGAAAAACATCCGAAGAGGCTCTCCATTCCGGGAACGAAACTCGAGATGGTCATCGACGACTCGTCGGAACATCTGATCAGACACCCCCGTCTTCAAGAGGGCACCTCTCCCAACGTAAAGTCACTGCTGCTGGATTGCTCCAGTAGCAATCTGAATCAGGAGCTTCCGATCGGTCTGGGCCTGAAGGCAGGATCCGATCCCGTGTCAGGAAGTCCTCCCGCCGGCGACGCACCCGATCGCTATGATTTCTTCGGACTAGCCTCGATCACATTCCACGAAGAACTGCCCCATCATGGAGAGACAGGAAACAAACTGCTTGATGTGACAGCGGGGAGCCCTCCCGTTCAGGGTGTATCACTCTCCCGGGATGGCCGCCTCGTGACGATCCGGTCAGATGCCGACCTGTCGGCGACATATGACAGGTCGGTGATCATGAATAAAGTGGTGGCTCTCGGAACGCATCGGATCGTTGTCAGGGAATATCTCACCAACAGCACCCCCGTCACCCCTCCTTCAATCCGCGTTGAGATTCAAGCCCATGAGGATAAGAGAGCGGGAGTTGGTGAGGGAGAGACTACCGCCGACTCAAAGCCGTGGCTGGAACTCGCGCCCGCCGCAAAGACGCAAGAATACGGGCATTCAGGTGAGATTGCCTGGCAACTGGGACGATCAGGAGAAGTGACCTCCTCAGGCATTCTGAAGCAGGGCGATTCGATGCCGCTGGGTTGGGCCGACTGGCGATTGAAACTCAGAGAAGTTGCCACCGGCAAGAGCGTGACCTCCGTGATGGAACCGGGGAGTTCCAAGGAGCAGGGCGGGGTCCCCGGATTCCATGCCTACCTGATCGATCCATCGGCCAATCCCCCGCTCCGGGGCGATTCCTCATGGGTCGCCTCTGGAGAAGTCACTCCGCTACTCTTGGAAAATGACCTCGTACGCGTCGGCTACGGCCTCGAGTTACGTCCGATTCCCTTCTCCATCTCACTCAAGGATTTTCAAGTCCCGCGTGACGAGGGGACGGAGACGCCGTCGGATTTCAGGGCGACCGTGCAATTCAAGAACCTTGCGACAGGAGTAGAAAGCACTGGCCTCATCCGGATGAATCATCCGGCCTCCTACCCGGGTGGCCTTATCGCCAACATGACCGGTATCAATTATAAATTCTCCCAAGCGGAATGGAACCCGCGCGATCTCAAAGAGACAACCCTTCAAGTGCTCTACGATCCGGGTTGGTTCTTCAAATGGACGGGATCGCTTGCCATCTGTCTCGGCATCGCCACCATGTTTTATATCAAACCCCGCTCATGAATCGCAGTAGCCTCGCCCTCCTCTTGTCATTCCTGGGATTCTTTTTGCTGCAACCACGCACTTCGGCGGCTTCACCCCCCGCAGCCGTCCCGGGCATTGCTCCCTTCTCCCCATCCGTACTTGAGATGCTGACGATCCAGGAGGGGGGCCGCAAAAAACCTTACCTCGTCTTCTCCGAGGAAACACTCCGATCCCTCTCCGGAAAAGCCTCGTTGCTGCTTGAGGGGGCTCGAGTGGATGCCCTGTCCCTAATCACCGGAATCTGGATGGATCCGTCAGCCATTTTGCCCTCTTGGAAGGAACGTGAGCTCATCCTTGTCTCCAACCGTCCCCTCAAGCAGTTGCTGGGACTGGATCCCGCTAGAAAACTTTTTTCCTATAACGAGCTTACAGCAAGCGATCTCCTCGCCAAAAAAATTGCCGAGGCTGCCGAGTCGCGCAGGCGTGATCCGAAGGCAAGATTGGTCGGCTTACAGAAAGAGGCTTCCGATGTTGCGATGCGACTAGCGCTTCTCGAAAGCCTTCTCAGTGGGGATGCCTTCCGGATCCTCCCACCGGCATCTGGACACGAATGGCTGACGGCGGAACAGGGCGAAGCCTCACCCATTCTTGGTGAGATGCGGACATCCTGGAAGGGGCGCGATTCCCAACGATTCACCGATGCATCACAGCAGCTGATTCATTTCCAGCAGACCTTGGGCAGCGCCGAGGTTCCCCCAGTACATTGGAAGCTCACCCTTGAAGTTCTTTACCAGAAGTCTCACCCGTTCCGCTGGGCTTGGATCCTCTACGCCGTGGCCGGCATCATTCTACTGACCGCATCCGGAGGATGGATGAAAACCGCTTACCGTGCGGCATGGTTTTTCGCGGGATGCGGATTCGTCCTTCAGGCGGCCGGACTGCTTTCGCGAGTGCTGATCGCAGGTCGCCCGCCGGTCACCAATATGTATGAATCGGTGATCTGGGTCGCCTTTGGAACGATTCTGTTCTCCCTTATTTTCGAATCCATTTACCGCGCAGGCACGTTCCTCTTGGGAGCCGTACCGGTTGCCGTGGCCTCCCTGATCATTGCGGACAGCCAACCGATGATCCTCGACCGTTCCATTCATCCCCTCACCCCGGTCCTTCGTGACAACTTCTGGCTTACCACACACGTCCTCTCCATCACCCTGAGCTATGCAGCCTTTGCACTCGCACTCGGCGTGGCTCATGTGGCACTGGGTCGTATCATCGCCGGGAAGAAGCCTTCGGAAGCCATCTATCATTACCTCTACAAGACGCTTCAGGTGGGGGTTCTCCTCCTCGCGACGGGAACCATCCTTGGTGGAGTCTGGGCCAACTATTCCTGGGGACGCTTCTGGGACTGGGACCCCAAGGAGACTTGGGCATTGACGGCGCTTCTGGGCTACCTCTTTCTCCTGCACGGCAGGATCAGCGGACTCTGGGGTGGTTTCGGCCTGGCGGTGGGCTCGGTCATCGCCTTCCTGAGTGTCTTGATGGCCTGGTATGGGGTGAACTTTGTGCTCGGTGCGGGCCTCCACAGCTACGGATTCGGGACCGGTGGGTTCCCGTTGGTGGCGATTTTTGTCACCCTGGAACTCCTCTTTGTTCTGAGCGCCTTCCTGCGGCGTAGGAACCGGAGAGTTTACTGATCGGGGATGCCGACGAAGGGATTCGCCCTGACGCCCACGGGGAGTGCCCCGAGGGGCATCTGGGTCAGACTTGGTCTGGTAGCCGTGCTCGTTGTGGGGGAGCGTTTGGCATTATTGCGATCGTGCTGGTAGAGGTTCAGCCCCTTGCGGATGAGCGCAAAGGTATTGTTATCCCCGTAGTATTTCCAAGGGCCGTCCGGCACGCTTGCCGAGTCGACAAACTTCCAACTGCAGATGTCGTTCTTGTCCATCTTGAGATAATCACGCACGGCAGGGGCGATATCGAGGCCGGCCCCCCTGTTGAGGTTGGGACGTGGTCGCTCGTTGCCGAAGACATACTGCCAGTGATCGGTCCGGAAGGGACCGCAATCCTCCCACTGAGCAAAGCAGGTGCGACCGTTATGGTTAATGGCGATCCATCTCCCCTTGAGGACCGACTTGCCCGGTTTTTCAAAACAGTCACGGAACCAGGGAATCACCTTGGAAGCCTCCGGTTTCGTATTTCCACGCGATACGTCACAGTAAGGGAGGGCACAGTAAAACGGGTTCTGTCTGGGAGTCAGGCCGATCGGGATGAAATTCCTGCGACGATTGGGGTCCGGGTTATCATATCCGCCGTAGTTGCGATACCAGTTTGCATCCCAGGCACTTCTGTTGTTGGGAACGGGATTTCTGGCGGAGGGTCTCTCTCCGATCCAGAAAATCGTCGTCATGATATTGCGATGCCAGGGGTACTTCCCGAATCCGAGAACCGGGGCCGTCGGAACGCTGACGGTGGGGGGCCTGGTCTGCTGGATCGCTTTTTCCCTGATTTGCATAGCCATCCTCTCAAAATCAGCCTGAGACATGTTTCCCGAGTCCCCTTTGATCCACGACTTGATCGAATCCGACACCGATGCCTGCAAGAGCGCAGGCAAAAGCATGAGAATGGCCAGAAATGGCTTTTTTGCGGAGGAAAACATGTACCTAGATATCGTAGGGCACGATGAGGTCGGGGCAAGGGGGAAAAAAACCTGGCGAGCTCCACCTTATTCAACACTCGCAAGCCAAATGGTGAAGTTGCGGTTAACTTTTAGTGAGCTTTGAAGGCCTCTTTCCAAGAATCGGGTTGTTGGAATCAACGAAAAACTCTATTTGGAAAGCACTACTTAAGCCGTCATCCCTCTGAAAAACACTTCCATGATGAACCTTCCCAACAGACTCACACTGGGGAGGCTTGTGCTGACCGTTTTCTTCGTCGCCTTTCTCTCCAGCGACACCCGCTGGGGAGATACGATAGCATTGCTTCTCTTTATTATCGCCACGATGACCGATTGGCTGGACGGACACCTTGCCCGACGGCTCAACCAGATCACGAATTTCGGTCGTCTGATGGATCCTTTGGCCGATAAGATTCTGGTCGCGGCGGCCCTTGTCTGCCTTATCCCCTCAAGGATTCATCATGTCGGAATCCCAGCCTGGGCCGTTATTATCATCATCTCGAGGGAGTTCCTCATCACAGGATTACGTCAACTGGCCGCTGGGGAGGGGGTCATACTGCCCGCCGATCGCTTGGGAAAACATAAAACAGCCTGGCAACTCATCACGATCCTCTTCTTCCTTGTCCTACTGGCGGCTGGGGATTGCTTCGGAGATGACTCTCGCTTGCTCCGCTCTCTGGGCACTCACGTTGGGCCCGTGCTGATCGGCATCACGATTCTCCTGACGATCTACTCGGGGCTGGCTTACCTCTGGAAGAACCGGCGACTTCTGCAGTAAAGAGGGAATATCTAATCTGCCGACAGATCCTCCTGCTCGATTTCCTTGCGAAGAGGCAGGGAGAGAAGGGGGCGAATGAAACCGTAAAGGAGGAAACCGACAAAGAGAAGGGCCGGCACCCATTGGTAATTGAGCCCGGCAAAGACCAGGATCACGATGATCAGCAGGAAGCGCGGCAAGGAGCGCTGAGTCCTCCAGTTCAGTCCCTTGAAACTGGGGTAGCGGACATGGCTGAACATCATGAAGGAGAGGAAGAGCAGGAGTATTGGGAGGACAAACTTCCACTTGCCGATCGAGCGCTCTCCCTCCTCCATCCAAAGCATGAATAACGTCAGTGATGCGATGAGTCCGGCTGCCGCAGGGCTAGGAAAACCCATGAAATCGTTGGAATGTTCCTTCGCCTCATCAGGATCCTTGACCGAGGCGGCGATGCAGTTGAAGCGCGCCAAACGAAGGGCTGCACACAGGAGATAAACAAAGGCGATGACCCATCCTGTCTGGTGAAAATCCTTGAGAACAATCTGGTAGACCAGCAGCGCCGGAGCCAGGCCGAAGGAGACGACATCGGCTAGGGAATCAAACTCCCGTCCGAAGGGGCTCTCAAACCCACCGAGTCTCGCGACACGTCCGTCCAACAAATCAAAGACGCAGGCTCCAAGGATAAAGGCAAGGGCCTCGTGGTAGCAATGGGTCACGGGTTCTCCCCCGATATTGAGAAGGGCGGCCTCGATGATCTTAAGAACGGCCGCAAAACCGCAAAAAAGATTTCCCGCGGTCATCAAATTAGGGAGGAGGTATATGCGCGGTTCGTGCTTGTTCATCGGGTTGATCTTTTTCAGAGGGGCATCCGGGCCATGGGGGATTCGCCACCCTTGACCTGTTGACCGGCGGAGACGAGCACCTCGGCTTCAAGCGGAAGGAAAAGATCCGTGCGGGAACCGAACCTGATCATGCCGAAGCGCTCTCCGCGTTCGAGCAACTCGCCCTTCACTGCCCAAGGCACGATGCGCCGTGCGATTGCCCCCGTGATCTGCTTCACCCCCACCGTGCACCGGGGCGATTCCTTGGAGCCGAACACCCAGAAAAGGCTCTCGTTGAGTAGCGAGGCCTCTGGTTTGCGGGCATCCAGATAAAGCCCCCCACGGCCCTCGGTAAAGAGGATCTCACCGGCCACAGGTGCACGGTTCACATGCACGTCAAAGACCGATAGGAACACCGAGACCCTTTTCATACGGCACTTGAAAAACTGCTGCTCCTCAACTTCATCGACAAGAGTCACCGTCCCGTCAGCCGGGGAGACCGCAATCCTGGGATCGGAGGGAGGGATGCGCTCCGGGTCACGGAAAAACCAAAGTGAGAAGAGGACGACGGCCGAAGCCAGCAACATCAGGACCTTCACATGAAGCAGGAAGGCGGCGATCCAGACGATCCCCAGGATCAAAAAAATCCACCGCCCCTCATAGAGTGCCCTTGCTGGTTTTTGCATTCGGTGGAAGAGGATAGTTGGCCTGCGTTGGGAATCGCCAGCCGATAATCACCTTCGTCATTGCAGTCACCCGCAGATCGGCCCATTTTTATCCCATGACGATAGTCGCCAAAGTCCCGGATACCGATCTCACGATGGGGGAACTCCTCCGACTTTACCCTGGAGCGCGCCGCACACTCTTTCAACTTCATCATATCGGGGGATGCAGTAGTTGTGGATTTTCAGAGAGCGAAACGCTGGCCCAGGTCTGCTCCAGGAACGGAGGCCTTGACCCGGCAAGAGTCCTTGAAGAGATAAGCGAGGGTCATCTCAAGGATGAGCAACTTCTTATCCTGCCCCTCGATCTTAAATCCAGGATCGGTGAAGCTGGCATCAGACTCCTCGATATCCGGACACGCGAGGAATTCGAGGCCGTCTCGATACCGGGAAGTCTTTTCATGAACCAAGAGACGGTCCAGGCATCAATGAACTGGCCCAAGGAAACGGAGTTGATCCTGATCGATCATATGGGGAACCGCGTTCTTGATGCAGCAGCCTATTTTGCCGGACACGGCTTCACGGCGGTCAAGGGCCTGAAGGGGGGAATCGATGCCTATGCCGAACTAGCCGACCCGACGCTTCCCAGGTACTCCGTGGAAACCGAATCATGAGCATGGTTAATAGGGAAGAAGAACTCACCCGCTCGGTCGAGGAGGCGGCCCGTCAGCCGAAAAACCTCGGCGAAATGGAATCCGCCGATGCTGTAGGCACAGCCGGGCGCAGTGACTGCGGGGATATGCTGAGGATGTGGGTGAAGTTCAAGGAAGAGAACGGGCGGCGTGTGATCGACCGTGCCACATTCCAGTCCTTCGGGTGCCAGACGGCTATCGCCGTTGCCAGCATCGCAACAGAGATGATCAGGGGGAAAACCGCCGAGGAAGCACTTGCCATGAAGGGAGACGAACTCTCGTCGCCCCTCGGCCCCCTCCCCCCGATGAAGATTCACTGTGCACAACTTGTCGAGGAGGCTCTCCGCTCCACGCTCGATCCCAGTGCGAACAAAAAACAGATTTCCTCCACTCCCTCGGATATCTCCGCTCCGACACTGGCTGATCAGTTGATCGCCAAGGGAGAGGGAAAGCTGAAAATCACCCTTCTACCCAAGAACGATACACCGTAGGATCAGGACGAATTATTTCCCATGAACTCCCAACAAGAAATCATCCTCTCGCGCGATACCAACGCCATCCAAATCCCGAGCGGCAACCCACTTCTGCTCCCCGCTGGAACCAAGGTAATGGTCACCCAATCACTTGGTGGAACCTACACTGTCGCCACAGCAGGCGGCTTGGCACGCATCGATGAGAAGGATGCGGACGCACTCGGACTCGAAACCGCCTCAACCACGGAACCAGCCAAAACCGCCGTGGAGGGACCTCTGGAGGAAGCTGTCTGGGGCCAACTCAAGACCGTCTTCGATCCGGAGATTCCCGTCAACGTGGTCGATCTCGGCCTGATTTACGAGTGTCAGCTCCTGCACCCCGAAGAGGGAGTCACCAAGGCACATGTCAAGATGACCCTGACCGCTCCCGGTTGCGGAATGGGTCCGACGATTGCAGCTGATGCCCGGGGCAAGATCCTGACTCTTGAGGGAATCGACGAGGCCGAAGTGGAGCTTGTCTGGGATCCGGCTTGGAACCAGAGCATGATCAGCGAGGCCGGTCGCATGAAGCTCGGTCTGGTATAATTTTCCTCTTTTGAGTTGCCTTTTTCCCTCAGGCCATTCATTGTCCACGCCTCATGAGCCAACATCCCAGCCTTAAAGGAAGCAGCACCATTGCTGCGAAACGCAGCGTGCTGAAGCGCTTTGAGCGCGTTGAATTGCTCAAGAAACGCAGTCAGTTCAAGCCGGGGCAGCGCGTCATCGGCCTCCCCAAAACCAAGCCAGAAGCCTGATCCCTTCGACGGATCATGCCGCAGGGAACCTCATGAAGGGTTCCCGCACAGGGGATAAGGGACTCCGACTCAATCGGTTTTTGGCCGCGGCCGGCCTTGGTTCAAGACGGTCCTGCGAAGAGCATATCCTCAAAGGTCGTGTTACGATCAACGGATCCGTTCGTAAAGAGCTGGCGACCCGAGTCCTTCCAGAGGATGACATCAGGGTCAATGGTCGCGTCATCCATGCCATCGCCCCCAGAACCATCCTGCTGAACAAGCCGGCCGGCTACACAACCACCAGGAGCGACCGCCACGCCGAGCGGACCATCTTCGAGCTTCTCCCGTCAGATACCGGGCACCTCTTTCACGTGGGTCGTCTCGACAAAGAGAGCGAAGGACTTCTTCTCCTCACGAATGACGGTATGCTTGCCCAGGAGTTGATGCACCCCTCCAAGGGGATTGAGAAGGAGTACGAGGTCATCCTGGACAAAACCTTTACCTCACGCGATGCGGCCTTACTCAAGAAAGGGACGAGGATTGAGGGAGCCCTGGCACGTGTCGAGGCGATCCGGCAACTCGCACCGAACAAGATACAGATCATTCTCCATCAAGGTCTGAAGAGGCAGATCCGCATCATGCTTGGACAGCTCGATTATAAGGTCAAGCGACTGAACCGCACCCGCATCGGCCCTCTTACCCTGCGCGGGGTCAAGCCAGGAAGCTACCGCGACCTGAGGAAGGAAGACCTGGAGATGCTCCGCAAGGCTCTTTCGACTCCCAAGCTGAATCGGGAGACAAGAGGGAAATCACCCGGAGACAAAGGCCCAAAGGGATCTCTCTCCTCACCGCTCACGGATGCAGATATCTTCTCTGACAATCCTATCCCCGCTCCTAAAAGAGCAGCTCTCCGAAAGGAATCTGAGCGAAAAAGAAAGCTCATGCCGAAACGGAAGTTTCCTTCAGACATTCGACGCGCCAAGCCAGCCCGTAAGACCTCACCCACCCGCGACAGGAAAACTCAATAGTCGAGGAAGGGATCCTTCCAGCCAAAACTCTTAGATTGTCCCAATCATCTGGGAACAAAAAAAGCCCTCCCAGTTACGGGAGAGCTTTTTCTTTTGATAACTATCCTAAAGGAGAACTAGGCGTTCGAACGACGGCGACGGATCATGATGATCGTGAAGGCCGTCAGACTAAGACCGAGTAAGGCACAGGTAGAGGGTTCGGGTATCACGGAGCCTCCATTGAAGGACAACACACCTGTGGCTGTATTGAAGGTTATGGTATTAGCACCATCCATACCGGACCAGAGACCCGAAGAGTCAGTCAGAGAGATTCCGTTCGTGGTTGCTGCTCCAAAATCAGCAAAAGTGACACTTCCAAGATCGCTTGTCACTCCTCCAAGAGGATTGATGAGTTGCATCCCCACCGAGGTAAATGCATAGGCCGCATTGGTGTTGTTCAAGTTAATATAGAGATTCGCCCCTCCATAGTTCAGAACACCACCGACAGTCAGTTGGCTGTAGTCGGTATTCGCAGTCGTAGTATTGGTAAGTGTGAAGAGCAGGTTGGCAGCGGTTCCTGTGGAGGAGGTGAAGTCCGCACCACCGGTAATCACAAGACCACCCGCCGTGGCTGTGTTTGAGGCCAAGGTTAAAGCATTTCCGCTGTTCGTGTTAGGTGCTGTTGCGAGGGTCCCACCACCCACGTTCATATTCCCTCCATTCGTCATCGTAAAACCGGTCACCGAACCGATCAATCCACTACCACTCTCCAAAGTGGCACTGGGTCCGTTCATTGTGACAGAGGAGGCATTGCTTCCTGTCACAGCCAGGTAACCCGCATTGACCTGGATCCCTCCAGTGAAGCTGTTCGTCCCCGAGAGGGTCACCTTATTCCCTCCGGAGGTGTTAGCAACAGTGATTGCACCGCCACCCGAAATCGGTCCCGAGACAATGAGATTATTACCTCCCGCCGATCCAAGGAAGTTGTTGGTCGTTCCCGCGCTCAAGACGACTGGAAGTGCCAGAGTTGCACTTTTGCTATTGTAGGGCGGATTTGTGTTATATGTGGTCATCACGGATCCACCGTTCAACGTAAGCGTTCCAACTCCGGTCAACGTTCCAGATCCGGCAATATTGGTGTTCAGTGGGTCAATGGCAATCACATTGGATCCACCGACTAATGCCCCATTGATCACACCTCCTGCGAACTCGTTGGTCTTGGTCGCTCCTACAACAGTAAGATTCACGGTACTCCCAGCATTCTCGTTCAGAAAAATGCCGTTCTTGTTGGCTCCAATTGTGTTGGTAAAGGTGATCGTCCCCGTACCGGCCGCGGTCAAGGTATTCTGAGGTCCTGTCACGTTTCCAGTGAAGGTGACCGTATTGGTTCCATCCACGCTGATCGTACCACCTCCAGACCCCACAAGGATAGCCGATGCAAGATTGGTTTCCGTGCTGGCCGCATTCACGTCAAAGGTCCCCCCATTGAGATTTAAAGGACCTGACACGGAACCCGCCACCGCGTCCCGGAGAGTGCCTCCGTTGATTGTTGCGCCACCTGCGATGGCATTACTGGCATTGGCAATCACAACACCTGAGTTGAGGATTGCCCCACCTGAGAGGACTGCGGAATTATTGATGGTGAGTGTTCCCGTACCATTTTGGTTGATTCCGGATGCGGTCAGCGTCCCTCCCCCCAGAGTCAGGTTCCCGGCGTTGGTAATAGTCACTGTGCCCGCCGTGATTCCGCCCGCGGTCACAGTAATCGCTGTGGCTGTTGCATTCGTGAAGTAAGCATTGTCACCGCTGACGAAGGCGTCTGCAGAACCGGATCCATTGGTGTTGTACCAACTGACTGTTGAGGTGTCCCACGTGCCGCTTGAGCCGCCAGTCCAGTACTGGTTGCCGAGAGCTGAGGTGAGGATGTTACCCTTTAATACAAAATTACCCTTACCTAGGCCAGCCCGACCCGAAACTCCGCCCCAGTAAGCAATGGCCCAAGTGACGGTCAAAGGATTTGCACTGGCAGTGTTATTAAAATCAACCGGATTGGCTGTAAGTCCGCCTGCACCCGAATTCACAGCGGATGAGAGATCGGTACCGCTCACGGATGATGTTGCTGTATTCCCAGCAAGGTTCCAAGTTGATCCGGCGTTCGTGCTCCAATAGAGACCAGTGGATTGAGGACCAGGCCCGGTGGTGGTATTTCCTTTAATAAAACCAGATACTGCGTCCACGTTGATATTCCAACCGGCCGAAATCACCGTCGTGAAGGTGATGTCCAAATTGTTAGCGAGAGCCACGGCTGCCGTTGAGGGGTCGGTAGCGAAGGCGGCATTAAAGGTGCTGCTCGGTGAACTGCCATTACCGGTACCAACTCCTGATCCCCAGACAAGCTGTGTACTGGTAAATCCCGAGGAGGCATTCGCAGTTGCCCCAGCATTGGTAACGCCTGGACCACCAGTCGAAGTCGTAACGTTAAAAGTAGAGAGAGTTTGGTCGGTTGCTGCCTGAACCGAAGATAATCCAGAGAATGCTAATGCTCCGATCAGTAAGCTGAGGACGTTACCAAAAAAGCCGAATGCGGCGTGGTTTTTCTTTTGTTTCATTAGGGGGGATGATGAAGTTGAAATATAAGTCGTCTCTACAGGAGTTTCACTATCCAAAAAATCTTGTCGTTGTCAATTTTTTTTTATGGGTCCATAAAAATCTGATCACTCCGATTAAAAGGGTCTTTTTCTGTGAGTAAATTAACGATTCTACTTTTTTCAGTTTCACCGATAATCACGCATCCCCATGAAGATGACCCATCGTTCAATCCCCGACTGCCCTCCGGCCCTTGGACCTTATTCTTTAGCTGTTCAGACGTCGTCCCCACTCCTTTTCGTCTCCGGAATGACTCCCTGGGATCCAAATACGGGGAAAATCGAACGTGGCAGCATCGCCGACCAAACTCGACTGGTGCTTGAGAACATCCGGCGGGTCGTCGAAGGTTCGGGAGCAAAGCTTGAGAACACCATCTCCTGCCGAGTCTATCTGAACAACATGAGTAAGGAGACCTTCGGAGAAATGAACGCCGTCTACGCCGAATACTTCGCTGGAGATCACCCGCCTGCGCGGGCGACGGTGGGCGCCCAACTCCCCGGAGACTTCGATGTCGAGATCGAATGCGTGGTGGCTCTCTGATGTGCGACATCCGTTCCTTCCGATGAAGATCTCGTCTTTCACACTGGGACTCCTGCTCCTTCTCTCGTCCTTCTCCGTGCTGATGGCACAACCAGCCCAAGTGTCAAAGGATCCCCTGAACAAGGAATATATCGTGATCACGGGCGGTCCCTCACTGATCGAGTGGGAAAAACTCAAGAAAGTCCCCCATGATCATTGGTGGGCGAATTTCGTCCATGCTTCCCGCATCCGTCTGGAGGAGCTTCGAGCCCAATACGGTCCGAACGCCATGATCACTTGGCTTGTCTACAAGCCCTCCTACGTTCGTCGCGGCACAAGACAGGAAAAACGGGATCTCCTCACCGACCTGCGGACCATCCAGAAGAAATTCCAAGCCAACCTTGTCTTTTTCAGCACACAAAAAGAGTTGATCGACTATCTGAATTCCGGAAAGCCACGTGCAAGCGTGAAGATCGCGGATCTCGAATACTTCGGTCACTCGAACAAGTGCTGCTTCATGTTTGATTATAGCAACGAGATCGACAGCGGTTCCAAGGTCTGGCTTCACGAGACGGAATTGGGACAGATCAACCGATTCGACTTTGCCCCCCGTGCGTTTATCAAGAGTTGGGGATGCCACACCGGCGAAAGCATGAGTGCCCTTTGGCGCAGGGCCACTGGTCAACGCATGATCGGCGCCATCGGATCGACCGACTACTCGGGAAGCGATGCTCCGGGCTGGCACCCCGGTCTTGGCAGTAGCAACGGCCGTTGGGTCCAGTAATCAAAGTCGTGAACAACGAACAGGAGCCCCGTTCCTGGAGGCTGGCCCTCCGTTATCTGGGTCGGGCCATGTTGCTTCGCTGTCCTGTCTGCGGCAAATCGCCCATCTTTCCCCCTCTCCTCTCCACCCGCTCATTGAGGCACTGGTTCATGCCTCTCGATGGCTGTCCGCGTTGTGGTTACGCTTACGAGCGCGAACCAGGCTACTTCCTGGCCTCCACATGGGTCATCAATTACGGAACCGGAAGTGTCCTGGGCATCATCATCTACGTGGTGCTCGACTTCACGACGCGCCTCCCCATCGGAGAACTCTTGGCGGCAGTCCTGACGCCGATCATTTTTTTCAACCTGCTTTTTGCGCGGCACTCGAAGTCTCTTTTTATTGCCCTCGATCATTTTTCCGATCCCCATGAGAAAGAAACCGGCGAGGATGGTGGAAACCTTCCCAAGCCAGACTCCCCGACGCGGGATTCCGGCGGCCCCGCCAAACCAATTGCACCCGAGCCCGAATTGATTCATCACTGATCTCCTGAATTTACATCTTCTTCGAGACTTGTTTGTCATAAGGAGATCGACGGATTGCCAGAATCGTCAGGCTGTTTTTTAATAGTTACCTCTTCAAACCAACCGATGTCCGAACTTCTCTATCTCGACCACAACGCCACCACCCCGATCGATCCCGAGGTAAGGGAGGCCATGATTCCGTGGTTGCAGAACGAGTTTGGAAATCCCTCCAGCGTCTACTCGCTTGGACGTCGAGCGGCTGCCGCCCTCACCAGGGCACGGGAGCAGGTAGCCTCTATGGTCGGGGCAAATGCCGGCGAGATCATCTTCAATAGCTGCGGTACCGAGGCGACCAACACGGCCATCCTCTCGGCACTTGCGGTCGACCCCGACAAGCGCCACATCATCACCTCGACCGTCGAGCACAGTGCCACCGTGAAGCTCTGTGAGCACCTTGCCACCCGTGGCTACGAGATCACCTGGCTTCCAGTCGACAGGGATGGTCTTCTCGATCTTGCGAAACTGGAAGAATCCATCACCACCGACACCGCCATTGTCACGCTGCTTTGGGCAAACAACGAGACGGGAGTCCTCTTTCCCGTCGAGGAAATCGCCGCCATCACGACACGCAAAAAAGTTCCCCTTCATCTCGATGCCGTCCAGGCTGCCGGAAAAGTGCCGATCAATCTGGAGGAACTTGGGGTCCAGTATGTTTCGCTGTCGGCCCACAAACTTTACGCACCGAAGGGAGTCGGCGCCCTCTATGTGAACCGTCGGGCCCGATTAACTTCACTCCTCAGGGGAAGTCAGGAGGAGAGCAAGCGCGGAGGCACCCAGAATGTCGCTTCGATTGTCGCCTTTGGGAAGGCCGCCGAACTTGCCGAGGCTCATCTGCTGAAGGCGGCGGAGAGGATTGCCAAGCTGCGTGACCGCTTTGAGCAGGATCTCTTCTCCATGGTCGAAGGAGTCCGGCGTAATGGAACAAACGAACCACGCCTCCCCAACACCAGCAACCTCACTTTCACAGGCATCGAGGCCGAGACGGCCCTTCTGCTCCTTGATCAGGAGGGGCTCTGCTGTTCGGCAGGTTCGGCTTGCAGCAGCGGTTCGATCAATCCCTCGCACGTCCTCACAGCCATGGGGGTGACGCGAGA
>Ga0007833_1000090_pt1 | contig 17946 bp, 21 predicted proteins | sample CryBogCBE25Jul07_FD_71204 | JGI IMG/M metagenome (GOLD analysis project Ga0007833, IMG submission 71204) | Freshwater microbial communities from Crystal Bog, Wisconsin, USA - CBE25Jul07 | ecosystem: Environmental > Aquatic > Freshwater > Lake | place: Crystal Bog, Wisconsin, USA | collected...
ATGGCTTAATTTGAGCGAACTTCGTCTCCCAAAACCGCAAGACATGCTGAGGCAGGCCGAGGTCATCGGCAACTTCAGAAATTGTGCGGTAGGCGTCGGGACTTTTATCCACTTAAAGCGCGCCTTTGTTTGTAAGGATCAATCGTCAGACATGCCGGATGCGTCGATACCATTGACGCGTGCCTTCATGATATTCGACGGCTTGAAGACCATCACGCGCCGCGGCTCAATAGGAACTTCGACGCCCGTCTTCGGGTTCCGTCCAATGCGCTGCCCCTTGTCGCGAACGAGGAAAGAGCCAAACGATGACAGCTTTACGCTTTTTCCAGAGGCAAGCGACGAAGAGATTTCATTAAGAACCAATTCGACAAGTGCCGACGATTCACTGCGAGACAAGCCGATCCTTTGATAGACCGCTTCGCTCAACTCGGCTCGCGTAACCGTTTTTTGCGTCATAGAACTTCTCCCCCTCAGCACCACGCCGAGGCCGATATTGCACATCTGAACTGAAAACTATTGCTCAGGACTGATGCCGTCAATCCTCTATTTACCAAGAAAAATCAAGCATTTCCTTACCAGCGCATCAAAGCGGAGCCCCAAGTGAAGCCTCCACCCATCGCTTCAATCAAAACAAGATCACCCGTTTGGATACGGCCATCCCGTCTGGCCACGCTTAAGGCAAGTGGAATTGAGGCCGCTGAAGTATTGCCGTGTAAATCAACAGTAATAACTACCCTTGAAGGATCAATATTTAGCTTTTTAGCGGTTGCATCTATGATGCGACGATTAGCCTGATGGGGCACAAACCATTTGATCTCTTGGGGAGATATCCCTGATAACCGGAAAGATTCTTCAACCGTTTCCGCCATATTCGCAACGGCATGCCGAAATACTTCCTTACCTTCCATCCGCAAATGGCCCGTCGTCATCGAGGTTGAAGGACCACCATCGACGAATAATTTATCCCGATATCGCCCATCGGACCGCAAATGCGTGCATAAAATGCCGCGGTCCGAGTTGGTCCCCTCCCCTTCACGGGCCTCGAGAATGATGGCGCCCGCACCGTCACCAAATAAAACGCAGGTTGTGCGGTCCGTCCAGTCGAGAATACGCGAAAACGTTTCGGCACCGATCACCAATGCGCGCTTAGCAGAACCTGATTTAATAAAATTATCGGCCGTTGCAACCGCATACACAAAGCCCGAGCAGACTGCTTGAAGATCAAAAGCCGCGCCGCCATTAATCCCCAAGGCTGCCTGTACTTGCGTTGCCGTTGATGGAAAAGTGTAATCGGGTGTGGCGGTCGCCAAAACAATCAGATCAATGGTTTGAGGGTCGATGCCCGCATCATCAAGCGCAGCGATGGCTGCTTTGGTGGCAAGCATCGACGTCGTTTCGCCCTCCGCCGCCAAATGACGCTGGCGAATACCCGTGCGCTCAACAATCCATTCGTCAGACGTATCGACCAAGCGGGTCACATCCGCATTCGTCAGACATTTTTCCGGAAGATAATGGCCCGATCCGATAACAACGGAGCGTATAGTCACGATTAAATCCCCTCTTCCGATACACCGCGATCATCTGATTTAATCGACAATTCGCTTATCTTGATTTCGTCACCAACAGCGGACCTGATCCGATCCAATAGACGATATTTGACCATATCGTAGCCAACATCGATGGCAGCGGCAAACCCAGTCGCATCCGTTCCGCCATGGCTCTTAATGACGACGCCATCAAGTCCCAGAAAAACACCGCCATTCACCTTACGCGGATCCATACGGTCTTTCAGGGCGGCAAAGGCAGAACGAGCAAATAAATACCCGATTTTGCTCATCAACGAGCTACTCATCGCCTGTTTCAGATAAGAAGCGATTTGCCGAGCCGTCCCTTCAGCTGTCTTGAGTGCGATATTCCCAGTAAACCCTTCGGTTACTACAACATCAACCGTACCCTGGCCAATATCGTCGCCTTCAACAAATCCAGCATATTCAAGGGTCGGAATCGCGTTTTCTTTTAAAATTGTGCCTGCGAGCTTAATCTCATCAAGGCCCTTAACATCTTCGGTTCCAACATTAAGCAAGCCGACGGTCGGGCGTTCAATATCAAATAGAATGCTCGCCATAGCGGCGCCCATGAGCGACATATTGACCAAATGACGGGCATCGGCGCCAATTGTCGCTCCAACGTCCAAGACAATGCTTTCGCCCCGCAAAGTCGGCCAAATCGCCGCAATAGCCGGCCGATTAATGCCGGTCATGGTGCGCAGGCAGAAGGTCGCCATAGCCATAAGGGCACCCGTATTGCCCGCTGAGACCGCCACATCGGCTTCGTCGTCTTTGACAGCTTGGATGGCCAGCCACATGGAAGACTTACCACGGCCGCGCCGAAGCGCCTGACCTGGCTTCTCGTCCATAGCAATAAAAATATCGCATGCTCGGAATTCGGTAACGGAGTCCAATTTTGGGTAAGCTGCCAAGAGAGGTCGGCACTTCGCCTCATCGCCGACCATCAGAAAGGTCACTTCGGGGTGTCGTTCAAGCGTCAGCGCCGCACCCGGAATAATGACTTCCGGACCGTGATCGCCGCCCATCGCATCGAGGGCAATTCGTACCCGTTCCGTGGTCATTTATCGCGTTACCGTTTCCATCAAGTCAGTCGTTTCCGTCATCGTTTAAGCTAACCCGCCTAACGACGAACATAGGAAGACATTAGCGGCACCAAACGCTTCGGCCAACCTTTTTTCAAATTATGACAAAAAAAGCGCTGAATGCTCAATCTTGCTTTTTGAGGGTTGCCAAAGCACCGAAAGCCGATGGCTTGACGATTTCGACATCATTTTTGTCTTTAAATTCAAAAACAGCGCCCGGCTTTCTCGGATACGGATCAAGGGCAAGGGCGGTAAATTCAGCAGCAATTGCACCAAGATCAATAATGCCATTTACAATCGGATCCGGGGCCTCTTCTTCCGGGCGCAACTCTAAGGCTTTAGCCGGATCCTCATCAAAGGGCAGATCGACCGTTTCACGAAAATCAGAATCAAACGGCTCAAGCGTTAAAACGCAGGTTTGGGTAAAACGACCCCATATTTCGCCTGTAACCCGCGCACGAGGGCCTTTTTTAGTTAACGAAAAATCCGCCTCAATTTGGGCTATCGCGGGAATTCCGAAAAGCTTAGCCAGTTCGGCCCTCTCGCCTTCATCTGCCTCGACATGCAATGCTAACCCGTCAGAGCGGATCGAGGCGACTTCAACCGGACGAATAAGCGGAAAAGGTTCGACTTCAGTCATGAATCTTGGTCCTAATCTTCGTCAATCACAGCAAAAAATGGCAGTTTCGCAGAATAAAAATCCTCGACAACGGCATTTTCGAGCGCTTGGGATGACTGAATAACGTAATTGGTCACTTTTTCAACGGCGTTAGGCGGTTTCTCCGCATGCCCAAAGAGATTTCGAGCCAATGCCTCCGCCAATAAACCAGAATCGTTTTTACGAAGCGCTTCATCATAGGCACTGGCGCGGCCCAAATAGGCGCTTGCCATCACTTTCATCCGCTTGGGAATGGAAATGTCGCCAACGCCGATTTCACGAAGGGCCGCCTCAAATTGCGCGAAGGTCAGATCAACCAAATCTTGAGACATATCGGGCCCCGGGGATGGAAGAGCCTTCAGCCGACGGGAAACAAGGGTCATATGCAGGGTCAGCAACTCAAATCGGCCTTCAAGCGTATCGGGAACGCCGATCGTCTGATAAAAAGTCACCGCACGCGATTGCTCAACGACGGCCTTATAGAGCCGTTCGATCACATCACGATTTTTCCGACGCCTTCCAAATAGGCCAAAAAAAGCCATTATGACCTCATAATAAGGGTTTCTGCGCCTTCAAAAGCCACGCAGGCTAGAGAACTCTTGCTTAAGATGCGGGGTACGTCATAAGGAAGGTGAAGTGCAAGTGAAATTCACCGCAACCGATTAACCTTTCCGAAAGCGGACAACACCATGGCCGAACGGACTTTTCTCTACCAGACCTGCCGCAAGGCAATCCTTTCACGTTTGAGCGCAATTGCTCTGGGTGCCGCGCTTATCGCTCCACTAGCCGCCTGCACGACTGCTGGTCCCCAAGTGCAAGGCTATCTTATCGACGATAAGGCAGTCGCTGAAATCAAGCCCGGAATGACCGCTGAGCAAGTGCTCAAAATTCTAGGTACCCCATCAACGGTTTCAACGGTGGGAAACCAGAGCTGGTATTATATTAGCCAGAATACCAATCGTACCTTCATGTACGACACGCCCACGATTACTGATCAGCGTGTGCTTACCGTTGTCTTTACGAAGGCGCTAAAGGTCGAACGCATCGCCAATTACGGTCAAAAAGATGGCCTGCTGTTTGATTTTAATTCCAACACGACACCATCCGGTGGCAAGGACCTTTCCATCGTTCGGCAAATGTTACGGATGGTCGGATCAACCTAAACGTCCTCTCATTTTAGGCCAAATAAAAACCCCCGGAAGTATCCACTTCCGGGGGTTTTCTTTTTCATAAGAATGCTCGCTTTGCCTTACGCCATATGGGCGAGGATCGCGATCAGGAGCAAGGCCACAATATTGGTGATCTTAATCGCAGGATTAACGGCAGGGCCCGCCGTATCTTTGTAGGGGTCGCCAACAGTATCACCCGTCACCGATGCCTTATGCGCATCCGAACCCTTAAGATGCTTGACGCCATCCTTGTCAACAAAGCCGTCTTCAAAGCTCTTTTTCGCGTTATCCCATGCACCGCCACCCGATGTCATGGAGATAGCCACGAAGAGACCATTGACGATCACGCCGAGAAGCGAAGCGCCGAGGGCTGCAAAGCCCGAAGCCTTCGAACCCGAGATCCAATAGACACCGAAATAAGCAACAAGCGGAGCAAGAACCGGCAACAGTGACGGAACGATCATTTCCGCAATGGCAGCCTTTGTTAAGAGGTCAACCGCACGCGCATAATTTGGCTTTTCAGTGCCGGCCATGATGCCAGGATGTTCGCGGAATTGGCGACGAACTTCCTCAACAACCGAACCAGCTGCACGACCAACGGCCGTCATCGCAATACCACCGAAGAGATATGGGATAAGACCACCGAAAATCAGGCCCGCAACAACGTAAGGATTCGCAAGGTCAAACGAGACCGCGCCGATATCCTTGAAGTATGGCACTCCAGCCTTCGTGAAAGCAGCAATGTCATTCGTGTAAGCTGCGAAGAGCACAAGCGCACCAAGACCTGCGGAACCGATCGCATAGCCCTTGGTCACTGCCTTTGTCGTGTTACCAACCGCATCAAGCGCGTCTGTCACGTGACGAACTTCTTTTGGAAGTCCGGCCATTTCAGCAATACCACCAGCGTTATCGGTAACTGGACCAAACGCATCAAGTGCCACGATCATACCAGCAAGACCAAGCATCGTCGTAACCGCGATGGCGGTACCGAAAAGACCAGCAAGCTGATAGGTTGCAATGATGCCACCAACAATAACCATTGCTGGAAGTGCCGTTGATTCAAGCGATACAGCTAAGCCCTGAATCACGTTCGTGCCGTGGCCCGTAACGGACGCCTGCGCGATCGAAACAACAGGACGCTTACCTGTGCCCGTATAGTATTCCGTTATCCAAACGATAAGGCCTGTAACGGCCAAACCTACGAGGCCGCAGAAGAACAGGTTCCAACCGGTTATCGTATGACCTGCAACTTCGCCGATCTTTCCCCAACCAATCGTCAAGCTCGTTGCACCACCAAGTCCGATGATCGACAGCAAGGACGTTGCCCAAAGACCTTTATACAGCGCACCCATGATCGAGTTATCTGCACCAAGCTTTACAAAGAAAGTGCCGACAATCGACGTCACAATGCAGGTTGCACAAATAGCGAGCGGATAGATCATAGCCGAAGCGAGTACGCTCTGACCTGCGAAGAAGATCGACGCAAGAACCATCGTCGCAACGACAGTCACAGCATAGGTCTCGAACAAGTCAGCGGCCATGCCGGCGCAATCGCCTACGTTGTCACCGACATTATCGGCAATGGTAGCTGGGTTGCGGGGATCATCTTCCGGAATGCCGGCTTCAACCTTACCAACGAGATCGGCGCCAACGTCGGCACCCTTCGTGAAGATACCACCGCCAAGACGAGCGAAGATCGAAATCAACGAAGCGCCGAAGCCTAAGGCGACAAGCGCATCAACGACTTCACGATCGGATGGAGCAAGACCCATTGGACCCGTGAGAACCCAGTAATAAACGGCAACGCCGAGCAGAGCCAAACCAGCAACGAGCATGCCCGTTACAGCGCCAGCCTTAAAAGCAACGTCGAGGCCTGCGGCCAAAGATTGGGAAGAAGCTTGCGCCGTGCGCACATTGGCGCGAACCGAAACGTTCATGCCGATAAAGCCAGCCGCGCCCGAGAGCACCGCACCAATCAAGAAGCCAATGGCGACCTTGAGGCCGAGAAGAAATAGAATGCCGATAAACAAAACGACACCGACGATTGCAATCGTCGTGTACTGGCGCTTCAAATAAGCCTGCGCCCCTTCCGCGATAGCGGCAGCGATTTCCTGCATGCGCGCATTGCCAGCGTCGCGACTATTAACGTCGGCGATCGCCCAAATTCCATAAGCGAGCGCAAGTAGCCCACCCAAGATAATTAAGCCCATTGTCATGATGCTGTTCCAATCCTCTGTTTTCTTTGGTCATCGAGCGTTCGACGCACCAGATTTTATATTTTTCACTGGTAGTTGCCGACTTCTGCCCTGTTCCGGCCATGTCTTTGCCAAAATTGCGCGCGTCTGGCAAATCCGACTTTAGAACCTCACGTCACGCCGTTCGGGATTGGTGTGCCCTACCAAACACGAAAAGAGCCACAGATCCGGCCAAAACCAATGGAAAAACGACCATATTGACGGTTATCCAGCCAAAATCCATCAAAATGCGCCCGGATGAGAAGGATCCGATCACCATGGTGCCAAAGACAAGAAAATCGTTGAAAGACTGAACTTTGGTCCGCTCAGAGGGCCGATGGGTCTCGGTCACGAGCGCGGATGCTCCAATGAAACCAAAATTCCACCCAAGACCCAAGAGAATCATATTGGCCCAAAAATGGGGTACCGTCGTGCCAAGCAAACCCACCACAGCGGCTAATACAATCAAGGCCATCCCGGCAAGGATGACCCGCGCTGAGCCAAACCGCGCAATCAGCGAGCCCGTAAAAAAGCTAGGCGCATACATCGCGATCACATGAAATTCGATCGCGAGATTGGAATCCGTAACATCATGGCCGCAAAGCTTCATCGCAAGCGGAGCTGAGGTCATCAAAAAATTCATCAACCCATAGCTAATGATGCCGCAGATCACAGCTGCGATAAAACGCGGTTGTCTAATGATCTCAGAAAGTGGACGCGCGTCAGGCGTATTAGCCGGGAGGGGCGGAGGCGCTTTAACCTGCCAAAGAACAAAAATTGATAACAATGCCACAGCTGATTGAAAGAGATAGCTGGCAGCAAACAAATAAGGTGGCCACATATTCATCGTATGCGTGACGAGTTGAGGCCCGATCACGCCCGCAAAAATGCCGCCAATTAACACCCAAGCGATCGCCTTAGGACGAAAGGCTTCACTCGCGGTATCGGCTGCAGCAAATCGATAAGACTGCGACGCAGCTTGATAAAACCCGCCAAAAAAAGTCGCCAAACAAAACAGCGGGAAGATGGCCAAGACCACTGCAAGACAGGCTAAAATGCCGGTGATGATCCCTGCTGATGCACCCACCATAAAGGCCGTGCGACGTCCAAATCGACGTGCGATCCAACCGATCGGCAAGGTCGCCATTGCCATACCGACAACAAAGATCGAAATGGGTAATGTCGCTAAGGCAGGACTAGGCGCAATACCTGCGCCAACAATCGCTCCCGTCGCAAAAATAACCGTTGAATTGGCACCCGCTAAAGCCGTGGCCGTTGCAAGAAATAAAGCATTACGTCGCGCAAGCCGATCACCGGCACCTAACATCACATCCGGCATTATCAGCAGGCCTCAATTAAAAATGGCTATAGGAGCCGGAACGGGTCAGAAATATCTCACCTTTGTGTGTAACAGACAATGGCGCATTTCCGTGTTTTACCTCACCTATAATGGCCATCGGGATATTTACCGCGCGCAAAGCCATCTGCATCGCCTCAAGCCTATCACGCGGCAGCGTGAACAAGATTTCATAGTCATCGCCGCCTGTCACCGCTTCGGTCAGCAAAATCGGATGCATGGAAATAGCCTGCTGGGCACCCGATGACAAAGGGACTTTTTCGATGTTTAAAACTCCGGATACACCCGATGCTCGCAACATTTTGGCGAGATCGCCGATCAATCCGTCAGACACATCCATTGCTGAGTGAGCATAGGCACGTAAACCCGCAACGAGTGGGTTTCGTGGCTTAGGGCGAAGATATCGGTCCAATAAAAAAGAGTAATTCGTTTCGCTTAGCTCAGCTACCCATTCCGCTTCTGGCGTGCCACGAATTTTTAAACCTAGAGCTGCGTCACCAATGGTACCCGTTACGGCAATCAGATCGCCGGGCTTGGCACCTGTACGCGGCACCATCCTACCTTTCGGAACGCTACCAAAGGCCGTTACCGAGATGACGAGAGGACCTGAAGCCCGGGTTGTGTCGCCACCAAGCAAAGCACATCGACCACGCGCCGCTGCTGCACCTAAGCCTTGCGCAAATTGCGCGAGCCAATCTTCCGTCCAATCTGAAGGAAGAGCAATCGCCAATAAAAAGCCGATGGGATCAGCTCCCTTGGCAGCGAGATCAGACAAATTAACGCCGAGCGCCTTTTCAGCGATCGCATCCGGCGGATCATCGGCGAAGAAATGCACACCGGATACAACCATATCTACTGTTGTTACCAAATCGCAGCCTTCGGGGGGCACAATCAGTGCAGCATCATCCCGAAGTTTAAGCCCACCGGGTCCTGCAAGCGGCGCGAAATACCGTTCGATCAGCGTATCTTCACCGGGCCGATTTTCATTTGCCGCCATAACGTCCTTCTCGATGGGCCAGCGGGACATAAAAACTCGACCGAGACGCATCTGTTACTCAACTACAAACAAAAAACTCAAAAATCTCCCGGACGTAGCTGATGGGCCAAGCGATCCAGAACCGCGCTTACCATACCAACCTCTTCGCCTTCATAAAAGGCCCTTGCGATATCACCATACTCACGAATAACAACTTTAGCAGGAACGTCTTTGCGACGGAGCAATTCAAAGCAGCCTGAACGTAAAATGGCACGAAGAACCGCTTCAATACGGGTGAGCGGCCAACCTTCTACCAGTGAAGCATTAATGCTCTGATCAATGGTGCGCTGATCGCGCACAACGCCTTCGACCAAGCTTGTAAAAAAAGCGGCTTCTGCGGGTTTCATTTCGATATCGTCAACGGTCTGGCCCAGCCAATGGGCTTGGAATTCGGCAATCACATCGCCGAGATCCTTTCCGGCGATTTCCATCTGGTAAAGCGCTTGCACAGCACCTAAGCGGGCCGAAGATCTGAGTTCACCACGCGACATTCAGATGACTCCAGCGATGGCTGCGCGTTTTATTCGCAGCACAGCTAAGGCCGCCTCGGCCGCCCCGCCGCCTTTGTTCATTTCGTTGACACGCGCACGCGCCCAAGCTTGCATTTCATTTTCAACGGTCAAGATACCATTGCCCAGCGGCATGCCGTAGGCGACCGAGAGGTCCATAAGCGCGCGCGAGCTCTCACCGGCAACGATGTCGTAATGTCCTGTGTCGCCACGGATGACGGTTCCGAGCGCCACAACAGCATCATAAGGTTTACCATGAGCGGAGGCCGCTTCGAGCATGATGGCGATGGTTGATGGAATTTCGAGGGCACCAGGGACTGTCACCACCGTACAATCGGCGCCAACCGCTTTGATTGCTTCAATAGCGCCTTCCAGCAATTGGTCAGCCAAATCATTATAAAAGCGCGCTTCCACAATGAGAACACGTGCGTCCTCCATAGGCTCGACACTGACTGCGGCTTGACGGGATCCGGCCATAGATGAACTTCCTTGAGTTGAATTCGAGCGTCTCAGTAGCCCTCAGCGCGCGCTTCCGCAAGCCGCGCGGCATAACGCGCCATCTGATCGACTTCAATATGAAGCCGCGTTCCTGCTTTCACGGCACCCCATGTCGTTACTTCGAGCGTATGGGGGATGAGTAGCACGGTCAAAATATCCCGTTCGACCGAATTAATGGTCAAAGATGTGCCATCTAACGCAACCGAGCCTTTTTCAACGACATATTTAGCCAGTTCACGCGGTACTCGAATGGTAAACTTGGCCGTCGCACCCCAGGACGAACCCGATTTATCGGTAATATCATCACGCCCGATCACCTCAGCCACGCCGTCGACATGGCCCGAGACCAAATGACCACCGAGCTCATCGCCAATTTTCAAGGCGCGTTCCAGATTAAGCCTTGTACCGACCTTCCACTCTCCCACATTGGTACGGGCCAAGGTTTCGGCAGCGGCATCAATTTCGAACCAGCACCCACCCTCAAGCCGGGCGCCGACCGCGACAACCGTTAAGCACGGACCAGCGCATGCAATCGATGCGCCCAAAGCGATACCCGCGGCGTCATATGAAGCATTAATCCGAATACGCCTCAAAGCACTGCCGTGATCTTTAATACTCTCGACAACACCAAGATCGGTTACAATTCCCGTGAACATCACTTTATCCTTGTATAGTGAACAAGCCTGTCACGGCCTATTGCAACAGGCTCCGCACCATCAAAAAGGTGCTTATTTTCAATTCGCGCTCGCAAGCCCGGACGCATCGCTAAAACACCCTCACGACCAAGACGGTCTGGGCTTGTATAAATCTCAACTGTATCAACCAAATCCGCCTCAACAAGCGCCTCGGCCAGCATGGGTCCGCCCTCGCTTAAAATGCGTGTCAGGCCACGACTTGCGAGGACGCGCATGGCATCGCGCATATCAAGATGACCGCTTGCATTAATCGCTACACGTTCAATGTAAACGCCCTTTTCCAGCATGACTTCAACAGATTTTTCAGACACGTTCGGTCCGATCAAAATCCATGTTGGAACGGTACTGCACGTCTCGACAAGGCGACTGTTAATCGGCGTCGAAAGATGCGTATCAATCACGATGCGAATGGGCGAAAATTGCATCATGCCGGGTAGTCGGCACGTTAGATCCGGATTATCCGCCAAGACCGTTCCAACACCGACCATGATCGCATCGTGATTGGCTCTGGCTAAATGAACACGCTGCTTTGAGCTTGCGGATGATACCATCAGTTGGCGCCCCGCAACGCCAGCATAACCATCAGCCGTCTGCGCTAGTTTCAAGGTTATCAAAGGTCGCTGATCAATAACCTTATGGATAAACCCTAAATTAACCGCCCGCGCTTCATCGGCCAATACGCCTGTTACAACTTCAATTCCGGCAGCACGCAAAAGCGCGTGTCCGCCGCCGTCCACGCGAGGATCGGGATCCGTTATCGCCGATATCACGCGATGGATACCGGCGTTTATAATAGCCTCCGCACAAGGAGGTGTTTTGCCGTGATGGGCACAGGGCTCCAACGTCACGGCCATCGACGCCCCACGAGCCGCCTCGCCGGCCATGGCTATGGCCTCGGTTTCAGCGTGAGGTCTACCGCCTGACTGCGTGAAGCCGCGCCCGACAATGATTGGCTGCTCGCCTTCCATCCGCCAAATCACCGCACCAACAGATGGATTAGGCCATGTCCGCCCCAACCCGCGCCGGGCCAGCGTCAAAGCGTGACGCATCATGGATAGATCAATCGCCGCAGCGTTCATTCGGATGACGTTCCGCTCGCACTTTCATCCGCGTTCAGTTCATCTAGCAATTCACCGAAGTCTTTTGCTTCGCGGAAATTTCGATAGACACTAGCAAAGCGGACATAGGCAACATCATCGAGACCCTTAAGCCCCTCCATCACTAATTCGCCTATGGTTTCGCTGGTGACTTCACCATCGCCCATACTCTCCAACTGACGGACGATGCCATTGACCATCCGTTCAGTCCGCTCCTGATCAACTGGACGCTTGCGCAAAGCAATATCGACCGAGCGCATCAGCTTATCGCGATCAAAAGGAATGCGGCGGCCCGAGCGTTTCAGAACGGTCAAGTCACGCAATTGCACGCGCTCAAACGTTGTAAAACGCCCGCCACAATCAGGGCATACGCGGCGGCGGCGAATGACGGCCCCGTCCTCACCCGGACGGGAGTCCTTCACTTGGCTTTCAACGCTACCGCAATAAGGACACCGCACCCGCTACCTCGCTTAACCGTATATCGGGAACCGCTTCGTTAAGGCGTGGACCCGATCCTTCACCGAGGCTTCAACCTCGGCATTACCTGCGTCACCGTTCTTTGAAAGACCATCGAGGGTCTCAACGATCAAACGGCCCACCTCCCTGAATTCCTCAACGCCAAATCCACGTGACGTTGCTGCAGGCGTTCCAAGACGAATACCGGATGTAATGGTAGGCTTTTCAGGATCAAACGGAACACCATTTTTGTTGCAGGTGATATGCGCACGACCCAGAGCAGCTTCCGATGCCTTGCCGGTAATGTTCTTCGGGCGAAGGTCGACCAGCATAAGATGGTTATCGGTACCGCCCGTTACAATTTTAAATCCACCCTTCATCAGCGTGTCAGCAAGCACCGATGCATTTTCAACAACCGCCCGCGTGTAGGATTTGAATTCCGGCGTCAGCGCTTCACCGAAGGCCACCGCCTTGGCAGCGATAACGTGCATTAACGGACCGCCTTGCATGCCCGGGAACACGGCGGAGTTGAATTTCTTAGCGAGTGCCTCATCGTTTGAAAGAATGATGCCGCCACGTGGACCGCGCAATGTCTTATGCGTGGTGGACGTTGCAACATGCGCGTGCGGAAACGGCGAAGGATGCGAACCGCCTGCCACAAGACCAGAGAAATGCGCCATATCAACGAGGAAATAAGCACCCACTTTATCAGCAATTTCACGGAAGCGAGCAAAATCCCAGTGACGGGCATAGCCCGAGCCACCGGCGATGATCAGTTTCGGCTTGGTTTCCAAGGCCAACGCCTCGACCTTGTCCATATTGATCATCTGCGTTTCGGGCTCAACACCGTAGGAAACGACCTTAAACCATTTACCGGAAACATTCGGGGCAGCGCCGTGCGTTAGATGCCCACCGGCGGCAAGATCAAGCCCCATAAACGTATCGCCAGGCTGAAGCAGGGCCAAAAACACGGCCTGATTAGCCTGCGAACCAGAATTCGGCTGCACATTGGCAAAGTTACAGCCGAATAATTGGCATACCCGCTTGATCGCCAACTCTTCGGCAATATCGACAAATTGGCAACCGCCATAATACCGCTTACCAGGATAACCCTCGGCATATTTATTGGTCATTATGGAGCCTTGTGCTTCCAAAACAGCGCGGGAAACGATGTTTTCAGAGGCAATAAGCTCAATCTCGTCCCGCTGGCGGCCCAGTTCCAACCGAACGGCTTCGGCGATTTCAGGGTCACGATCGGCAAGCGAAGCCGAAAAGAAGGAATTGGAAAGGCGCGAGGAGCGGTAGGCAGCAAGATCGTTCATGATGGGGTCACGCTTTCGAAAATGTCTCAACAGGAGGGCTAAAAGGCATAAATTGATCGATTGATCGGTCTCGCTACAGATACGGCCCATGGCGAGGCACGGTTCATACCAAATCCCCTATAAACGGGGCTCCTAGCACGGCCCAATGGCGGCGTCCAAATCGTTTTGTCTGATGAGCGGATTGAAGACGCAAATACGCGACTTATCGCATTTTTGCGGCCAGATACGACCTTGGCAGACGATATAGGTCACAAACCTGTCATAGGTTAATCGCCATGATCCACTATCAATTCGGTATCTGATTCGGAGCTGGGATATGAGCCTTATGCAGATAAGTAACGGGTATGCGTTGATGGATTGGCCTCATAATGAGGTGGTGAATCCCGCAGCCGAAGCCGTTACAACCCATGCGCGCCGCGAAAATTTGCGCCGCCGAGCACGCCTCCAATTAGCCCTTTATCTTGCCGAAGGCGAAAATACCCAACACCTGCTGAAGCTAGAGCCACAGGCTGAAACGGCTGACGATATCGATTTTGGCCGGTCCGACTGCGAATTCCTGTTTCGCGACTAAGGTTTAGGCAAAATCGGTCGGTTTGAAAATTACCTGGCCCGATGGCTGGACAGCACCCCGCCTACCCACTATAACGCCCGCCTGTTCAGCGTTTCAACGCCGAACGCGCCCGGGTAGCTCAGTTGGTAGAGCATGCGACTGAAAATCGCAGTGTCGGTGGTTCGATCCCGCCCCCGGGCACCACTATAAGCTAAAATCATTGAAATTATTAATTAAATTTTCGGTGGGACGCTTTTGTGATTTAAAAGTGGGACATTTTTGTTCTCGATTAGTTTCGCCATACCGGCCCTTGCCATTACTTTTTGACTGGCGCGGCAGGTGGAAGTTTTGACAGCGCAAGGGCGACCGGTAGCGGAAGCCATCCGATCGATAGGCGTGACGGAAGTTACATATTACCGATGGCGATCCGAGTCTGGCGGCTTGAAGGGCGATCAGGTGAAGCGCCTGAAAGAGCTTGAGGCCAAGAACAATCGATTACGGCGAGCGGTCTCTGATCTGACGATCGAGAAGTTGATCCTGAAGGAAGCTGCAAGCGGAAACTTCTAAGCCCCGCCCGTCGCCGTGCGTGTGTGGAGCTTGTGGTTGCCAAGCACGGCGTCTCTGAGCGGCTTGCGTGCCATGTTCTGGGGCAGCATCGATCGACACACCGCAAGAAACCGATAAAACCCGATGATGAGGCGGCGCTAACTGCCGACATCACTTCGCTCGCCAATCAGTACGGCCGCTATGGCTATTATCGCATCACGGCGATGCTGCGGCAGAATGGCTGGCGAGTGAACCCGAAGCGGGTCGCGCGGATCTGGCGACGGGAGGGGCTTAAAGTTCCGAGTAAGCAGCAAAAGCGTCGGCGCCTTTGGCTCAAAGACGGGTCCTGCATCCGATTGCGCCCTGAGTATCCAAACCACGTCTGGTCTTACGACTTTGTCGAGGATCGCACATATAACGGGCGAAAATACAGAATGATGAACGTCATCGACGAGTTCACACGGGAGTGTCTGGCTATCCGGATCAACCGGAAGCTGAATTCTACCGACGTCATCGACGTTCTCGCCGATCTCTTCATCCTACGAGGCATCCCGACACATGTTCGCTCTTCCAACGGACCCGAGTTTATCGCACAAGCTCTAAGGGATTGGCTTGCGGCTGTCGGATCTACGGCCTCTTACATCATGCCGGGCAGTCCTTAGGAAAATGGGTATTGCGAGAGCTTCAACTCGAAGCTTCGTGATGAACTTCTAAACGGCGAGATCTTCTACACGCTAAAGGAGGCCGAGATCGTGATTGAAACATGGCGCCGACATTACAACACCATTAAACCGCACTCATCACTTCGATATCAACTGCCTGCACCTGAGGTTCTGCAATGGTCGGCCTCACAACTCAAAACAGCTACGCCGGTCACTCATCAGCTAGCAAAAAAACGCAATCCTAAACTAACATACCAACTGGATCGCTCGATGGGGTCAGATCACCTTTTTAGGCAACGACACGCCTCAAGATACAACAGCATCCTTATATATAAACGCAAATAGACCTTCAATATGGCAAGCGAATGCTACGCGAATGTTCACTAATCCGCTTAGGTCTTCCGACCTCTTTTTATAATCGGGGCGTCTTTAGCGAGCCTAACTGCTTCAGTTGCCAATTGGCTCAAGCGGACCATCCCCGTGGGGTGAAGCCCTGCATAAAAACCCATATAACGGTTTAATGCTTGCCAAGGGTCCAGCAAACGCGAACCCGACGTTGAAAGAACACCGTATTTTGAAAAAACAGCATGAAAATCAAGGTATAGACCGCAAATCGTCACCTTTCGGCCGTCAGATGATTTAATCTCTAAATCCGCGCCCTGCCCCGTGTCAGCCTCCAAATAGGCCTTTCTATAAGACTGCCAGAGCTTATCAGGGGCAGACTTCATCAAGCCAACAACGTGACGAAATGCTAGGCCATCCGCAACAAGCTTCATGGCTACGACGCAATCCATCATATGCTCAAATTTATATTCAAAATCCGAGCCTTGTCGGCCTATTTGGCCATCCTTCTTAAAATCAGGCATACCCTCCCGACGAAACTTCTTCAAAATAGAGTCGAGCGCCGGGCGATCAAGCCACTCAACGATATGCATACCGTCAATGACATAAGCGACTTGGCCGTGAGTTAGCGATAAAGACGAAATATTAAAGCTGTTCATAGTCTATATGAGATCTATATAAATCTATTAATTCAATTTAAATAACTATTTTTCACTAACCTAGTTAACATTAATAAAGCCTAAAATTTTTTATCTTGAAAATGCAGACATTTAAAAGCATCCAATATTGCAATTCCGAATGCAAAGGACCCACACTTGAATCGCATTGGGCGCGCCATTTCCGATCAAAACAACTAACATTTTAGTTGGCTTTCCGGCCACCCCCCTTAAGCGCCAGCATATTTTTCGACAAAGGCTTCGGCTCCCAGCGCGCGAAAATCGGGTAGCGCTTCGCGGAGCCTGTCGTGTTCCCAATCCCACCAGGCCAATTCCTGTAAGGCGTTGGCCAGCTTTTCAGGGAAGCGACGCTTCACGGGTTTGGCCGCAACCCCGGCCACAATCGTATAGGGCGCTACATCCTTTGTAACCACCGCTCCAGCGGCAATCACTGCACCGTTCCCTATCGTCCTACCGGGCAAGATAATCGCGCCATGGCCGATCCAGACATCGTGCCCGATGATCACCGGTGTGGAGCGACGCCATTCGAAAAAATCAGCATCATCCGGCTCACCGTCAAAATAGGCGCTTGAACGATAGGTGAAATGAGCCTGCGTGGCCCGGTGCATGGGATGGTTGCCTGGATTGATGCGCACCATCGCGGCAATCGAGCAAAATTTTCCGATTGTCGTATAGATGACATTTCCATCGTTCACGATGTAGGAATAATCACCAATCGTGCATTCCGTGATACTGGTTCGTGCGCCGATCTCGGTGTAGCGTCCTAGCGTTGTACGCTCCACTTTTGCTGTCGGATCGATCACAGGTTCAATCCCGAGTTTTTTACCCGCCATGTCCAATTCTCCCCTGCAACAATCCGATGTTAAAAATGGTGCGCTTGTGCTTGTTGTTGGCCCATCGGGCAGCGGTAAAGACACGCTGATCGGGCTTTCGCGCGATGCTTTGATCGATGATCGACGATTCATTTTTCCACGTCGCGTGATTACCCGCACCGCACAAGCGGATGCCGAAGACCATGACACGATGGATCTTGAACACTTCGAAAAGGCCGAAGCGGACGGATATTTTGCCTTGAGCTGGGGCGCCCATGGCTTGCGCTACGGGATCACCCGCGCAAGCCTCGCTTCGCTTGAGGAAGGCGCAACGGCCATTATCAATGTCTCGCGAAAAGTGATTGGTGCGGCGGAGGCGCTTGGCCATCGCGTTACGATTTTGTCGATTGTATGCGACCCTGCTCTTTTGGCCGAGCGCATTGCCAGAAGAGGCCGCGAAAGTACTGATGAGATCAGCAAGCGGCTTAAACGCGAAGCGCCCGTTGATGTAAGCTCCGCTCGCTTGATTGAAATTCGCAACGAAACCAAGCCCGAAGATGTCAGCGGCGCGTTCATTGATGCAATCAGATCGGCTTAACCGTTCAGGCCAGAATCGCACTGCCAATAATCCTGAAGCGCGATGACGGAGTGTCTTGCTTAAAAAGACAGATACGAT
>Ga0007833_1000092_pt1 | contig 17852 bp, 13 predicted proteins | sample CryBogCBE25Jul07_FD_71204 | JGI IMG/M metagenome (GOLD analysis project Ga0007833, IMG submission 71204) | Freshwater microbial communities from Crystal Bog, Wisconsin, USA - CBE25Jul07 | ecosystem: Environmental > Aquatic > Freshwater > Lake | place: Crystal Bog, Wisconsin, USA | collected...
GTCAAAATCTTTTGAGGAGGGAATTTCGCTCCACACTTCTCCGAAACCCCGGCAGTGCTCACACCATCCATGAGGGGAGTTGAACGAGAAAAGTCTTGGATCCAACTCCTCAAAGGAACGACCGCAGTCAGCACAGTTCATTTCGGAGCTTAGAATCCTGAACTCTCCGTAGGTGCTTTGAGAACTAAGGGAGACTTCACTCTTCAATGCCTTGGAAGATTTTTTCCCATTAACAGTCTTTGTTTCTTTTTTAATTTTTGGAGTTGTGTCGGATTTCTGTGACGTGGTTCTTGCCTTGGCCGTACCATTTCCGATTTCCAGGGCCCTCTTGGCCAGTTCTAGAACTCCTTTGGTAACACCTTTTTCTATGGTGCCAACGAGAACGTCGATCGTGTGTTCCTTGAAGCGTTCCAGGGGTTTGAAGTCCGACACCTGGACAAGTTCACCATCCACAAGCAGTGACTGAAACCCATGTTCCTCGGCCCATCGCGCTACATCGGTATGGAAGCCTTTGCGTCCCCTCACCTTTGGGGCGAAGAGTTGGACCGCTGAGTCTGCACTCATCATCTCGATTTCCTTGGCCACGGCGGTCAATGAACTTTTTTGCACTGCTATGCTGCATTCGGGACAATGCTGCACCCCCAGTTTTGAAAACAGAAGACGCAGGAACTGGTGGATTTCAGTGACCGTTGCCACAGTGGATTTGCCTCCGCCTCGGGTGATGCGTTGCTCAATGGCCACACTGGGTGGCAGTCCATCGATCGAATCCACATCGGGTTTTTCCAACTGCTCGACGAACTGCCTCGCGTAGGGTGACATACTGTCGAGGAAGCGCCTTTGTCCCTCGGCAAACAGGATGTCAAAGGCAAGAGTTGATTTTCCGCTTCCGCTAAGGCCGGTTACGACCATCATTTCGCCCCTAGGTATATCGATATCAAAATTTTTCAGATTATGCTCACGTGCTCCTCTGATCCGGATGAATTCATTGCGTTCCTGGGACGATTGGGGTGATTCCGCTTTCTCTAGAAGAATCGGTGTTCTTCCTTCCAGTACCTCGATGAGATGGCGCCCGGTATGAGATGTTTTTTCAGCGGCAATTTTTTCCGGCGTGCCGGCGACAACTAGTCTGCCTCCCCCCTCGCCGCCTTCCGGACCGATATCGATGACCCAATCGGCAGTTTTGATCACATCCAGGTTGTGCTCAATGACAACGACACTGTTTCCCTCCGTAACAAGACGTTGAAAGGCTTTGAGCAGAATCGAGATGTCGTCAATGTGCAGGCCGGTGGTCGGTTCGTCAAAAATAAGTAATGCACCGCCCGGTTCATGACCGGCAAGGCGCGCCGCCAACTTCAGGCGCTGTGATTCTCCGCCGCTGAGGACGTTCATTGGTTGCCCGAGTTTCAGATAATCCAGACCTACATCGGAAAGGAGTTGCAATGGGGCGCAGATAGCCTCGGCTTTGGGCCCCTTCTTAAAAAACGAAATCGCTTCACTTGCGGTCATCTCGAGAACGTCGTGAATTGTTTTTCCACGATGTCGGATGGCAAGCACCCTCTCCTGATAGCGTCGTCCCTCGCACTCGGGGCAACGGATGAACAGATCACTCAAAAACTGCATCTCAACCTTTTCAAACCCGAGTCCCGAACAACGATCGCACCGTCCCTGGCCCGAGTTGAAAGAAAAGGCGGAGGGGCTCATTCCTGCAGTGATGGCTTCATCCTCCATTCCGAAGAGTTCCCGAATGGAATCAAAGACTCCCAGATAGAGAGCGGGGGTGGAACGGGGGGTTCGAGAGAGGGGAGACTGGTCGACCATCACCACATCGGAGAGGTCGTCTCCGCCTTTGATCGATCGGCACCTGCCTGCGGCTTCACCCTCCTCGACTGCGGCGGAGGTGAGATTCCTGTAGAGAACATCACGGACAAGGGAGCTTTTCCCGGAGCCCGAAACACCTGTCACACAGCAGAAAACCCCAAGCGGAAAACTGATATCAAGCTTGTTCAGGTTGTGATGACGGATCCCCTTGATTTCGATCCACTCGGAGGGCTTACGCCGTTTCTTGGGGATGCCGATCGATTTGTCACCCCGAAGATAAGCGGCGGTGAGGGATTCCTTGGATGAGGCAAGTTCTGACAATGGCCCCGAGAACATCAACTCACCCCCGTTCTGTCCACGTCCTGGACCCAGATCGATGATATGATCAGCCGAACGGATGATGGCCTCCTCATGTTCCACGACTAGGATAGTGTTTCCCTTGTCGCGAAGGGCTTTCATGATCCCAAGTAACCTGCCGATATCCCTCGGGTGAAGTCCCACACTTGGCTCGTCCATTACGAAGAGCGTATTAACCAACGAAGCCCCAAGGCATGTTGTCAGGTTGACACGTTCGATTTCACCCCCACTGAGGGTTTTGGTTGTGCGGTCGAGAGTCAGATATCCGAGTCCGACCGACTCCAAATAGCCAAGCCTTGAGACGATCTGCTGGAGGAGCATGGCGGCTCCCGTGTCGCCGATAGGCAACGGAAGTTTGCGAAGGAGTTCAGAGAGACTTGAAACGGGGGTGGCCGCGATCTCCGGAAGCGTTAGTGCTCCCTCCGGAACCGGGAGGCGATAGTTCAAGGTTTCCGGTTGGAAGCGCCCCCCCTTGCACGACGTGCACGGGGTGTAATTGCGGTAGCGACTAAGGAAGACGCGTATATGCATCTTGTAGGTCCTTTTCTCCATCCATTTGAAGAAACCTTGCACCCCGTACCAGCGCTTGTTTTCCCAAAGCTCCTCCGACGTGAGATCGGCATCCTTCTCACCTTCGATCACGAATTGTTGGTCCGCCTCCGGAAGTTCTTCAAAGGGAAGATGGACATCCACGTCCCGCATGGCGCAGGCACGCAGAAGATCCCGCTGGCAATCCCTTGACTGTCCGCTTTGGAATGGTTTGACCACCCCTGAGGCGATACTCATCGAACGATCCGGCATGATCCGGTCATAATCCAGGCCAATCACCCTGCCGAATCCGCGACAGTCATTGCAGGCGCCCAGGGGGTTGTTAAAACTGAAAAGGCCGGGGGAGGGGGGGCGGATATCAATGTCGCAATGGGCGCAATGCCATCCTGAGGAGTGTGGAAAGGTTTCTCCTGTGTCCGGGTCGAGAAGAGTGACCCGCTCCTTCCCAAGTATAAGGGCAGTCTCGATAGCCTCGGTGAGACGCCCCCTCTCTTTTTGGCTAATTTCAAGCCGGTCTTGGATGACGGAGACAACGGGTGGCAGGCGCTTGAGCAAGATAGGTTCGTCCGTACGGTGGATTGCTCCATCGATCCAGACGCGAAGATACCCCTGCTCCTGGAGAAAGGTGAAAAAGTCAGCGGGTTTTCGTGCCTTTGGCTCAGGTTCCCCCTCTTGCGACTCCGAACGGGTTGTCACCGGGAAGGTAATGAGAAGTCGGCGCCCCTCGAGGCCTTTGAGAAGAGTCTCGGTGACTGATTCCGGGGACTCGGGCGAGACTCGCCTGTGACAACTTGGGCATGAGGCGGAGGCCACGCGTGTCATCAGGAGTTTCAGGTAGTCATTGATCTCCGTGATAGTCCCGACCGTGGACCTTGTTGTTTTTACACTGTTGCTCTGCTCGATCGCAATGGCCGGTGGAATCCCCTCGATGGATGCCACGCGAGGTTTATCCATTCTGTCCAGAAACTGCCGAGTGTAGGGACTGAATGTCTCCACATAACGTCTCTGTCCCTCCGCATAGATGGTATCAAAGGCTAGGCTGGATTTTCCGGAACCGCTAGGGCCAGTGACCACAATGAGTGACCCTGTGGGAAGGTCCAGATCTATGCCCTTGAGGTTGTTCTGCGTTACGCCCTGAAGGCGTATTCGGGGAGCTTCGGGCACCTGTTGATTGCTAAAGTGGAGGAATCATCCCGGATTGGATCATTCCGTACCGCTTGTCTTCACCTTGACCGTATGTCTCAACTCCTCTGTACGGAGCAGAACGCGCTGGCGCATGATCTTTCCTGCCTTGAACTTGACCGTAGCTCTGGAGGGAATGGGCACATCGACATCCGGGAGATTCGGATTACGGCCAACGCGGGAACGGGTCAAACGGACCTCGAATACACCGAAATTACGGAGTTCCACCCCTTCACCTTTGGCCAGCGCTTCCGTGATGTGATCCAGAGTTTTTTGGATTACGTTGAAGACATCGCTCTGAATAAGACCAGTTTCATTGCTGATGGCGACGACAAGGTCCCGTTTGGTTAGATTAGCCATTTTAATTGGTATGGAAGTGGTTTTTCTCTGTTTGGAGGGCTAAAGGGGTTGAAAGGAATCGGATGTCCTACTCTTGGAAAGATAGAATTGCAAGCACGGATGAATGGGATTCCAAGAAGTCGCTAGTACCGATCATGCCCAAGAACGGATTTGCGCCAGTCGGAGAGAAAGCTTTCCCGGAGTCGGTTCCACTCAAGGACAGGTTCCGGGAGTCGTGCGGTCCAGTTTGCCGAACCAACGGCACCAGGCACATTAAACCTAAGGGAGGAAGAAAAGAGATCCGTGATCATGGTGATGACAATCCATGAATTGCAGGCGAGTAAGCCCCCTAATAACGCCCCATGAACCTTTCCGGGGAATGGGGTCATTCTATCGATTTCAGGATGGCCCGCAAACTCCAGCAACTCATCAAGGATTTTTCGGCAACCTGCACCCTCATCACCGTCTTTCGCCGCCCCTTCTTGCCATTCTTCCCAGAGAGTCATCATTGGTGGATGATCATGTGTTGCATAGGTTGCCACGGAAATTCTTTCGTAGGCGCTTCCCGGAAGCATGGAAGCGTTCTCGGAGCGTTCCCACATGGGGATTTTGAAACCCGGCAGCCCCATTTGACTCATGACGGGACGCACGTAGGGAGCGACCTCCCCAAGATCCTCGGCAATCAGCCTGTGGTTTCCTATTTCCTCGTTTAGAATCGAGAGAAGGATCTCCCCATGGCAGCGGTTATGCTCTTGATGCTCGGGGGTATCATCATCGGCATCGATGAATCCAGGAAGAGGCCCACCTGTGAGTGCTCTTGCCTGCTCCCCGGAAAGTCCCGTGAATTCGGGATTGCGGTTCGGGGGCCAGGGAAAGCTGTAGATACGGAAAAAACCGAGTGCATGATCGACTCGAAGCATGTGGAAGATGGAGCGAAGAAGCCTCAGCCGCCTGCGCCACCAGATGAAATTTCCACGGGCCATCACTTCCCACCTGTAGAGAGGAAATCCCCAGTTCTGCCCCCACTGCTCGGTGAAGGGATCCGACTTGAAGACCTTCTCGGGAGGCGCACCGCAGGAGCGCGTGAGATCGAAATCACCCGGAGAGGCAAAGACATCCGCACCTCCCGCCGAGACACCCACAGGCACATCCCCGATTAAAGCCACTCCCAAGGTATCCGCGAGATCGGCGATCATGGACCATTGTGAGAAGGCGATCCACTGGATGAATGCAAAATAAAGACGTCTTTCCTCAAAGGCCTGACGCTCTGATACATTGAGACCGGCAAGCCAAATCCTTGCCTCCTCGGCGGTCCGCTGTCCGCGGGGCCATGAGGTAAAATCCTCGATACAGCCGTTCCTTTCGAGTAGCACACGGTAAAGCGTGTAATCCGGTAGCCATCCGGTGTGCTGATCCAGGAAGCGGGAAAAAAGTTTAGCCCGTCCGTTTCTCCCGTCACCTCTGTTAAACCGCTTCCATGCCGCCTCCAGTAGTTCTCTCTTGAGAGATTTGACGGCAGTATAATCCACCGGTCCTTTGCGAAGAGACTCCAGATCATGCCGTTCCACGATGGCCCTGAAGTCGCCGGGAGTCAGTTCTGGAAGCCAGGAGGGGTGAGTGGTGATTGTCGTGGGATCCAGGGCGAAAGCGCTCAGGACATTGTAGGGGCTATTATCGCTACCCGTTTCGTTGACCGGCAGGATTTGGAGTGCCCGAAAATTGTTTTCAGCCGCCCAAGCAATAGCCTCGCGGAGAGCTTCGGTATCACCGATGCCAAGGTCATGCCGTCCTCGCAGGGCGAACAGAGGCATCAGGATGCCGGCAATCTTTTGATTCGGATCAAGGTTCATCGGTTTGAAGGGATCGGAGTTGGACAGATTGAAAATAAAATGGAAATTCCATCCTTCGGCTTCGGGACAAGCCTGAGTCTGGGAGGTCTATGGTGCAAGCGATAGCTCTCTTCGCAAGTTAAGTTTCTCCTTAGCTCTTGGCGTTCCTGCAAGATTCATCACAGAATCAATGCATGAAGATCACCAGTCATGGCCACGCCTGCTTTTCCGTCAACGTCTGTGGGAAGTCACTCCTCTTCGACCCCTTTATTACTCCGAACCCACTCGCTTCCAACATCGATATCGGATCACTGCACCCTGATTACATCCTCCTCTCGCACGGGCATTTTGATCATGTTGCTGATGTTGAAACGATTGCCCTGACAAGTGGAGCAACCGTCATCGGCAATTACGAGGTAATCCAGTGGTTCGGCACAAAGGGGTTAAAAAAAGTCCATCCCATGAACTCAGGCGGATCATGGAACTTTGATTTCGGAAAAGTCACTTTTACGAAGGCTGTTCATTCCAGCAGCATGCCGGACGGGTCTTATGGCGGACTGGCGGGAGGATTCCTCGTAGAGACCATGGAAGGAGCCTTTTATTACAGCGGCGATACGGCCCTGACTCACGACATCAAGCTGATTAAAAGCTCTTCACCGCTCAAGTTTGGAGCTCTTTGCTTGGGAGGGAATTTTACGATGGGTGTGGAAGAGGCGCTTGTTGCCGCGGAGTGGCTTGATTGCGAGGACATTCTGGGAGTCCACTACGACACCTTTCCGTTGATTGCCATTGATCATGATGCGGCCAAAGAGTCTTTTCTTAAAAAGGGACTCCATCTGCACCTGCTCAAACCCGGTGAAGAATGGCGGTTTTAGAGGGCATTGTAAAAAGGCGTTGACACCTGCCGGCCATCTGTTTCTCTATAAACGAAGTTTCGGTCTTCTAGGCCCTTTCCCCAAAAAAGTCCGGGGTAAGACAATCTGCCAAAGAAGTTTTTTCGAAATCTTCACAACCCCAACGCAGAAAACCCCAAGGCGTACTTGTTTGTTGTCGCAGAAGATTACCGTCTTAGTGCGAGATACTGAGACACGGGTCAATCCGATTGCGGACGACGAGACATCACCTGGGAAATGACCGCTCATACCATGAGAAGGGAATCCTTCCGGGAATCCAATCCTTATGACACCAGTAAATCCGTGCATCGGGAATTTATAGGAAATCGTACCTGAATCGAAACTCCGGTTCCTCTTTTGGATTTCACCGACAGATCTATTTTTCAAGCTACCAAGCGTCCACCGCCAACAATTCAGACTTTATAGAAGTACCCAACCCAATTTTTCCAATGAGCGAAGAACCACAGAATCAACATTCACAATCATCCCAATCGGGATCTCCACAGAAAGAGAGCACCACGGCAGCAATAACTCCCGAATCTGCAGACCAACCCTCCGTCGATCCTGCCGGACAAGGGGAACGGCAATTTAACCGCCCCCGTCGCGGAGGCGGTCGCAACCCCCGCGGTCGCAGGCCGTTCAGGAATAATCGGGGTGACGATCGTGGTTTCAATGATGGAAGAAACCAAGCTCCGCGTGGCGATCAGGGGAACGGGGGTGATGATTTTGCCGGCTCGACTCCCGTGGAGGGCGATGCCGTCCGCCAAGATGGACCGCCACCTGAGCCGACTTTCGCGGAGGGAATCGTAGAACTCTCTGGCAAAGGGTTCGGATTCCTTCGGGAAGCCAAGCGTGCCTACGCGGCCACACAAAACGACATTTTCATTACACCCGAGGTGATCCGTCAGCACAACCTTCGCGACGGCGTGCTCATCAAAGGGGAGACCCGGCGTGGTCCGCGCGGTGTTCAGCTGTTCCGTGCCACTGAAATTGAAGGGGCTGATCCCGAAAAGTATGTGAACATTCCACTCTTTGAGGAACTCACGACGATTAGTCCCAACAAACGCATCAGGTTGGAGACAACGCCCGAACGTTTTACCACCCGCGTGATTGATCTCATGACTCCCGTGGGCAAGGGACAGAGGGGCCTTATTGTGGCGCCTCCCCGCACTGGCAAGACCACCCTGCTCCAGCATATTGCCGATGCCGTGGTCAAGAATCACCCCGAAGTGAAACTCATCATCCTGCTCGTGGACGAGCGTCCTGAGGAGGTTACCGAGATCCGTCGCACGGTCCCGCAGGCAGAGCTCTATGCGAGTTCCAATGACAGTGATCTAAGAAGCCACACACGCATTGCTCAGATCGCGGTTGACCGCGCCAAGCGCCTTGTCGAACAGGGCAAGGATGTCTTCGTCCTGATGGACTCGCTTACCCGTATTGGTCGCGCCTTTAACAATGCGATGGGTGGTGGCGGACGCACCATGAGCGGTGGTATGGATTCCCGAGCAATGGAGATTCCCCGGAAGCTTTTTGCCGCCGCTCGCAATACCGAGGAGGCTGGCTCTTTAACGATCATGGCGACAGCATTGATCGAGACGAACAGTCGCATGGACGATCTTATTTTCCAGGAATTCAAGGGAACCGGCAACATGGAGCTCGTCCTAGACCGCAAAATCAGCGAGCAGCGCATCTACCCTGCGGTCGACATCTTCCTTTCTGGCACCCGGCGCGAGGAACTCATCCTATCGCCGGAAGAAATGCACAAGATCAACGTCATTCGGCGGGGCTTGGCTGGTCACAAGCCAATCGAGGCCATTGAGAGGCTTCTCTTCTTCATTCGGCGCTATCCCACCAATGCCGAACTGCTCAAAAACATCCCCGGTTAAAAGTCTTCTCTTGATGAGGTTTCATGGAAGGGGCTGCAAGCAGCCTCCTTTTCTCTAGGAACGGAGTCGATCAATGGCCTGCGTGATATCCTGAGTCGTCACCCTGTGACTGACCATAGCCGAACCTAGTTGAGCCGTCAGGACAAAGCGAACGGCTCCCCGGTCAAATTTCTTGTCACGATGAAGGGCTGCCAGAAGTGACTCCGTTGACAGTGATTCCGGGAGTTTTTCAGGGAGTCCGCAAGTTCTGATTGTTTCACGAACCTGATCCGCCTGCACACTGGGAAGTCCTGCCAATCGGACCGAGAGGTCAAGAGCGGCAATCATGCCGATCGCAACTGCTTCCCCATGGGAGAGAACACCGTACCCTGCCACCGACTCCACGGCATGTCCTATGGTATGACCGAAATTGAGTAGGGCTCGCATGCCCTTGGTTTCAAATTCATCCGCCTCCACAATGGTGGCCTTGATGGCGACATTCCTCGCGATCAACGGGGTTAGGTCCTGATTGCTCTCCGGAGGAAGCATTGCAAGGAGTGTTGCATCGGCGATCACCCCATGTTTGATGGCCTCTGCAAGTCCCTCCCTGAAGATCCTCTCCGGAAGGGAGGAAAGCGTTGCCGTATCTGCGATCACAAGGAGGGGTTGGTGGAACGAGCCGATCAGATTTTTGCCCAAGTGACTATTCACCCCGGTCTTCCCGCCAACAGAACTGTCGATTTGGGAGACCACCGTGGTGGGGATCTGAATCACGGGAATACCGCGGTAGAAGATCGAGGCGACAAAACCCGCTAGATCCCCGATCACACCACCCCCAAGTGAGAAGATCGCCCCCTTGCGATCGATCCCCAATCCTATCAACCGGTTGCAAAGATCCGATGCGGAGAGCATCGACTTTGATTGCTCTCCCGAGGGAATCACAACCAGATGAGGATCAAAGCCAGCACGCTTGAGCGACTCCATGAGTACTCCGGAGTGAAGCGGCGCTACGTTGTCATCAGTGATTACGGCACAGCGGCAAGGGGTGATGACGGACCTGGAATATTCTCCGACAATCGGGAGGAGATGATTACCTATAAGGACTTCGTAGGGGCGTGTAGCGAGAGCGACCTGAACTTTTTGCATCTCTCGGGGCGTTTGGAGCGAGGAGGTCATGGTGGGAGTTCTATTTCATTCCAAATATCATGGGAGTCCCATTGGCCTTAATCTCTATGACTTGGCAGCAGGAAGGCTCCGAAAAGGTTACTTCTCAACCGTGACTGGAGTCTTGAGCGGGGTTACGGCGAAGAAGATTCTGGCCATCTTGTCGGGCAGGCGAATGCAACCGTGAGAGTCTGGTACTCCAGGCAGGAATCCGGTGTGCATGCCGACTCCCGGGGCAAACTGCATGAACCATGGCATTGACGAGCCTTGAAAATGGGTTCCTGGGGGAGCCTTGTCGACCTTGAAAGTGACGTTCTTCACAATGACCTTGCCGTTGGCGTCAACAAAGTCCCCGTAAAGGTTCGAGGCATGATCCTTCTCCTTCAATTGAACCTTGAATTTTCCCACCGGGGAATCATGCCCCTCCCTCCCGGTGGAAACAGCGGATACTCCGACGAGTTTTCCCGCCTTGTAATAGTAAAGCTTTTGATCACCCAACTTGATCACGATAGCTGCGGGTCCATTGACCGAATCACCGGCCCAATAAGAGGCGCGTTCGGAGAGTGATGACGTCGATGTTCTAGTGACAATGGAGCCGTCTGTGCCCAGATACTGCGTGGTGGTGGAATTCAAGCGACCATCATAAGAAGCGCACGCGGAAAGCAGGAGGGAGATAAGAATAAAAGCGAGGGAGTTTGTAACCACCCTTGGATAGGTATGAACCATGACACTTATTCTTATTGCTCAACTTCCTACTGCGTCAAGAGGAGGCGCTGAAAGATTTAGGCGGTTCTGGATCCCCCCCTCCTCGATTTAAAATCATCGGGAATGAAGTGTTCCTTTGCCTTGATCACTCGGCCTCTTATGTTGGGCCCTCATTTCAGAGGGATTACTCAAGGATGATTTTGATAAAAAAAGTCGATTTTCCATTTCCTGCGTGCGTGGGATGACTTTTGGAAGTTAACCTATTGGGACTTTCATGAACGGCTCACCCGAACTTAGGATTTTTACAGGCTCAGCTCACCGTCAGCTAGCACAGGATATTGCGGATTATCTTGGCCAACCGTTGGGAGACGCCACGGTCACCTCGTTTCCGGATGGGGAGACTTTTGTGAAAATCAACGACAATGTCCGCGGCCGTGATGTCTTTATTGTTCAGCCGACCTGCCCCCCGAGTAACCAGAATATCATGGAACTCCTGATCATGGTCGATGCCGCACGTAGGGCCAGTGCCAATAGGATCACGGCGGTCATTCCTTTTTTCGGTTATGCCAGACAGGATCGCAAGGATCAGCCCCGGGTGCCCATCACGGCGAAACTGGTTGCGAATATTCTGGTCGCTGCCGGTGTCAACCGCGTTCTCACCATGGACCTGCACGCCCAGCAGTTGCAGGGATTCTTTGATATTCCAGTCGACCATCTTTACGCCCTCCCGGTGATGGTCGATTACATCCGCCGCAAGAACATTGAAAATCTCGTGGTGGTTTCTCCGGACGTCGGAGGAGTCAAGATGGCTAGCTCCTATGCCGAGGCCCTCGGTGCGGGGTTGGCCATCGTCGTCAAGCGTCGACGAAACGCCACCGAAGTCGACGCCCTCCATGTCATCGGTGAGGTCGAAGGAAAGAATGTCCTGATCTTGGATGACATTACCGAGACGGCTGGAACACTGACTAGCGCCGCTAAAATTCTCCGAACCATGGGGGTAGGTGATATTTATGCTGGCGTCTCGCACGCAGTGCTGACAGATTTGGCGGTTCAGCGGTTGGAGGGCTCCGAGATCAAAGAGCTCATCACCACCGACAGCGTCCCTGTCCGACAAGGATCGGGTGATCGTGTGCGGGTTCTTTCCATAGCCGAACTACTCGGCGAGGGAATCCGCCGCATCCATGGAGGCGAGTCGGTCAGCTCGCTGTTCCAGCTCAAGCACTAACCGCACTCCAGCAATAATCGTCCCAACTTCTTAATTCTATGGCAAAACAGGTTAAACTTTCCGCCCGGCCACGCGCTGATGTCGGCCGCAATTCCGTCAAGCACCTTCGCAGTCGTGGGGTCGTTCCGGCCGTGATTTACGGTCATAAGGATCAGCCCGCCAACCTCGAGATCAACACCCGTGAGATTGCCGCTGTCCTCAAACACGCCATCGGTGAGAACATTCTTGTTGAACTCGATATCGCAGGAGCAGCCACCAAACTCTCCCTGATTCAGGAAGTCCAGCACCATCCCGTGCGCGGCGATATCCTCCATGTCGATTTCCTAGAAGTTGCCATGGATGAAATGCTTCACACGGAAGTGCCCATCGAGGCATTTGGCGATGCCGACGGGGTCAAGAACTTCGGTGGTCTTCTCGAGCATAGTCTTCGTTCGTTGGCCATCGAGTGTCTGCCGAAGGATCTTCCTGAGATCATCCGGGTCGATGTCAGTGCATTGGGACTCAACCAGTCACTTCACGTGCGTGACATCATCCTTCCAGCCGGTGTCTCCGCAACCACGGATGCTGACCTTACCGTCTTCATTGTGGCTGAGTCCAAGGTGGAGGTGGCACCGGTTGCAGGAGCCGAGCCCTCCAAGGGTCCTGAGGTGATCAAGGAGAAGAAGCCCGTTGAGGGGGCTGATGCCTCCAAGGCCAAGAAATAGCCTGGGCTTTTTCAACCAGTCCCCTTTCTTGACTCCGGATACCTCATCCTCAGGTATCCGGCTTGTGGCCGGATTGGGCAATCCCGGACGCGAGTATGAGGGGACCCGTCACAATATTGGGTTCGCGGTCATTGATCGCATTGCTTCACTTCTTCAAGTGGAGTGTGTGAAAGAGCCGAAATGGCGAGCCTTCATCGCCAAGGGAGCGTCCGGTACGGAAGATGCTGGTCTGACCTTGATTAAGCCGACTACCTTCATGAACCTCAGTGGTGAGGCCGTTGTGGAATATGCGCGGTTTTTCAGGATTCCATCCCACTCTACGCTCGTGATCGTTGATGACATCGCCCTTCCACTCGGGGCGCTCCGTTTGAGGGTAGAGGGTGGATCAGGCGGACAGAAGGGGCTGGAATCGGTGCTCATGCACTTTGCCACCGAACAGGTGCCTCGCCTCAGGGTCGGCATCGGTGGAGCCACTGCCGGGGATCTCTCCAGTCACGTACTCTCTCGCTTTCTTCCCGAAGAGCAATCAGCTGCTTCTGAAGCAGTGAACCGGGCTGCTGAAGCAACACTCTGCGTCCTCCGCAAAGGACTGCTCTGCGCGATGAATCTTTACAATGCAGCACCCTCTTCTGCTAAAACTGCAGACAACACAGAAAAACAACCATGAAAAACAGATACGAAATCCTCCTTGCGCTTAACGTGGCCGGGAAAGAAGAAACCAACAAGGACCTCATTGAGCGCCTCGAAAAGACACTCACAGCCGAAGGAGCAAGCGTGGAGCAAGTGCAACGCCTGGAGCGCCGTGAGTTCTCCTACCCGCACGACAAACTCAAGAGTGCTTATTTTGTGAACTATATCGTCACAGCTGAACCTGCTGCGATTGCCAAGATTCGCACCAAATTGACACTTGATGAGGAGGTTGTGTTGCAAAACTATCTCCGCAAAGGCGCTGTCAAGGCTGTCGGAAAGGCACGCAAAGCTGCCAAGAAGACAGCGAAGGCCGCCTAATAAGGCTCTAGCGGTTTAGGCTGAAGGCTGTTAGGAAGAGATCTGACAGCCATCTTAATTTTTTATTCCAACTCCCAGTACCCACACCATCATGGCCAACCTTAACAAAGTGATGCTCATCGGAAACGTGACTCGTGACCCTGAGATCAAATACACCCCGAAGGGCAGCGCGGTCACTGACCTTGGCATAGCGGTTAATCGAGTTTTCACCCCAGATGGTGGAGAAAAGCGCGAAGAGACCACCTACGTCGACGTGACCCTCTGGGGCAGGCAGGCAGAAATTGCGGGTGAATACTGCAAGAAGGGACGTTCGATCTACATCGAGGGTCGTCTTCAACTTGATAGTTGGGAGGATAAAACCTCGGGGCAGAAACGCACGAAGCTCCGCGTCGTTGGGGAGAGTTTTCAACTCCTGGGGCCTCGTCCAGGAGGCGGGGGCGTAACTGTTAATGAGGAGGAATACTCCGAGCGCCCCCCTCGCAGGGAGTCATCGAGCGGCGGATCAGGTGGATTCAGCAGTGGTCGTTCACCGGCACCTCAGACACCCATTGAGGAAGACGACATCCCGTTTTAAGCGGTATCAATCGTTCGTGTTTACTGAGCCCCCTTTCCAAGGGGCCTTATTGTTGCGCCATCGTATGTGGGTGAATTGACCTGCGCACATTCGTGAATTAGAGTCGCACACTCATGATGCGACTGCATTCTTCCTCATTCTAGCGTGGAACCAATTTCTAAAATTTCGGAATCAGTCTTAGAAAGCCCGTTTTTTTTAGGTCTATCAAGGCAGGATTTGGAGAAGAATCTCCTCGGGGGGAATGAGCGCATTGCCTTTGCAACGGGTGAGGATCTCATCACACCCGGAGAGTCGCCACTTTTTGTATATATTTTACTGGATGGACGTGCGCGCCAATTGGGGGGAGGGGGAGGAGAACTTTTTTCGCTCGAACTTTTGAATGCAGGTGGCGTGGCCGGATTGTTTTCCCTGGCCACAGGAGTTCATTGCGAATGGGTGAGGGCCTCAGGCCCCCTCAACGCACTCAAAATTCCTGCGGAAAAAGTCCTCGGGTTTTTTGCCACCCACCCGGAATGGCATGATGCGCTTTGTTCCAGGACAGCCCTCTCGGAACTTTTTCCTCTCCTCTGTGATATGTTAAAAAAACGGGGACTTCCCGTTCTCTCAGCAAAGCAGATCGCACTCGAGATTCTCCCCCAGACTTTGGTGATGGATGCTTCGACTCCTGAAGAGGCGACGCCCGTTCAAACAACGGTCATCTCCTCCTCCGAATCAGAGTTGCCGAAGGCGGATGATCGCCAACCTGCGGAAGCAACATTGGTCCCGGAAGTTGTGGGAATGGAGATCACGACAACCTCTCTCGGCAAGAGTGGAGAAATGGCACCCCCCCCTTTGACACGTCTGGTTTCTTCCAAGCAAAGAATTCTCGGTGTGCCGAGTGACCTGCTGGAAGCCCTTCTGCAGGTCATTACTCCCGTGGATGGGGGAATCAACCCCTCCGTTGGGAATGCTGATGATCCAGAGCAGCATGCCAAACCTCACCCGGACTCCGAATCGAGCTCTCTCTCGATCGGAAAGAGTCCTCCGCCCTATCATCCATCCCGCAACAAGGAGGAAGCAATCCTGGCATGCCTCAGGATGCTTGCTGGGCAACTCAATCTTCCATTCAGGGAGGAAGTGGTCCGTTCCGCCTTGAAATTTCAATTAGAAGGGACGATGCCCCTGACTTTCCATCGTATCGGAACGGTGGCGGACATGATCGGTGTGGCCACACAACCCCTGATGCTTCCGATCAAGGCATTGAGGGATCAGGATTCGCCATTTCTCGTCATGATCGACGGGTCGCCCGTAGTTGTACAGGCCGTCACGCACCATGGTGTGCTGATTGCTGATCCGATGGCGGCGGAGGCATCCTCCCAGCAGAAATGGACCGACTGGGATGACCTGCCGGAGGCAGGCGAGCAGGGATATGCGATCCTTCTCTGCCGACGTTCCAGATCTCCAAAGGGGGAAGCATTCGGCTTCAGAACCTTCATTCCCTACATCAAGAAGCATACCCGCACCTTTATCGAGGTTATCATCGCCTCGCTTTTCATTCAGGTGTTTGCCTTGGCCAATCCGCTGCTCCTTCAGGTCATTATCGACAAGGTGATCGTGCAGGAAAATCTCAGTTCTCTGAACGTGCTGGGAGGACTACTGATTATCTGCACGATCTTTGGAGCGGCATTGACCGCAATCCGGACGTTCCTCTTCACAGATGCGACGAACAGGATCGATTTGGCCCTTGGAATGAAGGTATTGGAACATCTTTACCGGTTGCCTCTTTCCTACTTTCACGAACGTCCGGTTGGGGAAGTAGCCTCCCGACTCAGGGAACTCGACAAGATCCGCAACTTTCTTACAGGGACCGCTCTGACGGCCATTCTCGACTCGATATTCTCCATCGGGTTCATCGTCATCATGTTTATTTATAGCCCGATGCTGACGGTGATTTCTCTCCTCGGGGTTCCCTTGCTGGTGATTCTGATGCTTTTCGTCTCCCCGATCATACGCCGTCAGATTAAGGATCGATCGGAAAAGGGTGCTGCCATGGAGTCTCACCTGGTGGAGTCATTAACGGGAATCCAGACCATCAAGGGGCAGAACATCGAGACCCGTAGTCGCTGGAGATGGTACAAGCGCAATGGTGACATGATTGCGGCTTCCTTTCGCAACACGATCACCTCCACCAGCGCAAGTACCCTTGGAATGCTCATCAACCGCTTCAATGATTTGGCCGTGCTCTGGATAGGGGTCTACATGGTGATTGATCAGAAACTCTCACTCGGACAATTGATCGCCTTCAGGATGCTTGCCGGCAATGTCACGAGCCCCCTGCTCAGGCTTGCCCAGTCGTGGCAGAGCTTTCAGGAGGCGGCGCTCTCGGTTGATAGGTTGGGAGATGTCACAAACCGCCCCAGGGAAGATGAGGGTGTGGATGATCAGATCCCGATGCCCGAGATTCAGGGGCACGTGGTTTGCCGAGACCTCGACTTTGGATATGCCGTGGGCAAACTCCAGCTTGAAAATGTCTCCCTTGAGGTTCCTGCCGGAAAACTCGTCGCGATGGTCGGGTTAAGCGGTTCTGGCAAGAGCACACTCCTCAAGGTGATTGGGAGACTCTACGAACCCGTGAAGGGAAGTATTGAAATCGACGGCTTCAATATCTCCAAAGTCGAGTTGAACTCGCTGCGCCGCCAGATCGGTATGGTCTTTCAGGAGACCCTCCTCATGGGAGGATCGATTCTGGACAACATCGCCATGAGCAATCCCGACGCACCTACCAGTGACGTCATCGAGGCTGCCAAACTTGCCGAAGCCCACGACTTCATCATGAAACTCTCCCACGGATATGCCACGCCGGTCGGGGAGCAAGGTCGTAATCTTTCAGGTGGTCAACGCCAGCGCATTGCCCTTGCACGGCTCATCATGCAGTCCCCGAACATCCTTCTCCTTGATGAAGCCACAAGCGCATTGGACGCCCCTACCGAACTGCGAGTCATGACGAACATTCAACGCAGGTACCGTGGCAAGACCATCTTCTTTGCCACCCATCGACTCTCAACCGTGAAGCTTGCAGACGTTATTTTCTACATGGAGAATGGTATTTTGAAGGAAAGCGGCACCCATCAGGAACTCATGGAAAGGAAGGGACTCTACTACGCCCTTTCCCTCCAACAGGAAGTGGCGGAGTAATGAGGGAGAAAGGCCTGAGACCTGAAACTTGAAACCTGAATGGAAGCTGAAGATCGAAAACAGGCTTTGCGAACACGCACCAAAGCTTTCGCGGGAATGGTTATCCGCTTTTTTATGTCCCTCGATAAGCAGCGGGAGGAAATTAGGGTTATCGGCAGACAGTTGATCCGGTCGGGCACTTCCGTTGCCGCCAATTACCGAGAAGCTAGCCGATCCAGAAGCAATGAAGAATTTGTATCAAAAATCGACATTTGTTCACAAGAGGCAGATGAAACACAGCTTTGGTTGGAACTACTAAGAGACGAGTGCGGCATCACTTCTTCAATGATTGATCCGATTTGGAAGGAGTCTGATGAGTTGATTCGTATTTTTGTAACGATGTCGAAAAACACCAAGAGCAGAACAAGCTAAACTCATCGAACCCAACCTCTCTTCTGACTCAGGTCTCAAGTTTCCAACATCATCC
>Ga0007833_1000094_pt1 | contig 17782 bp, 15 predicted proteins | sample CryBogCBE25Jul07_FD_71204 | JGI IMG/M metagenome (GOLD analysis project Ga0007833, IMG submission 71204) | Freshwater microbial communities from Crystal Bog, Wisconsin, USA - CBE25Jul07 | ecosystem: Environmental > Aquatic > Freshwater > Lake | place: Crystal Bog, Wisconsin, USA | collected...
GCAAGCCCCATGGCTAAATCGGATGTTGGGAGAGCACTCATGATTAGCCGTCTCCCCTTACAAGCGTGAAGAAATTGACTTTGGTAGCAGCCGCTTTGCGTGACGCCCTATCACGCGCCTCCGCTTGCGCTTGCTCCATGGCCGTTATGCCCACATGCAGCGAATTCGTCTCGGACGTCGCGCTTTGTAAAAGCGCATCAATAACGGCGGACTGCTCTGCCTTTTTCCGGTCGCGACCGAGCGCGTATGAAAAACCCATTGTGCCATCGGATAGCCGGATAACACAGCGGGTCATCGTGGCTTCGCCCATATTAAACCGCTGCCCTGCCCCACCAGCCCGGCCTTCAAGCATAAGCGTTCCGGTTTCAGGGCGCTTGATGAGCTCATAGCTCGGCTGCGGTTCGATGCCGGCCAAAAGTCCGGAGATTTCATCGCCAGTTGCACGGGCGAGAATGCCCATCCAACGCTGCCGCGCCGTGTTATTCTCACCGTCCAGCACGCCCGAACCCTTTAATTCATCTTGGTTTAGTGTCATAAAACGTCTAGACCTATTACGACGATTCTGCTTAAAGGTCTATACGTTTGACATGACGCTTTCGTGACGAGGTAGAGGAAATGGCCATCCATACAGCGGAAAAAAAGGCACCCCTGACGGCGTGGAAGCGGATAGCCGATGATATTGCCGCCGAGATTGCCAGCGGCACCCATGAGCCGGGCAATGGCCTGCCAACCGCACTGGATCTGGCGGCCCGCTATGGTGTTCACCGCCATACCGCGCGACAAGCCCTCCGCCATCTCCAAGATCAAGGCCTCGTCTCCGTCGAGCAAGGGCGTGGGAGCTTTGTTACCGGTCGCCGCTTTCCGTATCGCATTGGCCGTTCGGTCAGCTTCCGTCAAAATTTCAATGCCGCCGGCATCGAGGCTACGGGCAGGATCCTTTCGGTGCATTGCATTACGATCCCGATCAGCATTTCGCAGTCTTTAGAGCTCCCGACATCTGATTCTGTGTGGCGTGTCGAAGCACTCAATTCAGCGGGCGGAAAGCCCATTTCGGTTTCGATCCATTACCTCTCAACGACGCGCTTTCCTGATTTTCCATCCGTGCTGCGAGACCATAACACGTCAATTTCAGAAGCCTTTCGGTCTTATGGAATTGAAAACTATGAACGGCTCTCAACTTCTCTTTCAGCCCGACTCGCGACGCAAGAAGAAGTGGCCCGCTTGGATTTGTCGTATGGCGACCCTGTATTGACCTCCGAAGGTATCGATAGCCTGCCGGATGGTACGCCCCTACAAGTCGTCGAAAGCGCGTTTTCACCCGCTCGTGTTCAGTTCATTGTTGAGCGTGATTAAACCGGACGCGAGCCGATAATCGCAACACGAAGCTTGCTTGATATCAAATCAATCGCAGCGACCGTGATTAAAACCAGCATGATGATAAATGAGGTCTCTTCCCACAAATAGGTGCGTATCGTTTCGGTGAGATAGAGGCCAATACCGCCCGCGCCAACAATGCCGATAATCGTGGTCGTACGCGTATTCGATTCAAAGAAGTAGAGCACTTGACCCAGAAGAACGGGTAAGATTTGGGGGATAATGCCAAACCTAATGCTCTCAAGCCGTGAGCCACCGGAAGCAACAATGCCCTCCACAGGCTTTTGATCAGCCGCCTCGATAGCCTCAGAGAACAATTTGCCGAACGCACCAAAATCCGACGTGATAATCGCCAGCACGCCAGCAAAAGGCCCAAGGCCTACAACGCCCACCCAGATCAGAGCCCAAATCAGCGTATCAATGCCACGGATGATATCCAGAAGACGCCGTACCGCGTGATGGATAACCGAATTTGCTACGATATTACGCGCGGCCAGAAAACCGAAGGGAAGCGCAAGGAATGCAGCACAAACCGTACCAAAAAAGGCCATAGCCAGCGTTTCGATTACGCCGCGCATGAAGACGATGGCATTGTCCCATGAACCGGGATCGGGCGGCATCATCGCTTTGACGACGATACCAAATTTGCCAAACCCGTTAATGAGCATCATGGGCGTGAAGCCAACATAATAAAGCCCAAAGACATAGAGGGAAATAAGAGCGGCAATCAGCAGATAGGCTTTAACCTCATCTCGCCTATTCCCAATAAAGGCTTCTGCATAGCGCTCACGCATTTCTCCGAGTTCCGGAAAGCGATCGCGTAAACTTGTCTGGGAGGACGATCGATTATTCACGACATACCCTCCTTGGCGATAAGGCGATGACGAATTTTTTCGGTACCATAATCGATCATCATCACGGTAAGAATGATAATAATAAGGACCGCGCCGACATCGACGTAATAGAACTTGCGAACATATTCGATCAGTAATTGACCGATACCACCGGCGCCAACAAAGCCCATGACGGCCGCGCCACGCACATTGATCTCAAAGCGCAGCAATGTGTAGCTGGTAAAATTTGAAAGCACCTGCGGTACTGCCGCAAAACGGACTTGCTGCGACCATGATGCGCCGCTTGCGCGTAAGCCCTCAACGGGCTTCATATCGATATTATCGATAACTTCCGAGAAGAGCTTACCAAGCGCGCCCGATGTATGAATGGCCAGCGCCAGAACGCCTGGGAATGGTCCTAAGCCAAAGCTTACAACAAACATCAAGGCAAAGACGATATCCGGTACGGTGCGGCAGAACTCTAAAAAGCGACGGGCTGCAAATTTAGACCAGCCACTCACCGCCATGCTGTTGCTGGCAAAAAAGGCGAGAACAAAGGCAATGACAGCACCCGTAACGGTACCGACATAGGCAATTAATAATGTCTCGGCCATGAGCTTGAGCCATTTGCCCAAACCCCAATACCATTCGGTCACATCTTCATAAAAGGTCGATAGCCCGATATGCGGGGTCATATCGAAGAAATAACGTGGAAATTTCCAAAAATTCGTAACAAATTTATGCGGATCAACTTCGGCACCAAAGGCCGCAATAAAGACCAACAATACAACGATAATCGAGCCTAAAAGCATTTGCCGGCGCTTCTGAGCAAGGGTCATCGCATATTGCGATTGCAACCGCGCATTTTGCTCATCGGGCAAAGGTTGGATTGTCGTTGCCAATTCAAAATCTCCTTGCACGAAAAAGGCGGCGGATCGATCCGCCGCCTTCGCTTGAGTTAAAAATCAAGACTTCTTCTTCAACTCGTCAACAAACTTAACGAGATCGATGGTTGGCTGATAGTCCTTCGTGGTGATGGACTTGTAAGAAAGCTTCTTGCCATCATAGGCCTTATCGAAGGCTTCACGGTTAGCGGTGTAGGCATTCAAGAAGGCGTCTGCGACGGTCTTCTTGAGATCTTCCGGCATAGAATTCAAGATCGCGAGCGGACCGTTAAGGATCGGCTGCGACTTATAGATGATGCGCAGATCGCTATACTTCAAAAGACCCTTCTTGTCGGCCTTTAAAGCGTCCGAATCTTCATCGTTTGTCCAAGCATTGAAGCATGCGTCAAAAGTGCCTTGGGCAACGCCAATTGCTGCGTTTTCATGCGTACCGGCATAGACGACCTTCGAGAAATACTTATCCGGATCAATGCCGAGCTTGCTCATTTCAAAACGAGGCACATTGTTGCCGGACGTCGAGTTTGGATCAACGAGGCCGAGCGCCTTGCCCTTAAGGTCTTCGAGCTTCTGATAGGGGCTGTCTTTTTTCACGTAAACAACAGAGTAATAGCCGGTTGTTCCGTCCTTATTGACTTCGATGCCGAACGGCGAAACATCAGCACCAACAATGATCGCGCGTGCGAAAGAAGCTGCACCGTACAGACCGATATGGATCGTGCCTTCTTTTTGGCCCTGCACGACGGCGGCATAATCGTTAACAATGCGAAGCTTCACAGGAACACCGATTGTCTTCGAGAGGTGGTCCATCAAGGGCTGCCAACGGTTCGTGGTGTCGGCTGCGTTTTCAGCAGGCACAACAGCAAACGTCAGCTCTGGGTATTTCGACTTCCACTCTTGGGCAAGCGCGCCCGAAGCTGCTCCAACAAATGCCATTGCAGCGGTAGCCGCAAGCATAATACGACGCGTGATCATGGTCTTCGTCTCCTTATGATGAGATGGTTTAGTGAGAATATACCAATCAAGCCGGATAAATCGCCCGGATCGTAGGTTGTTAAGCCACTACAGCGATGCCCGCAGGCATATCATTGGTAGCGGAATTCGGGTTCATAACTTCATGCGCCTCAAGGCCATAGAGTTCGCGCGCAACATCTTCGGTCAATGCCGATGGAACATCATCAAATACAACACGGCCCTGCGCCATACCGACGAGGCGCTCGCAATAGGTGCGGGCCAAATCGAGCGAATGAAGGTTACAAATAACGGTAATGCCAAAATGTTTATTGATCCGCAAAAGCGCGTCCATAACAATCTTAGTATTGCGCGGATCAAGCGATGCGATAGGCTCATCGGCTAGGATAATGTCCGGCTCTTGTACCAAAGCGCGACAGATCGCGACCCGTTGCTGTTGGCCGCCTGACAACTGATCCGCCCGTTGCGCAGCAAGATTGGCAATATCAAATTGCTCAAGGGCAGCAAGTGCGATGGCTTTATCATCATCACCCCAAAGCTTCAGCATCGTCTGCCAACCCGGAGCTTGAGAAAGGCGGCCCATCAACACATTGGTTAAAACGTCCAATCGGCCAACGAGATTAAATTGCTGGAAGATCATCGCACAACGACGACGCCATTCGCGAAGCTCGGCACCTTTAAGCGCCGTCACATCAACGCCGTCATAGATGATGCTGCCATTCGTTGGATCGTTCAGACGATTAATCATGCGAAGGAGTGTTGATTTTCCTGCGCCGGAGCGGCCAATGACACCGACAAAGCTGCCCGGTTTGATCGAAAGCGATACGGAATCAACCGCGGGGTTGGTTCCATAAATTTTGCTCAATCCATTAATCTCTAGCATCGAACATTCTCCTGATCATTGGGAGCGAATTAGGGGCGTTCAATGACAAGGGAATGACAGGCTGTGGACAGTGAGATGAGTCGATAGGCAGCGTTGTTTTTCAGTCTTTGGCCGATTCTGCCCGTCTGGGCTTTCCAAGCTTGGGCTCTTCTGCTAGAAAATTGGGCAGTTTTACGAGGTATCGCGCTGAAACCTGATTAAGACCCCTCCCATTTTGGGGCGTTAGTCTGCATCCGGAAAGACTGATACAGATGGTTGTCACACTCGACCAAGCGATTGAAATCCATGCGAAAGCTGCGCTTTTCAGGGCCGGAAAATCCGCTTTAAAGCAAACCCTTGACCGCGCCGAATTGTTTCGCTCGCGCGGGGATTTAAAGAGTTACGAGACTTGGAAATCGGTTGGCGACAAAATCGCCGAGCTCGAAAAACTCGGCTATCTCAATCAAAGACGGCGGGCTTAAGCCCCATCACCACATCGATTTTTTAGCCCGCTCAGGCCATTCGCGGTCATAGTCCGGGCCGCCTACGCGATTATCGCTTAAACGGGCCAAAATCTGCCCCGCCGTGGGTATGGTTGCCGGATCAATATGATGGGCCGGATTCCATAACTCAGAGCGGACAATCGCCCGCGCGCATTGGAAATAAACGGCATCGATCGTGATCACAATGATCGAACGTGGCTTTTGACCGTCGACAGCAAAACTCTCACAGAGGACAGGATCGGCATCCACATAGGCGCGGCCATTCACGCGCAGCGCATTGCCTGATCCAGGGATTAAAAACATCAAGGCCACGCGCGGATCACGGATGATGTTTTTAAGCGAGTCGGTGCGGTTATTACCCCGCCGATCGGGCATCATTAGGGTCCGATCATCAACAATGCGAACCAATCGCCCATGCCTGTCCCCGCGCGGTGAGCAGTCCAATCCTTCAGGGCCAGACGTAGCCAATGCGGCGAAGGGAGAAACCTCCATCATCGCGCGATATTCGGGCGAGAGGTAATTGATCTCTTTCGCAAGTGAGGTTTCCCCTGGAAGCCCGTAAAGGGCCTCCAAGGCCTCGATTGATTCTATCTTAGTCATTCAGCTTATCTTTCAGCCGCGGGCGGATTTAATGGCACTCAACCGCACGGCCCATCAATTTGCAAGAACCCAGTACATGACCATGGGTGTCGTAATCGGTGATCGTCCACTGATCATCAGGTCCACCTTTAGCGCGTTCCATCATTGCGAAGCCAAAGGTACGCGGCTTGGCCAATCCGTTCTTGATCGTCACGCCGTTAATAACGAGACCCGCAGGATTTTCCGGTGGCTTCGCTTCAAGATTGTCGCCGCCATGGCCGGATACGATTTGGATCGGCAAATCCTCGACATAGGCATCTACTTCAAACTTGTGCTGATGACCCGAGAAGATGGCCTGCACATTAGAAGGAATTGAGCCCATCGCGGCGGCGGCAAGTGTCTTGTTGTCGCCACCCGATTTTTCAGCCTCTTCGGTGCCGTCCGCCGTCCAGATCGGACGATGAAACGCGAGCCAGACGGGACCTTCGGGAGCCAAGGTACGCAGCGATTCAAATTGCTGTTTGTAGTTGGCAACCTGCTGTGGATTAGGCTTTGTGTCATCGGCGGTCGAAACATCCATGACGGCAATGCTCAAACCCGGTAGCTTAACTGCAAAGGGCTTTGCAGGTCCAAGGCAGCCCGCAGCACCACTGGCAGCGTCCCAGGCATAAGGATCAAGCGTCCGCGCCCAGCCTTTGCCACCTCGATCACACTCCTCATGATTACCACGCACGAAGATCCAGGGCGCTGAATTGAGGAGCAGTTCAGCAGGCGCAAAGAAGTCAGCCCGCCACACCGCCCAGCTATCGCCATAGGGAGAGCCTGCGCAGCCATCATTGCCATCAGGACAAGCACTTTCGCGATAGTGGAAATCACCGACATGTAAAACCAAATCAGGCTTCAGCTCGGCACCTATATCCGCGCCAATGCGGAACGGCCAAAGGGCAGCATCGTTACACGCTTGGGTCACCTTCCCCTTTAAGCGGCATCCGGTATCGCCAATCACCAAAATACGATTGGGATGCTCGACGGGTAGAGGAAGCGGTATCTTATCGATGCTCGCCTTCTTTGTGCCTGCAGGAAGTGCGGCTGCACACACCGTAATCGGATAATTCTCGCCCTTGTTCGAACGGACCTGCATGGGCAAGGATGCACCATCGGCAATAAGCGCCGGGCAGGTCTCGCCATCCGTAATCGCCCGTGCCTCAAGTCCCGTTGGCGAATATTGAACCCAATGAAACAGCTCGGACGCTTCGGCCATGCTGTTCCCCATGATCGCCAAGCCTAAACAGGCCATAAGTCCAAAGCGCTTCAGCATCATGGTACATCTCCAAACAGAGGAACGAGGATAAATGTCGTTAAGGCTTTAATTTGACACTTTGGTGACAAAGGTTAAATCCGCCGCCCGGTAGCAGAATCAAAAAAGTGCATCGCTTTTGCCGGGATCAGAAGGCGAACCGGTCGATCCAACTGAAACTCGGTATCGCCCGAAACCGATACCACCACCTCTTCATCAGCAAGCATCCCATGCAAAAGCCGGGTTGGGCCCAGCGCCTCTTGGAAACTGGATGTGATGGCAAGCCCTTCCTGCTCGACCAATTGAGCCTGCTCGGCACGAAACCCAAAAACAACTGGTCCATCGGGAATATGCGGCCATTGGCTTTGATCAAACGATAGCGTTTGGCCATCGTTAAATGACATCTGGCCCATCGCCCTATCAATCTTGGCTTGCAACAGATTAAGCCCAGGCGCGCCGACGAAGCCCGCAACATAGATCGAGGCTGGTCGATGATAGACATCATCTGGAGATCCGACTTGTTCAATGACACCCTTATTCATAACGACAATTCGATCAGCCAATGTCATGGCCTCAACCTGATCATGCGTCACAAAAAGTGAGGTGGTGCCGAGACGTTGGTGCAGCTTACGGATCTCGATCCGCATGGCAACGCGTAAGCGTGCATCAAGATTGGAAAGTGGTTCATCATATAAAAACACGTCCGGTTCACGGATCATCGCACGACCCATAGCCACACGTTGCCTTTGCCCACCCGAGAGTTGCATAGGCTTGCGGTTCAGGAACTCTCTTAAACCCAAGAGATCGGCTACAGCCTCAATTCGAGTTGTGCGATCTACTTTACTGATCCCCGCAACTTTGAGCGCATAGCCAATATTTTCCGCCACTGTCATATGGGGGTAAAGCGCATAGTTTTGAAAAACCATGGCGCAGCCACGGTCGCGGGGCTCAAGATCATTCACTCGTTTTGAGCCGATCATGATCTCGCCATCCGTAATGGCCTCAAGCCCCGCAATCATCCGCAATAAGGTTGATTTACCGCAGCCTGATGGACCCAAAATAACAACGAATTCGCCCGCATTGATCTCTAGATCAACGCCATGAACGACTGTCGTTGTACCATAATTTTTTTTGACGTTTTTGAGGGTTACAGCAGCCATGATGAAGATCCTACTTTTCGGTCGCAATAAGGCCGCGCACAAAATAGCGCTGCATGAAAGCAACAAGGAGCAGTGGGGGAAGCATGACGATCAAACATCCCGCCATCGCGACATTCCAGTCCGGCGTACCGCCACCATTTGTCGACACGGTAGGAGCAAGCAGTTTTAGTTCGACGACGGCCGTCGTTCCAAAGCCGGCACGGTCGGGGGTTGCAAGCAACGGCCAAAGATATTGGTTCCACGCATAGAGGAACATGATCGTAAACAATGCCGCCATATTAGCGCGTGAAAGAGGCAGGAGAAACTCAACCAAAAAGCGGAATGGCCCTGCCCCATCCATCCGCGCGGCTTCGAGCAATTCATCCGGCACGGTCAAGAAAAATTGACGATACAAAAATGTACCCGTTGCCGTGGCAATAAGAGGAAGTATAAGGCCCGTATAAGAATTTAATAAGTTCCATTCCAATGCAATGTGGAGGCCGGACATCGCGTTAATGAATGCACTAAGCCCGGTCGTATCCAACAGGCTTTGAAATGGCCAAAGGGCATTGGCTGCAACCGCATAGGTTGGCACAATGCGCACTTCAAGCGGCAACATAAGCGTGATGAAAATCAGCCAGAACACGACAACGCGACCGGGAAACCGGAAATAAACAAGACCAAACGCGGTAAGAGCCGACATGACCACTTTGCCAAAGGCAACACCCAGCGACATGATGAGGCTATTAAACAATCTGCCCCCAAGATGCCCCCGCGCCCACGCGGCTTGAATATTTTCAATCAGATGCGATCCAGCAAAGAGATGTAATTCTGGCGTGTTGATCTCGCGAACAGTTAACGTCGCACCAACATAGACGAGCCAAAGCGGAACAAACACCATTATAGCTCCGAGGAGCATGATGGCATAGGTCGCCAGATTGAGAAGGGGCGTGCGTTCAATCATCAGATTACCTCAGGAGTAATGCACACGCCGCTCAATATAGCGGAACTGAAAAAAGGTGAGGACCATCATGATCAGCATCAGAACTATCGATTGCGCGGCAGCACCCGAATAATCGAGCCCACGGAAACCATCGAAGTAGATTTTATAGACCATCAATTCCGTAGCCTTTGCAGGGCCGCCGTCGGTCATCACGTCAACGATTCCAAAGGAATCTTGGAAGCTATCGGTAATGCTGATAACCAGCATAAAAAAGAAGGTTGGTGTGATCAGCGGCAATTGAATATCAAAGACACGCCGCAATACGCCTGCACCATCCAAGGCACTCGCCTCAATGACTGAGCGCGGAATAGCTTGCAAAGCCGCTAGGAAAAAAATAAAGCAATAGGCGGCATATTTCCAAGAATAGCAGATGATGATCATCGCCATGGCGTGGTAACCATTTTGGGCTGGATTCCAGAACTCATGGTTCGATTTGACAAGAGCAGAAAAAATTCCAGCTTCGGGCGCAAAAATAAACCGAAAGGCAAGCGCTGCAGCAGGGGCAACAACCGCATAAGGCCATACAAAGATCGTACGGAAGGCCTGATAGCCCTTCAAGCCGCGATCACATGCGACCGCAAGCACTAATCCGAAGACCATCGATAGAGTTGCCGAAGATGCCGCAAAAATCAGGCTTCGGATAATAGACCCCCAATAGGCACGGTCCGCAAACACCTGCCTAAAATTGTCAAAGCCTACCCACTCATTACCGCCGCCCCAAGGCCGCTCAAGCGTGAAGGCCCAATACATCGCTGCGCCGGTCGGCCAGTAGAAAAATATAAAAACCAAAAGAACTTGCGGCAGGATGAAAAGAACACCAAGCCAGCCCATAGAAAAGGTTGCGCGTTTTTCCATGATTGCGTGTCCTCACCGTCCGTTGGGCAAGCGCGTCAAAAATGAAAGGGCGAATCCTTTCACGGATACGCCCTTCTATATCAAATTAAGCTCAAGGCAGCATTTTGCCTGCATAGGTCTTTTCGAACTTGCGGAGAACCGCATTCGAACGCTCGACCGCCGAATTAATACCGTCTTCAACAGAGACTTTGTTGGCGAAGATGTCCGTCAAAGCATCGCGCATTTCCTTGCGGATTTGTACGAAGCCACCCAGTCGAATGCCGCGGGTATTTTCATTCACTGGCGAAGCATTCAGCGATGCAATTGCCAATTCGCGACCTTTGTACGGGGCCTTATCGTAAAAGCCTTGGGTCTTCATGAATTCAAAGCCCGACTTGGTTACAGGAATATAGCCCGTATTGGTGGACCAGAAGAGCGCCGATTCAGGCTGCGCGATGAAGTTAAAGAACGCAGCTGCGCCCTTATATTCGGCATCGGTCTTGCCTTGCAGCGCCCAAAGCGAAGCACCACCGACGAGCGAGTTGTGACGCTCAACGCCAGCCAAGGTTGGCAACATTGCCACGTCCCACTTCATATCAGGCTTCTGCGTCTTGCCAACCGTCCCATGATCAGCGATCGATGATAGCATGACTTGGCAATCGGCATTGGCAAAGGCCTGAACAATGGTAGCACCCGTATCGGGTGTCTTGATCTTCACGAGACCATCATCATAAGCCTTTTTGAGGCTCTTGATGACGTCAACAAATTTGCCCTTGTTGACGGCGAATTCAGCATCCAAGCCCTGATACCCATTTCCCTTGGTGGCAACCGGGATATTGTTGATCGCGGAGAACTGCTCCATGATCGGCCATGTGTCATAGTTCCACGCCATTGGGCATTCATAACCCGCGGCTTTAAGCGCCTTCAGCGAGTCGAACGTTTCTTCCCACGTCTTCGGGGCTTCCGTCTTGCCAATTTTGGCAAAGGCATCGTTGTTCCAATACATCATCGCGGTGGATGAGTTGAACGGGAACGAGTTTAGCTCGCCCTTAGAATTGGCATAGTAATTCGAAATAGCAGGGATATAGTCATCCCAGTTGATCTTATAGCCATTGTCGGCCATCAATTTGCGGGCAGGAACATAGGCCTCCGAGAGCAGAAGATCGAGCGTGCCTGCATCGAAAATTTGAACGATGGTAGGGTTTTTCTTGGCGCGATAGGCTGCAATCGCATTTTGGAGGGCATTGTCATAAGAGCCCTGCGAGGTGCAGATAATTTCATAATCGCTTTGAGAGTCATTAAAGCGCTTGCAGACTTGGTCGACAACCCCACCGAGATCACCCGTCAAGCCATGCCACATTTCGAATTTAACCCGCTCGGCAGCATGGGCGGTAACGGAGATTAGCAGGGCAGCGACGCTTAGTAGATATTTAGATTTCATCGAGGAGCTCCATCGAAAGAAGGCTTCAGTCATTCGAGGCTGCCTCTCTACCCATCCTCCATGACACTCTGTCGAATGTGCGATGACACTTTTGTTACGAATGCATTTAGATTCAGGCCGCGTCCAATGTCATCGTGCCGTCGTGAAAACGCGGCATGGGTGCCAACGAATGAGCTGAGTGAGCGGATCAGGATCTTATGAGTTTTATTGTTGATGTCGTTGTAGATAAGTTTGAGCCGCTGAGGGCTGAAATTATACAAATGGCCCAAGCGGGCACCGCCAGCCGCGAGCGGCATGATGCATGTCTAAAAGCAATTCCTGCCTTTTCCGCGGTTGAGCAGATAGCTCCGAAATTTCCGGCGGCGACACGGCGTGCGAATGGTCGAATTGTTGTATTTTCTTGGAACGCAGAGCGGCTGAAATATGACATGGCATCGCGCGCACTGGTCGGCGCCGTTGGACCGGATGTTGTTTTGCTAACCGAGGTTGATATTGGTATGGCGCGCTCAGGCAATCGCCATACACTTAAAGATTTAGCGCTACCAATGGGCGCTGGCTATGTCTATGCCCTTGAATTCGCCGAGCTTGGTTTGGGTGACAGCCGTGAGGTGGAATGGCATAAAGGCGAAACCAATAGTTATGGCTATCATGGTAACGCGATTGTATCAGCCCACCCGCTTTATGACCCCTTTATCATTCGTCTGGACGATGGCGCATATTGGTTTCTAGACCTCGACGCCGCTGATCAAAGACGGATCGGATTTCGGAACGCTATTGCCGCGCGTATGGGTGAAGGCGATGCCGGAATATGGTGCGTTGCTGCCCATTTTGAAAATCGTGCGACACCAGAAGTCCGAGCAGATCAAGCAAGGCGACTGATCGAGGTCTTGAATAAAAAAGTCGGCAAGCGACCCGTGGTAATTGGTGGTGATTTCAATACCAGTGCATTACCGACAGACCCGGCAGAATTGACCCGTATTTTTAAAGATCCATCGCCTTTCGAACCCATGTTCGCCGTTTTTCGGGAAGCCGGATTTGAATGGCAATCGTCTAATCTTCCCGAAGCTTCCTGTCGAACGCGTCCGGATGGAACTCCGGTTGGGCCATTTACCAAAATTGATTGGTTTTTTACCCGCGGGCTAGAAGCCTCTGACCCTGCTACGATTCCCGCTATTGACGCCGATGGACAAGCCATCTCAGATCACGAAGCGCTTCGTGTGACGCTGGTTAATCCTCGCCTAAAATGAACCATGAATATAGATTGTAAACATAAATCACTTGATGGCTAAAGGGAGCCTAACATGTCAGCAGCGAAATCTTCACTTCCGGTTCTTGGTGCAGCACTTAACGTAGACGGTCTACGGCTCCATAAAGACTGGATTGTCGACATGAACCGGGATCTTGAACTTCAAGATTTCATATGGGCCGATCGATTAAACGGCGATTGGAAAATTGTCGCCGACGACATCAAGAAGATGTTGAAGAAGCATAAAGGTCGTGTTGGAATTCATGGACCGTTTTGGGGCCTGACACTCGATAATATGGATCCGGAAGTCCGAGCCATTGTCACCAAGCGCATGCTTCAAGGCATGGATGTATGCGACTATCTTGGCGCAACCCATATGGTCATCCACTCCCCTTATACGACATGGGATCACTACAATTTGGATTATACGCCGGGCAGCCGCCTAGAAATCATCGAACGCGTACACGACACCCTTCAACCTGTTGTCCGACGGGCAGAGGAGATCGGCTGCGCTTTAGTCATCGAAAACATAGAAGATGTTGATCCGCATGCCCGCGTTGAATTGGCAAAGTCCTTTAATAGCGAGTCCGTTAAAGTATCGCTCGATACGGGACACGCCAATTATGCCTTTGGCTCAACGCATGGTCAGCCAGTCGATTATTATGTGCGTGCGGCTGGCAATATGCTCGCTCATGTCCATCTTCATGATACCGATGGTCACGCGGATCGGCATTGGGCACCAGGTGAGGGCAATATTCCTTGGATGGAAGTGTTTCGTGCACTTTCGCACCTGACATCGCAGCCACGCCTTATTCTGGAGCTAAGGGACAAAACGCACCTGCGTGCCGGTGCAGATTACCTCATAGGTCTCGGTGTGGCCGTTTAGTCAACGGCATCACTCGGAAATCACCAGTAGTGAGTTTAACGGCGCCTGAGGATTGATATCGGCTAAGATATGCAGCACCGTGACCGCGACGGATTGCGCTCTTTTATTCAAAAATCATTACTCGTTAATTGGAAGTTCGCGGAGATCGTTTTGCAGATTTTTGGATTTATCAGAATGGACACTTTTAACGCGCCGTTCGGTTTGTTTCCAATCAGCCCTAAGGTCAAAATCTCGCCATTTAATCCAACAAGACTCCTAATTTTAATCAGTAGACGTTTCGTAAAATTCTGATTTCAATTGCGTCAATCGCGTTGCAGCAATTTGCATCGCCTTCTCCCGCACGTGACCGAATCCCTTAATTTCCTGCGGTACAGACAAGAGGGCTATGGCACGATCAAGATTAGCCAAAGTGAGATTGTCTTTAACTTCGGCCATCAAAATTTCGTAATCTGCTAGCCATTTCCTTTCGCGCTGACGCTCTAAGGTCTTTCCAAAAAGATCAAACGGCGTGCCGCGAAGAAATTTCATTGTTGAAAGTATTGGGAATGCTTTCAAGATCCAAGGCCCAAAGGCCATTTTTCGAGGCTCCCCCGTAATCGGATCGCGCTTTGCAATCATAGGTGGCGCCAAGTGAATTTTAACATCTCGATAATCTGAGAAATTTTCACTCAATTGCGCTTTAAATGATGGCCCAGAATAAAGACGTGCTACTTCATATTCGTCTTTAATCGCCATGAGATGAAAAAGATTTTTGGCGGCGGCTTCCGACAAGGATCCGGCCTTGCCCGTAATTTTCGTTTCGGCCGCCACAATGTGCGACACTTTAGCATGATATCGGGCGCCATAGGCAGCATTCTGATAATCGGTTAAAAAAGCAGCGCGACGCTCAATCGTTTCATTGAGTGACTGCGATGGCCGTCGATGCTCAAAGGCTTGGATGCTACTGGCGGTTGGGAGTAAATGATCGACGGCCTTAAGATCAAGCGCAAGAAGCCGGCCAATATGCAGTGCCCTTTTGTTCATCTCAACCGAAACATGATTAAGTTCAATTGCCTTTTCGATGGCCAAAGGCGAGATCGGAATAAGCCCCTTTTGCAGAGCATATCCCACCATAATCATATTCGCGCCGATGGCGTCGCCGAGCAGGGAGATCGCAATCAATCCGGCGTCCAGTGATTGAATATTTTTGGCTCCTGACCATTCGGCCAATTCTATCTGAAGCTTAGAAACTTCAAATCGGGCATCGCGGTTACGGACAAATTGTCCGGTAATTGTTTCTTCACTGTTCAAAACGATATGGGTTGAGTCTTTGCCGATTAGAGCCTTACTCTCTGCGCCAAGAGAAGTGACAACATCACACGCTAAAACGAGATCGCTCGATTGTGCGGGTATACGTACAGCGCTTAAATCATCTTGCGTTTTCGCGATCCTAATATGAGACGTAACTGGACCACCGCGTTGCGCCATGCCAATCATATCAAGCGTCGAGCAACCTTTACCTTCGAGATGCGCGGCCATAGCCAAAACAGCGCCAATGGTGACGACGCCATTACCACCGACACCGGCTACAAAAATATTCCATGGCCGATCTAGCATTGGCTCGATTACGTTGGGCAAAGACTTTTCGAGCAATGCGACGAGATCGGACCCTTGAGGCTTTCTGAGTACACCGCCTTCAATGGTTACAAAGCTCGGACAAAATCCTTTAACGCATGAAATGTCTTTATTGCAGGAAGACTGATTGATCCGGCGTTTGGTGCCAAATTCGGTATCAAGTGGAACAACCGAAACGCAGTTGGATTTAATAGAACAATCGCCGCAACCTTCGCACACTTGCTCGTTGATCATGGCTCGAATATTTCGATCCACCATCGTGCCACGCTTTTGACGACGACGCTTTTCCGAAGCACAGGTTTGATCATAAATCAGCGCCGACGTTCCCTTAACCTCACGCAATTCGCGTTGAACGTGATCAATCTCATCACGATGATGAATCGTCGTGCCGGACGGGTATGATACGCCATTATGCCGCTCTAAATCCTCGGTAACAATCGCTATACGTTCAACGCCTTCTGCCCTCACCTGCCAGGCAATACGGTCTGGCGAAAGCGGCCCGTCATGCTTCTGCCCGCCCGTCATCGCCACGGCATCATTGAAGAGAATTTTATAAGTGATGTTGGTCTTCGCCGCGACATTCGCGCGAATGGCTAAAAGGCCGGAATGGAAATAGGTGCCATCACCAATATTTTGAAAAACATGTTGGGTCGGCACAAAAGGCGACTGGCCAATCCAATTAGCGCCCTCCGCTCCCATATGCGTGTAGAGTGAAATTGAGCGATCCATCCATAGGGACATCCAATGGCAGCCAATGCCACCCATGCCACGGCTGCCTTCAGGTATTTTTGTCGAGCTGCTATGCGGACAGCCTGAGCAAAAATACATCGAACGTGCAACCGTTGAAGGCTTTGCCAATTGCCGTTTCTGTTCAATCGATTCGAGGTCGACCAAGGTTGATTTTAAACCCGCATCATTCGTGAACCCTGATAGGACCTCGCCGATTACAGCTGCAATGCGAGAAGGTGTTAAATCGTCATGCGAAGGTAACCACAATGTGCCATCAGGACCCGACTTGCCATAAATTTTAGGGCGCTTATTGGTCGGCAAATCATAGAGCAAATCTTTAATTTGACCCTCGAGTAAAGGACGCTTTTCCTCAACAACCAATAAAGTGTCGAGCCCCTCGGCAAACGCGCGAAGTCCTTGCGGTTCAAGTGGCCAAACAAGGCCTACTTTATAAAGGGATAACCCGATATCGGCAGCACTCGCCTCGTCTATGCCAAGCCGATCAAGCGCTTGACGAACATCGAGGTAGGACTTGCCCGTTGTAACAATACCAACGCGGCGATGGGATGTTCCCATCTCCACGCGATCAATCCGATTAGCGCGAGCAAAGGCATGCACGGCCCGTAATTTATGGAGATGAAGTCGCCGCTCCTGCTCCTGAGGTGGATCGGGCCATCTAATATGCAGACCATCTTCCGGCGCATCAAAATCAGGCGTGACAAACTGACCTGCATCTGGCGCAATCGTAATCGAGGCCGACGAATCCATCGTCTCGGCAACCAGCTTCATTGATGTCCAGCAACCTGAAAAACGCGATAGGGCAATACCGAACAATCCGAAAGTAATAATATCTTTTAGCCCCGCCGGATTAAGAACGGGGATCATCGCATCAACCATACCGAATTCGCTTTGGTGGGATGTGGTGGATGATTTACACGTATGGTCATCACCTAATAACAACAGAACACCGCCGCGAGGCGCACTACCCGCTAGATTGCCGTGCTTTAATGCATCGCCTGACCGATCGACACCGGGGCCCTTGCCATACCAAAATGCAAACACGCCTTCGCATTCAGCCTTTTCAATCAGGTTGATTTGTTGGGTACCATTAATTGCTGTTGCAGCTAAATCCTCATTCAGCCCGGGTTTAAAGACAATGCCTGCAGCCTCTACCGCGCTCTTGGCCTGTTCCATCGCCTGATCAATTGCGCCTAATGGGGAGCCGCGATATCCAGTTACAAAGCCACGCGTATTGTAGCCCTTGCTTTTATCGACGCGCGATTGAACAAGCGCGAGGCGAATAAGGGCTTGCGTTCCATTCAGATAAATACGGCCCTGTTCAGCAGTATATTTATCGTCGAGATTAACATCTGCAATCGACATGGCTATTGGTGGATCCCTTTTCCGCCCCGATCATACATTTTCTGTCTTTTACGCCCTTAATTGGACGTCATGTCCATGCCCGTTAGATCGATGGCTGGTCTACGTCCAGCGATTAGGTCGGCCGTTATCCGTCCTGATCCGCATGACATGGTCCAACCAATATGGCCGTGGCCTGTGTTGAAATA
>Ga0007833_1000097_pt1 | contig 17294 bp, 13 predicted proteins | sample CryBogCBE25Jul07_FD_71204 | JGI IMG/M metagenome (GOLD analysis project Ga0007833, IMG submission 71204) | Freshwater microbial communities from Crystal Bog, Wisconsin, USA - CBE25Jul07 | ecosystem: Environmental > Aquatic > Freshwater > Lake | place: Crystal Bog, Wisconsin, USA | collected...
GTGGAGAAGACGTTGCTCTTCTTGGTCGGGATCGTGGTGTTCCGGGGGATCATCGGGGTGGCGATACCTCCGGCGGTCTCGATCGCAAGGGTGAGCGGGGTGACGTCGAGCAGGAGCACATCCTTGACGTCGCCGCGCAGCACGCCGCCCTGAATGGCCGCGCCGATCGCTACCACTTCGTCAGGATTCACCCCCTTGTGGGGCTCCTTGCCGATCATGTTGCGGGCGGTCTCGACGACCTTGGGCATACGGGTCATGCCACCGACGAGGACGAGTTCGTTCACGTCGCCCTTCTTCCACTTGGCATCGGCCAAGCAATCCTCGACGGGCTTGATGGTGCGCTGGAAGAGATCGTCCGTGAGTTGCTCGAGCTTCGCACGGGTGAGCTTCTTCTGAATATGCTTCGGGCCGCTGGCGTCAGCGGTGACGAAGGGAAGGTTGATCTCGTACTCCTGGGTGGAGGAAAGCGCTATCTTGGCTTTCTCAGCCTCTTCCTTGATTCGCTGGACAGCGTCAGGCTGCTTGGTGAGATCGATGCCGGACTCGGCTTTGAACTCATTGATGATCCAGTCCATGATGCGGTGATCCCAGTCGTCACCACCCAAATGGGTGTCGCCGTTGGTACCGCGAACCTCGAAGACGCCGTCTCCAAGCTCAAGGGCCGAGATGTCGAATGTACCGCCACCAAGATCGTACACGGCGATCTTCTCGTCGGCCTTCTTCTCAAGACCGTAGGCCAGCGAGGCGGAGGTCGGCTCGTTGATGATGCGCAGGACCTCGAGACCGGCGATCTTGCCGGCATCCTTCGTGGCGTTGCGCTGGGAGTCGTTGAAGTAAGCCGGGACGGTGATGACCGCCTGGGTGATCTTCTCACCGAGCTTGGCCTCGGCATCACTCTTGAGCTTGGCGAGGATCATGGCGGAGATCTCTGGAGGCGAGAAGGCCTTTGGCTTGCCGTCGATCTCGACCTGGATATGGGCATCGCCGTTGGCGGCCTTGACCAGCTTGTAAGGGACGCGATCCTGCTCGCCGCGACACTCGTCGTACTTGCGGCCCATGAAACGCTTCACCGAGAAGATGGTGTTCTGCGGGTTGGTGATGGCTTGACGCTTGGCAGCCTGGCCGACAAGACGTTCGCCGCTTTTTGAGAAGGCCACGACGGACGGGGTGGTCCGTGCTCCTTCGGAGTTTTCCAGAACAACCGGTTCCCCCCCCTCCATGACGGACATGCAGGAGTTGGTTGTTCCCAAATCGATTCCTAGAATTTTAGACATAGCATTGACAAATGCAGCAAAGCCCATGCCCGAAAATCAATATCGCATATCTAACTCTCCTAAAGCGAGATGCAGATATTTACTTCTTATTACATAATCAAGAAATGAGACATAGTGACTCAATTATGAGTCAGATACGAGCTTCATGAGACTCTCTGTCTCTCCAAGAAACTTAGCTGCAGCCATCTTGAAGAGGGGGGTGAATTCCTCCGGTGTACGCCCTACCCAACGACGGATTTGTTCAATCGGGAAGAAAGCCCCGGTCTCAACCTCGCCGGGGGCAAAGCGGAAAGGACCATCACAAACACCGACCCAATATTCTACAAACTCATAAGCGGTCTCCGGTGTGGCGCCGACCTTCCAGAATTTCACAAGGGGACAGTCGATCCCAATCTCCTCCCTCATCTCACGATGGCCGGCTTCCTCATAAGTCTCCCCTGTATCCACATGGCCGGCCGCGCTGGAGCACCATTGGTCAGGATGGTTGATCTTCCAGGGGGAACGTTTTTGCAGGAAGAGTTCTCCCTGAGAGTTAAAGATCCAAAGGTGAACCGCCCTGTGAAGGAAGTTATTCACATGCACCTCGCTACGGAGGCGGGACTCAAGAATCCGGTCATCCGAATCGACCACATCACACATCTCTTCTGGATGGTCGTGACCCGGCGGGGAGACTTGGAGAGCCAAATCTGCCCAGTGATCGACAGGAAGATCCTCGGCCCGTGCAGTGACGGGATGCCCCTTTTCGGAAGCCCATCTTTCCCAGGCCCCTGTCGGGAGTTTCAAGAGGGATCGAAGCTGTTTCCGACGTGAGGAAAAACCTTGGCGCACAAGTGACGAGAACCCCTCGGGATCAGGATTGGGCAACCCCTCCACCGGACGCTTGCTGACCTCAATCACAGCCGACTCCACGGCAGGCCTCGGCCAGAAGACATCGGGCGGAACAATGCGAAGCTTCTTCACCGACCAGCGTCGCCCAAGCTGCACCGTGAGGGCCGCATAATCCTTGTGTCCGGGAGCCGAGGCAAGCCTCTCTCCCACCTACCTCTGCACCATGAGAACCAGTCTGGATGCGGGCGAAGAGGGGGCTGTGAAGTGTGAGATAATCGCGGTCGAGGCACTGTAAGGAAGATTGCCCACCATCTTGACCGGACCATATCCATGCAGGGAAAGCAGATCCGTTCTAGCCCCGTCACCCTGGCGGATCTCGAGGCGACCAGAGGTAATCTCGGCCGCAAACCGCCCGGTCAATTCCGCGGCCAACCTGTGATCCCGCTCGATGAGCGTGATGCGCCGTGCTGGCGACTCCAGAATGTGAACCGTGAGGGCCCCCATCCCGGGACCAACCTCCACCAGATGATCCCCTTCAGAGGGTTCCAGATCGGCGACAATCGCACGGGCAAGATTCGTATCGAGGAGAAAATTCTGACCGAGCATCTTGCTCGGGCGCACCCCGATCTCATCGAGACGGGCGCGGAGTTCGGCTTTGGACATAGCATTAGTCATAACCCCTTGGAACCTCTTGTGCCAGCCACGATACGGAACAAGTTTTTCGTATTTGTCCCCAAGTTATTCACAATGGAGAAGGCGTGACCTTCTCCAGGTCATATCGACTGAGGACGGCAAGGCTTGTAGGGCAAACAAACAGAGAATCACCCATCATCCACCCATTAGTTCAGATGTCTTGAGAAGTTTGTAAGGATCCGACACTCTCCTTGCTCGATGAAGAAATCCGGTTGTCTTTCGATTGTGCTGTTTGCGGCGCTTGGCATCAGCCTTCTCGCGAATCTCATCCTGCTCGTTTCGCTTGGATCCCGGGGAGCTGGTCCCGCCAAAGGCTTTAACGAGAAGAAGTTTTCCGAAACAACCCTGATTCCTGGAAATGAAAGCGATGACAAGATCGCCTTGATCCAACTGGATGGCCTTATCTCTTATGGGAAGGGTGCTGGCTCCGTGGAGGGTTCGATGGTTGAGAGCCTGAAGGAGGCGTTCCAGCAGGCAGAACGCGATCCCAAGGTGAAAGCCGTTGTCCTTTCGGTAGACTCTCCGGGTGGGGAGGTCACTGCCGGCGACACGATCTACCATGCCCTTGGCAAACTAACGGCCAAGAAACCAACCGTCATTTTCATTAATTCGATCGGCACCTCGGCCGCCTATTACATCGCCTGTGCCGGGTCCTGGATCATGTGCAGTGACACCAGTTTCACAGGGAGCATCGGGGTGATCATTTCGACCCTCAACTACAAGGAGTTGTTTGGAAAGATCGGGCTTCAGTCCGTGATCTTCAAGAGCGGACAGTTCAAGGATGCGCTCAATGGGGCACGGGATCTCACCGAAGAGGAGAAGACCTACTTTCAGGCCCTGGTCATGCAGACCTACGATCTTTTCCTGAATATCGTCGCCAGCTCCCGCCATCTTGATGCCTCGACCCTGCGGCAGGGCATAGCGGACGGCCGTGTCCTCAGCGGCAGGGATGCCTTCAACGCCAAACTCATCGATCAACTCGGCTACATTGAGGATGCCTTCGAGAAGGCCCGCGCCCTAGGCAAGGCACCGGGAGCCGAAATCGTCCGCTACGAGAAGCGGAATAGCCTCGCTCACTTGCTCCGCTTCTTTGAAAGCTCAGAGAAGAGCGACATTCAACTCGACCTGAATGTCGGACCTGCCGGTAGTGTCCGCTTGGAGAGCGGTCGTCTCTACCTGCTTCCCTCGTTTTACGCCTTCTGATGCACCCCTTTCTGATTGCCGTAGGCGTCACCAACTCGGCCACGGACGCCTCCTCCACCGCTGACCCGACCTTCCCGCTTTGGGTGATCGCCGTTGGCTTCGCTCTACTCCTCTCCTTTTACGGATGGCTGGGGGCACGAAGTTCTTCCCACGCTGTGCTAACCGCCCAACCCTTCGGGATACCTGATATTTTTTGCGCCAGTGTGCTGGCTCTCTGGATGATTTCGGTGATTGCCCAATCACTGAATGCCCATGAAAGCATCAGCCTGAAGGCCATTATTGCGAACTCGCTCTTCTACATCTGCCTGATCATGGGAATCTTCGGGGTGATCGGATTCCAAGGTAAGTCGGTAATCTCAATCTTTCAGCTTCAGCCCTCTCGCTTTCCCAAGGCCGCTGGCTGGGGACTTCTGTGGCTCCTGATTACCTATCCCTTGATTCTGGGTGCCCAGGGGCTGGTGCAGCGAATTTTTGGAAGCGCTGACGACTCGCAACTGATTGTGAAATACTTCTTGGAGCATCCCGACCTTCGTCACCGCGCTTCAGTCATCTTCATGGCCGTGATCCTTGCCCCGGTGGCGGAGGAAGTGATTTTCCGAGGCTACTTTTATGGAGTCATCAGGAAATATGGAGGGAGGATTCCAGCCATCACCATCTCCTCGCTCCTCTTCGCCGCGATCCACGTTCACCTTCCCTCCCTGCTCGGACTCGGTATTCTTGCCGTGATCCTCTGCCTTCTGTACGAACGAACCGGATCGCTCTGGGCATCGATCACGATGCATGCCGCCTTCAATGCCTCGACCATCGTGGCCCTCATTCTCTGGCCGGAAGCCATCTCCCGATGAACAAGAGACCTCGTTCCGAAGCGGAACTGCTGGCATTGATCAGTCGAGAGTTGCCCACTGTGGACGCCGGGGTACTCACCGGCATCGGCGATGACTGCGCCGTGCTGCAACCTGTTGCTGAAAATGCCTCCCTGGAACTGCTCAAGACCGATGCACTCGTGGAAAGTGTTCATTTCGCTAACGGAACACCCTGGCACAAGGTCGGATGGAAAGCTCTCTGCCGTCCCCTGAGCGATATCGCCGCGATGGGGGGATCACCACGACATGCACTGATCACCATAGCAGCCCCATCGTCTTGGACTTCCTCGGACTGGCGAACCCTCTATCGCGGCATTGGAAAAGCCGCACGTGAATTCGGCGTCTCGGTGGTGGGAGGCGAGACGGTTAGGTCGACTGGACCTCTCTTTCTCTCGGTCACTCTCACCGGGAGCGTATCGGCCCGGAATCTGAAACTTCGTTCCGGAGCCAAACCGGGTGATCTGATCTGTGTCACCGGGAAACTTGGGGGTTCCCTCAAGAGCGGTCGCCATCTCTCATTCCAACCCCGCGTGGCCGAGGGTCGATGGCTGGGCGGAGAAGCCGCCGTCACCGCCATGATGGATCTCAGCGACGGACTTGGTAGCGACCTCCCCAAGATGGCGATTGAGAGTTCTTGCGCCTTCCGCCTGGCACTCGACTCACTGCCAAGACATTCTTCCTGCTCCGTTTCGGCGGCTCTCTCCGACGGCGAGGACTACGAGCTTCTCCTCACGGTCAATCCAAGGCTCTGGCCATCGCTTCAATCGAGATGGGATTTGGCCAGTCCGAAGCTTTCCCTCACGCCGATCGGGGTAATGCTTCCCTACGGAGAGGAATCCACGCCACTTTTAGATGGATACGACCACCTTGCCCCGAAGCGTCCAAAACGCTAGTCAACGTATCTCACGAATAAGGTACCTCATCCTATTGCCTTGAACGGATCCCCTTCCACAAGAGACATGAAGCCATGAGCTCGCAATCCAACAAACAACCGATTCTAATTCTCACCTCAGCCTTTGGGGAGGGACACAATGCGGCCGCACGCAATCTTGCATTGGCGCTTGGTGAACAGGATCCTGATCGTAAGGTCGTCATTCGGGATCTCTTTGCCGAGGCTTATGGACCCGTCTATAAGGTCGCTCAAAAAGGATACTTTTTCTTCATTAATCATTTCCCAAAACTTTGGGGCTCCTTTTACAAGTTCCTCGACAAGGATAAGGAGGCCCCCGGCAGGGTGGCAGTCTACAAGCGTGCATCACGACTGCTGCGCAAAACAGTCGTCGACATGGAGCCGGCCGTGATTGTTTCGACCTATCCGGGCTACAACCACTTGCTGGACCATCTCCATGGGTCTATGAAACGTCCGTTCCGGACGGTCACGATCGTCACCGACTCCATCAGCATCAACTCTCTTTGGTACAGCGGACACTCGGATCTTTTGCTGGTGCCCAACGACGCAACCGCTGCAGTCATTGAGAAAGCCGGCATCCCTAGGGAGATCCTGAAGGTCACGGGCTTTCCCGTGCCTCCAATCTTTGAAGAACTCCGGGGTCAGCGAATGAGTCCCGGCCCCTCGTGCCCACCCAAGGTGCTTTATCTTGTGAATCCGGGACAGAAAAACGCCCTCAAGATTCTCCAACAACTCGGTTCAGTGGAAGGGATCGAACTCTCAGCGGCCTGCGGCCGTGACGAGGAACTCCGTACTTCACTGCAGAAGATTGCAAACTCTTTCGATCATCCCATCAAGATCGAGGGTTGGCTGCAGGATCTGCCAGAGAGGATCGCCTCAAACCATCTGGTCATTGCAAAGGCCGGAGGTGCAACGGTTCAGGAGTGTCTGGCCGCCGCAACTCCGCTCGTCATGAGTCAGGTTATTCCGGGACAGGAGGAGGGTAATGCAGAACTTCTCTCAAAAGCCGACTGCGGATGCACAGCAATCACGCCGCAAGCAGTCGGCGCAGCGGTTCGACATGCCTTCTCCCACGGCGCCCAAGTCTGGAACGTATGGGAGGCAAACGCCAAGAAGACAGGAACTCCTGAAGGGGCAAGGAATGCCGCCAGGGAAGTTCTCCGGGAAGCAGAACTTCGGGCTGATTAGACCGGAGGCTGAAGACCGTTAGAATGCGCATCCATGAGAGACCATGCTAAACTCCGGGTATTCGAGTTGGCTGATGAAGTGACTCTTCTCAAGCACCGACTGACCATGGATTTGCCAAATGAGATGGGACACAGCCTCGGTTCCCTCCGCAGCCCGGATCGTCTTCACCCTCAGCCTAAAAACCTATTTTGAAAATCCAAGCCGTCATCTTCGACATCGGAAATGTTCTCCTGACATTTGATTACTTCATTGCGGAGAGGGCATTGCTAGCCCACACAGGTCGTGATACCGCCCCATCGATTGAAGATCTTCACCCGCACAGAATGGATCATGAAACAGGGCGAAGCACCCGCGAGGAGTTCATCAGGATTGTCCGTGAGGCTTTTGCCCATGACGGACCCGAAGATCATTTCATGGAGATGTGGACCCGAATCTTCGAGGTCAATACGCCGATGGTCGAGTGGGCCCGCTCGCTCCATGGAACAACACCCCTCTACCTTCTCTCGAACATCGGTTGCATCCATCATGATCATATCTTTGAGGAGTATGACTTCTTTGAAAAACTCTTCCGGGACGGGATTTATTCCTACAAGGCCGGGGTCATGAAACCTGAACGACGCATCTTTGAACTGGCACGCACACAATTTGGCGTTGATCCGTCACGGACACTCTACATCGATGATCTTGAGGAGAATGTGCGTGGCGCCGAGTCGGTTGGTTTTGTCACGCACCATTACGATCCCACCAAACACAATCGTTTCGAGGCTCACATCGGAAGCCTTGTTTTCGCGTGAGCACCCTTCCGAACAGGACGGTTTGGATTCTTGGTGATCAACTCTCCTTAAGAAATACGGCTCTTGCCTCTGCACGCAAAGGCCAGGACTGCCTGCTTTTCATCGAGTCAAGGGAGACCTTTGGAAGACTTTCCTACCATCGGCATCGGTTGATGCTGATTCTCTCCGCAATGAGGCACTTTGCCGAAGAGAGAAAGGCCGAGGGATGGGATGTTGAGTATCATTCGCTTCAGGATGCACCGGATTCGCGTTCCATTCTGCTTGATCACATGAAGAGACGCCGCCCTAGTCTCATTTTTGTCACCAATCCCAACAATTACCACGAGCGACAGGACTTGGAATCCCTTGCCGATCATCTCCCCTCTCCCTTGAAGGTCATTCCCACGGGGCAGTTCCTTTGCCCTCAGGACGACTTCATCGAGTTCTCACAGGGTAAAAAACGGCTCTTGATGGAGAACTTCTACCGTGAAATGCGGCGTCGTACGGGCTTACTCATGGAAAGCGATGGGAAGCCGGTAGGTGGCGAATGGAACTACGATGGCGAGAACAGGGCCACTTTTCGGGATTGGAAGAAGGCTGGAAGGCCACGACCAGGAATTCTTCGAAAACCGATTCAGGATCCAATTACACGCTCGGTCGGACTCGAACTTGAGACTCACTTTCCAAAAGCACCTGGACGCGCTGATGATTTCGCCTTTCCCGTGACAAGAGGGGAGGCTCTCAGATGGTTGGATGATTTCATTCAGCACAGACTTGCCAACTTCGGCACGTGGCAGGACCTGATGGTTGAGGGGGAGCCTGATATGTTTCACTCGATCATCTCTCCGATGCTTAACATCGGGCTTTTGGATCCGCTTGAGTGCGCAAAAGCCGCAGAGTTGGCCTACTTGAAGGGAAGGGCACCCCTCCATGCCGTTGAGGGATTCATCAGGCAGATCATCGGTTGGCGTGAATTTGTGAATGGCATCTACTGGCTCAAAATGCCCGGATACGAACAGATGAACAGTCTCTCTTCAGAGAGAAATCTTCCTGATTTCTTCTACTCGGGTAAAACCGACATGAACTGCCTGCAACAGGTATTGAACGAGGTCCTGAAAGGAGGTTTCAACCATCACATTCAACGTCTGATGGTTTTGGGAAACTTTCTATTACTCGCGGGTGTGATTCCAAAAGAGGCGCTCCGCTGGTTCAATGAAATGTACGTTGATGCTCATGATTGGGTGATGGCTGCCAATCTTCTTGGAATGGCACTTCATGCCGACGGAGGCTTCATGGCAACAAAGCCGTATGCATCGGGTGGCGCCTACATCAACAAGATGAGTAACTATTGCTCCGGTTGCTCTTACAGCCCGGAAACCAAAGTCGGGCAGGGGGCCTGCCCATTCAATCTCCTTTACTGGAACTTTTACGAGACTCATCAGGACCGCTTTGCAAATAATCCCCGCACGGCAATGATGGTCAGATCTTGGTTGAAACGACCTGAAAAGGAGCGTCGGGAAATCCTGACTCAGGCGGAAAGTTTTCTCAACGGGCTGACCTAAAGGGGAGTGGCCTGTTTCTTGGAGAGGGAAACAGCATGACCGGATTGGAGGAAGGAATGTATCATGGGGTTCTTGGGATCTGCCTTAATCGTGATGGCACCCTCTTCGTCCTGACGCAGGAAATAAATTCCCTCACCACTTAAGATCGAGTTCCACTCCCTGCTAGGAAATCCATTCCTGTCAAGACGATCGACGGGAGAGATAATAACCCGTGGAGCAATCCTGCGGATCACCTCCAGCATCGAAACAATCGCGGATCCTCCCAACGGCACCACTAGGATATCCGACCTTATTGCTTTCTGTGGCAACGCCAGCACATCAGTCATCACCTCTGGACTCAACCGTGGAAGCAGGAGGACACGAAGCTCTCCAAGCGATAGTCGAGTGGGAAGGACTGCCTTCGATGCGAGAGATGGGGAGGAGAGGATTTCTGCAGTGACATCGGTGAGTATCGGCCACGACATCCCGGGATAGAGTTGCTGAACTCCCTTGGCTGTCGAGAGGACACTCTTTGCGACGGATGATCGTCCCGAGTCCCGGGGAATCCCGATCCTTCCGATCTTCAATTCTCTTGCAAGAGTAGGAAGTCCCCCCACGTCTGCGGCATCAGCTTTAGTGATCAGTACATCCTTCAACGAATTGACGCCCGAGGACTCCAGGAAGGGAAGGATCGTTCCCGTGGTGCTCCTTTTTCCACCGGCATTGATCAGAGCAAATTCGCCATGACTCCGGATCACGGCACAGGAGTCTCGCCGCAGATCCAGAATTGTCATCTCGGGATATGAGGCATGCGGCGATCCCACAAACCAATGCCCTCCGGGAATCATCGCACTCCCTTGAACGATCACCAGCAGGAGTTTGGTGACAAGCCAATTTGCATTGTTGAAGGCCCCTGCAATCCACAGCGAAAAACACCCACTCATTAGGGAAAGTGCTCCGAGAGAGAGCACGAGAAAGGCAAGCGGCACAGCCAGCAGATTCGCACCAAAGGCCGAGAGGGAAATCAGGTGGAAGTAGGCGACCGTAGGGATCAGTGAACCAACCCAAGCAGAGGCAGAGACAGCAACGAGACCGGCGACATGCTTCCATGTCGAAAAAGCAAATCGCTCGACGGGGGTAATCATGATTGGCGGTATGAAGGGATCGGGAGCCCACAGATGGCAAAGCCAATGCTCTACGGGAGCAGCTATGATCAGGATGGCCAACACAACGGAGTAGGAAAATTGCCAACCAGCGGAGAAGAGTGAATTGGTATCCCATGCTAGTTGAAGGAATGCCGATGCCGCCAACGTGTTGAGAAGCGGAGAACGACGAAAAAGAACAAATCCACAGAGCAGGATCGAAGCCATGGTGGCGCTTCGAATACTTCCCATTTTCATCCCGGTCACCACGACGTAGAAGAAAAGAATGGGTATCGTCATGGCAACACCCCAGAGACGTGGCACTCGTATCAACTTCAGGACGAACCAGACGATCACCGCCAACATGCCGACATGCAAACCGCTGACAGCAAAAAGATGCATCGTACCGGTAAAGCGGAAATCGTCTGTAAATCCGTCAGGTGCATTTTCCGTGACGCCAAGGGTGATTCCCTTGATTGCACTGAGTTCAGGGGAATCTTTGGGCAAATCGGTGGAGAGGATTGCTTCGATCCAGTGACGGGCCCCAAGGGCCCATGCAAAGAGGGGATTCCCCACGCCATGCTCTAGAATCCGGCCCGGAATCGAAGGATCGATGCGGAATTCGGTGTAGATGCCATGACGTTCCAGCCATCTTCGGTAATCCATTGATCCGGGATTAGGCGGAGGAGGAAAACGCTCCGGGTGAGCCTGAAAGGAGACCCTGTCACCATAGGCCGGAGGCTCCCCCTCCCAGCCGACCAGTACAGTCACCGGTGCTGTCACAAGGAATCCATCCGATAGCTCCTGAATCTCCTCCACACGCATTGGGAAACTTGTGCGACCGGAGGATGCCCTCTTTGGTTCTCCGGTAATGACTCCCCGAACAACAAACTCCCCGCCTTGGGGGTCAGCGACAGCATGTGATCCCTCGGCATGCGTCCCCTCTACTGATTCTGGGGACTCGAACACCTCGGCCAACTTGCGGCCAGGAGCATCACTCCAACTCCAGAAATGTAATAACGCAAAGATTAAGAACGTCAGAGCCCAGCAAACTCCTCCCCTCTTTCTCAACGGATCAACGAGAACGAGCGGGAGAATAATGAGCGGCGCAACGGAAACCCACCACACGGGTTTGAGTTCAGAGACAAGGAGAATGCCCGCAATCGCGGCTACAAGAGGCCCGAAAAAAGGAAACCTCTGGCTTGAGAGAGGAATAGCCTTCAACGCAGCATCGACTGGAAGGACCACGCGGGCTACGCCGCACGATGCGAATCAGGAAAGACTAACCGCCTCCCCCCGTATCGAAGGAGAAGGGACTGTAGCATGACTCGGTGTAGGCGGAGTCATACCAGTCATCAATCAAGGGAGCATTGTAGTAGAAGGGCTGCTTATCCTGATTCAGCTTGGTATTACCCTTCACATAACCGGGGACCTTGTTTCCCTTTTTGGCGGGCCTGTTATTTCCGTAGAATCCCTGCGTCTCGGTTAGGTAATTGAGCAGGTGAGGCTTCGCACCGGCTGACTTGAGGGATGCAAGCTGTGAGTAGGAGAAGTCATACACCTTCTGCGTGCTACGGAGATAATCGATCGTGATATGGGAGGGAATATGCCCCTTCACCAGATTCATGATGTCGCCGTAGTCGAGCGTTTGGGCGTTGTAGATCTTGTCGTAAGTCGACTTGTTGACATTCGCAGAGGCGACCGCCGCCGTGATCTGGGGATCCACCTTTGGTCCGTTGGCACAGCCGTAACTCAAAAGAGACAACAGGATCGCTACAGCTACGGAAGCGGGGAGACGAAACATCTTCATGTAGCTATGTACTTAGTCATTCGCCCGTAAGGCTTCAATCACATTCCCCCATTTCCGTGAAGTTATCCGGGAGGAACCCCTGTCGGGGTGCTTTTTTGATTGATTCCCACGACCATGTCACGGATTTCTGTTTTAGCTCGTTCATGGGCCGTTTCTTTCCAAGAGTATCGACTCTCTCCCCCAACCTCCCCGATCCCCCAACCCCAAAAAATCATGGAATGGTATTATCACCGCAATGGTCAGCAGATTGGCCCTGTTCAAGAGAGCGAGTTGCAGAGACTCGCCCAATCAGGAGGGCTCTCGCCTCAGGATCTGATCTGGAACTCCTCCATGGGAGAAAAGTGGACCCCAGCTTCATCCATCGAGGGACTCTTCGTCATGCCGCCGGAGATTCCGAAGCCATCACCTATCCCTAGCAGCTCAACCTCTGACACTTCAGGTTCCACACTCATTCCTAATAAAGAATTGATGCGGATGGCTCGGGCATCATTGAAGGGGAAATGGGGGCTGGCAATTCGTATGAGCCTGCTCTGGTTACTCATTTGGGTCGTATTAACACTGGTCCAATCCACCCCCACCTTTATCGCGATGCATCATGGATACATGGCGACCCATGGTCAGGGCCTTATTGCCCCGATGAAAAACGCCATCCCACTCCCTTACCGGATCACGTCGATCAGCATTCAGATTTTACAGGTGCTCGTTATCGGGGCGTTTTCTGTCGGCTTCTTTTCCTTCTACCTGAACCTCGTTCGATCATTGAACCCGAGGGTAAGTGATCTCTTCTCGGGATTCCGCATCTTCTGGAGGGCTTTTTTTGCCGTCTTCCTTGTTGGGATTTTCAGTCTCTTCTGGATTATCGTCTTCCAAATTCCGGCATTTGCTCTGAGTGGAATCTTGAGTCACCAGTTCGCACCAACTCCCTGGATAGCTTGGGTCGTCGTGCCTTTTGACCTGATCTGTATGATTGCGGCGATTTCCTTCATCTACTCCTATGCGATGACCTTTTTCGTGCTAGCCGATGACCATGCAACCGGCCCGCTCAAGGCCATCCGAAAGAGCAAAGGCTTGATGAGGGGGAGAAAACTGAAGTTGCTCTCCCTCCAGTTGCGGTTCTTGGCATGGTTTCTCCTCACCCTTGTTACCCTCATGATTGGCGGGCTTTGGGTAGGAGCCTACTACCACGCGGCACTTGCGCATTTCTACGACGATCTCCGTACTAAGACGCACTCTTAATTTGGGCTGAAACTAGCCATGCAGTGTTCGTTGCGGCTTTAGACCCATATTTGACTTGTTCTTTCGGAGAGAGAACGTCATTCCCAATTCATGATCTTTCGCTCACTAAGCAGATACCGTGACTCAGGCCTCCTGATTCTTCGCATCCTTATCGGCCTCTCGTTCCTGGCACACGGACTTCCAAAGATTGAAGGAGGTCCCGAGTACTGGATCAAACTGGGAAAATCGATGGCATTCGTCGGTGTGACCGCCTATCCGATCTTCTGGGGCCTCATGTCCGCACTTACCGAATCGGTGGGCGGCTTTCTTCTCCTCATAGGCTTCTGCTTCCGACCGGCTTGTCTCTTTCTGGTGATCAATATGGCGGTAGCCACCATCATGCACTTTCACATGACCCCCGGGGGATTCATGGATAAATGGTTTGTGGCTTCCCACGCCATCGAACTTGGCTCCGTCTTCCTCTCGCTCCTCCTGATTGGCCCGGGTCACTTCAGCGTGGATCGGGAATAGGCTCCCCTAGTAGAAGTTCAACAACGATGTGACGATCGCACTCGTCATGAACCCCATTTTCAGGGGCGCGTTTCGGTGACCGGACTCTACCGGACCGTGACGATAAATCTGACCGTAGCGTTATAGAAATTGCTTCCTCCGTTTTGCGTGAGAGTGATTTCGGACTTTCCACGACCTTGCACCGTGAGGACGCCATTAGTGTCGACGGTGAGGACGTTTCTGTTGCTGCTACGGAAGGCGATTGGTCCACCGGGAGCCGAGGCGTCGATGGCAAACGTGGCCCCTCTGAAAAAAGCCAACGTCGGGGGTGCCGAACAGGTAATTTTTTGCGTGGCTTTCGTGATTGTGGTCGATCTTGTTGCAGAATTTGAGGCAAAGAGAGTCAGTCCGCCGTTGGTAGAATTCGTTGCCGCCGCCACGCCGGCCGTGATGGTGACATTACCCGTACCCACCAGGATGCCAAAGTAGTTGGTATTCCCTCCGTTTGTGTAAGATCCGATCGTGATCACGTTGGAATCACTACTGGTAAACGTGAAGGCACCATCTGAAGTGGTTGTTGCAACAAGAGGAAAAGTGCCGTTTGGAATGTATCTTTGGAAGAGAGGCAACGGGGCCGGGAAATTGATCGAGGGAAAAGGAATGAATCCCGGAAGGTCTCTTGCATCCTTTTCGTGACAGAGCTGATTCGCTGCAAAGGCGCACATCTCGTCATAATTGGTGAACTTGTACGTTGCGTTGGGATCCTGCCCCAAAGTTGATGTTGAGGTAGCCCAATAGATTTTTGATCTGAGGAAATTCGCCCAGTAGAACTCCTGATAATCAAGCACCACATCATTGTCCCCACGCTCCACATATCCCACACCCTGAACCAACGTTGGTGTGTAATTCGTATTCACCTCATAGCGACTGATGGATCCAGCCACACTTCTCAATGTGTCATCGGTCAACCCCGGGATGAACGGAGGGGGTGTCTTCACAAGATCCCTGACCAAGACGCCATCATTATAGTTCCAGACATAACTCGGTTGGTTTGTTGTTGTCAGAAATGAGGTCAAGGTCGGTTCAAAGTTCGTTTGCCCCCGAGTATTCCCCAACTGCATTGACTTCCAGAAATGTTCCATGCTTTTGCTGGACCCATTGCCGATCTGTTCCACCCAGACCGTGCTCGGAGCAGGACCAATGTTCGTTGTGAATGTATTGGAGTTGGGATCCGTGTAGGTGACTGTTGTCGAGTTGGTAAAGATCGTTGACAGAAGATAGAGGGCGTAGGTCCTATGATGATTATCCAAGAGATGCTCAGTCTGATCCGGTCCCAGGATCACCGGGGCAGGATAGTCCCGTTCATAGGCAAGCAACCCCTGGGGTCCGGGAGGATACCATGTTCCCCTCTTGGTGGTGCCATTGGTAAAGATTTTTTCCCATTGAGGCAGGGTATATAGCTGCACGGCCTGCATCCCGACATTGAATTGCCCGGCCTGAAGATTGGCAAAAGCTACATTGGTCAAGACGCCACTTCCTTGGGGAACGGTATGGATCTCACTGACTTGAGCTAATGAGGAACCTGAAAAAGCAGACAGCAGGGCTAATGCAGACGCAACTGAAAGGAGTGATTTTTTCGTCATGTTGATTTTCTTGAATTTGCAGTTAAGTAAGAAAAAATCAAATTCTTTTGGAAAATATTCCTCTTCTTAAGCAACACTTGGCGCACTTGTTTATCGGAAGTTGTGATTCCTCCGGAGATACGTCCACAGTTAGGTAAGTCCCTCAATAATAAATCAGAAATCTCTGACTCAGCGCACTTTCTGCCTCCTAAGTTTTTTTGATATCATTCCCAGGAACTCACTGAACTCCTCGATCTTCAGTCCCCAACTAATCAGAGCAAAAAGGAGTCCTGCACTCGCAATGACCAGCAAGAGAGAGCCGATTCTGAGCATCACAGGGGCATGGTTCATCGAGGCAAGCCATGGGCTACTGAGCCACCCGATCAATCCGATCGGCAATGCGGCAAGGAGGCAGCGCCCCAGCGTGCCAACCATGGCACGGGTCTCGAGTGCACCGGAAATCCGGGTCATCAGGAGATAAAGAAGGGTGAAATTCACTGTGGCGGAGAGGGCCGTCGAGAGGGCCAGTCCCTTGTGCCCCATCCCAAGCCGGAAGATGAAGATCCAGTTCAGCAGGAGATTCATGCCGATCGAGAGGAAACTGACCAACATCGGGGTCCACTTGTGATTGATCGCGTAGAAGGCGGGTGAGAGCACTTTGATGCAGGAGTAGCCGACCAGACCGATTGCATAAAACTGAAGGGCCTCGGCGGTGTGGAGGGAGTCTTCGTCGACAAATTTCCCCCGTTGGTAGATCAGGGCAATGATCGGCTGAGCCAGCACAATGAGACCCACAGCAGATGGAAGCGTTAGAAAGACCGCTAGTCGCATTGCCCTCGCGAGCGTCGATCGGAAACGTCCCATTTCTCCAAGCGCCGCGGCTTTGGAAATCACTGGCAGGGTCACCGTGGCGACAGCCACACCGAAGACCCCCAGCGGCAACTGCATCAACCTAAAAGCATAGGAGAGCCAGCTGATGGGGCCGTTTCCGAGATAGGAGGCGAAGATGCTGTTGATCATCACGTTGATCTGGACAGCACTGGCGGCGATCACAGCTGGCAGCATGAGCAGGAGTACCTGACGCACACCTGGGTCGCGCCAGTTGAAATCAAGCACAAAGCGAAATCCGGCCTTGTAGAGGCCTGGGAGCTGAATTCCCAATTGGAGCAGTCCTCCCAGGAGTGTGCCCATGGCTAAGCCGACCAGGGAACGCTCGCCGAAGTAAGGATCCATCCACCACCCGAAGGCCACCCCACCGGCGATCGAGCCGATATTGAAGAAACTGGAGGCAAGCGCCGGCACAGTGAAACGGTTCGTCGCGTTGAGCATCCCCATCACCAAAGCGGCCAAAGAAACCAGCAAGATGAAGGGGTACATGATCTGGGTGAGTTGGATCGTCAGGGCCGCTTTCTCTGCAGGGAAGCCGGGGGCCAGAAACCTGATAAACTGCGCCGCAAAGATCACACCGAGCAGCGATAGCAAGCTCATGAAGATGATGGTCAGGGTGGCCATTTTGGAGGCCAACTTCCAGGCCGAGCCCTCCCCCTCGGTCGCAATCCGTTGGGAAAAGACCGTCACAAATGCTGTGGAAAGCGCCCCCTCAGCAAAGAGGTCTCGAAGTAAGTTAGGTGCACGGAAAGCTGTTAGGAAGGCATCCATGCCACGGCCCGCTCCAAAGAGTCCGGCAAAGATCAACTCACGGGCCAACCCCAGGACGCGGCT
>Ga0007833_1000098_pt1 | contig 16898 bp, 18 predicted proteins | sample CryBogCBE25Jul07_FD_71204 | JGI IMG/M metagenome (GOLD analysis project Ga0007833, IMG submission 71204) | Freshwater microbial communities from Crystal Bog, Wisconsin, USA - CBE25Jul07 | ecosystem: Environmental > Aquatic > Freshwater > Lake | place: Crystal Bog, Wisconsin, USA | collected...
ACGAAGGCCAGCGCGACGAAGAGCACCAGGGCGCTGCCGGTGAGGAGCGCGGCACCCACGAAGAGCGTGCCACCCGCGATCGTCGCAATCGCGGTCAACAGCACCGTACCGGCGACGAGTCCCGCAAAGATGCGAGCGCGGCGAACGCGCATCGATACCAGAGGTTGCTCGTCGACCACAGTCTCGACGAGAGCATTCGGCACGGAGGAGTACGCGGCGTAGCGGTTGGCGACCGGTGCTTCTGGCACTTCATCGTCGCGCACCACGCGCAACCGTGGACGAGCATCCACTTCCTCCAACGGCGTTTCATCTTCGAGCAGACGGGCCGGCTGCACCGAGTACCCCTGACGACGCATAATCTGCAGTCCCTTGCGGTAGTTCAGAATCGACTTGTCGAGGTTGGCCTCGCGAACACGGCGGACGGCAAAGGGGGTCAGCAACACCACCCACACCACGACAACGCCGAGAATAATCATCGGTGTGCCTTGTCAGATGAGCACGTATTCATTGAAGTAAAAAATAGTTCTCGACCACTTTGGTGTGGTGGATACTCAGAACATTTTTTGCTCAAAAAACTTACTCGTGCAGACCGCACTCCACCTTGTCGGCACCGGCCCAACGACCCGAGCGACGGTCTCCCGGCGTGAGGGGCTTAATCGTCGCGGGGGCACACCCGATCGAGGCATACCCTTCGGCCCACAGTGGGTGCTCGGGTAACTCGTTCGAGGAGAGGTAGTAGGCGATGTCCTCGTCGGTCCACGTCGCGAGTGGGTTCACTTTGACGAGGCCAAACTTGTCATCCCACTGCACGATGGGCATCGACGCTCGCGTTGGAGCATCAACACGCTTGACGGCGGTGATCCACGCGGCCCGCTGCTCGACGGCGCGCTGCAGCGGCCCCACCTTGCGCACCTGACAGCACCCCGCCGCTCCGCAGGGCGTATCTGCCGCATCGGGACCAGGCGTGGTGACAGTCATAGTGAGTTGCCACGCAGCGGCGATCTCGTCGCGGAAGGCGAGGGTCTCAGCGAAGTGCGCTCCGGTGTCGAGAAACACAATCTCGGTGTTCGGGCGCTGCTGGTGAATCATGTGCAGCAGGGCGAGGTCCTCAAAGGAGCAGGCCATAGCGACGTCGTCACCGAAGCGCTCAAAGGTCCAGCGAAGGATTTCGCTCGGGGCGGCGTGCGCGAAGGCCGCGTCGGCGGCCTCGATCTCGGCCAGGAGTTCGGGAGTTGGTATGGTCATGCTCATAACCCTAAACGTCGACTTTCTCTAACATTCTCTAGTGAATTTGTAGAGTATCCTAGAGCGTTGTGCCAATAACCGCCCACTTCCTCCCTTTAGGCTCTCTCTGATGACTGATCACCTCGACCTGCTCGAATCTCACGCGATTTTCATTCTCCGCGAAGTCGTCGCCGAATGCGAACGTCCCGTGTTGTTGTTCTCGGGCGGGAAGGACTCCGCCGTCCTCTTGCACCTCGCCGGCAAGGCCTTCGCCCCCGCCGCACTCCCCTTCCCCGTCATGCACATCGACACTGGGTACAACTTCCCCGAAGTGATTGACTTCCGCGACCGCGCCGTCGCCCGTCACGAGGCCCGTTTGATCGTGGCGTCAGTCGAAGAAACCATCCGACAGGGCAAGGCCGCTGACCCCGGTCACCTCGGTTCCCGTAATCGCATTCAGACCACCACCCTGCTCGACGCCATTACCGAGCACCGTTTCGACGCCGCCTTCGGTGGCGCTCGCCGCGACGAGGATAAGGCCCGCGCCAAAGAGCGCATCTTGTCCTTCCGCGACGCCTTCGGTCAGTGGGACCCAAAGGCCCAGCGCCCCGAACTCTGGCAGCTCTACCACGGCAAGGTCAACGAGGGCGAACACCTTCGCGCTTTCCCGCTGTCGGACTGGACCGAACTGGACGTCTGGCAGTACATCGAACGAGAGGAGATGGATCTACCGTCCATCTACTTCGCCCACGAGCGCGACGTCGTGCTGCGCGACGGCATGTGGCTCGCCGTGGGTGACTTCGTCGAACTCCGTGAGGGAGAGACAGCTGAAGTGCGTTCCGTGCGCTACCGCACCGTTGGCGACGCCAACTTGACCGGTGCGGTCTTGTCTGACGCGACCACGCGGGCCGATATCGTCGCCGAAGTCGCCCTGGCCAATGTGTCCGAACGTGGTGCCACGCGCGGTGACGACAAGTTCTCCGAGAGCGCCATGGAAGACCGCAAGCGAGAGGGCTACTTCTAATGTCATTTGCCACCAAGGACCTTCTGCGTCTGGCCACCGTGGGGTCAGTCGACGACGGCAAGTCGACGCTGATTGGTCGACTCCTCGTCGACACCCGGCAGCTCTTCGACGACCAGCTCGACGCCGTGGCCACCGCCTCGCAGAACCGCGGCGTGGGTGACCTCGACCTCAGTTTCGTAACCGACGGCCTTCGGGCCGAACGTGAGCAGGGCATCACGATCGACGTGGCCTACCGCTACGCCTCGACCCCCACGCGCAAGTTCATCATCGCCGACTGCCCCGGCCACGTGCAGTACACCCGCAACATGGCCACCGGCGCATCAACCGCCGACCTGGCGCTCGTCGTACTCAACGTCGCCCAGGGTGTCAAAGAGCAGACGCGTCGACACCTCTGCATCGCCGCGCTACTCGGCGTGCGCACGGCCATCATCGCCATCAACAAGATGGATGCGGTGGACTGGTCCGAGGATGCCTTCCGCGCGGTCGTCGATGACGTCACCGCCCTCACGACGCAGTTGGGCTTCACCTCAGTGACGACCATCCCGGTCTCGGCCCTGTTGGGAGAAAACGTCGTGGAGCGCTCGGCGCACCTCGAATGGTACGACGGCCCTACCGTGTTGCAGGCCCTCGAAGCCGCGCCGGCGGGCACGTGGGCCACCTCAACCGGTGCCCGACTCCCCATTCAGCGCGTGCTTCGCCAAGTTGGTGGCGGTCGCACCTACGCCGGCATGATCGCGGGTGCACCATTGCGCGACGGTGACGAGGTCGTCCTGCTTCCTGCCGGACTCACCACCACTATCAACGCCATGCAGTCAGGTAGCGGCGCCCGCCACGCCGCCACGGCCGGACTCTCCATCGACGTTGGACTCGCCCACGAAACGGACGCTGGGCGTGGCGACATGCTCGCCACCGCTCCCCTGCCCACCGTGACTAAAGAGTTTGTTGCCACCGTCTGCTGGTTTGGCGAGACGTCGGTGCGCACCGGACAGCGTCTGCGCCTCAAGCACACCACGCGCCTGACCCCCGCCCGACTCGGGGTAATTGAGGGTTGTGTCGACATCGCCACGCTGAGCGTGGAGGCGGCCGAAAGTTTCACGACGAACGACATCGGCCTCGTGACTATCCAGACCGCGGACCCGCTCGTCGTTGACGACTACCAGGTCAACCGAGTGACGGGCAGTTTCGTCTTGATCGACGAAGTCACCAACGCCACGGTGGCTGCCGGGATGGTCGGACGAGCGTCGTTCCTTTAGTTGAAGGGCTGCCAAATCATCACGATGAAGGCCAAGGCCGTCAACGTGAGGAGCACATCAACGGAGCGACCGAAGACGGCCCCGTCCTTAGGCGAGGCCACGCCGTCGGCCGCAATGGTGGCCGCGAGCTGTCGCTCAGCAGGCAGCACACGGACTTCGAGGTGACCGGCAATGAGTAGCCACAGCAGGAAGGCGATGCCGACGTAGGCGTGCTTGAAGCTGACCTCAGCGCCACCGATACCCACGAGAGCCATACCGGTCACGGGCATCAGGTGCACGACGCGCGCCGCCATGTTGCTGCGCTGCGGGAATTGGCGACGCTGCACGTCACTGTCGGCGCCACGGGCTACCTTGGCGCCGGCCATGCGAAGTACGACGAAGACGGCGATCGAGGCCACACCCAGAATGATGTGCAGGGCGAGAAATACGTCGTAGGGAACGGAATTGAAAGTTGCGACCATAGAAGAGAATGGTACTCGGAGTTCACTCAGAGAGACGGCGAACGTTCGCCCCGAGTGTCGCCAGTCGTCCGGGTAAATCGTCGTAGCCGCGCTCCACGTGGTCGATACCACTGACCGTGGTGGTACCCCTGGCGACCAGACCCGCCAACACCAAGGCGGCCGCGGCGCGAATGTCACTGCCGTGCACTGAGGTGCCCTGGAGTTCGGGAACACCACGAATCATCGCGTGGTGGCCCTCGGTGGCAATGTTGGCGCCAAGTTTGATCAGCTCGTCCACGTAGCGAAAGCGACCGACGAAGAGATTCTCCGAGACAATGGATACGCCCTCGGCGGTGGAGAGCATCGTGGTGATCAGTGGCTTGTAGTCCGTGGCCACGCCGGGGTACGGAAGGGTCGACACGTCGCAGGAGGCAATTCGTTGCGGACCACGAACCCGAATACCGTTGGCAGTGTCGACGTCGCCACCCATGGCGGTCAACTTGCGCAGCAGCGTCACCATGTGGGCACCGTTAGCGTCGACGACGTGGACGTCGCCGCCGGTAATCATGGCGGCGGCGAGGTACGTCGCGGTCACAATGCGGTCGGTCACCACGTGGTGTCGCGCTGGGGCGAGTTCTTCTACCCCTTGAATGATGAGCCTCGACGTGCCAAGGCCCTCAATCTGGGCCCCCATGGCAACGAGTTGGCGCCCGAGGTCTTCCACCTCGGGCTCACGGGCGGCATTGTCAATGACGGTGCGACCATCGGCCAGTACCGCGGCCATCAACAGGTTGTCGGTGGCGGTGTGACTGGGGTACTCGAGGGTGATGTGGGTGGCGCGGAGGCGACCCGCCACCCGCGCACGAATGAACTGGCGATCGTTTTCGAACACCGCCCCCATCGCGCCGAGGCCATCAGTGTGAAAGTTGATGGGGCGATGACCGAAGTCGTCGCCACCGGGCAGTGCCATAGTCGCCTCGCCACAGCGGGCGAGCAATGGACCGAGCACCACGATGGAGGCGCGCATGGCCTCAAAGAGATGGGCCGGAGCCTGCGGAATAATGTCGGCCGCGGGTGGCACGGTAATGGCCAACTCGTTCGGACCGGTGGTCGCGACCTGGCAGCCCAGGGCCTCGAGCAGTTCGCACATCGTCACCACGTCAGCGATACCGGGTACGTTCGTGAGGTAGTGGGTGCCCGACGCCACTAAACAGGCCGCCATTTGCTTGAGGACGGCATTTTTCGCCCCGAGCGCCGTAACGGCACCTGAGAGAGGCCCGGCGGGGGTCAACACAACAGAAGTCACCCTGCCAGTATGCCCCAGTCCACACCATTGGTGACCCGTTAAGGCGGTATCCTACGGTTCTATGCTTCGTCCAAGTCGTCCCGACCGTAACCTCGCCCTCGAAATGGTCCGCGTTACCGAGGCCGCCGCGGTGGCGGCCGCACGGTGGGCCGGCCGCGGGGATAAGAACGCCGCCGACGGCGCGGCCGTGGACGCCATGCGTTTCGTTCTCGGTGGTGTCTCCATGGACGGCGTCGTGGTTATTGGTGAGGGTGAAAAAGACGAAGCCCCCATGCTCTACAACGGGGAGCGCATCGGCAATGGCGAGCCACCGGAGATGGATATTGCCGTGGACCCCGTGGACGGCACTTCGCTCACCGCCGCTGGTCGCAACGGCGCGCTCTCGGTCATCGCCCTGGCCGAACGAGGCTCCATGTTCGATCCCGGCCCGTGTTTCTATATGAACAAAATTGTGGTCGGGCCCCGCGGTCGAGGCGCCATTGATATCACGGCGAGCGCCACGGACAACATCACGGCCCTCGCGCGCCAGCTACGCAAGCCGGTGCAGGAGATCAGCATCGTGGTGCTCGATCGCCCACGACACGACGCGCTCATCGCTGAAATTCGTGAAATCGGCGCTCGGGTGCTCTCCATCTCGGACGGGGACGTGGCCGGCGCCGTCGCCACCTCGTGGCCAAACTCCGGTGTCGACCTCCTCATGGGTATCGGTGGGACACCCGAGGGTGTCATCGCTGCCGCCGCCCTCAAGGGCTTAGGTGGTGAGATTCAGGGACGTCTCCACGCACCCACCCCCGAGCTCCAAGCACACGCCGAAGCCCTCGGGTACGACTTCTCGCGCGTCCTTCACACCAACGACCTCGTGGCCAGCGATGACTGCTTCTTTGCCGCCACCGCCATTACTGATGGTGACGTTCTCCGCGGCGTGCGGTTCCACGACTTTGGCGCCACCACACAATCACTCGTCGTACGGAGTCGGTCGGGAACCGTGCGCACTATTGAAACCTTCCACCGCCACGACAAGTTGCAGGAGTTCTCTACCGCTTTGTAAGGCGGGGGTCATGAGAGGTATAAAGTAAACGGACTGTAACAAAACAGTCAGCGTGACACCGGGGGGAGTCAGTATGAAGGTTTCAGCAATCTTGGCCACCAAGGGCCGTGAGGTCGCCACGATCTCACAAGGGCAGTCGCTCGCCGACGCCATTCGCATGCTCAAAGAACGTCGCATCGGTGCTCTGGTCGTCACCGGTGGCTTCCCTCCCTTGGTGGGAATTCTCTCCGAGCGCGACATCGTGCGCGCACTCGCCGAGCACGGCGCCGGCGCCCTCACCATGGCCGTCTCATCGTTCATGAGCCCCCATGTCACCACTTGCACTGAGTCCGCGAGTGCCGATGGCCTCATGGCGCTCATGACCGACCAGCGCATTCGTCACGTGCCCGTCATCGATAACAACGTGCTAGTCGGCATGATCTCTATCGGCGACGTGGTCAAGTCTCGTCTGGGTGAACTCGAGACCGAGAAGCGCGACCTGCTGGACTACGTGTCAGCTCGCTAAGGACAACGCCGTTAGTCGGTACTGTGTACCACTGAGGACGTTGAAAACGACGTACGGGGCTGGTTCCTGAGTCGGTGTGATCGACCGGGGCATTGCCGTGGTGGTCAACCCCGAGTTCCTGCGGATGGGCACCGCCGTCGCCGATAGTTTGCGGCCGTCACGGGTCGTCGTGGCTCAACCTCGGAAGTAGCGGCCCGCACAATTGCGGCCCTCTCCGCCCTCCCTGACACTCCCGTACACGTCATGGCACCGAAGGCCGCTCAGGTCATGAAATACGCTACCAACGCCTTCCTAGCCAGTCGACTCAGCATGGCCCACGAGTTGGCACGCTTCTGTGACGAAGTCGGTGTGGACGCCTCCGAGGTCCTCAACAGCCTCGGCGACGACCCTCGCATTGGTCATAACTATCTCGAGCTCGCCCCCGGCTGGGGAGGTCAGTGCTTCCCGAAAGACACCGCGGCTCTCGTGGCCCTCGGGGACGAGCGCGGCTTTGACTTCCACATGACGCGAGCCGCTATCCGCTCTAATGAGGAGCAGATTACGTTTGCTGCTACCCAGATTCGTAACCTCGTAGGAGCCGAAACGCCACGTGTCGCCCTGCTCGGTCTCACCTTCAAACCCAAAACCAGCGACCGACGGGCCTCTTCCGCCCTGCGCATCGCGGCGTCGTTGCTGGCCGAGGGCGTCACTATTTCGGCCTATGACCCGACCGTCTCCGAACCGGCGCCCGACCTTAGGGGCCTACTCCTGCACGACACCGCCGCTGACGCAGTGGGTGAGGCCTCCGTTATCGCAGTCATGGTGAAGTGGGAAGAGTTCGCAAACTTGGACTGGCACGACGTGGCTCAGCGAGCCCCAAAGGCAACCATCTTCGACCCCCACAATTTCCTTGATCGCGAGGCGATTGCCAGGGCCGGACTTGGCTACCGCGGTATGGGTCGCCAGTAGTTTCTCGCGCCGCGCACCAGAAATGAAAAAATCCCCTGGCGCCAGTGGCGCCAGGGGATTTCTTCAAAAAACTAGAGCTGCTTGGCGACGCCCGCGAGAATGGTGGCGCGCGTCACGCCCTCTTCACCCGAAGGACCCACCTGGAAGTAGCCGCTCTCGATTTCGAACGAGAGCACGCCCTCAGGGGCCGTCACGCGGACAATGCCCGCAACGAGGTCACCGACCGTCGGGGTGTGCTGCGGCATCACCGTGAATTCACCCTCGGACGAGCGGGCCATAACGGCCGACGCGCTCCCCTTCCAGAGAGCCGCCTCGGGCGTCACGATTTCAACGAGCAGCGAACCCACGATTAACCCTTGGCGAGTTCCGCGGCGAGGCGCTCAACGTCAGACGCTCCACCGACGTTCAAGAACGCCTGCTCGGGGTACTGGTCGAGGTCACCCTTGACCAGCAACTCGAACGACTCAATGGTCTCCGATACGGGCACGTTGATGCCGTCGATACCGGTGAACATCTTCGAGACGTACATGGGCTGCGACAGGAAGCGCTGGATCTTGCGAGCGCGCGACACGGTCAAGCGGTCGTCTTCCGAGAGCTCGTCGAGACCCAGGATTGCGATGATGTCCTGAAGTTCCTTGTAGCGCTGGAGGATCTGCTGGACCTGACGGGCCACGGTGTAGTGACGGTCACCGACAATTTCGGGGGCCAGAATGTTCGAGGTTGACGTCAACGGGTCCACCGCAGGGTAGATACCCAGAGCGGCGATGTTTCGGTTCAACTCGGTCGTGGCGTCCAAGTGGGTGAACGTGGTGAACGGTGCCGGGTCGGTGTAGTCGTCTGCGGGGACGTAAACGGCCTGCAGCGAGGTAATCGAACGACCACGGGTCGAGGTAATGCGCTCCTGGAGTTCACCCATCTCGTCGGCGAGGGTCGGCTGGTATCCCACGGCACTCGGCATACGGCCGAGCAGCGTGGAAACCTCGGAACCGGCCTGCACGAAACGGAAGATGTTGTCCACGAACAACAGCACGTCCTGGTTCTTGACGTCACGGAAGTACTCGGCCATGGTCAAGGCGGCGAGGGCCACACGGAGGCGCACCCCTGGTGGTTCGTCCATCTGACCGTAGACGAGAGCCGTCTTTTCGATAACACCCGACTCCCGCATTTCGAGCATGAGGTCGGTGCCTTCACGGGTGCGCTCACCGACACCGGCGAACACTGACACACCGTCGTGGAGTGAGGCCACGCGGCGAATCATTTCCATGATCAACACGGTCTTACCGACACCGGCACCACCGAAGAGGCCGATCTTGCCACCCTGTACGTAGGGGGCGAGGAGGTCGATGACCTTGATACCGGTTTCGAACATGGTGGCGCGGGGCTCGAGCTGGTCGAACGCTGGTGGGTTGCGGTGGATTTCCCAACGGTCCTCGACGGGACCGATGTCGTCGGTGTCCAGCGGCTGGCCGAGCACGTTGAACACGTGACCGAGCACCGCATCGCCGACGGGCACCGAGATGCCACGACCGGTCTGGCGCACGACGGCACCACGGACGAGACCGTCGGTGGGCTTCATGCACACGCAGCGGACGCGGCCTTCGCCGATCTGCTGAGCGACTTCGGCCGTTACGACCACCGAGACGCCCTCAATAACGATGTCCATCTCAACGGCGTGGTTGATTTCCGGCAGCGAGTGCGGCGGGAACTCAACGTCCACGACAGGACCGGCAATCGCAACAACGCGACCAGTCTCGAGCGTGGTCTTTTCAGGAGCCATAGTCATTTATTTCTCACTTTCCCGAGCGGAGCGCTTCGGCTCCACCCACGATTTCCATGATTTCGGTCGTAATCGAGTCCTGACGGGCTCGGTTCATAACGCGAGTTAGGTTCTGCGCCAGTTCGTCGGCGTTGTCGGTAGCGGCGGCCATGGCGCGCTGCTGTGACGTGTGGAACGAGGCGGCGCCTTCGAGCAGGGCCGAGAAGATCTCGCTCTCGAGGGCCTTGGGCGCCAGTTCGGCGAGCAACTGCTCCACCTCTGGCTCGAACTCGGTGTAGCCCTTGAGACCAGTAGTCGGCGCGGGCAAGACATCCTCGTTCATGGTCAGCGGCAGCAACTGCGCCGACTCGACGACCTGCTGGCCAGCCGAGACGAAACGCGTCGACACGAGCATGACCTGCTGGACGTCACCGGCGACGAAAGGCGCCGCGATGGCGTCCGCCACGACGCGAGCGTCGGCGAAGGTCGGCTTGTCCGAGAAACCGGTGAAGCTGTCGGCCACCGTAAAGCCGCGGAAGCGGTAGTACGGGGCGGCCTTCTTACCGACGGTGTAGATCTGGACCTTGGTGCCCTGGGCTCGCAGGGAGTTGACCAGACGCTCACCAGCGCGCAGCGCCGATGAGTTGTAGGCACCGGAAAGTCCGCGGTCACCACAAATAACCAGAACGATGGCGTTCTCGACCGTCTCCGGCGTCGCCAGGAGCTTGCGCGCAACGGCCGGATCACCCAGAGCCGCTTCAGCGATGATGCGCTGCATGCCCTGTCGGTACGGTCGATTCGCGGCAATTCGTGCCTGGGAGCGAGCAATTTGTGAGGCGGCAATAAGTTCCATTGCCTTGGTAATTTTGCGAGTTGCCTTCACCGACTTAATACGTCCACGAAGTACTCGTTCCTGTCCACCAGCCATTGCTCCTCCTTTCTTTCTCGATCGTTACGTTGAACTAGTTGCTACGGGCGAAGCCGTCAAGGAACGTCTGCAGCGCCGCGTTGATCAGCTCAACGTCGGGCAGCTTGCCGGTGGTGCGAATCTCACCGAGCAAGTCCGCGTGCTTGGCGCGCAGGTAGGTCAAGAGCTCCTGCTCGAAGCGACGAACGTCTTCGACGGGAACGGTGTCCAGCCAACCACGCGTACCTGCGTAGATGACGATGACCTGCTCTTCGAAGGGCATTGGCGCGTTGAGGCCCTGCTTCAGCAGTTCCGTCAAGCGGTAGCCGCGGTCGAGCTGGGACTGCGACGACTTGTCCAGTTCGGAACCGAACGTGGCGAAGGCCTCGAGGTCACGGAACTGAGCAAGGTCAATCTTCATCGAACCCGAGACCGACTTCATGGCCTTGGTCTGGGCGGCGCCACCGACTCGTGACACCGAGTTACCGACGTTGATCGCGGGGCGAACACCCGAGTAGAAGAGGTCCGACTCGAGGAAGACCTGACCGTCGGTGATCGAAATCACGTTGGTCGGGATGTACGCGGTGATGTCACCGGCCTTGGTCTCAATGATGGGCAGAGCAGTCAACGAACCGCCACCCAACTCGTCGCTCAACTTCGCGGCTCGCTCGAGGAGACGGCTGTGGAGGTAGAAGACGTCGCCAGGGTACGCTTCGCGGCCCGGTGGGCGGCGCAGCAAGAGCGAGATCTGACGGTAGGCCTCGGCCTGCTTCGACAGGTCGTCGTACACGACGAGGGCGTGCTGACCGGTCTCCATCCACTCCTGGCCAATAGCGCAGCCGGCGTAGGGGGCGAGGAACTTGAACGGTGCGGGGTCACCAGCGGAGGCGACGACCACCACGGTGTACTCCATGGCGCCGTGGTCTTCGAGGAGCTTCACGGTCTGAGCAACCGAGGAGTTCTTCTGACCGACGGCGACGTAGATGCACTTCACGTTCTGACCCTTCTGGTTCAGAATCGTGTCGATGGCCACGGTGGTCTTACCGGTCTTGCGGTCACCGATGATGAGTTCGCGCTGGCCACGGCCGATCGGGGTCATGGCGTCGATGGCCTTGATACCCGTCTGCATAGGCTCGCCTACGGGCTGACGACCGACGATACCGGGGGCCTGCACTTCCATGCGGCGCTCCTTGGCACCCACGAGTGGGCCCTTGCCGTCGATTGGCACACCGAGCGCGTTGACCACGCGGCCGAGCAGGGCGTCACCGACGGGCATCGAAAGGATGCGACCGGTCGAGCGAACAACCTGCTCTTCTTCGATGTGGTCCACGGAACCAAGCACCACCGCACCGATGGTCTCTTCGTCAAGGTTCATGGCGAGGCCGACGGTGCCGTCTTCGAACTCGAGGAGCTCGTTGACCTTGGCCGAGGGCAGACCGGAGACGCGCGCAATACCGTCACCGACCTCGACCACGCGGCCGACCTGTTCGGCGCCGACGACTGGCGTGAATTCAGTGACGTGCGTACGAAGCGCGTCGGTAATCTCATTGGCACTAATGGTGAGCTCAGTCATCACAGTTTCCTTTTCTTAGTCGTTCAATACAGATTCGAGAACACGGCCGCTCATGACGACGTCGTGCAGGGCGCCGAGGCGACCCTTGGTGGATGCGTCCAGACGCAGATCGCCCACTTCAACAATCACGCCACCCAGGAGCGATTCATCACGAGCGATTTGCAGTTCGACATTGGTGCCGGTGAGCAGCGCGAGGGCGGCCACGAGCTGGGCTTCGCTGGCGGCGTCGAGGTCACGGGCCGTGTGGACGCGAGCAACGCGCCAGTCACGGGCGCGAGCCACGTAGTCAACGAGGTAGTCGAGGGTGCCGACGATGTCACGGGCGCGACCAGCCGAGACGGCGTAGCGAGCGAGGGACAGCGTCACTTCGTGCACCTTGCCGGTGAGCAACGCGTCAACGAGGCCGCTGCGCGAGGCCAGTGGCGCATCACGGTCGACCAACGTACGACGAAGGTCGCGGTTTGCTTCGATGGTGCGGGCCCAGCGGAAGAGTTCCTCTTCCACCTGCGCGAAGACCGCCGTGTCGACGCCCGCCAAAACCGCGTCCGCGGCTCCGGCGACGCGCTGACGGGCGGCCAACAGGCCCAGCGACAAGAGTTCAATTGAGCCGGTCTCACTCAGGACGAGTGCGGACAGTGCGAGTTCCGAGATGGCGTGGGGAACGTCCTGGGCGGCGCAGTGGGCCGCAGCGTAGGACGCGATGCTCTTCGTGGCGTCAGCAACCTTGCCGTTGAGCAACGTACTGACCACACCTGATCGCACGACCGCGCTGAGCGCCGTGTCCGTCAAGACCCCACGGAGTTCGGGCTGCGAGAGGATGGCGCGGTCAAACGCCGCCAGTTCCGCCGCCGCCGTAGCGAGGCTGGCACTGTCGAGTCGTCCCAAAAGGGCGAGCGCGTATCCTTCGAGCTTCGGCTGCATACGAGTTAGTTCGCTTCCCGCGCTGATTCGGCCTGCAGCGCAGCCACGGCCTCGGCGACGAGGTCCTGGTGCGCGGCCTGGTCAACTTCACGACCGACCACCTTGGCGACGAGGTCAAAGACGATGTCACCAATCTTGGCCGACGCTTCGTCGATGGCCTTCTGGCGTGCGCTGGCAACTTCACCCTGCGCGTTGGCCACGATACGGTCGTACTCTGCCTGACCACGACCGGCCGATTCGGCCTTAACCTGGTCGGCGAGTGACTGGGCGTTGGCGACAATGTCACGAGCCTGGTCACGGGCTTCGGCCAAGACGCGAGCACGCTCGTCGTCAGCCTCGGCCGCCGCCTGGCGGGCCTTGTCGGCGGCCTCGAGGGCCGTACGAATCTTGTCCTGACGCGCCTCGATGGCCTTGTTCAACATGGGCAGCACCTTCTTGGTCATGAGAACCAAGATGACGATGACCACGGCGAGCTCGACAAACCACGTCGCGTTCGGGAGGAGAAAGATTGAACCAATCATGTCGTGAGACCTTCTCTAGTAGAGGGTAACCACGGTGCTGGGGCGCGAGACCCCAGCGCCGAGGAAACTATTGCGCCTTGAAGACGTAAACGAAGACAACCAAGAACACGAGGTTGATGAAGTACATAGCTTCGACGAGACCAACGGTCAAGAAGAAGTAGGTACGAGCCTTGTTCTCGATCTCCGGCTGACGGGCGATGGCGGCAATAGTCTGGCTACCGGCCAGACCGTCACCAATCGCGGCACCGATTGCACCGCCACCGAGGGCGAGACCGCCACCGACGAGGGCACCTGCGGTCCGTACTGCGGATGCGATGTCGTTTGGATTTGCCATTTTGTCTTTCCTCCTGGGTTGGGTTAATGAGAGGCTTCGGGCGCGTGTTCTTCGTGGCTAGTAGCCATACCGAAATACAACATCGCGAGCAACATGAAGATGTACGCCTGGATCGCACCGATACCAAGGTCGAACGGCTTCCACAAAATTTCGCCGAAGGGAACGGCGAAGATCGGCAGCAGGGCGGTGATAACACCGACCATGATGGCGCCGGAGAATAAGTTACCGAAGAGACGGAAGGTCATCGTGACCGGCTTGGTGATCTCTTCAATGATGTTGATGGGGGTCATGGCTGCCATCGGCTGGGTGTAGTGCTTCAAGTAGCCACCGATACCACGGGCGCGAATGGATTCGACGTGGACCCAGACAATGACCAGTGCGGCCATGGCCAGGGGCAGGTTGATGTCACTGGTTGGGGCGGGCAGGATGTCGCCCGACACGCCGGGGTGCATCGAGGAAGGGATGAAGCCAATCCAGTTGCTAATGAGAATGAAGAGGAAGAGGGTGACGCCCAGCGGGACGAACTTCTTGCCGCGCTCGCCCATGGCCGAGGTGGCGAGGTCGTTAACCATGCCAAGAATCATTTCCCAGAAGACCTGGAGCTTGCCCGGTACACCGTCGGTGACCTGGCTGGTCATGCGCAGCGCGAGGAACAGGAAGATAACGAGAGCCAAGGCGGTCGACATCAAAATGTCGCTGTCGAACGTGAGACCAAAGAGCACGAGGTGCGGGTGCACCCCTACTTCAATAGTCTTCGCCGCATACAACGTCTTCACTGACAGTCTCCCTTAGTTCGCGACAACTCGTAATAAGTTGACGACGAACACGATTTGATAAATCACAAGCCCTGACACAATACCTATTCCCAGAGGGGTACTGAGGTGCAAAGCACCGAAAACAATACAGGTTGCGGCGACCAGGCGCTGCAAGGTCTTGCCACCGAGCTGTCGACGGACCGCTTTCGAGGTCTGTTCACCTTTTAGTTCCACACCGGCAACCTGCTTGTCGAGGAAACGCAAGTTAAAGACCGCCATGGCGACACCGAGTGCTTCACCCAGTCCGGCCAACGGATCGTAGGTCACAGCAACAAAAAAACCGATAACGCCCACGATGATCGCGCTGAGAATCGTGCGGCGCATGAGACGCGGCAGTGTGGAGGAGGAAATGTTCTCGAGCATGAGTTAGAGATAGCGACGAACCTGTTGGACAACACTGACCACAGCAACCGCTGACCCCAACACTATCCCGAGGAGCAGACAGAGTGGGGATGTGCCAAAGACGTGATCAGCCCAAATGCCGAGGACAACGCCCAGGGCCACGCAAAGGGCGATTGTTGTTCCCATAACGGCAAACGCAATCCAGCCCAGTTCCTTTGTTTCGGAGCGCTCTGGCTCGGTCACTGGCCGGCCGTTTCGCGCTCGTAGGCTTCGCGCTCAGCCCGACGCCGACGCGTCAAGAAGGGGCTCGACCAGGTGAAGAGGCCGACCACCATGACCCCGAGGGCGGCGGGCAAGAAGACGTTGGTGCGGGGCTGGAACAGTGGGAAGAGGACAAAGCCACACAGTAGGGCCGTCCAGAGCCACAGCAGTAACACCGTTCGGGCGTGGCCGTGGCCGAGTCGCATCAGCCGGTGGTGAATGTGGTTCTTGTCCGGCGTGTGGAAGCCCTGGCCCGAGAGTGTGCGCCTCGTGAAGGCCCAAATCGCGTCAGTCAGGGGCACGCCGAGGATGAAGACGGGAATGAGCAGGGGGGCAAAGAAGAAGAAGGTCACGCCGCCGGCGGGGGCCGTGCGCCCACCGATCACCATGGTCGAGGCACTCATCAGTAGGCCGAGCATGAGGGCGCCGGCGTCGCCCATGAAGAGCTTGGCCGGGTGGTGATTGTCCTTCAAGAATCCGAGGCAGATGCCGCAGGTCAGTGCCGCAATCAGTGGTCCGACATTGGAGGAGGGAAGAAAGCCCAGGTCCTCCAGACGCAGGCCGTAGACGCAGAGGGTGCCCGAGGCAATGGCTACGATGCCGGCCGCGAGGCCGTCAAGACCATCAATGAGGTTCACGGCATTCGACAAGGCGAAGACCCAGACGGCGGTAATCACCGGCAAGATCGAGGGGCCGAGGACGATAAATCCCGCGAAGGGCAGCTTCAACTGGTACATCGTGCAACCGGCGAAGTACAGCACGGTCGCCGCGAGCACCTGACCAGCCACCTTGGCGGGTGCCGACATGTCGCGGAAGTCGTCCAGCACACCGACCACGAACATAACCCCGGTGGCCAGTAAGACACCCAGCATTTCGTGCGACGAGGTGATGACGGCCCGCGTCAATGGGAAGGCGTAGGCCACGCCAACGGCCAGACAGAAGCCGAGCATCATGGCCCCACCGCCGCCGTAGGGCGTGACAATCTGGTGGACCTTACGCTCGTCGGGTTGCGCGCTGTAGCCAATCTTCATTGATAATCGGCGTGCGGGTGGGGTGGCGAGCAACGTGACGATGGCCCCGACGAGGGCAATCAGTCCGTAGACGCCAAGGCCGGACATTCGTTACTTGACGAAACGGGCGTAGGGGTTGAAGTTCGCGCACAGGGCGGCGACGTCCTCACGAACGCGCGCCACCACCGACTCGTCCTCACGACCACGCAGGGCGGTGGCCATCAATGTGGCGATGCTGCCGAACTCCCCTTCGGTCATACCCGCCGTGGTCTGAGCGGCAGTACCGACGCGCAGACCGGACGTGATGAACGGGCTCCGAGGGTCGTAGGGAATCTGGTTGCGGTTCGTCGTGATGCCGGCCAGGTCCAGTACTTCCTGAGCCACCTTGCCGGTCAGCTCGGCGTCGAAGTCGCGCAAGTCGAGGATGACCATGTGGTTGTCGGTGCCACCCGACACCGTGCGGAAGCCTTCGGCACTCAGGGCCGTGGCGAAGGCGCGGGCGTTAGCGACAATCTGGTTGGTGTAAACGCCGAAGGCGGGCTGGGCCGCTTCCTTGAAGGCGACGGCCTTGGCAGCAATGACGTGTTCGAGGGGGCCGCCCTGCTGGCCAGGGAACACGGCCATGTCAATCTTCTTGGCGTGCTCCTCGCGGCACAAGATGGCGCCACCACGGGGACCGCGCAGCGTCTTGTGGGTCGTGAAGGTCACGA
>Ga0007833_1000099_pt1 | contig 16729 bp, 14 predicted proteins | sample CryBogCBE25Jul07_FD_71204 | JGI IMG/M metagenome (GOLD analysis project Ga0007833, IMG submission 71204) | Freshwater microbial communities from Crystal Bog, Wisconsin, USA - CBE25Jul07 | ecosystem: Environmental > Aquatic > Freshwater > Lake | place: Crystal Bog, Wisconsin, USA | collected...
GGGATATGATTCTTTTGACCAAGGGGTCGGTCGGGGTCATGAACCCTTGGGGTAGCGGCACCAAGGGAACAATTAATAATGAAGCGCCGATCTTTGACGAACTCTACCTTGGTGGAGCGAATGACATGAGGGGATTTGCCTTCAGAGAGGTGGGTCCCAAGGATTTCTTCGGTAACCCGATTGGGGGAAGTACTTCCGTTTATGGAACGGCAGAGATCACGTTTCCCATCATTCCTCGCCTCAGAGGGGCTTTTTTCTCGGATTGGGGATTTGTCAATGCAGGTTCCTTTGACTTTAATCCAACCCAGGTAACGACTGGTGTCCCGAAGACAACCGCCAGTGGCTATTCACTGAACAATTATTCACTAAGCAATACTTCCGGTGGACTCAACGGGGATGTAGGTATCGGTGCCCGTATCGAACTTCCGATCGGTCCCATTCGTATCGATTGGGGGTATCCCGTGATGTCTGACCAGTGGAACAAAAGCAACGGGCAGTTTAACTTTAATGTTGGCTACACTTTTTAAGATTGGTTAAAACAAAACCAAGACACACCCATTATTTTCATGAAAAATTTCATTCGCACCGCACTGCTTGTCTCACTACTTCTGATTGGAGGAGCCTCTCTCGCCAATGCACAGGTCAAGTTCGGGACTGTCGACATGAACAGGGTTTTTAGTGAGTACTACAAGACCAAGAATGCACAGACCAAGTACGCCGAAGCCGAGAAGGCAGCGAATGACGATCTGAATGGCCGGGTCGACACTCTCAAAAAAAGCATGCAGGAGATCAGTGCAATCAATTCTGATTTGGAAAAGACGGACCTGACCAAGGAAGCGCGGGATGCCAAACTCAAGGAACAGCAGACAAAAGTGGCTGCTGCACGCTCCATGGATCGAGAGATCGCGGACTTCCGGAGCGCCAAGCAAAAGACACTTCAGGATCAATTTCTCAGGATGCGCAAGGATATCGTTGATGACATCATGAAATCGGTGAACGATCTCGTGAAAGCCAAAGGTTACGATATTGTCTTCGATAAATCCGGACTTAGTGCCGGAGCGGTTCCGGTCGTCCTCTTTTCCCGTGATGATCTTGACTTCAGTCAAGATGTAATCTCGGCTCTGAACAAAAACGCTCCTGTTGCGAAATAAGGCACAACGTCACTATCGTCGGTTGCCAAGGGCAATCTCTTGGTTACCCCTCCTTGATGTGCCAAGAAAATCGTTGAGCTAATCCGATGAGGTTACAAGAATTGGTGGCTCATATCGGTGTGGAATTGCCGGACGGCACTCCAGATCTTGAGATAACCGGACCAGCTTCCCTGCTTGAAGCCCGCGCAGGAGAGGTGAGTTTTTTTGGAAATCCACGCTATCTTTCCCAGCTCCGCCTGAGTAAAGCCTCTGCAGTCATTGTGCCTCTGGACTTCAACGAAGAAGTCCCCTCCCTACTATTGCGTGTAGCAAATCCGTCGGAAGTCTTTGCACGGATTGTCAGGATGTTTTTGCCAGATGAAATTATTCCAAAACAGGGCGTGCACCCTTCGGCTAGCGTCGATGCTACAGTCAACCTCGGAGAGGGTGTTTCTGTAGGAGCCCTTGCGGTCATCGGTGAAAATGCAGTCATCGGTGCCGGTTCGATCATTGGTGAAGGTTGTATAATCGGACCGGAAACACGACTGGGTTCGGGTTGCAGGCTCTATCCTGGTGCTATCATCAGGGAGCGGTGTCTCTTGGGAGACAGGGTGATTGTCCAACCTGGTGCTGTGATAGGTTCCTGTGGTTTTGGGTATGAACTTGTGGAGGGAAGGCAACGTAAAATCCCCCAGACTGGCATTGTCGAGATAGGCAATGATGTCGAAATCGGCGCCAACACGACGGTTGACAGGGCGCGTTTTGGCAGGACGGTGATCGGAGAAGGGAGTAAAATTGATAACCTTGTCCAGATTGCTCATAATGTGCAGATCGGACCTCATTCTATCATCTGCTCCCAAGTGGGAATTTCTGGAAGTACAAGAACAGGATCCCATGTGACGCTGGCCGGTCAAGTGGGATTGGCCGGACACTTGGAGATCGGTGACAATGCCATTTTGGGGGCCAAAGCCGGGGTTTCCAAAAACGTGCCTGCCGGGAGTCTTTTAATCGGTGCTCCTGCCAAACCGATGAAGGAGTGGAAGGAAATGAATTTTTATATTTCGCAACTTCATAAACTTTTCGAGAGGGTCAAGGCGTTGGAAACGCACTTCCAGAAAAGTTGAGTCGTTTGTTTTTCCAATCTTTGGGTAAATGTCCTGACACTGTGTGGAGTTATTAAAATTTCCACTTTCTTACTTTTCAGATGGGCAGCCACAACTCTATATTGTGGATAGAAAACCTCTAATCGCCGAAACGGCCCAATCCCTTGTATAATCAGAACGAAAAAGTAGAACCGATTGATGTGGCCGAGGAAATCTCGAGATCCTTCCTCGATTATTCCATGTCCGTCATCATTTCGAGGGCCTTGCCCGATGCGCGTGACGGCCTCAAGCCCTCTCAGCGTCGCATCCTCTTCGCTATGAGCGAGCTTGGAGTGATGCCGACGCGCAAGCATCTCAAGTGCGCTAAAATTGTCGGTGAGACGATGGGTAATTATCACCCCCATGGAGATCAGGCGATCTACCCGACCCTTGTTCACATGGCTCAGAAGTGGGCGATGAGGGAAACACTCATCGAGGGGCAGGGAAATTTCGGATCCGTCGAAGGTGATCCACCAGCTTCCATGCGATATACCGAAGCCAGGTTGCGCCCCTTGGGAGCGGTCCTCATGGAGGACATGGATCATGACACGGTCAATTTCGTTCCGAACTACGACGATACCCGAGAGGAACCGACCGTTTTTCCCGCAGCTATTCCGAACCTGCTTGTGAACGGTGGCACTGGTATTGCCGTCGGTATGGCGACCAACATCCCTCCACATAATCTTGGAGAGACGATTGATGCCGTCTGTGCTCAGGTCGACAATCCGGACATCACACTCGACGAATTGATGAAATTCATCAAAGGGCCTGATTTTCCAACAGGATGCCAACTCTGTGGTGTCGGAGGCATTCGGCAATATTTCGAGACTGGTCGCGGATCGGTGAAGGTTCGGGGGAGAGCTGGAGTCGAGGAGATCAAGGGAGGGCGTGAGCAGATTGTCATCACGGAGATACCCTACAATGTAAACCGTGCCACCTTGGTGGAGCGCATTGCGGGACTTGTGAATGAAAAAATCATCACTGACATCAGTGCGATCCGCGACGAGTCCGATGAGAACACAAGGGTGGTGATCGAACTTAAACGAGACGCGATCCCCAAGGTAGTCATCAATAACCTCTACAAGCACACCGCGCTGGAGTCCTCCTTCTCCGTTTCGATGCTCGCCATTGACCGTGGTCGTCCAAAACTGCTCTCGCTTAAAGAAGCCATTACTTGCTTCATTGAGCACCGCCGCGAGGTCATCCTGCGCCGCACACGGTTTCTTCTCCGAGAAGCGGAAACTCGGGCCGAAAAACTTGAGGGATACCTCATCGCCCTCGCAAACCTGGACAACTTCATCAAGATTATCCGAGACTCCTCGAATCGCGATGAGGCCCGCACCCGCTTGCTTGCACTTGATTTCTCGAGGAAAGAAATAGAGAAATTCGGCATTTTACTGCGCCACGATTCGCGTCTCAATGAGAAAGGGCAGTACTGCTTCAGCGAAACTCAGGCCGATGCTATCCTCGAATTGCGTCTCTACCAACTCACGGGGCTTGAGCGCGACAAACTCAACAATGAGTACCAGGAACTTCTTAAGACCATTGCCAATCTGGTCGATATCCTTGGAAGTGAGGAGAGGGTTCTCTCAATTATCAAGAGCGAGCTCAAGGTGATCAGGGAAAAGCATGCCGAACCGAGACTTACCGAACTTGTTCCCGAGGAAGGAGAGATCTCAATCGAGGACCTGATCGCAAATGAGGGATGCATCATCACCGTAACGCACAAGGGACTGATCAAGCGTACCGCCGTCAGTGCCTACCGCTCGCAGAAGCGAGGAGGCAAAGGGGTCATCGGCATGACCACCAAGGAGGCGCAGAACGATACCGAAGACGATGACTTCGTGGAGCATCTCTTCACTGCCAGCACGCACGATTACCTAGTCTTTTTCACCAAGACGGGACGCTGCTATGTCGAACGGGTCTACGAGATTCCGGAGATGAGCCGTACAGCCAAGGGAAAATCAATCGCCAATATTCTCAATTTGCAGTCAGGAGAGCAGATAGCTGCAACACTCCGCATTGAGTCGACCACCAGCGGTGGAGCGGGCGGTATTGAGACAACTTGGAATCCTGACAAGCATATCTTCTTCGCAACCCGCAGTGGCATCGTGAAGAAGTCCAACCTTGGAGACTTCTCCAATATTCGTAAGGGGGGCATCATCGCAATCGAGATTGAGGAGGGTGACGTTCTCATTTCAGCCTGTATCACCGATGGTCATGATGAGGTTGTCCTTGTGACCAAAGAAGGGATGAGTATTCGTTTCAGTGAGGAGGAGCTTCGTGATCAGGGTCGCAAGACTGTTGGTGTATGGGGAATCCGACCAAGTGAAGGGGACGAAGTTGTCTCCATCAGTCTCGTCAGCAACAATGCTACGCTTCTTGTGGCGGGCGAGAATGGCATCGGTAAGCGAACAGCTTTCGACGAGTACCGCAAACAGTCCCGTGGCGGCAAAGGAATCATCACCATGAAGACCGGAGACAAGACCGGTTGTGTGGTAGGAGCACTTTCGGTCACCGATTCCGACGAGATTATGTTGATCACTTCAGGTGGTCAGATGGTCCGCACTCCTGTTGCAAAAATCCGGGAAGCAGGGCGCAATACAATGGGTGTGATCCTGATTAACCTGCCCGTGGACGAGAAACTTCAAGGCATTGCCAAGGTCGTATCTCAAAAAGAGGACGAGGTAGTTTCCGCAGAATAATTTAAGTCTGTAAAGAGCAAGCAGATTTTCACACGACTGTACCTCATGCCTTTTAAGAGGCATGAGGCATGAATAACAATGGCGCGCATTTCCTGTAACCAAAAGCCGCCGCCTGGGGATGTGTGATAGTAAGAATGAGTCTTTACCACCGCTTACTCCGCTCATTTAGGTAAAAGGATTTTTAGATAAAATATTCTCAGTTCCTTAAAGCAGTTTCTCGCTTGGGGAGGGTGTTTGAATGAAACGTCCGATCTGATTTGAGGTCATTTCACCATTCAGCAAACGTCATTCAGGTGGTCAGTCAGTTTGTTGATCTTGGAAAATGAATAAATTTCAGTGAATCCAATTGACGTACCCGTAAAATGGTGGGTAAAAGTGGGTCGTAGTGGAGGAAAGTGGATCACTTTCCCTCTATTTCACACATGCCCACAACACTTCCAAATTCAATCAGTTACGCGGGTACCTTCGAGAGGTCCATGGACTCGAAGAAGAGGGTGACCATTCCCGCAGCTTGGTTAAATAGTGAGGTGGTCGGATTTCATGCAATCCCCGCACCTTCCGGTGAGTATCTGATGATCATGCCACCCCATGAATTCGATGCATGGGAAGAGCGCATCAGGGCAAGCGGCCTTCCCCAAGATGTCCAACGAAAAGCCATCCGCCAATTCTACAGTCAGGCCCGAGCCGTATCTGCTGATAGCAATGGTCGCATCTTACTTCCCGAAGAGCAGTGTGAAACGCTGATGCTTGAGGGGGAGGTCGTCCTTGTGGGTGGTCGGAGCCGTTTTGAAATCTGGAATACCAAACGATGGGCCGCCGTATCTGCTGAGGAAAATAATTCATACCGCCAGGTAGCCGAATTAATCGGGCTCTAGACCATCGTGACCAGATGACACGACTCCCATTCAATCTCCTTCGAAATAGATTTCACAGAGCACACCACGATCTGGCTTCGCCGACCAACGCCCGGACTCCTCAAACCATGCCTCTCTCCTTCCATCATGAGCCGGTTCTGTCGGCCGAGGTGATTGATTTCCTTCGTCCGGCCCCAGGCCGCACCTTCGTAGATGGCACGCTTGGTGGGGGAGGGCACAGTTCACTACTGCTGCAAGGCGGAGCGAGGGTGGTTGGTTTTGATCGCGATCCGGATGCCCTCCAGCATAGTCGGACGAAACTCATGTCCTATGGTGATCTCTTTACTGCCGTTGAAGGAAACTTTGCCGAGGCTGCCTCAATTCTGAACACTCTTGGAATTCAGAAACTTGATGGAATTCTCCTGGATCTTGGAGTTTCCTCGCACCAACTTGATACAGCGGAGAGGGGATTCTCATTCCAACGGCAGGGACCATTGGATATGCGTATGGCTAAAAGTGGTATGACGGCAGCCGATATGGTGAATACCTTGGAGGCTTCCGAACTGGCACGGATATTCCGAGAATATGGTGATGAGCCCAGGGCCATTCAGTTTGCAGCACGTATTGTCCGTGCACGCCAGCACGGCGGCATCACAACCACCGGACAGCTTGCAGAACTCATAGCTGCCGGGAGAACGGGGCCGAGACATCCGGCAACGAGAGTTTTTCAAGCTCTTAGGATTGCCGTGAATGATGAGATCGGCTCCCTTGAGCGGGCTCTTCCTGCCTTTGCTAACCTTCTGTCGCCGGACGGCAGGATGGCCGTTATCACGTTTCATTCGCTCGAGGATCGGATTGTGAAACATTTTTTCCGGAGGCACTCACTTGTTGAAATTGATGATCCAACATGGCCTTCAGCTCGACCAAATCCGGATCTGTTGTTCGACACCCTCACACCAAGATCAATCACGGCATCACCGCTTGAACTTGAGCGGAACCCCCGATCCCGGAGTGCACGCATGCGTGTCGTTAAGCGTATTTTCTTACCACAAAATAAGGGGTGTGCATGAGCAGCCAGAACCGTCGACGACCAAGTAACACCATCGAGGTCAATTTTCTGACCCGATGGCTCGTACTCGTTTTCATGTTTGGATTGGCAGGACTATTTTTCGTTTATCTTAAAAATCAGCAACATTCGATCGGGGACCAAACTCGGGAAGTTGAAAATGAACTCAGAGAGGCGGAGGCTTCAAATGCAGCACTTGATGCCAAAATTACCGGCATGACTTCGCGTGGTGCGCTACAGCGACGTCTGGACGAGGGTTATCTGAAACTAGAGGGCATTCGGGATACAGCCATTGCCCGAATCACACCGGCACAACCGGCGGAACCTGATGGGGTTTTGCGCACCGCTTCCCACGATCCGGATAGCCGGTTCGATACCGAAGCGTCCCCGCGTACAATGAGCAGGTGAGAGGAATCAGAAGCAGGATAGGCATTGTCTGTAGCCTGCTGGCTTTGATTTTCACGTTTTTCGCTTGGCGGTTGATTTACCTGCAAGTACTCAAACACGATTATTATTCAGCAAAAGCCGCTGAAAAAAATGACAGGAAAAAAGTAATTCCTGCTCGCCGTGGTCGTATCCTTGATAGGAATGGCGAGGAACTCGCGGTGAATACGCCCGTGCAATTGGTGTATGCGGACGGATCGCACATCCATGATCCGGCAGTGGTTGCCAGTGTGTCGGCACCTTTTCTGGAAATCCCGGTGAAGGAGCTTACCGAGAAACTCACGACCAAGAGCAAATATGTGGTGATCCGCAAGGGGATGAATGACGACAAGGCTCATGACATGATCAGAGCCCTTGATCATGCAAATCTACACGGGCTTTATCTGGAAGAGGGATCCGTGAGGAGTTATCCAAATTGCGACATGCTCTGCCATGTGTTGGGCTATGTTGATCACACGGGTCACGGGGCAGATGGGATAGAAAAGATGTTCGATCATGAACTGACTGGAAATGATGGATTCAGATGGATTGAGCATGATCGTAAGGGACGTGAAATCGTTGTATACCGCGGGCAGGAACAACTCCCCGAAAATGGTACTGACATACGATTGACAATCGACATGGGACTTCAGGCCATAGCCGAAAAGGAGGTCGATGCAACATATAAGAAACTCCATCCTGTAGCTGCCACTGCCATCTTGGCCGATCCCAATACCGGAGAGATCCTGGCGATGGCAAGCCGCCCCAACTACGACCCAAACCACTTTGGTGATGCCACTCCGGAAAAGTTGAGAAACAGGGCTATCAGCGACATGTACGAACCGGGATCAACCTTCAAGATTGTTGTGACATCTGCTGCATTCAATGAAGGAATCGTAGATCAAAACACCCGTATTTTTTGTGAGAATGGGAGATTTGCCTTCTGTGGAAAAACCATCAAGGACCATCACGGTAGTGGTGATCTTACCATTCCAGAAATCCTCATGAAATCCTCCAACATTGGAGCAGCCAAGATCGCCCTTCGTATGCCCGATGACAAATATTACGACTACGTCCGAAGATTTGGTTTCGGCCAGAAGACCGGACTTCCTCTTCCGGGTGAAATTTCGGGAAGGGTCAATCCACCCAACAGATGGGATAAATTGACAAAATCGCGCATGGCTTTCGGTCAGTCCGTTAGTGTTACACCCATCCAGATGGTAATGGCGATGTCGACCATAGCCAATGGCGGGAGCCTTATGAAGCCGCGACTAGTCATGAACAAAGGTGAAGGGGATAAAGTCGAGTCTCCTGAAACAATTAGGGAAGTAATTTCAAAAAAGACCTCCTCGTTCATCTCACATGCGCTTGTGACAGTCCTCAGTGATCAAGGCACGGCCGCACTTGCTCGCGTTAACGGATTTACGGCGGCGGGTAAAACTGGAACAGCACAGAAAATAAGTCCGCATGGAGGCTATCTAGAAAACCGCTACATCGTTTCTTTTGCTGGGTATTTGCCAGTAGAGAACCCACGCCTGGTGGGGCTTGTGATCGTCGATGATGCACCGCTCAGCGAATCCATGAACTATGGTGGTGCTGTCGCTGGCCCTGTTTTTTCACAGATTGCGGGACAGGCTGCACGACATCTTGATCTGGAGCCAGAAGCTGGCAGTGAACTGATGCAGTCAGCAAGTTCCGGAAGCAAATCGGCAAGCCTTCGATAATCCGTATGAAGCAATTGCCTACATCAAGTCCTTGGAAAATTGAGGAACTCATTGCTAGGACAAAAATTATTTCCATAACGGGAAAGCCTGCGGGATTCGTCAGGGAAATTAGCAGTGATTCTCGGACAACGGAGTCAGGGGATCTTTTTGTATCCCTTGCAAAAAATGTTGAAGAAGCAAAGAAACATGCAAATGAAGCAGCCTCACGTGGGGCGTCTGCCGTGGTTTCAGAAATGGAGCTTCCTGAGTTGACAGTTCCACTGATCAGGGTTTCCTCAGTACGGGAAACAATAGCCGATCTTGCCGCTGCATTTTACGAAGACCCCTCGCTTTCTCTTTCTCTGGCAGGCGTGACCGGAACCAATGGAAAGACCACAACGACTTGGATCATTCGTCATCTTTGCGATACCATTGGAAGACCATCAGGGTTAATCGGGACCTTGGAATACATCCTTCCAGGCTTCGTCAAGGACGCCCCACATACGACTCCTGAATCACTGGAGATTCATAGCTTGCTGGCTCAAATGAGGGATGGTGGTTTTCGTGCCGCAGCCATCGAGGTTTCAAGCCATGCGTTGGTACAGAATCGCATCCGTCATCTTGAGTTCGATGTGGCGGTTTATACGAACCTAACCCTGGATCATCTCGATTACCATCACTCGATGGAGGAGTATTTTGAGTCAAAAGCCTCATTATTCACACGGCTTGAAGAGCAAAAAGAAAAGAAGGGGAGGGCAATTATCAATGCAGATGACAGGTACGGGCACCGTTTGATTGATCGGCTCTCCCGAGTGCCTGTTTTTACCTATGGTCAGGGAAGTAACTGTCATTTTCGTGCCAGCAATATTAAATACACCGCTGAAGGAAGTACTTTTTGCCTGGATGCAAAGGGAAGAAGTTATCTGGTAAGAACACCACTGATCGGCTTATTCAATATTTACAATACCCTTGCAGCCATCGCCGCCTGTTCCTCAATGGGACTTGAAATTCGGAGGATCGTGGCGGCCGCTGCAACGATACCCCAGGTTCCCGGACGCTTGGAAAGCGTTCCCGGGAGAAGAAACTTCCAAGTTTATGTGGATTATGCGCACACACCCGACGCCCTGGAAAATGTCCTCAAGACTCTACGTCAACTCAAACCTGCAAGGGTACTGACGGTTTTTGGATGTGGAGGTAATCGGGACCGTTCAAAACGTCCTCTGATGGCGGCGATTGCCGAGGGGCTTTCAGACAAGGTTATCGTGACTTCGGATAATCCTCGGCATGAGGATCCTGTGAATATTCTGCGGGAAGTGGAGAAAGGTTTCAGAGGAAGCTCCCATGAGACATTTGTCGATAGGGAGAGTGCAATTAAGCGTGCTGTGGAACTTGCCGGCCCCCGGGATATGATTCTCATCGCCGGAAAAGGACATGAAAAATACCAGGAAACGGCGTTAGGACGCCAACCATTCAGTGATGTCGCCATAGCCGCCAGAGCTATGGCGACTAAACCACTTGCGGTAGCCAAGTAATGAACCCGCTCACTCTCTCCCAACTTGCTGAAATGAGTGGTGCTATCCAACTGGCGGGTGATCCTGCTGCAACTGCACTGAGAATCAGCACTGATACAAGGAGCCTGCTTCCGGGGGATCTTTATGTGGCTATCAAGGGGGAATTCCATGATGGTAATGGATTTGTTGCAGAAGCAGCATCCAAGGGGGCGGTTGGAGCGCTCTGTGACAAAGAAGTCCCGGTAGCCCTGCCAAAAGAATTCGGAGTCCTTTTAACATCCGATTCGTTAAGCGGATTGACATTGATGGCCTCTGCGTGGAGATCGCAATTAGCCTTAAAGTCAATTGTTGTAACGGGAAGCAGTGGCAAGACCTCGACCAAAGATTTCACGACGGCCGTTCTAAGAAAAGGGTTAAGAGTTACGTCAACTGTTGGCAACCTGAACAATCACATAGGACTCCCTCTTTCAGTTCTTTCGGCAGTGCGCGAGGATGAGGCGGCAGTATGGGAAATAGGGATGAATCACCCCGGAGAAATCTCTCCCTTGGCAGGACTGGCGCAACCTCAAATCGCCATTATCACGGGTATCGGTACAGCACATATCGAGCATCTTGGAAGCCGCGAAGAGATTGCCAGAGAAAAGGGGGATCTTCTTGAAAAGTTACCTGCAACAGGGATTGGTATTATTCCATTCGAGGACGATTTTAAGCGGCAACTACGGTTAAGAACGACAGCGAGGATCCTTGAAGTGGGAATCGAATCCGGGGACCTGCGAGCGGTAAACCTAGCCAGTGAAGGCAATGGGAGTCGTTTTGAAATCAGTGGAGAATTTGGGCGTTGCGAAGCTTATCTCCCAGTGCCCGGAAAACATATGGTAAGGAATGCCCTCCTTGCAGTCGCAGCCGGCCTGTTATGTGACATATCACTTGGCGACTGTGCTTTGGCGCTCGGAGAAATAAAGCCTTCTAAGGGACGACTCAGCAGGGAGACAAGGCGGGGTATTTGCCTGATAGACGATACCTACAATGCAAACCCGGATTCCATGGTTGCCGCACTTGAAACATTACGGTCAATACAGGGTTCGGGACGTAAAATAGCAGTCTTAGGGATGATGGGTGAACTTGGTGAACATGCGGTGGAAGGATACATGCGGGTGGGCAATACAGCTGCATCAATGTGCGATATCCTCGTCTGTATCGGTGAGGAGGCCTCGATTATGGCAAGATCAGCCATTGGAAAAGGATTAATAGATGTCCACGTTGTGAGTGACAATAAAGATGCAGCCCGCCTGCTATCGTCTTTTGCTCTCTCTGGAGATATGATTCTGTTCAAGGGAAGTCGTAGTGCAAAACTTGAGGAAGTGATTCAATATTTTTCCTAATGCTTTATTATCTTACACATTTTGTGGACTGCCTTCCTTGGTTTCCGGGAGCCAGGGCGTTGAATGTATTCCAATATATATCGTTTAGGGCGCTGGGTGCAGGGCTCACTTCATTTTTGGTGTGCATTTTCTTTGGTGAGATCGTGATCAGGAGGCTGATTAGCCTTAAATTGGGACAACCGATACGTAGTGCCGAAGAAGTGCATCGACTTAATGAACTTCACGGCGGTAAGAAAGGAACTCCGACAATGGGTGGAATTCTCCTGATTGGAGCGGTGCTGGTTTCCTCATTTTTGTGGGCGCGTCCAGACAACCCATTTGTGTGGGTGGCACTAATCACGATGATGGTATTGGGTGGGTTGGGTTTTTATGACGACTGGCTGAAAGTAAGGAAAAAAAACTCCGCAGGAATCAGCAGTCGATTGAAGTTTCTGATTCAATGCTTCCTAGCTGCAGCCATCACCGGCTATTTTCTTCTGACTCCCTCGCTTGCCAAACAGGCCCAGGAACTCTATCTCCCCTTTATTAAGGGGCCAGTCCTCAATCTTGGACTCTGGACATATCTTTTTTACCTCCTGATCATTGTAGGGTCTTCCAATGCTGTGAACCTAACTGACGGACTTGATGGTTTGGCCGCAGGATGCACCGTGATGACAGGGATTTGCTTCGGAGTATTTTCATATCTTGCTGGAAATTATAAAGCAGCCACGTACTTGCAGATACCCTACTATTATTTTTCGGGGGAACTGGCTGTTGTAAGCCTTGCCTTGGCAGGGGCATCCCTTGGATTTCTCTGGTGGAACTGTCATCCTGCAAAGGTTTTTATGGGAGACACCGGTTCGTTAGCAATTGGCGGCCTGCTCGGTATATTAGCCATCTGTTGCAAACAGGAGCTTCTTCTTGCGGTGGTGGGAGGTGTTTTTGTCGCCGAAGCACTATCAGTCATCCTTCAAGTGGCTAGCTTCAAGCTAACTGGAAAAAGAATTTTTAAAATGTCGCCTCTTCATCACCACTTTGAATTATCAGGTTGGAAAGAAAGCACCGTGACGGTTCGTTTCTGGATTATGGGGATTATTTTGGGCTTTTTAGGTCTTGCCACACTTAAGTTGCGTTAAAAAATGGCTTTATCCGATAGCAGCAGCATCTATTTTGGAAAAAAAGTCTGTGTTCTTGGACTTGGCAGAAGTGGTATGGCAGCTTCCCGACTCCTGATGAAAATGGGTGCGGTCGTGACGGCGTATGACAGCTTGAATACTCCCCTCCATTTTGAACGTGCGGAGACGCTTCGTGGGGAGGGGATTGATGTAATGATAGGCCCTGATGCAGAGAGGGCCTCCGCCTATTACGATTTGGCCATCATCAGTCCGGGAATCGAAGAGAATACGTCCCTTGTACTAAACATTAAAGAAAAGGGAATACCCCTGATCGGTGAACTCGAGCTGGCTTACACTCTTTGCAGATGTCCTGTTGTCGCCATCACGGGTAGTAACGGGAAAACAACGACAACCGAATTGACCACGCGGATACTAGAGCGTGCGGGACTCAATGTGTCCTCGTGCGGAAATATCGGCACTCCTATGTCGGAACTCATTTTGAAGGGTGACTTCTGGGACGCATTGGTTGTTGAGACGAGTTCATTCCAACTGGAGACGATTCGGACATTCCGACCCAAAGTTGCAGTATGGCTCAATCTGAGTCCAAATCACCTTGACCGATACCATTCCTTGAAGGATTACCGAGATGCAAAGCTGAGAATTTTTGAGAACCAGCATGTTGATGACGTTGCCGTGCTTCCCCATGGAGAAAATTTTCCTTCGGTAAAGGCGCGCATGGTCTCATTTAGTACAAAGGAGGCTTCCGCAGACCTGATACTGCGTGGAAGCGAGATCATATTCAAGGGGATGTCAGTCCTTGACCTAAAAGAGACAAATCTACGCGGTTCCCATAATGCAGCCAACGTGATGGCAGCATTCGCGGGCGCCATGGGAATCACGAGGAAAATACCGAATCTGCGGGGCGTTCTTAGCGATTACAAGACACCCGCTCACCGCTGCGAACTTATCACCAAACACCGTGATGTGCGATGGATCAATGATTCAAAGGCAACAAATCTGGATGCCATGGAACAGGCTATCAGATCCGTTCAGGGACCACTCATTCTGATTGCTGGCGGCAAGGACAAGGGGTTCGGGTTTGCGCCGATCGCTGAGCTGGTTCGTGAGTGTGTAACTTTTGCCATCCTGATCGGCGAGATCCGACACCGCATCTCCGAGGAGTGGGCATGCGTCCCATCTGCCACAGTTGATTCCATGGAGGAAGCTGTTCTCCTAGCGTCACGGATGACCGATTCACTTTCAGGCAGTACGGTGCTTCTCTCTCCAGGAACGTCCTCCTTTGACATGTTTCGCGATTATATCGAACGCGGTGAAACATTCAGGAAACTGGTTAACCGACTCTCGTCAATAACTGAATCGAATGCGCACTCGTGATTTAACAAACCAAGAATCATCCACATCACCAACAAGAGAACAACACATGATACCGAAAATCCCAAAACGCACCCGGCGCCTGCGCGCGCGCGCCGCTGTCATGAATCAAGACGAAGTCGATTGCGAGGAATACGGCCCGGAGCCAAACATGAAGCTATCCCATGCTTTCATGGTTGTGCTTTTATTGCACGTTGTCGCAGTAGGTGGCCTGTATGCATTCAATTCGATGAAAGCTGCAAAAACATCGCCTTTGAAGGTGGCTAAGACAGGTTCGCATGGAGATGCCCCTTCATCTGGAAAAGGGCAGAACGAACCAATGCAGGAACATCCGGACAAAGAACCTTATCAGTTTCAACAGACGCCCCTTGTTGCAAAAAAATTGGAGGCTCCCAATGCAATAACGCATCAGGAAGGAAGTGGAGCTGATACAAAGCCACGGGGTTTATTTGCTGATGCAAAATCTGCGGTGCAGCGATTGATCGGAGTTGGTGTTGTTTCCGGAAGCGCGCATGCCGCCGGTCCTGATGCTAGTGAAAGCCAGGATAGCGCTTCAGAACAAGTTGCTGGGAATAGTGAAAGAATTCAAACGACGAACCCCGCAGTGAAGGTTTCGACAACGTTAACAAGACCAACAAAACCCTATGTGGTGAAGTCGGGCGATACGATGACGCGAATCGCCGCCACACTGGGCGTCTCCATTCCTGACTTAGAGAAGGCAAACGGGCTGACTGAAAGCTCTGTTTTAAGAGTGGGACAATCACTCAAGATGCCCGGAGAGATTATCGAAACACCTGTGGGTATGCCTTCTGCCATCCAGTCCACGAATCAGGAGCCAGTGACTCAGCTTGAAGGTATGTCATCGGGAACGGCAGCAAGGGCTGTCGATACTAAGAGTTTGGAAAAAGAATATACCGTCGTGAAAGGGGACAGTCCTTACAAGATAGCCAAAAAATTCAGAATCACACCGGATGAACTTATGAAAGCTAACGGAATCAGTGATCCTAAAAAAATCCAGATCGGTCAGAAGCTCAAAATTCCACCCTCCGCCAAAAAGGTTGGAAAATAAAAAGCAATTTGGGAAAACCCAATGCAACGTTATAGCATCTACCTACTCCTAATCTCGGTGGTGGGGTTAGTCGCGCTCGGGTTGGTGATGCTCTTCAGTACCAGCGCCTACGCCCAAGAGGCACATGGTGACATGTACTATTTTATCAAAAAGGATGTCTTCTGGCTAATCATAGGCATTGGGGTGTGCATGCTTGGAGCTCTGACCGATTATCATTTGTGGCAACGCATGTGGAAAATCTGGTTTGTGGTCTCCGCCATACTGTTAGTTCTATGCTTTGTTCCCCATGTGGGAATGAAGATCAACGGCTCCAACCGATGGGTTAAATTGCTTTTCATGCCTTTTCAGCCAAGTGAACTAGCAAAGATTGCGGCCGTGTTCTTTGTATCTTGGTGGTTTGCCCGTCAAGAGACTGATCCCCGTAAAATTCTTCATGGATTTTTGATTCCATTTGGGGTCGTTTCAGTCTTGATAGGATTGATAGCGAAAGAGGTCGATCTAGGCACGGCTGCGCTTATTGGTGCCACAACCCTCGCGATTTGCTTTATAGGGGGGGCAAATTGGATTTTGATTGCTGGGTTTTTCGGTGCTGGATTGGCGGGTTTGATTTCAGTGGCCATGTTTATCCCTGAGCGAGCTGCCCGAATGATGAGCTTCTTGCATCCGGAGGCAGATAAATTGGGTAAGGGGCTTCAACAGTGGCAGGCCCTTATCGCCTTTGGTTCGGGAGGGTTTGAGGGGCTTGGTCTTGGGAATGGTCGCCAGAAACTGCTTTACCTGCCGTATGCACACACGGACTTTATCTTCCCCATGATTGGCGAGGAGTTGGGCCTTCTCTTCACGTGGCTTGTCATTCTGGGGTTCATTCTTATCATCCTTAGCGCCGGCCTCATTGCCGCTAACGCCAAGGATCGGTTTGGGAAACTCCTTGCATTGGGAATCATCCTATTGATCTCACTACAGGCTGCGGTCAACATAGGCATGACCACATCACTGCTTCCAAACAAGGGAATGCCGCTGCCATTCATCAGTTACGGCGGCAGTAACCTGGCCGTATGTCTTTTCATGGTAGGTATACTCATCAACATTCACCGCATAGGAATACCGATCGCCCCCCTTCCGGAGCGCCACGTCGTTCTTGCTGCGCGTTCAGTTCCGAGGATCTAATTTTTTGAGAATGGGTGTTCCTAAACAATTTATCATCGCGTGCGGCGGAACTGGAGGCCATCTTTTCCCAGGTCTAGCCGTAGCGGAGACG
>Ga0007833_1000100_pt1 | contig 16727 bp, 9 predicted proteins | sample CryBogCBE25Jul07_FD_71204 | JGI IMG/M metagenome (GOLD analysis project Ga0007833, IMG submission 71204) | Freshwater microbial communities from Crystal Bog, Wisconsin, USA - CBE25Jul07 | ecosystem: Environmental > Aquatic > Freshwater > Lake | place: Crystal Bog, Wisconsin, USA | collected...
CGACATCGTCATCAAGGTGCTGAACCGTCAGCCGCTCACCAGCGACGAGCAGGCTCTTCTGGCCGTCACCCCGGCCCCGATCCTCAAAATGGCCCGGGTCTATACGGCCTCGATGGGCGTCCTCGCCCAGGGCCAGCTGGATCAATATGCCGACCTGATCGCCAGCACCATGACGGTCTATTTTGTCGAGCAGATCATGGCCGACGTCCAGGCGGGGGTCGGCAACCTCCAAGGCGTCGACAAAGTGCAGCTGGCCCAGTGGCAGGACAGTCTGCGCGACGCCCGCGCTTCACTCCGCGCGCATCTCCAGACCCTGACCGTCCAGGAATCCGCCTTTGAACAGATCGTCGCCCGCACCCGGGCGGCTGAGGCGGCCCTGGCCGGTGATGAGGCCAACCAGTGGGCGTCAGCCTACGCCTTCGCCTCCGGCCTTGGCGGCCGCTGAGAAAAAAAGGAAGGGAGTAAAGCCATGCCCAGGTTCGGCGCCTTTGAAGTCATCACCTATGGCGGCGGTGATGTGCTCGTCAGTACGCTCAATTCTGCGGCCCTTGTCGCAGGAGATGGCGCCATCCAGAGCCTGATCCGCGTCGCCATGTTGATGGGGTTGGCCTTCATTTTGTACAGGTCAATCTGGAAGTTCGACATCAAATACCTGATCCACTGGTTTATCGCCTCCTTTCTGGTTCTGTCGATCGCCGTCATCCCAAAAGTCCAGGTCCACGTGACCGACAGGTTCAATCCGGGCCTGCAAGGGGCGGATATCGGCAATATTCCTCTGGCACTGGGATTCGTCGCCTCAATCGCAACCGAGGCCGGGGATGTGGGCGTTACGATCAGCCAGCTGGCTTTCAACGACCCCCAGAGCCTTTCCTACAGCAACACGGGGATGATCTACGGTTCTCGTCTTTTATCCTCCATGAATGAATGGCGGCTGATCGACACGACCCTTGGCTTGAACTTTCAGAACTACATCAAGAACTGCATCCAGGACGACGTTTTCACCTCGAGCATCAGTTTCGATTCCATTGAAAACAGTCCCGACCTTTGGTCGGTTTTGCGCGCCCAGGCCAATCCGGTGTGGAACACGGTCATCATCACCGCGCCAAAGACGCAGACGACGGTCAGCTGCACGGACGCGGCGTCATACATCGACAGACAATGGCCGGCCGAGGTCGCGCAGCAGGCGAAGAAACAGCAGTTCAGCCTGAACACTGAAGGGCAGGTTGGGGCGAATGCTGCAACCCTGTCCAACACTGTCCCGGCCGTCACAGGCCTCCTGAACCAGGAGGCTGCAAAAAATGGCATGGGTCAGGGCCTCAGCTCGACCGCGGACGATCTCATCCGGCAGGTGATGACCATCACCGCCTTCCGGCAAGCGGTACTGGGAGGGGCCGCCCGGAGCGGCGGCAATGTCATCCAGACCCTTGCCGCCGTGCAGGGTCAGGCCCAGGCCAATGCGACATCCTACAATATTGGAGAGATCGCGCAGAAATCCATTCCGCTCCTGCAAATCGCCATGCTCTGCATCTTGATCGCGGCTTTCCCGCTCATGATTCCATTGTTCATGACGCCATTCAAGGGCGACCAAATACTTATGGGTTATTTGGGCGCGTTCTTTTACCTCCAACTTTGGGGGCCGATGTTCGTTATTCTGAACAAGCTCTACCTGTGGGACATGGTTAGCAAGACGACGGCTGCGCTTTCTATTCCAGCGGGCACAAGCCAGTTCGGCGGCCAGGTGGGTTTGACCTTCAACAACATGGCTCATGCCTCGAGTGTGAACGCCGGAATTTCCGCGGTCGCGGGCTCCATGATGCTGACCATCCCCGTCATCGCGGCGGGGCTCGTCAAGGGCGGCGCCTGGGCCCTGGAGGCGGGCACGACACAACTCCACACCCAGCGCGCCGCAGCTGATACCGCCGGCCAGATCGAGTCGACCCACAATGTGAGCCTCAATAACTTCAACGCAGACAACACGAACTGGGAAAACTCTCAAGCCAAGCGCCAGGCTCTGTCGCCGATGCGAGACCGCGGACGCTACAGTTCCTACGACGCCTCAGGCAATCTCATCACCAAGGCCCCCGACGGGCACATCGGGTTTGCAGGGCAGAACTCCAGCCCCTCCTTCGCGGCGAGCCTGCAGCGGTCGATCACGTCGGTTGCGTCTCAAAGCGCCACAGAATCCCAGGCCGCGACGCAAGCCCTCACCAACACCTGGTCCAAGGCGGACTCCCTCACCCGTAACCAGATCGAGACTGCCACCAAGGCCTGGTCCGAGGGGAAAGACTGGTCCTCCGGGCTCACCCAGAGCCAGCAGGAGGGGGTGAGGGAGGTTCTCAGCGCCGCTCAGAAGGTCGGGCATGAGTATTCGAAGTCACACGAAATTTCTGAGAAGGATGCGACGAGTACGGCTTTGTCTGCAGCAGTTGAAGGCTCAGCTTCTATTGGTGGGAAGTTTGGGCCGTTTGGCGCTAATGTATCAGCAAAATCAACAGCATCTGTTGGAAAATCAAAAGATTGGAATGAAACCGAAAGTGCAAGGGAATTGCAGCTTCTTTCCAGTTCTCATGGACTGGATAAGAGCATCGATGCTCTCCGTCAGATCAATGCGGCGGAAACTCTTCGGAAAATTAACAGCTCCACGGATGGCTACAGCCAGGTCAAGAGCGCGCAGTTTGCGGATGCGAAGACGTTTCAGGAAGCTCTAGCAAAGACCCAGACGGAATCCAAACAATGGAGCAAACTGGCGAGCTATGCGGAAAGTAACGGGATCCAGTTCACCAGCAATCTAACCAATGGACTGACCAATTACATCAATGAACGGTTAAATTCTGATAATCCACCCTCACAGCCCGGGGGACGTGCGCGCTACGGCCCGAATGACCTTGGCGCATTTATGAACGAGCAAACACCTGACCCCAACATTAGGGCAGTCAGGGATGTGATGATCGAGCAGTATGCTGCGAAGGTTGCGCGCGGGATCGTAACGCCTAGTCCTGAAATCGAGGCCACCCGTCAGGAAACGGCTCGGGATGCGTCCGGTCTGAAGAACCCCGGTGAGTTCACTGTGAAGCCGGCGACCGGTGTGGGCGATGGCGGTGTCCGTCGTCACGTGGCCGAAAATTTGAGCCATGGCGGGAAGATTGAAGCGCCGAAGTCAGTCGAGGACCTCGACAAGAGCAAAGATGCACAGGGGCTTCATGAGCAGGGCCGTCAGGCTGACGCCGCCGGCGGTCGGGCCCACAAGCACGTCGATGACATCAAGAAGGACTTCAAGGATCCGGGTCTGAACCAGAATGGAGATTCAGACCCGAACCCTGAGCCTGGGGGGTCACCGATATGACGTCAGTCAGCGCACGGTGCGTCGGGAATTGCAACGATATCTGGTTTTGCTCTCGCCATGACCACACCAAACACAAGCAAGGTCGCGCTTACCACAAAACTGGTGGCTGGAACTGCAAAGTTGCTCCAGCGTGGATCCAAAACGTATTGATAAATCCCATAAATAGCCCACGGGATACTTATCGAGACGAGACCCCACCCTGCGTAGTTCATGCGTTTGGCGGCCTTTGGCGTCAGAGGGATGTTTGGGCCGTAGTCGGTCGGAGTGGTCGACCATTCGTATGGCTTCACGGACTCGCCACCGATCGGAATATACAATGGGTCGGACGGGTCGTGGGTTCTACTGATCGAGCTCACTTTGATCTCCTCAGTGTGCCGGGATTAATAAGGTTCTGCTTTTGTACCGCATCTGTTGTGGTTCCGGCAAGAAGGCTGAATCCAGCCTGTGGCGGTCACCAAATATCCATTTCACAGGGCGGCGTCACGGCCGCCTGGTCAACCTACCAGGAACGCGTATGTGTCCGGTCCAGCCTGACGAGGGCGGACCAGGACCGGTTTCTGCGGATTGACGGGTTTGAGCGATCTGAAAATCTGTCCGAATCGGCCGATAAGGCGCTTTCGGGCGGAACTCATTCCGCGCCCAGGAACCCAAACCGTGACCTAGAGACGACCCCCAAAAACATGAAAAGCCCCGCGGTCAACGGGGCTTTTCGGGAAAACGATGTGAGCTGCTCGGTACGGGCGGCGAAAGGTGAGCCACACTTAGGCGCGGAGATTCTCCACGTCAAGGCTCAACAGGAGGCCTATGGCCTAATCGCATCGCGTTTCGCCTGTTTGAAGGGCTCGTCCTCACTTCCGAGGACAGAAAAATGAATGCGACACGTAAGAAACGCCGACTGAGAGAAGATCACCCGACCCAGAGCCGGGAGCACTGGGTCAATGGGTTTGCAAAGCGCCCGGCTAATTTCGAGGACACCCGCCGGCTGGCGGAGACCTGGCGCTGGGAGTCGGGCCAGACTTTGCTCCGCATCAACCATGTGGCTCTGCTGGGCACGCCTGACCTGTCTAAGGCGGAGCGCAATCTGCTTCTGGTGCTGGTCGACTGCCTGAACCAGAAACGCCTGGAGATGAGCGACGCCTTTGTGTGGCCCGGCAACGCCTATCTGATGGCGCACCTTGATTGTGACGTCCGAACGCTTCAGCGCCTGGCCCTGCGCCTCGAGGTGCTCGGCTACATCATCCGGGACTATGGCTTCACGAACCGCAAGGCGTCCAAGGAGGCCTACACCCTGGCGCCGATGCTTGCCCGCTTCGAGGAACTCGAAGCCAGGGTCGACATGGTCCGAGAGGAGATCGACGCGGAATGGCAGCGCCAGGAAGCCTCCGTCCTCAGCCTGCGCCTTGTTCCAGACGTTGGTGGGACAGAATTGTCGGGGGAGGGCGACAAAAATGTCGCCCTAGAACAGTCCCATTATAACTATCCTGAATCTGAACAGACTGAGGAGATGGACGAGCCTGCGGCTCGACATGATAACGAAGCGCGTTGCTCTAAGAGCAACGCGGATGGGGTAAGCGACGAGCATAATCCTGAAGGGTCTCAGCAAACTGACCCGTCGCTTGGCTCAGCGAGCAGAGCACGTGTTTTCGTCGAGCCCGATATTCAGGCTCCGGTGGACGCAAGGGGCCTCCAGGAAGAGCTTGAGCTTGCCCTAGAGGTCGCTCCCCTGATCGCAGAGGCTCTTCCCGCTCTGAACCCGCAAAACCCGCGTCCGCTGACGGTGGGCGAGCTTGTCGCCCTTGCGAAACTGGCTCAGGACAACTTGCCTGAGCCAGAGCGCAACAACCACGACACCGTCCGCTGGGCCGTGCGTCGTCATGGCCTGCGCGCCGTCTCGATGCTGGCCGTTGCCCTCTGTGATCCAGCCATCCAGCATCCAGCGCGTTTCTTCGGGTGGCTGGCCGTGTCTGCAGGCTCCGCCGGCGTGGATCTGAGGGTTAACCTTAACCGGGCCCTCAAGGCCCGGGGTGGCGGATCGGCCAAGGCCAAGCCTTCTGGCGCTGGCCCGTCTGCCCGCGGTCGAGGGCCGTCGAGCGACGCAACCAGATCCCCTGGTGCGCCTGAACGGCGAGGTCCAGCTGCGCGTGTTGCGGAGCCTCCCGCCCCGCCGTCCCTGACGGCCGGGCCTGGCGCCGACCATCCGGCCTGGCAGGCGATCGACGCAGTGCTGCGGCAGCGCATCAAGGTCGGGGTCTATGGCAGCTGGTTCGCACGTCTGGGGTTTGACGGCATCGAGGACGGGGTGATGACCATCACCACGCCCAACGCCATCTCGGCCGACCGCCTCAAGGCCGATCACATCGGCGATCTTCTGGGGGCGGCGCGCGCCGCCGGTCAGGAGGTCACCTCCCTGATCATCACCGCCCGCTCCGGCAATCCTGCATCTCGGCTCGGGTCCGATCGCCCTGGCGAGGGTCGAGGTGGGACGGCGCGCCCCAATACGGGTCTGACCAATTCTGACGGGGAGGGGTCTGCGTGAGCGACGTTGCTCCGGATCAACCCTTGAGCTCTGCAAGGAGGCGCTCATGCCTGCGTCCATAAGGATAGGATCGGAAACCTTCTCCGTCCTCGACCCCAAACTGCAGGAGGCTCTGGCCAGCGCTCATGAGGCCCATGAGCGGCCGGTCTGTCTCTGCACCGAGACCGGCGCTCCGCTCTACATCGCCCATATCGGCGATGCCTATTGGCTGAAGCGCATGCCGGGAACCGGCGATCAGCATGCGCAGGGCTGCAGCGCCTTTGAATCGCCGACGGATCTGACCGGCAAGGGCGTTCTGGTGGGGTCGGCCATCCGCGAGGAAGAGGGGACCGACACGGTCAATCTGGCTCTGGCCTTTCCCCTGAAGACGAGCGGCAATCGCAAGGCGCCAGAGCCGGGTGAGGGGGAGCAGGACACGGTCAAGGGCAGTGTGAAGAAACTCTCCCTTCTGGCCCTGTTGCACTACCTCTGGGACGAGGCCGGCCTGACCCAGTGGCGGCCAGGGTTTGAAGGTAAACGTAGCTGGGGCGCGGTGCATCGGCGCCTGCTGGGCGCTGCCGAGAACAAGCAGACCAAGACTTCACCGCTCACTGCCCACATCTTCGTGCCTGAGCCCTTCTTCGCAAACGACAAGGACGATATTCGTCTGCGCCGTGTCGGAAAGATCGCCAGGTTCGTTCCGGGCGCAGGCGCCAAGTCCCGGCCCCTGCTGATCGTGGTCGGCAGGTTGAAGGGACTGGTCCGCGGCTCTCAGTCGACCCAGATGAGCATCAAGCACATGCCGGATTTCTATCTGGATGTGTCCGATAATTTCCTGGGCCGGTTCAAGAAGCGCTACGAGAGCCAGCTCGACCTCATCGAAGATCCCGACAGCCGTCTCAAGGCGATCATCATCGCTGTCGTGTCGGTTCGCTCCTTCAAAGCCGCTGACGTGCTGGAAGCCGGTCTGATGCTGGTGAACGAGCACTATCTGCCGGTCGAGAACACCGTCGACCAGGAACTGGTGGACACGCTGATCCGCAAACGCCGGATCTTCACCAAAGGGCTCAAATACAATCTTGGCCGCGACTATGCCTGCGCCTCGGCCATCCTGCAGGACACCGATCCAAGCGTCGCTCTCTACATCCTGCCGTCGGAAGCGTCCGATGAGCTGCGCGACAGCATCGCCCAGGCTCGCCAGTCGTCCGCCCTTGAGACCCTGGTCTGGGATATCGCCGCCGGCGGCATGCCCCCCATTCCGGCAAAGGCGGCTTTCAGAAGCGCCACATCTTCCCCGAACAAGGAGACCAGCCGTGGCTGAACCTGGTATTGAAGGCGCAGTGGCAGGCCGAGGCGTATCAGCCCAGATGCAAGGCCTTGGAGAGCAAGGTCATGACCGGACCCAGGCCGCTCGAGACGGCGACCGCACCCACAATCCACCAGATCATGCGATTGGTGGAGGTGGCGATGTCCGCCTTCATAGAGGACCGAAGAACATCAAACTCCGCCTTGGTCCAAACGCGCAGCGCTTCAATATCGGCCTTGGTCGAAGCACGGAGCACTTCAATATCGGATTTGGTAGAGGCGCGCAGCGCTTCAACGTCGGCCTTGGTCGCCAGCTGAGTCACATCCGGCAGTTCCGCCGTCTTTTGAAGGGCGCGCACTATCGCCTCGGATTGTTCATCCGTCAGCTTGGTGGCGCGAAGATCGTGCAGTGTGTCGAGCGGGTTGAACATGGACCCATGTTTATCACGGCTTCGAGACTTTCGCAAAGCGCCAGGCCTCAACTGGACCCCTGGCCACGCGGCCTTGGCGTCAACCGCATTGGCGCATCTGTAAACCCGGTCTCCCCGTTCAGGCGATCCCTGGTCAGAACTGTCAACGCGGTGATCCCGTCCACCCCAATCCTGCTCAATATGAAGGAGGCTCCCCATGGCTGATCATGGTCTTGAGATACGTGGCTCTGACACTGGCAATGAGCCGGACGATGATCGTGAGATCGACATGGAGATCGAACGAGAGATCAGCCTCCTCGAGGCAGAGGCCGTTCTGTCAGTCGGGTGCAAGGGCCCCGTGGTCCTGGCGCCGCAGCGCCGGTGGATCAGCCTCACGGGAGTATGTCTGACCACGGTCCTTTTCGGTATGGCGGCCGTGCCGGACCGGGCTCTGGCCTGGGGCAACGAAGGCCACAGGGTGGTGGCGCTGATCGCCAGGTCGTATCTGACGCCCCAGGCTCAGGCCCGGGTTGACCAGCTGCTGGCCGCAGACGCCGCCGACACGCTCACCGCTCCCGACATGGCGTCCCGCGCCACCTGGGCCGACAAATGGCGCAACGAGGATCCTGCCACGGCCGGATGGCATTACACCAATCTGACGCCGGCAAACGCGGACCCGGCTGAGGCCTGCGCCGGCCCGAAGAGCTGCTCGATCGAGCAGGTGGACCGCTTCGCCGCTGAGCTTGCCGACCCGACGGTCAATCAGGATGAGAAGGTGTTCGCCCTGAAGATGGTGCTGCACCTGGTGGGGGATCTGCATCAGCCGCTGCATAATATCGAGATGGGCCACGATGGCGGCGGCAATTGCGAACGGGTCACCTTCACCGGCAAGAATGGCCATCCCAGACCACTGTCGCTTCACGCCTATTGGGATGACGCCACGGTGGAGGCCCTTGGGCCCAGCGCGGAGGCCATTGCCGCAGATCTGCGAGGCAGGATCACACAGTCCCAGGTGCGAACCTGGTCAGCCGGGCGTGCGCGGACATGGGCCCAGGATGGTTACCTGATCGCGGTGCAGGTCGCCTATGCGGGTGGCGCGCCCGTCGTTTGCGGCATGGGACCCACGCTTCTGTCTCCCGCCTATCAGGATCATGCCCGGGAGGCCGCAGCCCTTCAGCTCGAGCGCGCAGGCATCCGCCTCGCCACCGTCCTCAACCGCGCCCTTCGCTGAGCTCATTCCGACTCCAATACTGTCAAGGAAGACATCATGCCGCACATCAACCCAAAGCCTGCGATCCTTCTGAACTTCCTGGTGTCAACGACGGCTCTGGTGGCCCTGTCAGGGGCGGGTGCGGCCTTTGGGGCCGCCCCGGTTCTCCCCACGGGCGGTCAGGTTGTTGCGGGGTCTGCGAGCATCGGCAAGGCGTCTGGCTCCAGCCTGACGATCACCCAGACCTCTTCGTCTGCGGTGATTGACTGGACGAGCTTCAGCATCGGCCAGGGCGGGGTGGTGAACATTGTCCAGCCAGGCGCGCAGTCTGTCCAGCTTGACCGGGTGACGGGGGGGACGCTGTCGAGCCTTGCAGGTCAGCTCAATGCGACGGGTTCGGTCTATCTGATCAATCCCAACGGGATCGTCATTACGAAGAGCGGCGCGATCACGGCGGGCGGGGGCTTTGTGGCCTCGACGCTGGATATGGATGATCAGGCCTTCATGGGCGGGTCGCGGAGCTTGCGGCGGGGATCGGGTCCGTCTTCGGCGTCTGTGAGCAATGCAGGGATGATCACGATCGGACGGGGCGGCTATGCGGCGCTGTTGTCCGGATCGGTGGACAATGCCGGTTCGATCCTTGTGAGCGCAGGCAAGGTTGCGCTGGGGTCCGGGGATGCGGCCACGCTGGATCTTTCGGGGGACGGGTTTTTGCAGGTGGCCCTGTCGGATGGGGCCGGGTCATCGTCTGTGGCCAGCAGCGGCCTGATCCAGGCGAAGGGCGGTCAGGTCATCCTGAGTGCGGCCAGCGCGCTGGCCGCAGCCAGGGGCGTGGTCAATCTGTCCGGGACGGTGCAGGCCCAGGCCATCACGGTGACAGGGTCTTCGATCCGCTTGACCGGCGCGCAGCTGGACGCTTCGCAAGACGGGCAGGGCGGGACGATCCGGATTGGCGGCGGGGCGCACGGGACGGGCGATCTGGCTCAGGCCGACACAGTGACCATGGATGCGGGCTCGGTTCTGAAGGCGGACGCCACGGGATCTGTCGGCGATGGCGGCTCTGTGTCGATCTGGTCGACGACGGCGACGGACTTTGCCGGGACGATCACGGCCCGGGGCGGCTCGGCCTCAGGCAATGGCGGTTCGGCGGAGGTGTCCAGCGCGGGAAGCCTGACCCTTGCGGGGACGGCGGATCTGACGGCGGCGAATGGGCGGACCGGAACCTTTCTGCTGGATCCCTATGACCTGACCGTGGACCAGACCGCGGCCACGGCGATCAACACCAGCCTGGCCACAGCCAATGTGACGCTGCAGACCACGGATGCGGGCGCCAGTGGTTCTGGCGTTCAGAACGCCAGCGGCTCCGGCGACATCACCATCGCCGCCCCGATCAGCTGGTCCAGCGCCTCGACCCTGACGCTGAACGCCTATCGCAACATCTATATCAACGCCAATATCAGCTCGAGCGGCTCCGGCGGCCTTGATCTTGAGGCGACCGCCCAGACAGGCCTGTCCCGGACGGGTTTGAGCTTTGGCGCGGGAGGCTCGGTGACCTTCGGCGGGCTTGGCCAGATCGACGGACAACGCCTGACCATCGATCTTGTGCCCTATAGGCTGGTGTACAGCCTGAGCCAGCTCGACGCCGCCGACGGGATCAACGCTGTCACCGGCGCCGCCGTTCCCCTCTATGGCGGCGGCGTCACCGGGGCCTATGCCCTTGCAGGCGACCTCGATGGGACCGGCCAGACCTTCACACAGCCCCTTCTGGGCTCAACCTCCAAATTCCTCGGCAATCTCGAGGGCCTTGGGCACACCCTCTCCAACATCACCATCGCTGCCCCGGAGATGGATGACGTCGGTCTCATTGGTCAGATCGGCCACTCGTTTGTGGCCGACCTTAACCTGGTCAACATCACCGTCACAGGGCGGAACACGGTCGGGGCCCTGGCGGGCCTCGCAGACTATACCTACCTCTCCAACATCACCGCCACCGGTCAGGTTATCGCCACCGGATCAGGCGCGGGCGGTCTGGCAGGGTCCAACGCCGGCGTCATCCAGACCGTCATGACCAATGTGGCGGTGAGCGCCGCTTCAGACGCCGGCGGCCTCGTGGGCGACAATATCGTCAATGGTCAAATCCTGAACGCCGTCGCCACAGGACCGGTCTTCGCCAACGACACCTTCGGCGGCCTCGTTGGCGCCAACCATAAGGGCGTGATCGAGACCAGCTACGCCACAGGCGCCGTCGTCGCCAATCCCGGCGCCAGCCCAACCGCCATGGGCGGCCTGATCGGCCTCAATGACGGGATCGTGGCGGGGGCGGTCTTTGATGTCTCGACCAGCGGCCAGTCGAGCGGCGTCGGCCACGAGGTTGCAGATCCCGGCAGTCCTTTTGTCGGCTCTGTGACGGGGCTGACCACAGCCCAGCTGCAGGGTCTCGCGGCCAGCGGCAATATTAGTCTGGCGACGATCTTGGGTTCGGCGTTCGGCGGGGGATCGGGCGGCCTCTATCCTTATCTCACAGCCCTCTTTCCCAACGGGGTGCAGGCGGTGTCAGGCTCTGTCCATGCCGACGGCGGGGCGACGCTGCTTGCGCCTTCAGGTTCAGCGAGCGGTCTTGTGACGCTTGACGCGCAGGGCGCAAGCCCAGGGTTCGGCCGCGCCGGGGCCAACGGATATTACTATGTGGCTCTGCCGGCAGGAACTCTCGCCGCTGGCCAGAGCTATGCCGTCTACACGTCGTCAGGCCGGGGCGCGCTCACGCTCGCCGCCAGCAGCGGCGCGCAGACCATGAGCGGTATCGATCTTCTGGGCGACGCGCTTGGGGTCAACACATCGGCGACCAGCCTGTCAGCCACCCTTTCCCCGACATCGGCGAGAGCCCTGGCCTCGAGCATCATAGGATCGGACGCCTCCGCAGCGTCGGTTCTGAACGGTCTTGCAGATTACGCCCTGATCACGACAGCTCCGGCATTCGTCATCGACCAGCCCCTGACGGTCAGTGGCGATCTCATCCTTGAGGCCGCGGGCTCCGTCACCCAGAGTGCGCCGATCAGCGCCTCGGGTCTGGTGCTCAATACCATGTCACCTGCGGCCGGAGCACCGGCTCCGCCGGCGGCGGCCTTTACCCTGAACCTGGCCGGCAATCAGATCACCGCCTTGAGCGGCGGCGCAGTTGGCGAGGTCACGGTCTCGACGGACACATCCCTGACCCTTGGCCTGACCCTTGGGTCACTGGACGGCTTCGCCGGCCTTGTCTCGCCAGCCGGATCCGTCACCCTGCAGGCCGGACAGGACCTCACCCTGGCCTCGCCCCTCAGCCTTCAGGGAAACTCTGGCCTCACACTCAGCGCCGGCCATTCGCTGTATATCCTGACGCCCGTCACCCTCAGCGGGGGAGGGGCGGTCACGCTTCAATATAATGACGTCGCCCTGCAGGGGGGCGTGACGCCCGCTACGCCCGCTACGCCCGCTACGCCCGGGGTGCTGAGCTTTGGCCTTGGATCCTGGGGCTTCAAGGGCCAGATCAGCTTTGCGCCTGATCCGCTTACCGGGACTGCGCAAAGCGGCCAGTCCCTCAGCATCAATGGCACACACTACACGTTATTATACAAGCTGGCGGATCTCACACTCATCGATGGCCAGGGCGACGGCGGAGCCTATGCGCTCGCAACGTCTCCTGACGCCACGGGCCAGACATTCACGGGGTCCCTTGTCGGCGGCGGATCGTCAGGCCTGACGGGAACCTTCGAGGGGCTCGGCCACACCATCACCGGGCTTGCCATCACGACGGGCTCGGGCCCCGGTCCCCTGACCGGCCTCTTCGGGGCCATCGGTCAGGGCGGGCGGGTGAGTGATCTTGGCCTGGCCGGCGCGAGCCTCAGCACCGGCGGCCAGGGCGGGCTGATCGCCAGCTACAGCGCCGGAACGGTGTCGCAGGTCTTTGTCAGCGGCCAGATCTCCACCACCTCGGCCACCGATGCGATCGGCGGCGTCGTCGGCTGGAATGATGGACGTCTCGATTCCATCATCGCCCAGACCACAGTGACGGGCCTCCAGACTGTGGGTGGCGTGACCGGCGTCCTCAATGGCGGGTCCCTCTCCAACATCACCTGGACCGGATCTGTCATGGATAATGCGGGCGGGGCCTATACCGGCGGGATCACCGGCTATGCGGCGCAAAACACCGCGATCGCGACCGTGACCGCTTCGGGGACCGTTGCATCGACCGGGCTCTTTACCGGCGCCGTGGCGGGCTATCTGGCCGGATCCCTCAATGGCGCCGCCATCAGCGGCTCTGTCAGCGGGACCTCGTTTGTGGGGGGAGCGGTCGCCTATTCCACCGGCACGATCAGCGCAGCCAACTCCAGCGCCAGCGTCACCGGAGCCTATGCGACAGGCGGTCTCGTCGGCTGGAACATCGGTACGGTCGCTACATCAAGCCTGGGCGCAAATTCGGGCGGGGCAACGTCCAGCAACACCGGGCCCAGCGTCATCGGGTCCGACAGCTATACGGGCGGCCTGGTGGGCTTCAATGCCGGAACCCTGAACTCCGACACTGTCCTTGCAGCCAGCGTCACCGGCGTCTCCTATACCGGCGGACTTGCCGGATACAATCAGTCCAGCATCACCCAGTCGAGCGCGGCAGCGACCGTCACCGGGTCGGTCTCCTTCACGGGCGGTCTGGTCGGTTCGAGCGCCGGGACGATCTCAATGTCATCTGCGACCGGATCTGTCACGGGCGGCGTCTGGACTGGCGGGCTCGCCGGCGCCAATGAATTGGCAGGGACCATCACCACGTCATCGGCTTCCGGGTCCGTCACCGCGACCTTAGGCGCAGGCGGGCTGGTCGGTCTCAATGACGGATACATCACAACCTCCAGCGCAGGAGCGCCTGCTGGCCAGCCGCCATCCCAGATCATGGCCAGCCAGTTTGCCGGCGGCATCGTGGGGGTCAACGACCAGGCCGGAACCATTTCTTCCAGTCTCGCCGGGAACCAGACCATCCTTGCGCCGGTCTATGGCGCCGGCGGCTTTGCAGGAGCCTCCAATGGAAGCCTCAGCTTGATCAGCGCGTCCGGCCAGGTCAGCGGCGGCAATGCCATTGGCGGGCTCGTCGGAACCAACGGGGGCAGCCTCCTCGGCGGATCCGCCACCGGGTCGGTCACCGGGTATGACCAGATCGGCGGCCTGGTCGGGGCCAACACCGGGGTGATTGATCAGGGCGCTGATGGTTCGGCGACGACCGCTTCAGGCGCTGTGAGCGGCCATTACGCCATAGGCGGTCTTGTGGGAGACAATACCGGCAGCATCAACCATGTGAGCGCCACGGGCGCGGTCATGGCCACCACTGCGGCTGCATCGGGTGACACCCCGGCATTTGCGGGCGGGATCGTCGGGGTCAATGAAGCCGGGGGCGTCGTCAGCTCAGCCACCCGTAACAGCCAGTCCGGGATCAGCGCCACTTATGGCGCGGGAGGCCTTGCCGGCCTGAACCAGGGTCAGATCACAAACTCCACCGCCTCCGACCAGGTGATGACCGGCGACAAGGGCGGCGGAATCGCCGGGATGAACCTTGGAGCCCTCACGGGGGACACGTCCTCCAGCCTCGTCAACGCCTCCACCGATGGCGGGGGCGTCGCCGGCTATAATGGCCAGTATGGAGTGATCAGCCTGTCGGCTTTCACCGGACAGGTGAGCCTGGGGTCTGGCGGCTACTGGGCCGGCGGGCTCGTGGGCTATAATGACGGAACCGTGCAGACCAGCTGGTCGAGCGGATCTGTCAGCGGGGCTTCCCAACTGGGCGGTGTCGCAGGCTTTAACAGCAGCTTCGGCCTGATCGGCGATGTCTACGCCACGGGCCCTGTGACCGGAACCTCCATAGTGGGCGGCCTCGTAGGCCACAACCAGGGGACCCTCCAGAGGGCCTATGCCTCAGGTCCGGTCACAGCCACAGGATCACCAGCCTATGCCGGCGGCGTCACAGGCTGGAACGACGCCAGCGCCTCACCGGCGCCGATCCTCGCCAACATCTACTGGGATCCCGTGACGACCGGTCAGGCGACCGGTTCAGGCGCCGGTTCCTCAACCGGCGCCGCGACCATACCCGTATCCAGCGGCAATCTGCAGGCGAGCTATGCCGGCTTTGATTTTGTGAACACCTGGACCATAGTCCCCGGGGCTTCACGTCCAACGCTCACCAACAACAGCCAGACCCCGCCGCCGCATTAACGGATCATGGCAAGAACTCGGCCCTCCAAAGGGCAAACCCCTGATAACCCAATTCGTACTTTTAATACTCACTTCGAACACTAACCTTGAATCATGGAGTCTATCGGATATCTATATTGCTCAACAGTAAAGAAGGTTGTCTCACAGTGGCCGCAAATCCAGCCAAACCCGCCAAACCCACCAGGGCGCCCAGGACGGCGAAGCCCGTCGAACCTGGCGCTGTCGCACGAGATGTTCACCCGGATCCATCAGGCCCGGATCCTCTGGACGTGGCCCTTGGCAAGGTCATCCGGGCGCGCCGAAAGGGTCTTGGCCTATCCCAGACCGCTCTTGGCGCTGCCGTTGGCCTGACCTTCCAGCAGATCCAGAAATATGAACGCGGCATGAACCGGGTCAGCTTCTCCAAACTGGTCGGCATAGCCGCAGCTTTGGAGTGCCGGGTTGTGGATCTGGTGGATCATGTGGAGCGGCCAGTCTCCAGCGAGACCGTCAACTCCAGCGGACTACTGGCTGAGAGGGGCGCGCTGGAACTCCTTGAGTCCTATAGCCGGATCGGACCTCTAAGCTTGCGCAAGATCGTCATCAGAACGGCGGCCGCCCTCGGTGACGGGCCGGAACCGGAAGAAGACACGTCCAGGTCCGAACGGAGCGGGAAGTTCGCCAGCACCCTCACAAGAACCAACTGGCGACAACGTGCCAGATGGCGAAGTAAGGCCGTCTGACGTGCAATCGCCGTTCGTCCATTCCGGGTCAGACCTCCAGGCTCCGTCAGGGGGGAGGGGCCTGTGACCGTGGCCATACTGTTCGGGGGCTTGGGCCTTTTCATCGTCTGGTGGATCGTCTTCTCATGGGGCCGGGTATTGGGACAGCGCGCCCTGCGCCGCAGCCGTCGCGGTGAGTCTACGGCCTCGATGGCCGTCAGCGAGGTTCATGCCCGGACCCGGGATGATGCGCGCCATGCCCTGGACCGGCTGGCCAGCCTGTCCAAAGGGGGTTCAGGGTCTCGCGCCTTTGGCTATGCCCGTTCGGTCCCCCACTTCGTCTTCGAGGAGATGATCCTTCAGACCTTGCGAGAGCGGGGCCTGAAGGTTGAGCCCCGTCCTCGCTATACCGCAGATGGCGGTTCCGACGGCGCCTTCTGGCTTGGCGAAGACCGTTGGCTGATCCAGGCCAGGCGATATCGGGGTCATGTCAACGCCGACCATGTCTGGACCTTCAACGCCCTTTGCCACCGTGAGAACGCCCGGGGGATCTTCATCCACACGGGCAAGACCCCACCGTCTGCGCGAGAGCGCCTGTCCGAGGCTGAACGGGTGACGGTCATCTCCGGCAAGACGCTTCTCGACGTCTTCGCCGGCGCGCCACTGAAGCTGCAGGCGGCATCCTTTGCGAGACCACACAAGCCCTCGGACAGCTCGTCCGAACACGACCCGGCTGAAGCCGCATAGGAGGCGCACCCATCATGTCCATCAACGCACTGAAGTCCGCAATTCTCGTTGCAGCCGGTCTCGTGGCCGGACCATGCCTTGCTGAGACGACCGTCACCCAGAAGGACCTGGGCTCGGCCGTACCTCACTGCAACGCCCCTGTGGCGTCCATCATCATCGGTAAATTCCCCTGCAAGGCGTCGTCCTGCACGGCGCCGCCGCAGACCGCGCCGGGCATGGCCGGGGTCGCGATGATGATGGCCATGGCCGGGCGCGGTCAGGCCCA
>Ga0007833_1000119_pt1 | contig 15690 bp, 7 predicted proteins | sample CryBogCBE25Jul07_FD_71204 | JGI IMG/M metagenome (GOLD analysis project Ga0007833, IMG submission 71204) | Freshwater microbial communities from Crystal Bog, Wisconsin, USA - CBE25Jul07 | ecosystem: Environmental > Aquatic > Freshwater > Lake | place: Crystal Bog, Wisconsin, USA | collected...
GTTGCACCGTACTTTAAGCCAATACCACGAGCCCAATTTGGTAGAATTTTATCAAAGCTATAGTTACCACTTAGTTCATAGCCAGAAGTTGTAATAACGCCTGGCTCATTTGAAGCTGTTTGAATGTAGAAACCTGGCCACTGTACAGGATTAATATTATATTGAGCCAAAATAACGGCACCCTGTGCAGGACTGAGCACAACGTTAGTGTTCCATGGATCTGAAACAAAACGTCTATAAGCTCTAAGTGTTACGTTCCAAAGTCCATCTGGTGAATAATACTCCAATGACAGACCATAGTTATGAGATACCCATGGTTTTAAACCTATATTGTTTAAAATAAATTCATTAGAATTTGGTGTTGGAGCTACGGTTGGATCAGGTGTCTGTAAGGATGGATATAATGTATTATAATCAGGACGACCGATTGTTTCTGAGAAGGAAACACGTGCGATAATATCATTAGTTACATTATAGCTCGCTGTAGCACTTGGGAAATAGTTGGTATAAGTATGCTTCGAGAAGGAAGCCAACTGTGTAAATACCGTTTGAGCCCAAGCTACTGTATTAGTCTTAGGATTAATAGCAGGAGTTTCAGGTGTATTGGTAACTGGATCGTAAGTATTAGCAACATATACAGCACCAGATTGCTGATCGAGGATCTGGCCAGCACTATTAGTAATGTACGATTGCGCACCACCGTTTTTAATTAAAGCACCTGCACCGTTATCAATGGTTTTTTCAACACGTAAACCGTAAGCGATCTTCAAACGACCTTTGAGAAGCGAAGTATCGAAACGTACGTATGAAGCTGCAATGCGTTCAGCAATACGATTATTGTACTGAATATTTGCACTAAAGTCAGAATATGGGCGACCAGCAGCGAACTGATTTGGATTTGTTACGAAATATTCACCCACTGCTACGTTGTTAATTGCGCTATAGCCTTGGCCACCAAATCCTCCGATATATGTGTTAGGATATGGTGATGTAAACGAAGACAGTGGAAGATTTCCTAAATACATGAAACCTTGACCGTTATTTCCAAGTGTAGGATCTAGTCTTTGTTCACGGCTATATTGCTTATAGTCATAGCCTATCTTCACAGATGTAGGAGCTATAGGTAAATTAAAGTATCTAGAAACGTCACCTTGGGATTGGAAGGTATGATCAGAAGCCCAAAGAGGTTTAACACGTTCAGGAGGTAAGCTAAAATACTGCGTAGCTGTGCTAACGCCGTTTTGATATGTGTAACTTGTACCAAAGCCGCCAGCAGCAGCAAAAGTATTTACATCTACAGGATTAATTTGAGTTCCGTTGGTGGATGTTGCTTTAAAACCAGAGAACCCATGTGAGTTTACTCCGTATAGTTCAAATGCTGCGAGTGGACGTAAGTTATAGAACGAGTTAAATACTTCAGGAGTATTTGCGTCTAAATTACGATTTTGCTGTCTCGATGCACCATAGCTGTTACCTAAATGGAATTTCCATCCATTATAATCGTAGCGGTACGTAAGTGTCATTTGCTTATTAGCATCATCTCTAATCCAGCTACTAACGTTATTAGCTACACCATCTTGAGAGTTGGTGTTTACGTTTGTAAACGTGGTTAGCACTCCATTTACAGGAGCTACCGCCGTACCTAATGTGTAAGTACCAATTTCATTAGCTAGGGTTGATGTAGTTAGATTAATATCGTTAGTAGAACCCCAACGTAATTGATTATCCGACCAAGCCATAACGTTATAGCCCTGAGTAAATGTAGCGGAAATTGTACCGTGATCCGAGACCTTGTAATCTGCAGTTAAATTAATGTTAGTCTTGTTGTATACAGACATAACATTGTCTACCGCATCGTAGTTTAAGAAATAGTGATCAGGGTTTAATGGAGTGCTCTTATAAGAAGCCGTTGTCGTGTTATAATCTGAATTCCAGTACAGATTTTGCTTCTGCGTATATTTAGGTACTGAATTACTGCTAAAGTTAACTGAGAAACCGAATTTCTTATTTACAGGTACGATAGCAGAATAATTAAACCCAGGAAACTTTGTGCTGATTGTCTTAAAAGTTGGTCCCCAGAATTTACGATTAGTAATTTCATTCTTTTCAGCAGCACCATAAAGTGCGAATTGATATTCTGGTTTAGATAACTCGAAAGCGCTCTTAGGAATAAAGTTAACGGAACCTGCTAAAGCGCTGCCTGGATCATCTGGTAATGTTGTGTGATTAACTTCAATTCGAGAAATATTATTCAGGGAAAGCGTCATGAGCTGTGTAGAACGAACAGAGGCCGATCCACCGTTACCTGGACTGCCGGTACCAGGGCTACCTGCTCCGTTGATACCTTGGCTGTTATCAGATGACGTAGTCATCGCAAAACCACTAAACGTAATAGGGACACTTGAACTTGGAGCACCTGACATTGAAATCGTAGCACCGTATCCATATTGATCTGTTTCCATATCAACACCTGGGATAAATTTCATCGCATTAGCGATACTACCATCGGCAATAAATCCTAAATCATCCACAGATACGACCGACTTTAAATTATCTGCATAGCGCTGACTATTAATCGCGATTTCACGATTACTCATATCCTTAGCTACGCTAACTTGGAAAGCATCAAGCTTAACAATCTCATTACCAGTTCTATTATGACGTAATTCAACATCAGCTATAGCAACTTCCTTACCTGCTTGAACCGTTGCAGTAACGGTCTTCGTTGGCATACCAAGATAGCTAATTGCTAATGTCACTTGGCCTTCTGGTAACCCATCAACGTGAAATGCACCTGACTGATCAGTAATTTCTACGCGTGCTCCATTAATCGAACCCGTTGTTGAGACAACTTGTACGCGTGCTCCGTAAATATATTCTTCAGTTTCAGCATTCTGAACTCGGCCAATTACCGATCCAGTAGAAGTATCAGCATAAAGCGATACGTTAATTAATAAAGCTGCCATTAGAGCAGTCAGTGTCCATACACACTTACGCATTGATAGGTAGTTCATAGCTAGGGTTTTTAACAAGGGTATACTTAGGGTATTAAAGTACTAAATTGTTATCAATAAGCATAATAGGCCAATATACATAATAGCTATAGTTTTTCATGTGTAAGATTAATCAACGAATATACAAAATCGTTCATTAAAAGCGCATGCTTTATAGACCTTAATAATACTCATAATAAACACATCGAAGCTCCACCCTGCTAAAACAAAATACTCTATTCTGCAGGTACACTAATTTTATAAACTATTACAATACATTATTTTATGAAATTTTAGCCTAAATCAGTTTTAACATGTAACCAGCATGCAAACCTATACCGCTGCTGTTGGAGGACCTATTAATGTCTGCCTCCAAACATTGGGCGTTATATTCGTAAACGCTTTAAAAGCCCTGCAAAAATCACTGGTACATGAATATCCACATTCGATCGCGATCGCATCGAGCTTGGAATTGCCTCGCGTCATGAGCTGCATTGCTAAACCAATTCTTATTTTTTCGAATACATCGGCAGGACTTGCCTGCCTTACTTGATGGAAGCGTCTACGCAAAGTACTTACCGAAACATGCATTTCACGAGCCACCTCAGCTATAGGTGGATTAAGATGCACCCGATCGGAAAACCACTTTGTTGCCAACTCGACTGTATGCTCTGCTTCATTATCTGGTGATAGTTCAACCTGATCCGGTATTTTGCGAAGTGCTAGCAACGACAATTCAGTAACAGCGGCCTGAAAAATTAAATTACTTAAATTAGTACGTTTTTTAAACTGAGGCTCTAATTCCTTAGCAAGCGCTACAATACGATCAGCCTCACCTGTTGTAAGATCCAACTCTAATGGCGATTCTAGTTTTACTAAATTATCTAACTGCGAGGGCACCGAACCGAAATGGAAAGACGCAACATAAGCTTTCTTATCTCCTATGCCAGCCCAGCCATGACTACTGCCCGGACGAAATATCCAAAATTTTAATTTAGAAAAACGCGGAGTAATGTTTTTTCTTAGTACAGGTGCACATTGCCCTTTAACTACAGCATAAAATTCCCAATTCACTCTTGGTTTTGATACAAGAGGATATAAACCAAACTGTCTAAAACCGTAACCTAAATAGCGTAACATAGCTTTAAATAGAAACTAACCAAGAGCATATAAAATCATTTTGTGAAAAAAAGGGGATGTTTTATCACAAACAATACAAATACTCGTGAACGATTTTGTTTTCCTTGTCGATCATCTGATTTGAATAAATAAATATAACTCAAAGAGTATAGCGTTAATACGCTAATATAGAATAAAAGCGTTTAACTACATAAGCTACTGAACACTACAAATCTACATTTCCTAAAATTTATTTCCGATCAACTGCTACACCTGTCCTAAAAGTTGAAGTAATATCAATAACCAAAGGTTATATGCACTTATACTAAATTAGTATTAAGTAGAGTTAAGTAACCTTGCTTGTAATCACTAAATCCAGGCTTCCAATCCAACTTATCCATAATGGATCGAGAATTAATACGCCTATTTAAACCCTCCCTTGAGCGTTCTGATGCTGCCGAAACTACAAGTTGAGGAAATTCGATTTTAAGTTGATTACAGATCCACTCTATAACTTCTCTCTTACTAGCAGGATTGTTATCTGAGCAATTAAAAGTAGAACTCCCAATCTTTTCTGGTGCAGCCAAACAGGCCACTATGGCTGAAACAACATCATCACGGTATATTAAATTCAGATAGTTATCGAGCGGTGCATTAACGAATCCGCTTTTAATTTGATCCAAAAGATAATGCCTTAATGGACCGTAAATACCTGCAAGTCTGAGTATAAAATAACGACTCATTTTATCACGATCATCTGAAGCATTATGTATTAAGTTTTCTGCGTGTTGTAGTATCTTACCTCGTTCACCAACTCCTTCACTAGATGCAAACTCATCTACTAAAACTCCACCTGTTTGAGGATATATTGAAGTACTACTAGTATAAACAAATGTCCCTATTGGATTCTTTTGATTCCAGCTACAAATGGACTGCATACCCAAAACATAACTTTCTTCATATCCATGTAAGCCGTTTCCTGAGGAACCTACACAATTAACAGCATAATCATAATAGCCTTCAATAGCGCTATGCCATTCAATCTGGCTTAACTTAGCGATTACAACTTGCATGCCTTCAGCTTTTAGAATTTCGGCCTTAGCTACATTCCTTGTTAAAGCGACGACTTCGGCTCCAGCCTTAACCGCAAGTCTTGCCAAATGCATTCCTATATAACCGCACCCAAAAACAACCAATTTCTTACCCGAAAATATAGGAGTAAAGTCATCCTTCATGCGTATAAATAGGAAACTAATGCTTATCACTAAATGCAAACACTGCTTGAAACTAGATTTATTTACCGTACTTAAGTAAATCTAACACACCTCTAACAGCCGGCTGATTTGGATTCAGCTCTAAGGCCAATTCTAAATGTTTTATTGCCTCTGAAATAAGGTTTTTTTTCGCATAACAAACTGCGATATTAACATGTGCTTCAACAAAATTGGGATTTAATGTTAATGCGTATTCATACTCATTTATTGCTAGATTTAAATCCTGCGGGTTTTTAGCTAGTTCACTAGCATAGTTATAATGAGCCATAACATAGCGAGGATCCAAACGTATAGCAGTCTTGTACTCATTTAAGGCTTCTTCACGTAGGTCAGGATTCTTAGATAACTGAACTGCTAAGTTACAATGAGGATCAGCAAAATCAGGCTTTAAACGTATGGCTGTCCTAAATTCATCAATCGCATCGCGATTATTTCCACCAAAATTTAAAAGTAATACTCCTAAACCATTATGAGCCTCTGCAAAATCGGGACTAAATCGCAAAGCCTCTCTTTCATGAAATAAGGCCTCTGACTGCCTATCTGGATACTTAGCCAACTCTGCTCCTAAATTATATTGCGCTTGAGGATCTTCTGGATCTAACAAGACAGCTTTGCGTAAAAAACCTAGCCCCTCATTCAACCGGGCCGGATTTTTGACTAAAACAGCTCCTAAATTACTACATGCCTGTGCGTAATTAGGGTCTAAATGTAGTGCAATCTCATACTCTTGAATTGCTTTAGGATTACTTGCAGCATCGCGCGACAACTCTACCGCATAATTAAAATGTGCGCGTGGATTATCGGGGCAATATTTTACCGTATTCTCCCATATATTCAAAGCAGAGTGATACACCTCATTACGTCGATAAGTTAATATAAGATAAACCAGACTTAAACCTACAAAAACAACCCAACTACGGTGTAAAATTAGTTGATACACACCAATCGCTAAGACAGTGATAAAAGTAGCCAATCCTAAATACATACGATGCTCGGCCATGGCTTCAGATGCTATCGGCACGAAGCTTGAAGAAGCAGATAAAATACCGAAAAAAGAAATTCCTAGAAATCCAAACGCTCGCACTTCAAAACGTTTACCAGTAAATGCCCAAATACTTAAAGCTAGGATAAATAAAATAAATAAAGAGGGAATAAAAGCCCCCTTTATCATATCAGGCCGTGCAGGACCGTAGTCAAAAACAAGCGGATTTGGCCATGCTGCTTTGTACAAATAAAGCGCAATAGCCTTACCTTGTATAAATATATACAAATTCAGTGGGATACCTAGATTAAAACCCACCGTATGGCCCCTGCCCTGTGTTGTAGCTACCAAATCAACAAGTATAATCCAAGTACTAGCCAAACATAAGTAATATCTAGTATAGCGTCTAAAGGCTTCTTTAAACGTACCACTAATAAATGTTCTATCGTAAGCGATGACAATAAAAGGGGCGCTTACCATAACTTCTTTCGTCGCCATACCTGCTGCACAAGCAATCACAGATATAAAAAGCCAAAGACGAGAATATGTTGTTTGGTTTGATCTAATAAACGCATAAAGCGTTAAAAGATAAAACAGTGTCATTAGAGACTCTGCTCTTTGAACAACATATGTAACTGATTCAGTCTGTAATGGGTGTATTGCCCAAAGCATTGCTATCCATATAGCCAACGACTCTAAGTACCCTTTCTTAATTAATCGAAATGTCGCCTGTAAAATCCCAAAAAGTAAACAGGCATTTACACAGTGAATCAGAATATTAACAACGTGATAGCTCCATACTCTGTCTAAACTAATAGCATAATTGATAGCTAAAGATAGATTAACTATAGGCCGACCACTGACTGTGTTTCCACTATGCGAAGGAGGACTTAATACTTGGCTGACATGATCTAAATGCCGCAGTGTAGGATTTGTCACAATGGCGACATTATCATCGAATACAAAAGCACCTGTTATGCTATTTGCATACGCAAAAATGGCGACGATGATTATCGCCGCCATTTTAAAATATTGTCGTTGTGTTTCCGATATCACGGACAACAACTATATAAAACACTAACTTAAAGCACCAGCTTTAAGCTAGTGCTTATGTTAGAACTTAATTGCGCTAGACCAAGTATAGGAGCGTGGATTTTGAGAATAACGCGCCTGTAGCGAAGTTAATGTAGCCCAACCATTTGTTTCACTTGGTAATACAATAATCGAATAGTGATTTGTCATATTGAATATATTTAACTGTGTAGCAAATGTAACACGGCGGAATTTATGGGTATACCCAACGATTAAATCAAAGCGACCTCCTCCTGGTAATGAGTAGAGTGAACGTTGAATCGAATTTGTAACACCTAATGGATAATAATAGTACTCAGCGTACTTCCATTGACCAGCAAGCGTACCACCTAATTCAACACCTTTAAATGCACCTGTTGAAATAGTATAAATATTAGTGAAGTTAGCACTCAATTGTGGGAATCCCACAGTCTTATCACCAGCTTGAGTTACATTGATAACACCTGGAACCGTAAAGGATGGTGTAATTTGAATAGAACTGATTGGAAGTCCATTAACTCCAGTAGTAATTGAACCATGCACTGGGTCGACTGTCTTCAATACTGTAAACACAGCTGACGAAGGGCTGATTGCACCTGATGGATTAATCGGATTAGCATAATACACGCTCGATGGACTGTTCATCATCGAAACAGTCAAAGGAACAGCACCAGCTGTTGTTGACGTGACTGTAGGCGCTTTTGAATTATACGTTGCTGGTACATAAACAAGAGTGCCATCGGCATAAGTTACTTGGCCCGATGAGTTCTCATGGAACTGATCGTTATAGACCTGATTAAAACTTGTTGAAGTTTCAACTGTACCACCTACATCAGCTGCTGATAAACGCATTCTCCAATTAGGTGTTGGATTAGCAGTAAGAGTTAAATTAACACCTTGCGCTTTACGATTAACATAAACGAAGTTGCTAGGAGAAGTGCCAGTTAATCCATTTAAGCCCGATGGGTTTATATCATATTCAATGGTTGAACTTGCGGAATATTGCTCATTTTTACCTGAGTCATGATAAACAGACAATGAACCCGAAAATCTTCCATCTGGAGATGACCATTTTAGACCAGCTTCCTCAGATGTAGCAGAGGATGTTTGTGTTGGCTGACCGAGCGGTGTATTACCTTTTTGCTCAGGAGGATAATACGTATTTGATCCAGAAACATAAACCCTGAAGCCATTTACCAAAGCGTAATCTAAGCCAACATCAAAATCGATATTGTGCGTATGTGGTCTTAAGCTATCTGCTGTACTAGCTGTTTGAGTTTGTGTGAAGAAATTCGCAAATCTTAAGCCTAAGAGTGTATCAAGTTTGCCATCGAACCACTGAGTATTGTTTACAGCAAACCATCCTTTGTTAAAAGCTTTAGCTATTTCATACGTACCTGATGTTCCAATGGTACCCATAGGATTAGCTGCCGTAACAAGTGCTGGATTAACTATATTTTCTAACTGTCTTACATAATTTACTCCGCCCAAAGAAACCTGAGGGCTACGAGGGCCAAAGAATGTATAAGGAACAATACCATTATTGATAGTAAAGTACTGTTTAGCCATAAGCGTACGACCGCCAAGCGTAGTAACCGTAGGACTTATGATTGGATTAAAATTACTATCTGCTTGGACGTAGGCATATTGTAATTGAGCAGCGTCTTGACGAAGAAAATCTCCACCTACAATAGTCTGACTCTTAGCTTTACCGTTTAAGAAATTATTTGTTGCAAGTGCTACAAAACGCACGGCTTTAGCACGACCTGGTTCTGCCAAATCACCTGGTGTCATACCAGCTGTCCATGAGCCCTGGTTAGGATTTGATGCATTTGTAGGTGCATAAAAGGAAACGCTAGGTGTCGACAAATCATAGTAGAAATCATTGTAACCAGCAGACACTTGAGTTGATAGCCAGTCATTCCACTTTGTATCAGCTTCACCTAATACAAACGTATTTCTTGTAAGATTATCATCCTGCCAACCACCATAGGAGTTGACGTTACTCCAGTTCAAATAACCATTGTCGATTGCTCCTGAAGCATTAGCTACTCCAGCTGCGTTAACAGTATTAGCACCCGTTTGATTTGTAGCTAAAAGATAAGATAGATATTGGCCATTACGACTATCGGCAGTAGTACTCGCTGCTGATAAAGTAGGATTGGTACCTAATAACTGATTAAATGTAGTTTGTTCACCAGTAATGCGTATTGTAGTGTTACCAGGAACTTTAACAGCAGCCTGAACATAATATCCCTCTAAGGAACCGCTTAGATTTACACGACGTGTATCCATATTGGACTGAATTGCTGCAACACGTATAGCGAAATTCTTAGTACCAAATCCATAGTCAAACTGTTCTTGTTTGGAGCCATATTGATCTAACTGAAACTTTAAAGAACCAGTTGCTGGCTGCCCAAATCGTGCTTGTTTAGAAACTACGTTAATTACACCACCGCCACCACCACTACTGTAAAGTAATGACTGCGGTCCTTCAATTACTTCAGCACGCTCGATATCAAAGTTACTTGTATAATTTGATCCTGTTGAACCAGGGTTAAAAAAAGAACCTACAGGCATCAAGCTGTCGCGCATCATGTAAGGCACAGTAAAACCGCGTAACTGCATATTTGCATGGCCAGTATGATCTCCCGTTGAGGCCGAAGCTGTTGATCCTGGATCATTACCACTGAAGCCAGCTCCTGCAGAATATGACTGAATCATACTTTCAATACCCGTTGCACCTACGTCATCCATGAAAGCTTGATCGAAAATATCAGCCGAAAGCGGCATTTTATCTAGCTCTACATTAAAACGAGTAATCGAATTAGAATTTAACGTATTATAACTGTTGGAAGAATCAGCCTGAACTTCGAAAGGATTCAATGAAACAACATCCGAAACTGCAGCTTGAGTCATTTCCTTAGATGCAGAATCGCTGCCAGAGTTTGCTTTAGCGGCAGTTTGAGCCTTAGCACAAACAGAAATTACAACGCATAAAGCAGCAAGTTTTGCCGTTATACGAAGATAACATAATAACTTAGTCATATCAATTTTCATAGGTGTGGTGTTTCATGGACCTAATAATTTTAGGCCCCAAGGGTTTACTAAGATATAGGCTAAAATAGCGCTATTTATTGTCTAAAAGTATTATATGCATACCATGCATATAATACTACTAAACGTTTACTAATTATATAGTTATACAATAATTACTATAAATATAATTATCTCAATAAAGCACTTGCAGTCCACAGCATCGGCGACTGCCCATGCAGATCACCACTTTTACGATCTCTTGCTAGATAATATTCGCGTTGTTTATTCACATCATCCCCTACCATCATTTTGCCTTTATTGGTACCCACACAAACACCTGTTAAATTATTATTCTTATCTAACGCTGCCACTAAAGCTAACCACGCCTTACGTGACGCTAAACCATAAGTAGTTGAATCCAACCAATGATTTTTTACGCCCGTTACCATTGCAAAAGTAAACATCCCAGAACCTGAAGTTTCAGTCCAAGACTCAGGCACATCCACGAGTTGACGCCACAGACCATTTGGTGACTGATACTTGAGAAGAGCCTCCATCATTTTAAGATATCCCGATTTTATACGAGCATAGTTTGGATTGTTTTCTGGTAAATCGCGTAAAATCTCAGCCATGCCAGCTGCAAACCATCCGTTACCTCTACCCCAGTAGAATGGTGAATCTGAAGCATGCATAAATAAGCCATTAGGCTGCTGTAATTTTTCTAAATAAGAAGCAGCTGTTAAAGCAGCCCTATTCATATAGATCACATCACCTGTTGCACGGTACGCCTGCATCTGTAGCGCAGGAATCATGTACATGTCATCAACCCAGTAACGCGCTTCATCGGTAATCCCATCAGCCGTTGGATTTTTCCACTGCGCATCGGCAAATTTTTTACCTAGGGCCAAATAAACAGGATTATGTGTTTGTATATATAACTCTAAAGGTACGACACCAAAAACACGAAAATCAACATGCGCATTGGGAGCGATTCTAATTGGGTATGGTGCAGATTCATGCGTTACCTTTGAACTTGTTGCAGAAGGAGCCTGCTGAGAGGGGTCTGCAATAACCTTCGCCTCTTGAGAAGCTACTGCCAATACAGGATCAAATCGGCGAATTAGTTTTTCCGTGCGTGCACCATCAGACGCTAGTTTTGCATAGGATAAAGCACCGTACCATGCACATATTTCTGGATATATAATTCCAGACTGGTGCCTATCGATCGGACGTTTCAGATAATTATCTACAATACGAGCACCTACATCTTTAGGATCAGCACCTTGTGGTAAATTTGCATAGGGATCTTCAGCCCTCAAAAATATAGCGCTAAAGAAAAAAACGAATACAACAAACGTAGGTTTTATAAATTTCATGATACAAGTAAATAGGTGTACACTATTGACTAAAACACGATATTAATTCTCCTACAAGAGGTGTATAATCGGACAGTTCACTTTTTTTGATATAATAAGATTAATCAGCGCATTACATTCACGTCTTTGTAGACTTAATTTAGCCAAACTTTTTCAGCATAAATGAAACTTCTCTCTGCATTCGATAAGTCCTTACTCAAACTAGCGTCTAAGCAAGCAGTCGATTTTAACGGCAAAAGTTATACATTCGGCGACCTTGAAAAACGCAGCAATCAACTCGCTCATCTCCTAACTAAAAAAGGGTTAAAACCGGGCGATCGCATTTCATTTTTCCTTCAAAACAGAATTGAAGTAATCGATTTATGGATTGCAGGAGTTAAATTAGGACTCGTAGTTGTTCCTGTTAACGTACTATACCGCGAGCGAGAACTTAAACATATTTTAAATGATGCTAGTCCAAAAGCAGTGATTACATCATCAGATATGGCTACCTGGATACCTTCAGGAATTACTGTATGGAATGTAGAAGACTTAAGCCACGAAGCGAGCAGTCAATCATCGGAACGTATCATAAATACAATTACTGAAAACACACCCTTATCTCTTATATACACATCCGGCACTACTGGCGCATCGAAAGGTGCTGTGCTGACTCAAGGAAACTTTTTAGCAAATGGACAAGCCCTTGTAAACGACTGGCAATTTACTGAAAACGATCGCTACTTAGCAACGCTTCCACTCTTTCATGTACACGGATTAGGCAACGGCGTACATTGTTGGCTTATGAGCGGATGCCATATGCGTCTAACCGAACGTTTTGAGCACTCTCAAGCACAGGCTTGGTTTGAAGATTACAAGCCTACCGTCTTCTTTGGTGTACCCGCCATGTTTATACGTCTTTTGGAAATTCCAGACGCTGCAGCAAAAGCAATCGGCGATAAATTACGTCTTGCCGTTTCAGGATCTGCCCCACTCCCAGCTGAAATTCATGAAAAGTTTCGCGCAAAATTTGGTTCTGTTATTCTTGAACGCTACGGGATGACAGAGACACTCATGAATGTGAGTAATCCCTATGTGGGTGAAAGAAGACCTGGAACAGTTGGACTCCCACTTAAACACGTACAAACAAAAATTTGTGATGAAAAGGGAGACCCTGTCGGTGATAACGTAACAGGAGAATTATGGGTCAAAGGACCAAATGTTTGTTCAGGTTACTGGGGAAGACCTGAAGCAACAGCACAGGCATGGGTAGACGGCTGGTTTAAAACGGGTGATATCGCAATTCGTGCTAACGATGGCTATATCACACTTCAAGGTAGACGTAGTGATTTAATTATATCTGGAGGCTTCAATATTTATCCACGTGAAATCGAAGAACTACTTCTAGAACAACCTGGCATTAAAGAAGCAACCGTAGTAGGTGTAGCAGATCCGATTCGAGGAGAGGTACCAGTAGCATATGTAGTGGCGGATGAAAAGACCTGGGATGAAGCTACCTTAAAACCTCGCCTTGCTACACAGCTTGCTTCGTTTAAGCTACCGAAGGCGTTTGTAAGAGTAGACGCCCTCCCAAGAACCGCACTTGGGAAAGTTCAAAAGCACCTACTACCTCCGTTAAAATAAAGTAAAGTCGTAGCAGAGTAAGCGATTAACGCATTGCGATTTAATAGGCTAGAGCTTTAGCCTACGTATTCATGCGCTCAATTTTCCGCTTACTTTTAGTATCAGGTTTTTCACTTTATCTAGGTGCTATACTTTGTGCTCAAACAGCTACCGTACCTACTTTAAGTACTGCTTTACCTGACACTACAGTAAAGTTAGGTGCTACCCCTTATACGTTAGACTTAACCAGTTACTTTTCTATCCCAACAGTTACTGGTCCAGTGGTTCAGTTTAATACCGTTCTTGGTAAATATAATGCTGAACTTTACACAAGCGCAGCCCCTATCAACGCAAATAATTTCCTTAGCTACGTGAACGCAGGTAGCTACACAAATTCCTTTATTGACCGTTCTGTTCCAGGTTTTGTTGTTCAAGGTGGTAGCTATGATATCGTTTCAGGCTCTATAGCAGCAATACCAACGCAAGCTCCCGTCGTTTTAGAATATAATCTACCTAACGCATATGGCACTTTAGCAGCAGCTAGAACAAGTGTTTTAAATAGTGCAACAAGTGCATGGTACATAAATACCGTAGATAATTCAACAACCCTCGATACATCCAACGGTGGTGGCTATACTGTTTTTGGTCGGATACTTGGAACGGGCATGAATGTTGTAAATGCCATAGCAGCACTTCCTGTTTATAATGTAAACGGAGGACAATTTCCTAATCTACCTGTATACAACTATAACACTTCAGGTAGTCTTACTGTAGCAAATTTGGTTATCGTAAATTCAATTACTCAAATTCCCGTATATCCTACAACAACTAGCTCAACTTCCGTAATTGGATGGAGCGTAAATTCAAGCAACCCTAATGTTGGTTCCGCAACTATCAGCGGTTCAAAACTAACAATTACTCCAGGTGTAGTTGGCACCACTGCAATTACGATAACAGCGAGTGATACAAACGGTAATATAGTACAGGGCAGTTTTAACTATGTAGTCGCACCAGCTATAATAACACAACCGTCCTCTCAAACAGTTACAGCAGGCAGTACCGTTGTCTTTTCAACTACTGTTACAACCCCAAGCGGAGTAACTTATCAGTGGTATAAAAATGGTACACTCATATCAGGCGCAACAAACTCCACATTAATGATCCAAGCAGTGACAGCGGTGAATAGTGGCACCTATACCTGCTTAATCACAAATGCCGTAGGATCTGTCACAACAGCAGCAGCACAACTTAACTTAATCAGTACAACTAACCCAGGCCGCTTAGTAAACCTATCGGTTCTGACTTTAGATGGACCAGCAGATCAAATGCTGACCCTTGGATTTGTAAACGGAGGCGCTAACTCAACAGGAACACAATCTCTCTTAATACGCGCTGCTGGTCCTGCTTTAAGCGCATTCCAAGTTCAAAATGTATTAAGCGATCCAACGCTCACACTTTATCAAGGAAGTAGCAGTATTGCATACAACGATAACTGGGGTTCTACCGCAGCAAATATCACGGCAGTAAATAACGCCGAAGCACAAACCGGTGCGTTCGCACTGACTCCTACAACCAGTTTAGATGCAGCCATAGTACAAGTACTGCCTCAAGGAAGTTATACCGTGCAAGTTGCAGGTAATGGCACTGGTGTAGGTAAAGCCATTGCTGAAGTATACGACAACACTTCAACCTATAGCGCAACATCACCTCATCTAGTAAACCTATCCTGCCGCCAACAAGTGGTTGCAAATGGTATGCTAACCGCAGGTTTTGTTATCAGTGGTTCTACTTCAAAAACAGTACTTATCCGCGCATCCGGCCCAGCATTGACTACTTACGGTGTACAAAACGTGATGCCAGATCCTCAGCTTAGTGTATTTTCTGGCAGTACAGTAATAGCAACAAATGCAGGATGGATGGGCGATTCCTCAATCTCAAACGCAATGAATGCTGTAGGTGCTTTCCCTTACCAAAGTACTACAAGTAAAGACTCAGCAGTTCTGATTACCTTAGCGCCAGGCTCTTATACAGCACAAGCAACTAGCGCTACCGGAACAGCTGGTACAACTTTAATTGAAGTTTACGAGGTACCTTAAGTATTACTTGTCGAAAATTGCGATAGCATTTCGACCGTCTGACATTTTGTATCCGCGGTACATACCTGGAGAGTTAAAAGGCATGGCAATGTTACCATCATGGTCGATTGCAATAAGACCACCGTCGCCTCCAAGCTG
>Ga0007833_1000123_pt1 | contig 15556 bp, 15 predicted proteins | sample CryBogCBE25Jul07_FD_71204 | JGI IMG/M metagenome (GOLD analysis project Ga0007833, IMG submission 71204) | Freshwater microbial communities from Crystal Bog, Wisconsin, USA - CBE25Jul07 | ecosystem: Environmental > Aquatic > Freshwater > Lake | place: Crystal Bog, Wisconsin, USA | collected...
GTGGTCCAGCGCACGGCCCCGGTGTCGGGATCCAGGCCATAGACCGCCCCGGACTTCTGGCCCGCCAGCAGCATGTCCTTGCCCGACGGCAGCCGGAACAGGATGGGGGTGGCACCAAAGTCGTAGTCCGGACCCACCGGGCTCGGGCAGTTGGCCCCGATGCGGGCACCTGAGCAGCCCATCACGAAGTTGTCCCCGGCCGTGACCTGACGGCTCCAGCGAATGGCTCCCGTCTTCATGTCGAGAGCGATCACAGCGTCGGAACCCCTTGTTTCCGCGTCTGTATAGCTGTCGCCGGTAGCGACATAGACGAGGCCGCGGGTCGGGTCGGCCATGGGGGCCGACCAGATGGCCGCACCGGCCGGGCCGTACATCTGGGTTCCGGCAGCATTCCGGCGCAGGGGGTGGTTGGGCTCGGGGATCACCCGGGTCTGCCAGAGCCTGTGCCCGGTCTTCAGGTCGAGCGCCGCGAGGGAGCCGGAAAAGGTGCAGCAGGAATAGGCGGGATTGATGGAGGAGACCTCCTCCAGCGAACTCACCGGCACGAACAACCGCTCGCCGGAGACGATGGGAGAGCCGGTCAGGACCGCGATGGGATGGGTCTCCACCGGGTCGCTCCGCCAGATCTCGTGGCCCGTCTCGGCGTCCAGGGCGCGGATGCGACGCCCCGAGGTGCCGACGAAGGTCGCCCAGCCGCTGGGAGAGAACGGGCTGCGCACGATCATCGGGGTGGTGCGCGAGACCACGTCGTCCAGGGACCAGCGGACGCAGCCGCTGCGGGCGTCGAGGGCATAGAAGCGGCCGTTGCGGTTGGTGACGAACAGCCAGTCCCCCACCACCACCGGCTGCCCGCCGCCGCTCATGGCAAAGGACCATTTCAGCTTCAGTCTCGGCACCGTGGCGGCGGTCAGGCCGGGCACCGGCTGGAAGCGGCGGGCGCGGGGGTCGCTGCCCTGCTCGGACCAGTCCCCCGGGCCGGGCTGGATGTGGCCTGCAGCCGGGCACCGGGGCTCGCCCGCGACCGGCACGGTGGGCAGGGCCGGTCGCTTCAGCAGATCGGTCTTGCCCGCGCCCGGGGCCTCCGCCTCCGGAGCCCCGAGCCAGTGGCTGACGGCGCGGATCTCGTCAGCGGAGAGGCCCTCGGCCATGGGGGCCATGATCCCCTTGGTGAGGGCGGTGTAGATGTCGGCCCGGGAGCGCCGGGACAGGTCTGCGCGGCTGGGGGCCCGGCCGGTGGGCGGCTCGTGGCACGACTTGCACCGGGCCTCGAAGACCGCGGCACCGTCGACGGCGGGCGGGGCGGCCGTCGAAACCTCCGCCGCCCGGGCGGCAGTTGTGGCCCCAAGCCCGAGGGCAAGCCCCGCGAGCAGGGGAAGGGCCGCGCCGATCCGCATCCTCATCGACCGGTTCCCTTCGCCGCATTGAAGCGGGATTGCCGGTCCTGCACATCCTTCGGCCAGTCCGGCAGGGGCGTGGGCTTGCCCGACGGCGGCGGCAGATAGGGCATCACATACCTGGCGTGGCAGCCGGTGCAGGTCTGGTAAATGGCGGCCCCGGTCTCGAACATGCGATGGGTGTCCCGGGCCTCCACGGCGGCCTTGGCCTCCAGCCCCTGACGAGAGAGGGTCGTCGCAAAGCGCACCCAGTCCCCGTCGTCCCGCTTGCGACCGGGCAGCAGCAGCAGGTTGCCGGCTTCGGCGATCTGGGCCGCGCCGCTCTCGGCACTTTCCCAGCCCGCCTCGGTGGTGGGGGTCAGGCTGGTCTCCCCGGTCTGGGTGGTCACCGTCCCCGAGGCCCGCCAGAAGGCCCAGGCCCCGGGATCGACCACGTGCCCCATGAGTTCCTTCATGTCGAGGCGGACCGTGTAGGGCGTCGCCTCCGGGGCCCGGGCGGCTGTGGCGGGCGGACGCGAGCACCCCGTCAGTCCGCAGGCCGCGGCGGCAAGGGCCGCAGCGACGACGGTCACGACGCGCGGCACCCGCCGGGGCATCGGCTGGATCGGGTGGCCCATCCGCCGGCTCATTTCTCGTTCGGGTCCGCGCCGTCCTTGGGGGCACCGGTGCCACTGGAACCCATGAACACCTTCTCGCCGTTCTCGAGGGTCACGTCACGGCCGTTGGCCCGGCACTCCGGCGTGCACAGATGATCCTTGGACTGATAGCCCCGGACGATGATGATGGTGCCGGGCTTCAGCGTGGCCTTGGTCACGCCGGCCCGGAGCAGGGTGTTGGGGGTGCCTCCCTCCACCATCCAGGCCTGGTCCGGCTTGCCGGGAGAGACGGCCACGAGATGCACCCAGGCATGAGGGTTGATCCATTCCACCCGGGTCACCTTGCCCCGCAGAAGCACCGGGGCGTTTCCGTCGAACTCCGCAGCAAAGGCGTGGTGGGCGCTGGCCGGTCCGGCCGCAGCCAGGGCCGCAGCGAGGGCCACAGCGAGGGCAAGTCCGGCGGGCAGGGCGAGTCTTGGGGTCATGAGGTCTCCAGTCGTTCCGAATACGGATCGGGCTGCCCGCAGGCGGCGGTCCATGGGGGCGGTCAATGGGGGAGGGGATGCTTGCGCAGGTCGCCGTACATCAGCTCACTGACGAACTCGACGCACTTGAACTGGCCGAACACGACGTCCGGGCCGCTGGCCTTGTAGAGGGTCATCTCCATCTTCCACGGGTGGGTATAGACCTCGGGGTCGGTGATCTCGGCCTCGTAGCGCAGGGTGTTCGGGCTGGTCAGGGTGTAGCGCTCCACCACCGACAGCTGGTCGGAGTGATGGTTGCCCGCCCGGTCCAGCCAGCTCTGATCGTTCTGACCGGTGACCTTGACCACCAGCGTGTCGGCCTCCCAATGGGCGACGGACTTGCCCATCCAGCTGTCCACCGGTGCCGGGCCCGGGTCCTTGAACAACAGGGTCCGGACCGCACTCGCATATTCATAGGCTATGACCATGGAATGGTCGCTCTGCAGGATGCGCAGGGGATAGGGCATGTAGGTGGCCCTCGGCACGCCGGGCAGGTAGCACTTGATCTCCGGATCCCGCTCGAGCCAGTGGGCCCGGTTGTCATCCCGCTGGGCCCTGGCCTCGGGCTTGTAGGGAATGGCGCCCCCGACCACCACACCGGGACCCGGGGGCACGGCACCGACGGCACCGAGGGCGACCACCTCCGCGGCCGGCACGGGGATCACGGGGCCCGGCCGAAATGCCATGGCCGCGGAGGCCCCGTGCGGCTCGACATCGTAATTGGCGGTATTGAGCACCTGCCAGACCCCGTTGAGGTCCGGATGGACATGGTCGGGCCCCCGGGGCGGCGTCCAGCCGGACGCATCCGCGCCCCACGCCGACGCAAGGGCCAGCAAGGCCGCCGCGGCGACCGCTTCAATCCTGATGCGCATGTCTCTCCCGCCCCCCGGGGTCTGCGTCGGCGTCGGGCCGATCGGACCGGGATGATCGTGTCATTGGTCAGCCCCTGCAGAGTTCGGCCAGTTTCCGCAGGTGTCAATCCTTACCCGTCGGTCCATGTGCCGATCCCGGGCACCGGCGGGCCGCCTCCGCGGCCGAGTTGACGCCTTGCCCGCAAGGCGGCACGGTCGCGGGACAGGCAAGGCGGCACGTCCCGGCATTCCCCTGGTGGAATGCCGCAACGGACGGCCCGGGGGATGCGAAGCACATGATCAGGGCGTTTCTCGTCTGGCTGCAGACGGGTCTCGGCAAGGGACCCGGCGCGGACGACTCCTCGTGGAGCGAGGCCCTGCTCGGGTCCCTGAACTTCTGGAGCCTGCTCGAGGGCACGCACCTGCTGCTGATGATGCTGTTCGTCGGCTGCATCCTGGCCGTGGATCTGCGGCTGATGGGGGTGATCTACCGGCGGACGCCGGTCAGCCTGGTCAGCCGGCGGCTGCTGCCCCTGACGGTGGCGGGGCTGGTGCTCATGCTGCTGACAGGGAGTGCGCTGTTCTTCGCCAAGCCGTTGGTTTACTACCACAATATATGGTTTCGGGTGAAGATGGCGCTGTTGGTCGCGGCGATGGTCAACATCGCCGTTTTCCACGCCCGCATCCAGCGCCGTCTGCCGGACTGGGATGCCGATCCGTCCCCGCCGCTGGCGGCGCGGAGTTCGGCCCTGATCTCGCTCTCCATCTGGATTGCGATGATCGTGATGGGTCGGTTCATCGCCTACAACTGGTATGACTGCGGCAAGCCGCAGCCGGATGTGATCAATGCCCTGCAGGAATGCGCGGCGTCCGAGCATGGCGCCGTACCCCTGTCGCGGGCGGGAAGGGCGGGTGCGCCGTGAAGTTCTCCATCCTGTTTCCCCATCTGCGGCCCTGGATCCTCGGTCTGGCACACAGCTGGCCAGGCGCCATGGTCAAGCCGAACTTCGCGGTCTGGGAGGTGTTCCACATCCTGGCGCTCGTCATGCTGGGGGGCGGCGCGATCCTGGTCGGACTGCGCCTGGCCGGGGCGGGACTGAAGGAGGAGGCCCCGTCCGCGGTCTATCGCGGCATTGGCCCGATCCTGACGGTCGGGGCCGTGGGGATCGTGGTGACCGGACTGCTGATCGGCGCCGCCAATGCCGAGCGTCTGTATGACAGCGCGGCCTTCACCGCCAAGATGCTGGCCCTGGCCGCGGGCCTCATCCTGACCTTCGGAGCCCTGCGGCCGGTGGCCCTGGCCGACGGTGCCGTCGGCGGCGGTGCGGCGGCGGCGACCGGGGCGGGCCTTGTCCTGTGGCTGGCGGCAACCGTGGTGTTCCTCACCGGCGGGCTGATCACGCCGGGTCTGTTCCATGTGCTGACCGCCGCGGCGCTGGTCGTCTTCGCCACCAGCCGGGGACGGCGGCGCTGGGTCTTCGTCGGCGGTGTCGGGGTCATTCTGGCCGCCATGTATGCCGCGACCCATGTCCTGATCCCGGCCGGGGATCTGGCGCATGCGGACCCGGCCAATGTGGCGCTCGCCTGGGTGATGGCCGCCTGGATTGCCGGCGCTGCGGCGTCTGAGGGCCTCTCCCGATCCCGCCAGGGGCAGACGGCGGTCGGCTGGCTGCCGGGTATCATCGGGGGCGCCACCATCCTCGTCTGGGTGACCGCCGCCGCCGCGGGGCGCTGGATCGCCTTTGCGTGACGGGGCTCGGTCTCGATCGGGGGGGCTATCCGCGATCGGGTATGTCGCCGGCGGGTGCGTCGAGGCCTTCTGTCATCCGTTCGACGGCGAGGGCCAGGTCATCCCAGGCGGCGTCCGTCTTCAGATCCAGTCCGGCATACCAGCGGATCTTGCGTCGCCGCAGGGCAAGATAGGTCACACCGGACGAGAGCAGGGCGCTCACGGCCTGCAGCATGGGCTTGTCCGTCACGTCCGGGAACAGCTCTGCCAGCAGTCTCAGGCCCAGGGTCTCCCGCGCCTCCTCCATGATGGCCGTCAGCGCGTTGCGCTCCACCAGCTCCCAGACCATCAGCTCCAGCACCACGGGCCGCGCCAGCAGGGTGCGGGCGTTGTGGTCGATGATGTGGGCCGCCCGGCGGCTCACCGGCAGGGCCAGCAACTGCTCCACGGTCAGATCGCCCCGCAGGTCGTCGAAGCTGGGGAAGAAGCCCTCCCCATAGGCCACCGACCGGACCAGGCCGGGCAGATCCCCGAAATACCGGTAGATCAGCATCTTGCTGACGCCGGCCCGGGCGCCCACCGCCGAGGGCGTCAGGGCGGCAAAGCCCCCCTCGACCAGCAGATCCTCCACCGCCTGCCGCAGCCGGGCCTCGGTCTGGGGACGATTGCGTCTGGGGCGTTCGGCCCCGGCGACGGCGCGTGATTCGGCAGCATCAGACATGGCTGGCACCCTAGATGTATCTTGACGGATACAAAATGGCAGACAAGTATCTTGTCAGATACATATGGAGCGCCCCATGTCGACATCCTCGTCTCCCGCTGCCCGGTCGCCGGCATCCCTGCTGACCGTCGGGCTGGTCTTCGGTCTGGCCTGGCTGGCGCTGAACGGGGCGATCCTGGCCCTCGCCCGGGGCTTTCTGCCCTTTGACCGGCCCAACCTGGCCGGCCAGCCCTTCTGGCTGCAGATCGCCATGCCCTCGATCGCGATGATCGAGCAGTTTTCCCTGATGGGCCTCGTCGCCCTGCTCAGCCGCGGCCGGCCGGTCACGGAGATCGGGGAGCGGGCCCCGCCCCCGGGCACCGCCGGCAGAGAGGTGGCGCTGGTGCTGGTCTACGCCCTACTGGCCCAGGTGGGGGGCTGGTTCGTGGGGCCGGCCCTGGGCTATCGCCCCTTCAGCTTCCATCTGGCCGGTACGCTGGTGGGCTGCTCCATCCTTGCCTCACCGGGCGAGGCGATGGTCTGGGCGGGCTACAACTTCCTGATGTTTGCCGTCATCCCCTATCTGTGGTTCCGGCGGCGCTACTCGAACCGGGAGCTGTGCCTGGTCTTCGACCGGGGGGGGCGGGACTGGATCGTGCTGATCGCCGTTCTGGTGGTGGAGAGTGCGGTGCAGCTGTCTGTGATGCCGGGCATCTTCAGCCTGCCCCTGCCGGTCCTGCTGCGGGCCGCGCCGCTGGCCTTCGGTCTGTTCGGCGTGGGCACGGTGCTGCCGACCATGGTCACCATCTATGCCATCCTGGTTCCGCGCTACTACAAGCTCACGGGTTCGGTGGCGATCTCCACCATCCTCGGCGGACTGACCTATGCCTCCGTGCACCTGGTGGAGGGGTGGTCGTCGTTCCGCACGCCGTCGGACACGGTGCTGTCCCTGCTGTTCGTGATCCTGTCCTATACCGGGCCCGGCATGTTCAAGACCTTCGTGACGCTTCGGACCAGCAATGCCTGGGTCCACGCGCTTGGCTATCACGCGGTGGCACCCCACACGCTGGCCGACACGCCGCTGATCGCCCGGGTCTTTAGTCTGGACTGAAGCGGAGAGGCCGAGTGTCGGGTCCGGTCAGTGCGGGTCCTTGCCCGCCAGGGCGCTGACCACCTTCAGGTTCTCGCCGGCCGTCTCGAAATAGGTGCTGCGAAGCTTCAGGGCGCGGTTCAGCAACTCTTCCGCCCGGGCATAGTCCCCCTGCATGGCAGCGGCGAAGCCGGCATTGTTGAGGAGTGTGGCCTGGTCCTGCTCGCTGCCGCCCTGGGTGGCGCGGGCATAGTCCCCCTTCATTGCCAGCACGAGGCGCAGATTGGCCCGGGCCTCGGGAAAGTCGGGCCGCTTGTTCAGCGCCGCGACGAAGTCCGTGGCGCTGGCGTCGTAACGATGCTGCATCAGGCGGGAATAGCCGCGGTTGTTGAGCACGATGGCGGCGCCGCCGGACGCCTCCATGGCGTGGGCATAGGCCGCCTCCGCCTTGTCCCAGTCCTTGCGGGCATCGTATTCGGCGCCGAGCGCGTTCCAGGCCCGCCAGAGGGTCGGGTCGGACTTGACCGCCTCGCCGAGCACACGCACGGCATCGTCGGACCGGCCGAGCAGGGACAGGGTGATCCCGCGGTCCGACCGCGCCTGGTTGAGGGTGGCGGGTGCCACCCGGGCCGCCCGCGCCTCGAGTTCGTCAAAGGCGGCCAGGGCGGGCTTCAGCTGGTGGCGGTTGAGTTCCAGCTCCCCGGCCAGCAGGGTCATCCGGTCGTCCTTCACACCGGCCACGGCGGCCTGGTCGAGCAGGCGCTCGGCATCGATGAAGCGCATCTCCTCGATGGCGTCCCGGATCATGGCGACACCGGCGTCTGTTGCCGCGGCCGAAGGCTGGGTGGCGGCGGGCAGGGCAGCCCTGGCGGCGGACGGCACCAGGGCCGACGTCAGCATCAGCGCCGTGGCCAGAGCGGCGGCGGAGAGCGGGGCGCGTGCGCCGCGGAGGCTCCTGGGCATCATGTCGGACATCTTCGATCCTGAATGCAGGCACCCGACGGGGCACCGAGGGTCGCCCCGGCTGCGGGCGATGGCGTGATCATGACCCCATCGCCTTTCAGAGTGGTTGCCGGTCAGCTCCGGGACCCTGCGGACAGCTTCCATGTGCGGCTGTCGGTCCCGAGGACGAGGCGCACGCCCGGCTCGTCGTCATCGGCCAGGATCAGTTCGGGATGTCCGGGAAGGGTGCGGGCCAGGGCGACCGCCTGGTTTCGATGAGCCGGGGCGTAGCGGATGACGGTGGTCTCGACCTGCGGGCCAGCCTCGATATGTCCCGAGGACAGGCACCAGTTCAGGGCGACCAGACGTTTGAACACCGGCTGCTCCCCCCCGGGCTGACCGGTCGCATTCACGACCGTCAGTCGGTGACGGGACCGGCGCGGCACCGTCGCGATGGCCGTGCCTTGCGCGTCGGGGGCGACAGTGAGCCGGGGCGGCGGTGTGATGTCGGCCAGCTCCCAGCTGACCGGCGAGGCGACGATGCGGGCCTGCAGGCCCTTCGAATAGGCGAGGTTGTGGAGGACGATGTCCGAGCCACGGTCGATCTCCAGCGCCTGCTGGTAATAGCGCGTGCTCAGGTCGAAGCGGCCGAGCTTGTCGTAGACGACGCCGAAGGCATTCAGCACTCGCACGTCGGACGGATTGCGCGCGCGCGCTGCCTGCAGCCAGTCGAGGGCGGTGACATAGTCCCGGCGCGCGATGGCCGCCTTTGCGGCAGAGTAGTCGGCATCCTGTCGCTGGGATTCCATCTCGGCCGCGACATAGGACGTGCCGACGGGGCGAATGGCCAGGTGAGGCGTCTGGCATGCGGTGAGGCACAGACCGGCGAGTGCGGATGACAGGACTGTTCGCGTCTTCATTTCGGGTGACCGGCAGCAAGCATGGTGGCGAACCCCTGCTGGGCTTCGATCATGGCCGGCAGCAGAGCAGCAATGATCAGGGCAGGGAGAATGCACATGACGAGCGGGATGGTGATCAGCAGCGGGATCCGCATCGCCTTCTCCTCGGCGGACATGTAGCGCTTTTCTCGGAGCTCGGCGGAGAAGGTCCGCAAGGCCTTGGCGTAGCTGACGCCGAGCTGGTCCGTCTGGATCAGCAGTGCGACGAAGGACCGGATGCTTTCCATGTCCGTCCGCTCTGCCAGACCGCGCAGGGCCTCGGGACGGCTGCGGCCGGCGCTCATCTCGAGGGATACGCTCTTCAATTCGCGGCTGATGATCGGGTGGGACACGCTCGTTTCCTGGCCCACCCTGAGAATGGCTCCCTCGAGGCCGAGCCCCGCCTCGACGCACACGACCATCAGGTCAAGCGCATCCGGGAACTGGGTCTCGATGGCCTCGCGCCGGGCTGCGACGCGCCCATCCAGGACCACCCCGGGACCGATCAGGCCAAGTGCGCTCAGGCCCACCGCAAGAAGGGTGGCCTGGGTCCCCACCATCGGATGTACCGAGAAGGACTGGAGCAGGATGAACATCAGGGGCAGCCCGCTCGCCGCGACCAAGCGCAGCGTGACGAAGATGGCCGGGGCGGCGGGGTGACTGTAGCCCGCAAGGACGAGCTTTCGTTGAAGGGTCGATTTCTCCTTCAGGTCATTGTCCAGGGTTGATGCTTGAATCCATTTCAGAAAAGGATTCTTGACATCAAAGGACTTGAAAATGCTCGACGTGCCGTTGGTGCGCGGCTTGGTGTCAGAATCCAGACGTTTCTTGATCGAGGCGGCCGTTGTATTTTGCCTGTAAGCGGCCATGACCGCCAATATCACGGTCGTGAAGGTCATTATTTCGATTGCGAGGATCAGTATTTCTTTCATTTTCCCGCTCAATATTTGAAATTGACAATGCGCGAAATAATGAAGATTCCCGCAAAATACATCACGCAGCCCGTCTGGACGGCCGGCCAGAAGCCGGGGTCACTGAACTTGTCGGAGTAGATGGTGGGCTTCAGAAGCATCTGTCCGGCGGCCACGAGCGGCACGAGCGAGGAAATCAGAATGGCCGTCGCCTTTCCCTCACTGGCCAGCGAACGGATCCGGCGACCAAGCGTCGCTCTTCCGCGCATCACCGTGGCCAGCCCGTCGAGAATGTCACTCAGATTGCCGCCCGTCTGGGCCTGGATGCTGACGCTCACTGCAAAGAAGTGGCACTCGTCCGACCCCACCCGGATCGCAAAATCGGAGAGCGCTTCGCTGAATTCCTTGCCGTAGACCGTCTCGTCCACCACCAGTCCGAACTCGGTGCCCAGCGGATCGCCGATTTCCGTGGCGGCCAACTGCATGGCGGAGACCACCGGGTGCCCGGCCCGCAGGGCTCTGTTCATGATGTCGAGGGCCATCGGGAGTTGCTCCTCGATCTGCTTCAAACGCCGGCTTCGGCGCGTGCTGAGCCACAGGTATGTCCCGACCACGGCCAGGGTCACGGCTCCGATCAACGTCATGAGCACGGAACTGATCGTCAATCGCGCGGTCAGCAGCAGGTTGATCAGGGAAAGGGTCCAGAGAGCGAGGGCCGCGCTACCCAGAAGTACGGCGATCCTTTGCAGCGGCATCGCGACATTGGCCTGGCGCCGGTAGAGGTCCAGCTGGCGGAGCCAGGTGCGCACCTGCCGATTTCCCAGCTCCGGCAGGCTGGAGACCTGGATGAGGGTCGAATAGGTTTCCTCGCGGCTGAGCCCGGACTCGAGCAGGGTCAGGCGCCGGTTGATCCGACGGGTTCGGTCGCTGGACGAGAAGATCGTTTCGGCGACGGCCTGGGTCAGCATTGCCACGGCAATGAAGACGAGAACGAAGATCAGCGGGGTCAGCACGCCATTCATGGGCGGACGACGCTGTTGGCGGTGGCCGGAGCGGGCTTCGGAATCTCGAGCCCACGGGCTCGGAGATGCTCCATGAAGCGTGGCGGCAGCCCGGTGGTCTCGAAGTCCCCGATGATCTTTCCCTCCGGGCTCTTTCCCTTGCGCTTGAAGCGATAGATCTCGTGCATGGTGATGACGTCTTCCTCCATCCCCACGATCTCGGTGATCGAAACGACCCGCCGCTTGCCGTCATCCATGCGCTCGACCTGGATCACGATGTTCACGGCCGATGCGATCTGCTGACGGATGGATCGTGGCGGAATGTCCAGGCCCGCCATGCCGATCATCTGCTCCAGACGGGTCAGTGCATCGCGGGCGGAGTTGGCGTGGACGGTGGTCATCGAGCCGTCGTGACCGGTGTTCATGGCCTGAAGCATGTCGAACGCCTCGCCCGCCCGGACTTCCCCGACGATGATCCGGTCCGGTCGCATCCGCAGGGAGTTGCGGACGAGTTCGCGCTGGGTGATCTCGCCTCCGCCCTCGACGCTGGGCGGTCGGGTCTCGAGGCGACCGACGTGGGCCTGCTGCAGCTGCAGTTCGGCGGAGTCCTCGATCGTGATGATGCGCTCACGGTTGTCGATATAGGCGGACATCGCGTTGAGCAGGGTCGTCTTTCCCGAGCCCGTGCCGCCCGAGATCAGCACGTTGCGCCGGGACAGCACAATGGCCCGGATGGCATCGGCCATGTCTGGGCTCAGCGCGCCGAACTCGACCAGCCGCTCCAGCCGGATGGGTGAGCGGGCGAATTTCCGGATCGACACGAGCGGGCCGTCAACGGCCAGCGGGGGAATGATGGCGTTGATCCGGCTGCCATCCGCGAGACGCGCATCCACCATCGGCTGGGTTTCGTCGACCCGTCGACCGACGGCCGAGACGATCTTGTTGATGATCCGGACCAGGTGACGAGTGTCCTGGAACTTCGCGTCCGACAGTTCCAGGTGTCCGGCGCGTTCGACATAGACGAAGCGGTGCGTGTTGATCAGGATGTCGGTGATCGTTTCGTCCTTGAGGAGCGGCTCGAGCGGGCCGAGGCCGAGCAGTTCATCAAGGATGTCCTCAAGCAGGCGGTCGGTCTGCGCGGGCGAGAGGAACCTCTTTTCCTCGGCCAGCAACTGCGCCACGACGCCGCGGATTTCACTCTGAAGGGTCTCCCGGGGCGTGCGATCGAGCACGCTCAGGTTCAGGAGTTCGAGCAGGCGCTGGTGAATACGGACCCGCAGGGCGATGGAGTCGTCGATCGGGTCGACTTGCGTCGGGTTGCCGGTGACGCGGGGCGCGGTGGTGTCTTCCGTGGGCCAGAGCATTGAGGTCACCAGAACTTGATGTTGAAGCCCGTATTCGGGGCGGGCGCCAGAACGCCGGTGGTCGCGAGGGATGCCAACTGGTCGACCGCCGTGGTGATCTTGGCCCCCCGCTTCACGGCGTTGAGCTCAAGGCCCTGGTTGACCGCAAGATTGGCCGTCCTCTCGTCCATCGGGATGACAAGGTCGAAGGGGCGTCCGACCGCGGTCTCCGCGCTCTTGAGGGGCAGCGTCTCCAGTTGCTCCTTGGACACGGCATTCAGGACCAGCGTGAGCGGCTTGTCGTCCAGCTTCTGGGCGACCAGCACCCGCAGTTGGCGCTTGATCAACTGCATGTGCGGGACGCTGAGATGAGAGACGAGAATGATCCGGTCGCAGAGCTGCAGCGTCCGGTAGCTCCACTGGGTCCAGACGGCCGGCAGGTCGATGATGGTCGTGGAAAAGCTGCGCTTGAGGCCGGCTATGATGGCATCGGCATGGTCCGCCGACAGGACCTCGAGGGGGGTGACGTCCTTGGGCGCACCCATGATCCGGCAGCCGGACGGATGCTGGATCAGCGCCTTGGCGAGCGCCTGATCCGAAAATGCGCCGGGATTGCCGATGATGTCTGTGGCTGAGAGGGTCGGGCCGACATCCAGATATTCCGCCATCGAGCCGAACTGGATGTCGAAGTCCGCGCCGCAGACAAGCCCCTCGTTCTGGCGCGCCCGTTGTGCCGCGACCTGCGTCGCGAGGAAGGTGGCGCCCACACCGCCACCGGCCTTCAGCATGGCGACGATCGTTCCCTTCGGTGCCGGGCTGGCAGCGGGTGAGGGCCCGGTGCGCATGATCCGTTCCAGGCTGAGGATCAGGGCAGATTCCGTGACGGGGGCCGGCAGGATGTCCGTCGCCCCGAGACCGAACAGGCGGCGACTTGCGCCGATGCTGGTATCTTCGAGTACCACCACGGTCTTGGTCCGACCGGCCATTTCCGCAAGCAGGCTCTCGAGGCGGGGGCCGAGGTCTGCGGGCAGGATCAAGGCGTCGAGGGACGCAATCCCCTCGGGCAGGACGTTTCTGTCCAGCGACGTGAACCGTGCGGACTGCAGATGCCCGACAACCGACGCAAGGACGCTCTGGTCGGCGACGGCACCGTCCACCACTCCGATCTCAAAATGGCCCACGGGGGGAAATTCGATGTTGGAGTCAGGCAAGTGGCTATCCATTCAAGCTTTGTGGGCACCCGGCTGTCCCGATCTGGGGCCGGTCAGGTGCCGTGTGGCGTTCTCCCGCGAAATCTGTGCCGACAGGACCGTCGTGCAGGATCTAGGTTGCAGGGGTCGCTGACGCCCCGGACCCCGATGCCCCCGATCCTGACGACCCTGAACCCGAGGTGCCCGCGCTGGATGTGGACTGGCTGGCAGGTGCGATCACCTTGCCCTTCACATATCGGTCCTGTGCCGCAGCCACCCTCGCAGGATTGCTGCCCGGAGCCACGGCGCCGGTGAATTTTGCATCCGGATTGGCGATCTGGGCGGCGATGTTCTGCCGCACAGCCTTGCCGAAGTCGGCGCTCAGGTGCTCGGTGGCGCAACCGCCGAGCGTGAGGGCGGTCGCGAGGGCACCGACCAGGGTCAGTGCGGTCCGGCGGGATCGGGTCATGGTCGCCTCCTTAGTAGATGACATGGCCGTGCGGACCATCGATGCCACCCTTGCGTGGATCGACGCCGATCAGAACACGGTCGAGCGCTTGATTGTGGGTCGCAGTGGCCTGCGAGCTGCCGAGAAGGAAGATCTCCAGGTCCGACGGCGGCGTGAACCGGTCGGCCGGGGTCGCAGACGGGCCGCGGTGGGCCACGACCGTGCGGGCCGTGACCACGATCACGAGTTCCGTCTCGGCACGCTGGTAGCCGGTCGATCGGAAGAGAGCGCCGAGGACCGGCACGTCACCGATGAAGGGGTACTGCCGGATTTGCTGGTTGTAGTTGTCCTGCAGAAGCCCTGCGATGGTGAAGGATTCCCCGTCCCGAAGCTCGACCGTGGTGTTGGCCCGCCGGACCTTCAGGCCCGGGATCTGGATCCCACCGGACGTGACCGCCGTCGTCGGGTCGATTTCCGAGACTTCCGGTTTCACCACCAGATTGATCAGGCCGTCCTGAAGGATGGTCGGGGTGAAGGCCAGGGAGACACCGAAGGGCTTGAACTGGACGGTGACGGTCGGAATCCCTCCGCCGGCCGCGGCCGTCTGGGGTGCCGGAACCGGAAACTCGCCGCCGGCCAGAAAGCTGGCCGTATCGCCCGACATTGCCACGAGGTTCGGTTCGGCCAGGGTCCGGACAAGGCCCCTGGTCTCGAGGGCATCAAACACCACGTTGACAGCGCCCGCGCCCCGGCTGAGCCGGGCCGACCCGCCACCAAACAGGCTCTGCAGCAGGTTGGAGTTTCCGTTGAACTGATCGCCGGTGACGAAGTTGAACGGTGACTTGTTCGCCGAGTTCAGGCGGGATTGAACGTTCAGATCAAGCTCTTTGGCGATGGTGCGCTTCATTTCCACGAAGCGAACCGACAGCATCACCTGTTGCGAGCCTTCGACCCCCATCATGTTGATGACCTTGCCCGGTGCGTAGGACTCCGCGAGGGCCAGGATCTGTTGCATGGCGCTGGGACTGCCGACCACGCCGGACAGCACGATCGACTGGTTGGCCGTCCGGACCGCCACGGACTTTTCAGCGGGGAGTACCTCGCTCAGACGCTTCTTCAGGCCGTCGGCGTCCGCCACCACACCCACGTCGAAGGCGGCGATGAGATGCTTGCCGGGGCCGTAGACCATCAGCGACGTGGCGCCCAGGGCATGGCCCACCACGTAGATCGAATGCGGGCCGAGCGGCAGCACATCGGCCACCTTCTGGTCAGCGATCATCAGGTCGGCGTAGTTGCCCGGAAGCTCGATCACCGTGGACTTGCCAGCCGTGACGGAGACCTCCTGCCGCATGGCCGCAGCCATGGTCGCGGGAGGGGCGACCTCGGCGGCCTGGGTCACGGGCGGAAGGCACAGGGCCGCCAGAAGCGCCGCTCCGGCCAGGGCCCTCATCATGGTCGTGTTCGCTTGTGTCATCTTGGCTCTTTTCTTTGACGGCCAGGTCAACCGAAGGACTGGGGTGGCGCAGGGTCTGAGGATCGCCTCAGCTGCCTGCAGCCGGGTAGCTGGTGCTGTCCACGCCGCGGATAACGTGGACCTGAGGCCTTGCGACCGGCGCGACGGGGGGCGCGGGTGCCGGCGTGACCGCCGGGGCGGGGCGCGGCACCGCGCGTGCCATGTCTGCCCCGCTTGGGCTGGACGTCGACACGCTGATCGCGCTGCCGGGGATCTCGGTCCCGTCGCGCGGTTTGCGGAGGACGAGCGTGAGCGACCCGACGGATTGGGCCAGCGAGATCGCTGCGGCCTGGTGCGGCGTGGCCTCGACCGTGATGGCCTTGGCGACATTGGGCCGGGTGGCGTCGACGCTGGATGTCTGATCCACGGCCAGGACCCGCAGGTTC
>Ga0007833_1000124_pt1 | contig 15466 bp, 17 predicted proteins | sample CryBogCBE25Jul07_FD_71204 | JGI IMG/M metagenome (GOLD analysis project Ga0007833, IMG submission 71204) | Freshwater microbial communities from Crystal Bog, Wisconsin, USA - CBE25Jul07 | ecosystem: Environmental > Aquatic > Freshwater > Lake | place: Crystal Bog, Wisconsin, USA | collected...
CTGCCGATAGGACAGGTAGGTCATGAGGGTGAAGACCAGCAGGAACAGCATGACCGCAAGACCGGTCTGCTTGCGCTCCACCTGGTGCGGATCCGCAGCCCAGGCCAGGAAGGTCACCACGGCGTGGGCCTCGTTGGCGGCCGTGGACGGGGTCTTGTCGTCGAACTGGACCCGGTCGTCGACCACCTGCCGCGCCATGGAGATGAAGCCGCCTTCGGGCACCTTGTCCTTGGCACCCTTCCAGTAGGAGCCCATGTCCCCGGCCATGTAGGGGTTGTAGTACTTGCCGGCGGGCACGCTGAGGGCGGCGGGTGCGGCCTCATAGCCGAGCAGCAGGCTGTAGATATAGGCCGGGCCACCCTCCCGGGCGCGGGTGATCACCGAAAGGTCCGGCGGCAGCGCGCCGCCATTGGCCGCGCGGGCCGCGGCCTCATTGACGAAGGGCGCCTTGAAGCGGTCGGCGGCCGTGGCCGTGCGCTGGATCACGTCACCCGTGTCGGGGTCGATGTCCGGGACCTTGTACTGGGCGGCAATGGCCTTGGCGTAGGGGCTCTCCGCCGGGGACATGTTCGGGTGCTTGGGATCCCAGAACGGGCCGCCCGGCTGGGCCAGGTCGCGGTAGGACAGCAGGTTCATGGAGTGGCAGGCGGAGCAGACCTCCGCATACACCTTGAAGCCCCGCTGCAGTTCCGCCTGGTCGAAGCGACCGAACGGACCCTCGAAGGAGAAGCTGACCTCCAGCGGTTCCTTGGCGTTGGTCTTGGCCTGGGCGACGCCGGTGCCGAGGGCCGCAACCCCCAGCGCCAGGACCGCCACCGCAAGCGCGCGCAGACCGTTGAAACCGGAGCGCCCCAGAATGGAAGACGACATGGGGATCAGCCCTTCTTTTCCGGCGACGCCGTGGCGCCGCTCAACATGGCCGCGCCACCCTTGGGGAGCACGGGGGTCGAAATGGTCTCCGGCACGGGCAGGGTCTTTTCGAGGAGACCCAGGGCCGGGAGGACGACGAGGAAGTAGGCGAAGTAGTAGATCGCCAGGACGCGGGACAGCATCACCACCGTGAAGCCCGTGGCGTCGCCGGTGACGGCATCCTGACCGATCGGGATCACCACGTCATCCGGCAGCTTGCCCCCGCACCAGCCGAGACCGAGGGTCGCGGCGATGAACAGGAAGAAGAACCACCGCGCCGTCGGCCGATACCGCATGGACCGCACCTTGGAGGTGTCGAGCCAGGGCAGGGCGAACAGCATGGCGATGGCGCCGAACATGCCCAGCACGCCCAGCAGCTTGTCCGGCACGGCCCGCAGGATCGCGTAGAAGGGCAGGAAGTACCACTCCGGCACGATGTGCGAGGGCGTCGCCAGCGGGTTGGCCATCACCTGGTTGTCCGCATGGCCCAGGGCCTCCGGCGCGAAGAACACGAACCAGGAGAAGAGCAGCAGGAACACCAGGATCGCGAAGGCGTCCTTGACGGTGTAGTAGGGATGGAAGGGGACCGTGTCCTCCTTGGACTTCACGTCCACGCCCACCGGGTTGTTGTTGCCCGGAACGTGCAGCGCCCAGATGTGCAGGCCGACGACGCCAGCGATCATGAAGGGCAGCAGGAAGTGCAGGGAGAAGAAGCGGTTCAGCGTGGCATTGTCCACGGCGAAACCGCCCCACAGCCAGGTGGTGATCGCCGTGCCGACGCCCGGGATCACGTTGTCGAAGGCCGAGAACAGGTTGGTGATCACCACCGCGCCGTAATAGCTCATCTGACCCCAGGGCAGGACGTAGCCCATGAACGCCGTGGCCATCATCAGGAGGTAGATCACGCAGCCCAGCAGCCACAGGATTTCCCGGGGGGCCTTGTAGGAGCCGTAGTAGAGACCGCGGGCGATGTGCACATACACGGCCAGGAAGAACATCGAGGCGCCGTTGGCGTGGATGTACCGGATCATCCAGCCGTGGTTCACGTCGCGCATGATGTGCTCGACGCTGTTGAAGGCCAGCGCCCCGTTGGCGACATAGTGCATGGCCAGGACCACGCCGGTGACGATCTGGATGACCAGACACACCGCCAGGATCCCGCCGAAGGTCCACCAGTAGTTCAGGTTCTTCGGCGTGGGGAAGTCGATGGCCGTATCATAGGCCATGCGCACGATGGGAAGACGGACGTCGAGCCAACGCTCGAAGCCGGTCTTGGGTTCATATTTCGAATGTCCGCTCATGGGTCGTTCGCGCCTTAGCCGATCTTGACCTTGGTGGGTCCGGTGAATTCGTAGGAGGGCAGCTCGAGATTCCGCGGTGCCGGCCCTTTGCGGATGCGTCCGGCGGTGTCGTACACCGAACCGTGGCAGGGGCAGAACCAGCCGCCGTAGTCGCCGGTGCCGAAGTTCGGCACGCAGCCCAGATGGGTGCAGACGCCGATCACGATCAGCCATTCCTGCTTGCCCGGCTTGGTGCGGGAGGCATCGGAGGCCGGATCGCGCATCTCGGCGTGGTCGTCCTTCACGGAGGCGGCGATCTCGGCCGGGGTGCGGTGACGCACGAACACCGGCTTGCCCCGCCACTTGACCACCAGCTGCTGGCCCGGCGCGACCTTGCCGATGTCCTGCTCGATGGAGGCCAGGGCCAGCGTGTCCGCGGACGGGTTCATCTGGTCGATGAACGGCCAGGCCACGGCGGCGACGCCCACGGCGCCGGTGGCCATGGTCGCGATATGGATGAAGTCACGACGACTGGGGTCTTCCCCATGCGTCTCGTGCGCGTTCACGGTTTCGGCCACGTCGTCACCCTTTGTCGGTCCAGCCCGCCGCCCGCGGCGCGGAGCCTGGCATTGTCCCACTCGACCGTCCGGACCCGTCACTGCGTCCCCGAACGACCCTGTCAGCGTCTCATAGGCCCGTAGGGGCGCTTGTCGCAAGGGCGACGGCGCAGCTATGGCCCTTCCACACCGATATGATGGAGCGATTAGAATGCGGCTCGCGCTTTTTCAACCCGACATTCCGCAAAACGTGGGGGCCGCCATCCGTTTGAGCGCGTGTTTCGGTGTTCCCCTCGAGATTATTGAGCCCTGCGCCTTCCCTGTGTCCAACCGGAGCCTCAAGCGGGCTGCCCTGGATTACGGCCCCGAGGCAGTGATCCTGCGGCATGACTCATGGGACGCCTTCCTGGATTCGCCGGACCGGGCGGAGGGGCGCCTGCTGCTGTTCACCACCCGGGGGGCCGAACGGCTGGACCGGTTCCGGTTCGCCGCGGGCGATACCCTGCTGTTCGGACAGGAGAGCAGCGGCGCGCCGGAGGAGGTCCATGCCCGGGCGGAGGCACGGATCTGCATCCCGATCCGGCCGCAGACCCGGTCGCTGAACCTGTCGGTCTCGGCGGGGGTGGCCCTCTACACGGCGCTCAGCTCCATCGGGACCCTCCCCTGACCCTGCCCGCCACCGGGCGCGCATGCCAAAATCCGCCGCCCCCCTTGCGACACACCCGCTGACCGCGTCACATGAGTGCCAGCCCCGCCCGAACCGGATCGGTGCGGGCCCCTTTCAGGACGAGGGACGCAACCTGATGTCGTCGGAACCCGCCACGGATACAAGCCCGCCTTCGGATGCCGCCGCGATGGAGGCGCGCAAGACCACTGCCGCCGCGTGGTTCGCCACCCTGCGGGACCGGATCTGCGGTGCCTTCGAGGCGCTGGAGGATGCGGCACCCGGCCACCTGTATCCGGGCACGCCCGGCCGGTTCGAGCGGACCCCCTGGGACCGTCCTGCCGGCGGCGGCGGCATCATGTCGGTGATGCGCGGGCGGCTGTTCGAGAAGGTGGGGGTGCACATCTCCACCGTGCACGGAGAGTTCCAGTCCGACTTCGCCAAGACCATGCCCGGCGCGGAGGAGGATCCGCGCTTCTTCGCCACCGGCATCAGCCTGATCGCGCACATGGCCAATCCCCGGGTGCCGGCGGTGCACATGAACACGCGCTTCATCGTCACCTCGAAATCCTGGTTCGGCGGCGGCGGCGACCTGACCCCCCTGCTGGAGGATCAGCGGCACCAGGACGCCCCGGACTCGGTGGCCTTCCATGCGGCGATGAAGGCGGCCTGCGACCGCTTCGACCCCGCCTGGTACCCCAGGTACAAGGCCTGGTGCGACGAGTACTTCCACCTCGCCCACCGGAACGAGCCCCGGGGGGTCGGCGGCATCTTCTACGACCACCACAATACCGGGGACTGGGACCGGGACTTCGAATTCACCCGCGGGGTCGGCGAGGCCTTCCTCGACATCTATCCGAAGATCGTCGCCGGCCGCATGGGCGAACCCTGGACCGAGGCCGAGCGGGAGGAACAGCTGATCCGCCGCGGCCGTTATGTGGAGTTCAACCTGCTCTACGACCGGGGCACCCTGTTCGGGCTGAAGACCGGCGGCAATGTCGCCTCGATCCTCAGCTCCATGCCCCCGGTGGTGAAGTGGCCCTGATCGCGGGCCCTATTGCCCCGCGGCAAGGGCCTTCATCAGCCGGTAGGTGAACTCCACCTCCTCGTCGAACACCTGCACCGATATCCGCTCGTCCTGGCCATGGGCGCGGCCGTCGTCGAGATCGTCCCAGCTGGCATCCACGCCGTAGCTGGGCATGCCGCCGAGCCGGGTGAAGGCGCTGTCGGTGGCGCCGGGGGACATGAGCGGCAGCAGGACCGCGTCGGGCCACATGCCGCTCTTCACCGCCTCGATGGTCTTCAGGAGCTTCGGCGCCGGGGGGGACTCGGGGCTTGCATCGCCCGGATACACATCGGTGACCTTGATGGCGGGCTCGTCCAGCACCTTGACCAGCTGGGCCTTGATGCCGTCGAGGGGCTCGCCCGGGATGACCCGGCACTGGATCGTGGCCCGGGCCCGCTGCGGCAGGGCGCTCTCGGCGTGACCGCCGGAAATCTCCGTGGCCGTGCAGGTGGTGCGGAAGACGATGTTGGTCTCGGTATCGGCGGACAGCCGCTCCACCGCCGCCGGGTCGGGATGGCCGCTGGCCATGGACAGCATGTCCGCCGCCATCTGCCCGGTTTCCAGCCTGGCCCGGCCGGCGAAATAGAGCCGCGCCGTATCCGTCACATGCACCGGGAAGCGATAGGCCCCGAGCCGCGCCAGGGCCGCGGACAGATGGAAGATCGGATTGGCCGCGGTCGGCCGGGAGGAGTGTCCGCCCTTGTCCGTGATCTCGAGCCCGTAGGTGACATAGACCTTCTCGCTGGTCTGGACGCCCATGTAGAGCTTCCGGCCGTGCTTGATCCCCGCCTCGCCCCCGTCGGGATTGATCACCAGGGCGGCATCCACCAGGTCCCGGTGCTGTTTCACCAGCCACTCCACCCCATTGGCGTCGCCGCCGGCTTCCTCATCCGCCGTGAAGGCCACGATGATGTCACCCTTCGGCCTGAAGCCCTCCCGCTTGAGGCGGATAATGCTCTCCAGGGTGGCGGCATCCTGGGACTTCATGTCGATGGTGCCGCGACCGTAGAACCAGCCGTCCTTTTCCACGAGCTTGAAGGGATCGGTGGTCCAGTCCTCCCGCCGGGCGTTCACCACGTCCAGATGGCAGATGTAGAGGATCGGCCGGGCCTTGCCCTGACCCCGCAGCCGGACCACCACATTGCCCTTGCTGGGATGATCGGGCGGGGCCAGCACCGCAATGTCCGCATCGGCAAAGCCCGCCGCCCGCAGGCGCGCGGCGATGGCGTTGGCCGCGACGGTGGAGCCCTTGTCGTGCTGGGTGTCGATCTCGATCAGTTCCTTCAGCAGGGCGCGGCCCAGCGCCTGATCGGCCGCAGGCGGGGCCAGGCTGGCCGTCGGGGCGGCGGTGGCCGCCGTCACGGACAGGGCGGAGAGGACGGTGGCCGCAAACATCGCGGGAACGGATCGGGAAAGGGACATGCGGTCTCCGTCGGCCCGCGGGCCGGAAGGTGTCGGGGCCGGTCACTGTCGCCCGGAAGGGTGTGCGTGGACAAGCCCTAGCCGCTCGGCGTAGAACCCCGGCCAAGCTGCCGTGCGCCGCGCGGCGTTCCCTGCCCCCGATCTCAGAGCCCACACATGGCCGGCCATTCCAAGTTCAAGAACATCCAGTTCCGCAAGGGCGCGCAGGACAAGAAGCGCTCCAAGCTGTTCTCGAAGCTGTCCCGCGACATCACCATCGCCGCCAAGACGGGGACCCCCGACCCGGCCTCCAACGCCCGCCTGCGCCTGGCCATCACCAATGCCCGGGCCGAATCCATGCCCAAGGACAACATCGACCGGGCCATCAAGAAGGCCCTGGGCGGGGAGGCCGACAACTACGAGGACATCCGCTACGAAGGCTTCGGCCCCGGCGGCATCGGTCTGATCGTCGAGGTGCTGACCGACAACCGCAACCGCACGGCGGCCAATGTCCGCTCCACCTTCTCCAAGAACGGCGGAAACATGGGGGAAAGCGGCTCCGTGGCCTTCATGTTCGACCGGTTGGGCCAGATCACCTATCCGGTCTCGGCCGGGTCGGAGGACGCCATCATGGAAGCGGCCATCGAAGCCGGGGCCGAGGATGCCGAGAGCGATGCGGACGGCCACACCATCTACACCGCCTTCGAGGACCTCGGGACCGTGATCGAGGCGCTGGAAACGACCCTGGGGCCGGCCCGGTCCACGGCCATGATCTGGCGGCCCAAGACCCTGACGCCCATCGCCGGGGACGACTGCGGGACCCTGATGAAGCTGATCAACGCCCTGGACGACGACGACGACGTGCAGAACGTCTGGGCGAACTTCGACATGAGCGAGGACGACCTCGGCAAGTACGCCTCCTGAGGCGGCCCCCGGGTCGTCACAAGGGGACGCCCCGCATCCGCCAGGATACGGGGCGCGCCGGTCGGTCCCTCCGGCGGCTGGTCAGCGTCCGGTGTTCGGATCTCCGGCGGGGGTGACGTTGCGGGCAACGCTGCCGGGCAGGTAGGCCGGGCAGCGGGTCTGAAGGTCCGCCTGCGCCCGGGCGCGCCAGTAGGCCCCCTGGCGGGCCAGGCGCGACGCGTCCGCGTGGGCGGACTGGGCCAGGGCCAGGGCCAGCGGTTCTCGCTGGACACTGTCGGCCCCCATGGCCTGGTCGTAGACCGCCACCTGCTGGTCGAGCCCCTGGGCGAGCCCGGCACAGCGCGCCGAATTGATGAAGCCCACATCGGACAGGCGGCTGTCCGCGGCATCGGCCTGGGTGGCGGCCAGGACACCCGCCGTCAGCAGGGTGGCCGCGAACAGCAGCGGGGCGGCAGCGATTGCAGGTTTCATGTTCAGGATCCTTCTGTGCGGTTTGAGACAGCGGTTTGGCTTGGGTTACCGGCCGGTCCGTTTCGGCGGGAGCCTCGGCGGCGGGTCAATTCAACGCCCCCCTTTTCTCAAATTCACATCAGTATTTGAAGTTAAATCGCGGTCATTTTGCTCAATGACAAAGCCGTAACATTCTTCATTACATCATTTTCACAGAATTACATTCGAGTAATGTTTCAGAGCGACGCGGGATGGCGCACCGATTGGAACTTTGCTAGGGAACCTCATGGTCAATGCCCCGCCAGAACCCGTTGCGACCCCGTGCATCAAGGTGTGCATGGTGGATGGCGAAAGCGGCCTGTGCCTGGGGTGCTATCGGACCCTGCCGGAGATTGCCGTCTGGGCCAGACTGTCGGCGGACAGCCGCGCTGCGCTCATGCGGTCCCTCCCCACGCGCCGGGACCGGATCTCGCCGGACAAGCTCGGGCTGATCTGACCGATCTGTTCAATGAATTGCGCTTGAGGTCCCCGGGATTCACCGAATGCAAAGGTCGCTCCCGTAATCTGCAGTCAACGAGCAGAAGCCGGGACCAGGGCATGACGAATTCAGTGGGTGTGGTGGCGACGGCGGCGATCTGCGCCGTCCTGGTGGGCGAGATGGTGATGCACACCAAGGGTCTCGGGCACCTGAACATCCAGTATACGCCCCCCCAGACCGCCCAGGCAGCGCTCGCCGTGACCCCGTCGTCGAAGGCGACCCCGCCGTCGGCGGCCTATGTGGGCAAGGGCAAGGATGGCCACTACTGGGCCTGGGCGCAGATCGACGGGCACCCCGTCCGCGTGCTGATCGACACCGGGGCCTCCGCCGTGGCTCTGACCCCCGAGGATGCGCGGCAGGCCGGCGTGGACCTCGAGTTGCTGGTCTACAACCGCGATGTGAACACGGCGCAGGGCGTCACCCACGCCGCCGCCGTGACGCTGGGCCATGTGTCCGTCGCCGGCGCCGACGTGAGCGGCGTGGAGGCCCTGGTGGTTCCCAGGGGCCTGTCATCCTCGCTGCTGGGCATGAGCTATCTCGGGCGCCTGGAAGGGTTCGAGGCGAACCGGTCCGGGCTGATCCTGCACCCGTAGGGCCTGCACCCGCAGGGAATGGCCCGCCCCTATCCGGCGGGCTTGATGGATACCAGCTCGACCTTGAAGACCAGGTCGGCATTGGCCGGGATCGGTCCCACGCCCTTCTCCCCGTAGGCGAGATAGGACGGGATGTGGATCAGCCACTCATCCCCCGGCCGCATGAGCTGCAGCGCCGCCACCCAGCCGGGGATCAGCTTGCCCAGGGGGAAGGTCGCGGTCCCGCTCTTGTCGCTGGCGGAGCTGTCGAACAGCTTGCCATTGGTCAGACGCCCCTCGTAGCGCACGACGATCTCGTCCGCGCGGCGCGGATGGGCCCCGCTGGCCGCACCGGATTTCAGCACCTTGTAGCGCAGCCCGTCCATCGCCACGACGCCCGGGGCCCCGATCGACAGGGGATCCGCCGCCGCGCCGCCGGTCGCCGGTGCCAGGCCGGACTCGGCACAGGCCCCCAGGGTGAGGACAGCGGACAGGGCCGCAGGAATCAGCAGGCGCAGGGCCGGGGATGACATGGGAACAGTCCTCTGATGGCGATCGCGTCGGGCGATCCGGTCGGTCCCCGCCCCGCAAGGGACCCAGGACCGCTTGCGGCAAGCTCAGCAGAATCGGTGAAGATCTGCAAAACCTTATTGCGGGACCGGGTCGCCGGCTGACTCATCCCGCGGCCTCATCGGGCGCGAGCACGCGCAGGGACAGGGCATGGACCGGCCCCTTCAGCTCCTCGGCCAGGGCCGCGTTGACCAGTCGCTGGCGCTGCACTCGCCCCAGTCCGCGAAACGCCTCGGCAACCACAGTGACGGTAAAGTGGCTCTCCCCGCCCTCCCGGCTGCCGGAGTGCCCCTGATGGTGAGCACTGTCATCCACGACCTCGAGCACGGCCGGCGCGAAGGCCGTCGTCAGCTTGGCAACGATGGAATCCCGAACCTGGCCCACAGCCGTCTCCCGTTTGTCGCCGATATCGGCCGAATGCGGGTTTCAACCCGCAATTCTGCGCCGTCAATTCTTGAATGTGAAAACTTCGACCGCATACTGAGCCGATGAGTGAGGCCTTCCGATACACCCCGCGTTTTGTCGACATCCGCGTCCGTCCGCCAAAGCCGGACGAGGAGGCGATGGCGCAGGACGTCCTGAAGCTGAAGCCGGGGGAAAAGCCGTGTGAATGGCCGGGGTGCCGCACGGCCGGTGCCGCCAAGGCCCCCAAGTCCCGGGACATTCCCAACGAGCACTACTGGTTCTGCGTGCCCCATGCCGGGGAGTACAACCGCAACTGGGACTATTTCGCCGGCATGAGCGAGGCGGAGGTCCGCAAGGTCCAGGAAGCCCGCCTCACCGGAGACCGGCCCACCTGGGAATTCAAGGCGTCCCGCTTCAGTCGCGAGGCCGCGAGCTTTTCCGCAAAGGCCGGGACGGGTCAGGGCTATTCCGACCCCTTCGGCATGTTCGGGGCCGCCAAGGCCCGGGCCCGGGCGGAGGCGGAGGCGTCGGACCGGTTCCGCCGAATGGGCAAGCTGGAGCGCAAGGCCCTGGCCGAGCTCGACCTCGAGGATACGGCGGACTCCACCGTCATCCGGACAAAGTATCTCGAGCTGGTGAAGCGCTGTCATCCGGACACCAATGGCGGCGACCGCTCCACGGAGGCGAAGCTGCAGCGGGTGCTGAAGGCCTACAAGACCCTGAAATCCGCCGGGCTGGTGCAGTAGACCGGTCGGCCGGTCCGGGAACGGATCGTCACGTTTCCGTTGCGGCGCCGGTTTCCAACCCGTTCAATCCGCGCTAATCGGAACGCATGACCCTCGAAGCTCCCTCCGATCCGTTGCTCTCCATCGCGCCCGACCACAAGGTGTCGGTCCGCGAGGTGTTTGGCGTCGATTCCGACATGATGGTGCCGGCGTTCAAGACGCCCGACTCCCACGTGCCGGAGGTGGACCCGTCCTACCGCTTCGATCCGCAGACGACCCTGGCCATCTGCGCCGGGTTTGCCTTCGACCGACGGGTGATGGTCCAGGGCTATCACGGCACCGGCAAGTCCACCCACATCGAGCAGGTGGCCGCCCGGCTGAACTGGCCGCTGGTGCGGGTGAACCTCGACAGCCATGTGAGCCGCATCGACCTGGTGGGCAAGGACGCCATCGTCCTGAAGGACGGCAAGCAGGTCACCGAATTCCGCGAGGGCATGCTGCCCTGGGCCCTGCAGCGGCCCATCGCCCTGGTGTTCGACGAATACGACGCCGGTCGCCCGGACGTGATGTTCGTGATCCAGCGGGTGCTGGAAGTTCAGGGCAAGCTGACCCTGCTGGACCAGAACCGGGTGATCCGGCCCAATCCGTTCTTCCGCCTGTTCGCCACCACCAACACCATCGGCCTGGGCGACACCACCGGCCTTTATCACGGCACCCAGCAGATCAATCAGGGCCAGATGGACCGCTGGTCCATCGTCACCACCCTGAACTATCTCGCCCACGACGCCGAGGCCGACATCGTGCTGGCCAAGTCGCCGAGCTATGACACGGTGGAGGGCCGTCGCACCCTGAACGCCATGGTCCGGGTGGCGGACATGACCCGCAACGCCTTCATGAACGGGGACATCTCCACGGTGATGAGCCCGCGGACCGTGATCACCTGGGCCCAGAACGCAGAGATCTTCGGCGATGTGGGCCTGGGCTTCCGCCTCACCTTCCTGAACAAGTGCGACGAGCTGGAGCGCCCCACCGTGGCGGAATTCTACCAGCGCGCCTTCGGGACCGACCTGCCGGAGAGTGCGGCCCGGGTGAAGGTGGCCTGATCCATCCGGCTAGCGGGGCGGTGCCTCCGCCGCCGCGGCGAGGACCGGCAACACCTTTGGCGTGTCACGGATGCGATCTCCGCTCCAGCCCGGCTGGCGCTTGAGCCACTCGGCGTCCGGCGCAAAGCTCTTCGCCGCGTGGCTGAGGGCATCGACGGCAATGCTGCGCCGGCCCGTCTGGGCGATCAGACCGCCCACCGCGCGGACATCCCACACCTCGAACGGTCCCCTGGAGTCGAGACCCGTAGCCGCAAAGACATAGGCCTCGGCCGGCTGGCCCCGATACTGGCAGGAGAACCGTGTCTCCCCGGCCTTGACGAGGGTCCGGGCCGGCGGCGGGCCGTCCGCTCCGGCCAGGGCCGACGAGGCATCGGGCAGGGACTGTCCGCCGAGGGGCGTGACCTGGTCACAATGTCCCCCGAGCTTGCCCCGGCCCCACTCCGCCGCGAAGGCCTGGCCCTCGTGGTAGGGGGACACGGTCAGGGCGCGCCCCTCCCCCGGCATGTAGATGCGCCCCTCCGTGAGGCCGGCATCCGCCAGCGCCGTCGTGGGCGGGGAAGTCGGGAATGTCCGGATCGCCGATGAAGAGTTCCGCCGAGCCATCCGGGGCCGAGGCCCGCAGCCAGGGCCGCACCTCTCCGGTCGTGAGGCGGCGCAGTCCCCCCTGGGCGGGCCAGCCCTCCGGCAGTTCCACGGTGAAGGCATGCTCCGTCGGCTCCGCATAGGGGGCCCAGTGGGTCTGGTCCGGTGCCAGGTGGGCGGCGGGGGCCTGGGATCCCCCCTGACCCGCCTCGTCCTGGCGGGAGCATCCCGCCGTCGCCAGCAGCACGGCCAGAAGCAGTGACAGGCCTGCCGTCCCGGCCACCGGCGTCCTGCATCCCCCCCTGACCGCATCCATGGTCATGCTCCCCCAGCCTGGACGAGATTAAGGCCCCCAACCGGCACCAGTGCAAGACCTGCGGCAAGGGGTCCCTTGCCGGATGCGCACGATCGGCCTACCGTCGACCGGTAGTTCTCCGGGGGGCCGCGCGCAAGCGGCTGAGAGGCGGGTGATCCCGCGACCCGCGAACCTGATCCGGGTCATGCCGGCGGAGGGAGGGAACAGCAGGGCGCACCGCCACGGGCGGGCCCTGCCTGTTGCCACCGGATGCCTCTGACCTCCTGTCCTGTCCGAGAGGCGACCATGAACGCTCCCGTCAATCCCCCCGTGATTCCCGTCGGCGAGGTTCCCACCGGCCCCATTCCCGGCAGCCGCAAGATCCACGTCCCGGGTGTGCTGTATCCGGAGCTCCGGGTCCCCTTCCGCGAGGTCTGCGTGCACGAGAGCGCCGGCGAGCCGCCGGTGACCATCTATGACCCCTCCGGCCCCTATACCGATCCGGAGGCCACCATCGACCTGCAGCAGGGCCTTCCCCGCGCCCGGGAAGCCTGGGTCCGCGCCCGCGGCGACGTGGAGGAGATCTCCGCCCGGCAGATCCGGCCGGAGGACAATGGCCGGGTATCGGACGCGCTCAGGGTACCGGAATTCCCGACCCATCGCCCCGTCCTGCGGGCCACCGGCGGCGCGGCCGTCACCCAGCTCGACTATGCCCGCCGGGGGATCATCACCGCGGAGATGGAATATGTGGCCATCCGCGAGAACCTGCGCCGGGAGATGATCCGCGAACAGATCCGCGACGGCGAGAGCTTCGGCGCGGAGATCCCCGAGGTGGTGACGCCGGAGTTTGTCCGTGACGAGATCGCCCGCGGCCGGGCCATCATCCCCGCCAACATCAATCACGGCGAACTGGAACCCATGGCCATCGGCCGCAACTTCCTGGTCAAGATCAACGCCAATATCGGCAATTCCGCCGTCACCTCGTCCGTGGGCGAGGAGGTGGAGAAGATGGTCTGGGCGATCCGCTGGGGCGCGGACAATGTCATGGACCTGTCCACCGGCCGCAACATCCACAACATCCGCGAATGGATCGTCCGCAACAGCCCGGTCCCCATCGGCACCGTGCCCATCTACCAGGCCCTGGAAAAGGTCGGCGGCGTGGCCGAGGACCTGACCTGGGAGGTCTATCGCGACACCCTGATCGAGCAGGCGGAACAGGGGGTGGACTATTTCACCATCCATGCGGGCGTGCGCCTGCCCTACATCCCCCTCACCGCCAAGCGGGTCACGGGCATCGTCTCCCGCGGGGGGTCGATCATGGCCAAGTGGTGCCTCGCCCATCACCGGGAGAGCTTCCTCTATGAGCGGTTCGACGAGATCTGCGACATCATGCGGGCCTATGACGTGTCGTTCTCCCTCGGTGACGGCCTGCGCCCCGGTTCCATCGCCGACGCCAACGACGCCGCCCAGTTCGCGGAGCTGGAGACCCTGGGCGAGCTGACCCACCGGGCCTGGGCCAGGGGCTGCCAGGTGATGATCGAGGGGCCCGGCCATGTGCCGATGCACAAGATCAAGGCCAACATGGACAAGCAGCTGAAGGTCTGCGGCGAGGCCCCGTTCTATACCCTGGGGCCGCTCACCACCGACATCGCGCCGGGCTATGACCACATCACCTCGGCCATCGGGGCGGCCATGATCGGCTGGTTCGGCACCGCCATGCTCTGCTACGTGACGCCGAAGGAGCACCTGGGCCTGCCGGACCGCAACGACGTGAAGCAGGGGGTGATCGCCTACAAGATCGCCGCCCATGCCGCCGATCTGGCCAAGGGCCACCCCGCGGCCCGGGCCTGGGACGATGCCCTGTCCCGCGCCCGGTTCGAGTTCCGCTGGGAGGACCAGTTCAATCTCGGCCTCGATCCCGAGACCGCCCGGGAATATCACGACGAGACCCTGCCCAAGGAGGCGCACAAGACCGCGCACTTCTGCTCCATGTGCGGACCGAAGTTCTGTTCCATGAAGATCAGCCAGGAGATCCGCGACGCGGCCAAGGGCCAGAACGACGTGGCCGAGGCGGGCATGGCGGAGATGTCGGAGAAGTTCCGCGCCACGGGCGGGGAGATCTACGTCCCGACCAGGGGCTGAGACACCCGGGGGGCGGGCGATTGCCCTTGACCGTGCAACGCGCTAAGCCCGCCCCTCGCCCTTCATCCAGAGCCCGCACATGTCCGACACGCTTCCCGACCGTCTCAGCGTCAATCCCAGGAGCCCCCATTATGACGAGGCGGTCCTGTCCCGTGGGGTGGGCATCCGCTTCAAGGGCGAGGAAAAGACCAATGTGGACGAGTACTGCGTGTCCGAGGGCTGGGTGCGCCTGACCGTCGGCAAGCAGGTGGACCGCAAGGGCAACCCCCTGACCGTGAAGCTGAGCGGCGAGGTGGTGCCCTATTTCCTCACCGAAGCCGAGACCGCCGAATAGGCCCTAGCCCTGTCCGGCGGCGTGCAGCCTCTGGCCGTGCACCTTCAGCCAGGCCCGTGAGGTCTTCAGCGCCGGGTGCAGCCGGGCATTGAGGGCCCAGAAGTCCGGCCCGTGATTGGCCTCGATCAGGTGCGCGCACTCATGGGCCGCCACATAGTCCAGCACCGCAGGCGGGGCCAGGATCAGCCGCCAGCTGTAGCGGATCTGCGCCGGCTGTCCCCGGTGGGCCTGCTTGCATGAGCCCCAGCGGGCCTTGGCATCGGTGAGGCTGATGTCCGGCAGGGGCTGGCCCAGCGCCGCCGCATGGACCGCCGTCCGCGCCGTCAGCCGTTCCGTCGCCAGGGCCTTCAGCCCCCGGATCACGCCGCGGGCGAAGACCTCGGCCTCCCCATAGGCCAGCAGGCGGGCGGGTTCGTCCGCCGTGGCGGGCTTGAAGGTCGGCCGGATGCGCATGGCCGCCCGCTCCAGCCGGCAGGGGCGACCCTCCACCTCGATCAGCCGGCCGGGCGCAAAGGCGACCGGCTCCGGCAGCCGGGCCAGCTGGGTCGCGATCCAGGCCTGACGCTGGCGGGCGAAGGCGACGGCGTCCGGCAGGCGGGCCCGGTCCGGGGCCGTGGCGATCACGATCCGCTCCCGGCTGTCCAGGCGCAGACTGATCCGGCGGGCACCGGCATGCACCCGAAGCCGCAGGGGCAGGCCGTCGATCTCGATCTGGTCCCCGTGGTCGAGCCGGGGCTTGGGGGTCAGCAGGGCGCGCAGGGACATGCCGCCAGCCTAGAGCAGATTTTCGCCCAGGGCTCTAGTCGGCGAGGCTCAGCCTCATGCGGATATCGCAGCGGGCATAGGGCGACGGATGACCCTCGCCGTCTGCCAGTTCCTGAAAGCCCATGCTGCGATAAAGACTGATGGCCGGGGTCAGCTTGCGCCCGCTCTCCAGATAGACCTCACG
>Ga0007833_1000125_pt1 | contig 15426 bp, 13 predicted proteins | sample CryBogCBE25Jul07_FD_71204 | JGI IMG/M metagenome (GOLD analysis project Ga0007833, IMG submission 71204) | Freshwater microbial communities from Crystal Bog, Wisconsin, USA - CBE25Jul07 | ecosystem: Environmental > Aquatic > Freshwater > Lake | place: Crystal Bog, Wisconsin, USA | collected...
CCGACCATGAAGGCCCGAATTGCCGGTACAAAGCATCAGCCTTTTCCAACCTGTCATTAGCCATCAGGAACCAGTCCGTTGGGCTCGATGGATCCGTCCTCATAGAACGCGCAATCCTTTTTTGAGAATCTCTTCCAGATAGGAATTTTTAACATCGTTCATCGGATCACATTCCGCTGGATCGGCTAGCATGAGATCAAATGAAAGAGGCTCATCCTTGCAGAGCAATGGCCACCAAGCGGAGCGGATCGCCACCTTGTCTTTTATCCGGCTCTGAACAATCGGTTTCACCACTAGAAGATCAATATCGCTGTCGCGATTAGGTGTCCCATAGGCATACGAACCGAAAACGATAACTCGCTCAGGATAAAATTGATCCTGTAAAATGCGGAGATAGGGCCTTAGTCTCTCAGCAATACAATGCAAAGGGTGTTTTTGATCCAAAAGGACATCCTCCCGGATCCTCCCGTCACTACTTTGACTACGCTGAATTGGAGGCACTTCCATTTCAGCCAAATAATACAGAATTAAAAACCCAAGACAAACCAATCCATCACCACAGCTCTGGCCTAATCAATGGGGTAAGCTCGTTTGCTGATTGCTGCAATAAACAGAAATTAACAATGAACTATCATCAATCTGTCACCATTGCGTCCTATGCCCCTTGCAATGGCCACAGAAAGGACTTTCCCGTTTGGCGGGCGCCAAAAGAATATGAACAAACGGCTTGCAGAGAGCTTTTTCCGAAGTAGAGCTAAGCAACCTAGTGACTTTGTATGTATCGTCTTTTTATAAGCCGTCAATAGCGCACCACCTATAACTGGCACTCTACCTCTGTTCTACGACATCTGACCTCCGTGCATCGCTCCCAGCACGAACCTCCCGTGCAAATACCTCAAACCCCGGACTCCCCGCGTTCTGGATGATATGCTCCATGCGAAGCGGGGAGGATTGAGAAAGTCATTTCGATTTTGTCAGTTTTTTCTTCCACACTGTGAGGTCAAAAAACTTCCATATATCGCTCTACCATTTTGTTCCATGAGTAATATTTCTTAGCCTCATCAAGGCCCCTCTGCCATAAATTGGGATCTTTATTTAAAGCATTTGCTTTCCATTCGTAGGTTTTGGCAAGGCCTATTGTATGCTGAGGTTCATAAGTTATTCCCATTCCATGAGAATTTATAAAATCAGCCAAATACCCGGAATTTGACACTATCACTGGCTTACCATATTTGCAGGCCTGAAGCAGGACAGCCGACCCCTTGGTGTATCCCTGAGAGTAGGGTAACATGACTACGTCACATGCATCAAAGAGAAGCGACACTTCATTGTCGGAGATATATCGGTTCCAAGATACCGCATTGCTATAGCTAAGTTCTTTGAGCAGGAGGTCGGGATCGTTTCCAGAAATTAGTGGCCCAGCAAAGAGAAGAAAGGGATGCTCTTTGGTAAGCTTAGCAGCCTCGATCGCCGTTCGGTAATCCTTCCCCTCTCGATGAGTCCCAAAAAAGAGTGGAATAAAGTCATGCTCAGCCAGTCCAAGTTTTCTCCTTGCATTCTGCTTGGTGAGAGGTTGTTCCGATCTCTCTGCAATAGCAGCAGGAATATGAATCACGCTTTCACCCGCTAATGGCTCCCAGGCCTGCCTCACCGCCTCAGTCTCGACAATGAAATGCAGTCGCCCTGTGGCGAAGGCCTCACGGTAGAGTGACACCCGTTTTTGGGGCATGGATTGATCTGGTGCCCCAACGCAGAGTGAGGAAAAGCGCCGGTTTGATTGCAATACCGCCTTGAGCAACTGGTGATGCCGGGACTCAATACAAAAGATTGGGGTGTCATTCGCCTCTTTTAGCGCTTTTTGGAGGCAGCAATAAAACTCTAAGTTTCTAAGAAAAGTGTCGCTTTTGCTACCCCAGTTTCTGTTGCGCCTCTCAAGCGATTGAAAGTTGGTGATCCAAGGAGCACACGTATTCCACTCAAGCTGCGGAAGGTCCATTAACTCCCTTGCAGGCAATGCTGCAAATATCTTGATCTCTCTACCTGCTGATGCAAACGCCTTGGCCATATCAACCGTATAGGGCCAATAGTGCCCTGATAAGTGTGTGTAGGGCGAGACGACAGAGAGTGCTTTCATAATCAATCAATCTAAGGTTATCAGATGATGCCTTATTAGAAGGGTCCCACTTTGTTGCCAGCTTTCAATAACGTTTTCAAAACCTCCTCATTAGCACGGGCCGCATCTTCGATCCTGAAACGCTCACTAACAAAATGCCAAGCCCTCAAAGTCATTGCATGCCTTTGCTCACTGGTCTGATCTCTAGCTTGAAGGATGGCACGAGACAGATCCCGAACATCGCGTACATCACAGAGAAATCCAGAGTTTCCATAATCGAGTGTCCATGGGACGGCACCACTCTCCTTTCCTCCGATGACTGGAACTCCGCATGCCATGGCTTCGATAAGCACCATGCCGTGTGTCTCAATAAGCGAAGGGTGCATCATTAAATCAGCCTCATTTTCAAGAAAATCAAGGATAACTTCCCTCGGTTTACTGCCTCGGAATTCCACATTGTGATGAAGATTCTTCTTCCGTGCCCACGATTCGGCAGCCTCCCTAGGCGCCGTTCCAGGTCCAAAGAGGTGAAGTTTTGCCGGATTACCGTTTACTGGAGGGATCAATGCAAACGCTTGTAGCAGGGTTTTCTGATTCTTCAACTCACCCCATCCTCCCACACTGCAAAGAGTGTAATTGCGGAGTGATGACTCCGACCGCTCAAGTCGACGTTTCCCTCGTTCAAAAACCTCTGGGTGTAAACCGTTTGGAATGACATCCACGGGACACCGTGGCCTGAAATATCGTTGAATATGTATAGCCGTATAGGGAGAGACACAGATCAGGTGATCGGCTTTTCTGATCACCTTCCAAGCGATGAGCAGATGGTAGGTCATGTGCCAGTGCTTGGCGATCCAGGCATAGCGTAGAGGGGTGTCATGGCAGGTCACAGCGGTCGGCAAGCCGGAATCCAGGGCGGCCATCGCGTGATCATACGTCCATTGAGCGCTAAGCACCTCGGGAGATTCGCTAGCAATGGCCGCGCGAATCAGACGGCGTTCCTGACGATAACAATCTAGGAGGCACTCCCTGCTCCTACGTTTTGGGAGAATGTGTATTGATAACCGCTCCCCCTTGAGATGTTGAGGGGCAGAGACCAAGGGATCGAGAGTGAAAATCGTTATACTATGCCCCCTCCGATGCCACTCACGGGCCATCGGAGTGACGGGAGTAGACGTCACCCCCGTAATCTCATGCAGGCGTTTGCGGGAGGCATCCTCTAGCAGATCAGCCAGATCATGGGTGTTAAACGGACTGACTAATCCAATTTTCACCGTTGATAAAATTAGTAACTCTCCAACTACTTTAGTTTGCTGGCGTACAATACTCCACGCCTCAAATAGGGCATCCTGACCCCGATCAGAAAATAACCAGGTGAATGATTAATCTCATATCCTAGTTTTTTTAAATAACTGGAGAACCTTGGGAAATCAAGGCGCTTATGATAAGTACAATGAGAGAGTCGGATCTTATTAGCTTTTTCTAGAATTGATAAAGCTCCTTGCAGGACATCCCAATCTCCTCCATCAACATCAACCTGAATAAAATTTGGGGGCGTTTTATCCTTGAAGTAATCATCCAAGCTTATTTGACCATTATTACTGTTTCGCCCTACAGTTAATGGAACAATCTCAACTTTGTCACACCAAGGCTCAAAAGTTGCTTGCAAGGGTTCTATCCAATGCGGTGCGGGTTCAAACAAATAGGCCTTGGATAATCTATCTAGAATACTCAAACAAAAGAGCCCATCAGATGCCCCAATGAATACACCTATGTCCCCCTGATCTATTTGAAATTTATTAGATATATAACTATGGGGCGAACGAGCATCCTGCTCCATCAAACCTATTCTGACAGACTTCTGGATTTCTTGGAGAGTTTCTTTTCGCGGGAAAAAAACCTTGCGGCCATTAATAGCAACATATAAAAGATTTCTTTTTTGATCTTTTTTTACAACAATATCTTCTGCTCTATATTCTTTTGTCCATTCATATGGCGGACTCATCCCCAAAGGCAGTGAAAGTTTCGGATGGTTATCCAAAAACTCCATCACAAGCCGAACATCGTCGTCATCACTCTGTCCATAGCGTTTCTTAATGTTCCGACGCAATGATTTTCGCTTTAGGTGATACCATTCCTTATGGATATAAGACTTAATCTTTAACAATAAGCTCATTTTAAATAATATTATGTTTTATGGTTTTCCATATCAATTCATTAATCCGAATTTTTGAAAAAACACACATGGTCCATGAATACAAAAATCTTTTTTGCTTAGGCTATAAACTATCTATTAATCGTTTTTTAATCCTATGAAAGCGATCATATTGGTGCAGAATGGTAGGAATTTCAGATTGATCCACAGAATTCATCACCTTATTATCCCTCGCTAATATTAGCTTATCTTCCTTACATAATCCCATTGTGTAGACTGGCCCCTTATTGTTAGTTATCGTGAGTCTTGGGATACATTCTTTATAAATGATCCAATTATGTATCCCCTGATCTGATCCAGTGCTAGTTTTAGGAGCATATGCTTTGAATGCCATTTCACAAAACTTCTTAAGATAAATCATAATCTCATTTCGAGTTCCAAAAGTCACTCCAGCACATGAAATTTGGCAACTCTCAACTAGGGGCGCTTTCTCAGGGCCGACAGCCTCGTAAATCATCTCTCTGTTACTCCGGCACTCTCCAATCGTTCTACCTTCAGCCTCCTCAAAGCAGAACACCCCCTTGCGGCCTTCCATCCAGGCAAAGGGATTCATTTGAAACCAAACATCTCTGACATCGGTTATCATGACTACATCATATTCTGGGTGTTGGTGCAAATACTCATAATACATGAGGAAACGGAGATAAAATAGAAACCAAACTCGTCGGGCTACAAAGGCCTTGGCCCGGAATCCCGGCAACTGGGCTATCAGTCGCTTCCAGATCGGCCAAAAAAGGAGCATTGGCTGATGGTTACGAATCGCCCAATATCGAAAGGGGATATTTATTACTGCGTTTGAGTCCAAATACGCTTCGGTCTCCTTCGAGATAGAGTTGCAGAACATGACAACATCCCCGGAGTAATCGGTTTTTTTTAACGATTCAAAGAATGGTCGAATGCTCAACTCATCCAGATTACGCAGCGTTCCGAGAATCACCTCCTTGCGATTTGGTTTCGATGGATTCATCCTCTCAGTATTGCTTTTGGATTCAGGTGCAGTGGAGTGGTTGCTACTCGATAAGGATATCAATAACTCTCTATTAGTTCCATCACCTGATTAGGATTAACAGTAATACGATTCTGATAATCGGCTTGAAAGACCTCAAAGCGATGGTCCAGTCGGAGACAGAGTGAGATCCCCTCATAACACCCATTGAGAAAGTTATCAGCACAGAGTTCTAAAACCTTCGTCTCGGGACGACACCAGATAAGATTGCTGAACCCTCCGCCGTGCTCACCGACAATCGACTCTGCGTTGGCGAACCAAGCGATCTGCTCCGCAAAACTAAGAGTCTCCAAGTCTATCACGACCCATCCTTGGGCAATGAAATACTCAGCTATTTCCTCCTGATTAACAATCCCTCGGGTTTTTCCCTTTCTTTTGATAAAAAAACGTCTCGGCGTCTCGATCAATGCCTGGTGAGGCAGAAACTTCTCACGTAACCATGACACGACATACGGATTGGTGCATCCCGTCATTCCAGGGGGAGAGGAAAAATAATAATCCTCTATGATTAAGTGGTTTCTCGCTGTTTCCCATACACGTTCTAGGAGACCAAGCATTTCCAAACTCTCTCGCTGATAGGTAGATAATGGTTCGCGAATCATAATTTTTGTTGCTTCCGGAAATTCACCTAGGGGAGCTAACCGAGGCAGCGCATCGAGGAACCAATGATAGTAGCCATGATCCCACCGACTGATGAGGCTTGTCCAACTCCCCTCGAGTCTCAAGGGAGAGTGCAGGTAGGAATAATGATAAGACGGATCTGTGGCGGCGAATTCCTCACCATATACTGCCTCAATCAACATCTGTTTTTTAAAATTCACTGGTGCAAGGGAATCGCCGACCAATCTGGCCTCCTTAATCTTCATCCAGAAAACAGGCCATGGCTGTCTCCCATTCTGATTATGCCCTGTTTGCTTAATTAATGAAGCTACTGGCAGCATGGGAAGCTGCTGTCTCTTTAAAAGTACACTTCCAAGACACCCTTCGTTATCAAGCAGTTCCAATCCACTGAAAAATCCGCGGGGTCCACCAAACCTAAACCCAACGCCGCACACACGCGCTAGTTCAACGAAAAGTTTTGTTGCGCGAGCCACGGACTCCCTGAGCAAAACATAGACGGTTGGAAGTCCCTTTAACCAGAAAATCAAATTTGTCTTAAAGCTTGCTTCGGCCATCACCTTAATTTTCTAAAATCCTTCTTAACGCCTTAATAACATTCCTGTTTTACTCAGAACCTCCACTCGAAAGTCATCATCAAGGAGATATCTCCATCCCGCTACTGCCAATACCGCTCCTAAAAGGATTGTCATCCCGATGGTATTCATAATGGAGATCTCACTCTGCTGAGCTATAAAAGAAGCCAGACAAGCTATACCCAAGAGCAACAACGCAGGGAATACATGCTCTTGAAGCCTACTAAATTCAAGATGCTTACGCGAAGCAAGGAATGCGATTAGGAAGCTGGTCACAAGATGTGCTATTAAGGATGCAGCCAAGACACCGTTAATCCCAAAATATGTTGCCGCAGGGATTGCTAACAATAAAAATCCAATCCCTTCCAAGATGTAAATATGCCTGATTGGGCCGTAGTTACCCATTACGCCAAACAGTGAGACAAAACATCTGCTAATCGAGGTCGCCAAAATCAGTCCACCTATCAGCATGTCGGCCTCAGGACTCCAGGTAATAATTTTTGAGGTCCAGATTTCTACCACCGCATGATTCGCCAAAATCACCAGGGCTCCAAAAAGACATGAAGCAAAAAGAGAAAGAGAGACTATATTCCAGAACCTGCGATTCATCCGCTGAAGATCACCACGGACATACATCTCGGTGAGGGTTGGCGTCGATGTCTCCATGATTTTGGAAACAAGTTGCGTAACCATATTATACAGTTTTGTCCCAATAGAAAAAGTCGCCGCTGCATTCAATCCAACACACCGACTGATAATAATAATCTGGGTGGCATTTACGAGTTGTCCCCCGATAGACATTAGCAGCACATCTTTGCCAAATTCTAAAACCTCACGGAACAACTTCAAACTGGGATGCCCCCAATGGCCGCGACTCGGATAATATCCTTTCTGGAGACAGACCGATGATTCAATCACAGCCCTAAGAATCAGGCCTAGCATCCCTGCCGTCGCGAAGCTGTATACTCCCATTCCCACCACAAATCCGATCCAAAGTGAAAAGAAGTTAGCTAACAAAGTTATTATCGCTGAAAAATTGCAGATGTCAATTCGCTGAAAGGTCCACAGAGGGGCTCCAATTGAACGGAAGGCAAGAGACAAACCGGTGAATACCACCAGAATCATCAGGACGTTCCTGAATTCACTTTGCAACTCCTGCGGAATGGAAAAAAGCGAGGGTGCATAATAGGAAAACGCACATCCTGCCATTGCGATCACGATGCCCTGAACCACAAACACCAACCCCGCTGTAAGAAGTAGGCTTCCATAGGAACCGTCGTTCAACGTGTCCTTGTGATTAGAGAGTAAACGATTTAGCGCTGAGGAAACACCGAGATCCAGTAACATCAGGTAACCGGAAATTTGTAGCGATAGCGCCCAGAGCCCAAACTCAGCCTTGCTGAGGTAATGGAGGGCCATCGGGACACTGATCATCGTGTAGGCAACATTCAGGATCAGGGCTGCGTAGCCAGTAGACAAGCCAGCTGCAAATCTTCGGACTCTATTGGTCACGCTTTTCTCGATTCGGGCATTGAGTTTTTCAGCATCTGCATCATCCCAATGGAAAACATTACTGTTACAAAATCCTGTCGGTAATCGCCGATCACAAGGAAAAAGTAGAGTGGCAAAACAATGATCGGAAGTGAGTAAAAGTAAGCGGAAAATTCATAGTTTGATCCTCGTGCATCCCTGATCAGGGTTAGGGCCATTTTAACCACAAGAAAGAAGAGGGGAAGTAAAAGCGTTAGACCGACGACTCCCACGAATCTGATTGTGCCTAAGGGGCCGTTGTGAAAGTCCCCATCAATCATAAAGATCTCCTGCTGGGCCTCCGTTTCACTCAGATGCTCTATTCCAATAGTTATTTGCATGCCGCGCTCATAATCAGCGCGTGAATAACCGAATCCATCTCCAAAGATTTTATTATGAATGTACCTGTCAGAGCTAAGTATGATCTGCCACATTTCTACTCGCCATTCCGTGGTATTCTGAGCATCCGCGACTGCGACTTGATCCCAATTACCAGGCAGGAAAGAGAGAGTTCGTTGAAAGGTAGTCGGCAATTTTATGGGGAGATAACTGATCGCAACAGCTCCAGAAGCGAGTGCAAAAACAGCGGCAACAATCTTAAACAAGCCCATGATTCGCTCTCGTGCCATAATCGATGCTGTTGTGATCAGTAGCACTTGAATAATCGCACTTCGGTATCCGCTTGCAAGAATTCCAATAATTCCAAAAAGATAAAGAACCCCCAATCTTATATTATTTATTCCAAAAAGGAGCGCCGGATTAACTGCACTTACTGCATAAATCGCTGAGGTTACTCCTAATCCTTGGAAAAAAACCCATCGGGCACCTTGACTAAAACTCAATAGAGAAGCAGCACTCGTTCCTATTATCCCAGTGGAGCTAAAATCACTGTAGAAATAAGCTAGTTGATCTCCCAGTGAGGGCAGAAAGAAGCCTACCGCACCTGCAAATGCAGAAAAAACATTAGTTAAGATAACATATTTCGGGAGTTTATTTGCTAGATTAACTGATATTCTTTGCTGCCTCAAAATAAGGTAGCTCATTAACCCTAGGGCCACATCCACATAGGGTTTCCCACCAACACGATCCCCCCCCAGCGCATTAATTCCCACGGGATTTCTAAAGAAAACAGTAATGATATAAAGAATATTCACCCAAATCCAAATATCGATGGCTTTCCTGCCAGCCTTGATCCCCTTATTTGTTTTAAAGATAGCCCCCTGGATAAAGATGACTGAGGCAAGTATGATAACCAATTGACGAACACTGAAAGGTAGAGGAAGAACGGAAATCTGTCCTGATAGTCCCCAGCAGATAGGGATCAAGATGTAAAACCGACTCCCAAGCGCCACCATGGCGATCACGGAAAGAGCTCCAAGGCTAAGGGCTATGGTCGCATAATTCTCATCGGCCACACCATTCCCCGCTATCCAAGCAAGTACAATCGCTATCCCTACGACAACAATAGGAATGATTTTAGAGGAATTAATAGTACTCATGAGCGATGCAATATGATTTCTGAATTAAGGAATGAGTCATTGATGAAAAGAGTGGCCATCAGCAGGAACGATCACTTGCCAGAGTTCAGGCTCCTGCCCAGCCAGCACTGCTAATTTCCCCTCCCATGAGACTGTCCCGTGTACCGATTCAGCCAATTCGGTAGCGTTGAGATGAAATCTCTCCTTAATGCCCTTTTCAGAGCCAACAATGCAGTCGATCCCGATCAATCTTGGTATTTTCACGCCTTCATGAGGATTTAAATCCACAACTTGACGCTCTCCAAGTGGCTTCCAAAGGGAATATTCTGATTCATTACCGCCTCCCGCAAAACCAATAGTCTTCACCTGAGCCGGAAGCTGAGTTCTAATCATAGCTAGGGCATCTGACCTGACTCCATAGACGGCATAGACAATAGAGGCTCTTTTTGAAATCGATGAGAGCAGGTGATTCTTCTTGGCAAAACCAATCATGGATTGGATAGGAAGCAGCGGGCGTGCAGGATTTAAGAGAACTGCTGGCAGGGCAACTAGAGCAGACACCAAAGCTACTATCCTCCACCATCGTCTATCCACAAGGATTCTCTCGCTACGCATTGAAATCACAGGCAGCAGAAGTCCCGGATAATAGGCGGAGATCAACCGGGCAGAGCTTTCGGATCCCATCTTGGCCATGTATGCAACCAGAGCTCCCCAACAGAGCAAACCAAAGAGAAGTGCTCTTTTGGAAAGAGGTGGCCCAGACTTGCCAATGGCATGCTTAAGAAAAATGGCCCCCATTATCGATACCATCACCAAAGCCGTGATACCTAAGCCGAGACCAGCGCTCTCCTCGATCGGCAGCTCTCCTAAATTAAAACTAAACCTCGGAAAATGATGCCGGATGGACCCAAGCGGCCCCTTAATCAGGAGAACTTCAATTTGATGATTGATTGCCTTAGCCATTGGAAGAACAGGCGGGGCGACAGCTCCCACGAATATTTGGATGGAATTCCCCGCAATTCCAGCAACCGGATCCTTTAGCTTCATCTTTTCTTCATTATGAGGATTTCCGGCCCAGTCCCCCGTATGAATGTTGTTAGAGATAGCAATGGGTAAAAATGAGATGACAAAAGCAATCGAAAATAGAAGTAGAGTTGCAGCAGGCTTTCTCAAGCAGATCCTCCACATCGGAAACATGACGTAGAGCAATGGTAGAAGGAGTGGCAGGTTTGAGGCCTTGGCCCCGGTTAGAAGTCCCATCGCAAGGATCGCAATCATGGCATCTGACCAGGAAGATCGTCGCACTGCTCGAGTAGCAAAGGCGACCGCAGTCAAGAAATAAACGGCAGCAAAAGAATCATTCCCAATGCTTCCTGCCTGAAGGACAAAGCAATAGGCACATGGCAGAATCCACATCCAATACCAAGCAACCCGCTTCGCAATTCCGAGGCCAGTGAAAGACGAGTAGATCAATCCAGGAAGCAATGCATACGAGATAAAATTAATAAGAAAGAGAGGTCGATCGCTCTTAAGAACGATGATTAGGGGCGCCATCAACCACTCAAATCCCGTAGCACTATAATCCATCCGACCATTCCAGTCGTGGATCCAGTGCCATCCTCCATTACTCCACCAATGCAGAAGTCGGGGAATTCGATAACAGAGGGCATCGTAATTCGCTGGAGCGTAAAGTGCCCCTCCTAACAAAACAGCAAAAGAATAGACTAAAAAAATCAACGGCAATGGCCTACGAAATCGCTGGAAAAGATTTTTCCATTTATGGAATAGATGTTTAGAAGCATCGTGCGGGTGATGGAGAAATTGCAGAATCAAAATTAGAAATCCGAATGCCATCAAAGAAACTAAATATCCATTTGCATTCAAAAGATTAATTAATGAGAGAAGCCAACCCGTAAACACCAACCAAACATTTAATATGATCCAGAATCCGTAATATTTCATTATTAATATAAATTTATATTTATGCTGATCTGAAAATTTTGAGTGAAAGAAATTTTCTTCCCGGGATATCCACTAGCCTATTGATCAAATCAGCAATAGTTAAAACAACCATAATCAGCATGATTCCACCCCATGGTTTAAATTGAGATATCCAGTAAGGTATGTAGCTGATTGTCAGATTAATAATTGGGACGTGTAGCACATAAAGCGGATAACTAATAGATCCTAACCAAAATAATACTTTACTTAAAGCAGGATTTGAAACGTCTGCACGGGCAAGTGACAAAACACAAATGGGGAAAATTATAGTTACAGCAAGTATTGCTTGAACTGAGCAGTAATAACCTTTACCAGAAAAAAGCAAAAAAAACAATATCAATAAAAAAGATAACGTCGGATTTATACTAATTTTTTTAAGTACGGAACGATCTTGATGTTGATAGAGTAAGAATCCTAAAAATATTCCATACGCCGACCTGGTCAATGCAAAAATAATACTCTTATAATTCAGATCTGTTCCGCCACCTAATGTTTTTGAATAAAACGCTAAAAATAGTAAAAAAAACCACGTGACAGCTAAAATGCAAGTTATAAGTTTCGTTTTTTTGTGAATCCAAAAAAAAGATAGAATAACATTTATTAATAATTCGTACGAAAGTGACCACCAAACCACGTTCATATTCCATCCTGAAAGATATTTAGAAAGCGAAGGCAAAAAAAACAATGCTGAAAAGGAAGCGTAGATTATTTGTTTTATATTTACTATGCAAATTGGACTCGGAGAAAATTGAATTAATATCATGATGAATAAAGACAAAATAACTGAGAATATATAAGTTGGATACAACCTAACAAAACGTACCGCGATAAATCTGGAAAAAAGCATTTTCCCCGACTGCAAGCTTTCCCCGTACGCACGAGAAATTACATATCCACTCAAAAGAAAAAATAAATCCACAGCAAGCCATGCATTTGAGGGGTGAAACTTCATAAATCCACCATGAAAAATATCAAAGTGATATATAACTATAATAATTGCAGCAATTCCTCGCAATGCATCGAGATTAGGCAGGTGTTTTTTACTCCGATTTATCATAAAGATTATAATCTGGATTGTTGCTTTTTTATTGATTAGATATTTATGTTTTTCTACTGAAAAACTATAAACATTTTATCTAAAACAACATTTTAATAAGTTTGCACCCCATATTTCCAAATACACCTGATAGCACTAAGCCCGTCCTTCCATCCTATTTTTTTCCCCTCCTCGTAGGTGCGTCCGGAGTAAGAAATAGCCACCTCGTAGATCCTTACTTTTAACTTAGCAACTTTAGCTGTGATCTCAGGTTCGAAGCCAAATCGGTTTTCCTCGATCCGGATTCCCTGAATAATCTCCCTGCGGAAGACCTTATAGCAGGTCTCCATATCGGTGAGATTCAGATTGGTGAACATGTTGGAGAGCAGGGTCAAGAAATTATTCCCCACAGAGTGCCAAAAGTATAGGACTCGGTGAGCCTCACCACCAATGAAGCGGGATCCAAAGACGACATCCGCCTTGCCCGAGAGGATTGGCTTGAGAAGTACGGGATACTCCTCCGGGTTATACTCGAGATCAGCATCCTGAATGATCACGTAGGGGGCAGTGGCATGAGAGATCCCTGTTCGTAGCGCCGCACCTTTGCCCTGGTTTACCTTATGATCAAAGACTCTCATCTTGGGTAACTCTAAGGCTAGTCGGTGCAGAACCTCGCTAGTTCCATCTGAGGAGGCATCATTCACCGTAATGAGTTCAGCAACTTCAGGCTGAGCAAGAACCTTCCGGATGACTTCCTCAACTGTAGAGGCCTCGTTGTAAACAGGCATAACAACACACAAGCATTTAGTGATATTATTTATCATATAATAAATTATTTTTCTTTAGAAAGATTATGATCTAAGCGTTTTGTATTGCTACCATTAGGCTTACCATAAATATTTATTGCTTGTTGAGTTCTACTGGCAGGTATCTTTTCAGTCCAAATTCCATTTTTCCATGCTAACAAGGCGAGTGATTCAAACATATTCTTACTAATTCCTTCTTTTGAATACTGGAGATAATAGGCATCTAACACACATCTCATAATAGTTGTTGGTGCAATGGGTTGCAGAACAAAAATTTGTATTAAAGAAATGCAAACAAATACAACTCCAACTTGAATACGAACCCACTGCGAAGAAGGAAAAATTATTGGAAAAACAATGATAACAGGAGCTAGTAAACACAAATAACCAGCGTGTGGAAAATGCTTAAACAGTACCAGTAGATAAGGGACAATAAGAATTAAAAGAAATTTTAAAACTATCTTATTTTGAATAGAAAAACCAAATCGCCAGTTTTTTACAAACAGTATGATTCCAAAAAACAACCAAACATGGAAAAAGTAAACTGGAAATGTCAAGAAACGTAATATTCCAGTTAACGAAAACAGAGATCTTAAACTGCCGGCCTCAGCAACTGAGGCACTGGTGGAAACTAATTCATTAAAGGACTTATAATAAGGAATTTGCAGTAATATAAATATAAAAAATGATATGAATAAAATTGTTAAAGTTATTCTTAATAAACTTTTAGATCTATGATTCCAAAATATGTAGATAACTGCCGGAATAAGCCAAACTCCTGAAAGAGGCCTCATAAATATACCAAAAATGCACCATAACTCCGATAACAGCACATCCATTGACAATCCTTGGTAGCAAAATGTCCTTAATCCATAATACAAAATAGCAGATGTTGCCATCTCATCACTTGGATAGGAGGTACCGGTGCATGAAAAATACACATCCAATAACCCAAATCCGGAAACTATTCCTGCCGCCATGGCAGCGCCAAGCCCCCCCAAAATTTCTGCTGACAACATTACGTAGAGTGTTGATAAAAGACCGCATGCCATCGTAAAAACAAAAAAAGCTGATAACAAATCAACTGTAAAAAAACTTATGAGTTTTACAACTAAGTGATAGCAAACATATCCCGGCAATTGAATGTGCATGACCCCGCTCCTAATCGCTTCAAGAGAACCGGGCACATCACAAAAAAAACCATCATGTGCGACACATAAAATCCTTACCAATAAGGAAAATATTAGAATAATTCCGTAAATTAAAAGACGATCAAGCCGCCATTTAAAGAAGGTATCAAAAGGGTTAAAAACATTCATTCTTTTTTTAAATTACTAAAATTACTCTGTTTTATTCAAATATATGTTCTTTTTTATTTTTCTGGATTTGTTATATTCTAAAACAATCTCCTCATGCTCCATGTTCTATATTTGGAAATAAAGCAACAGCTCTAAGTTTCAGGGACGTTGTAAATATATCAGCAAACTCTAAAGCCTCACCGATCACAGCCTCCATGTCCATGTATCGGTAGGTGGCTAGGCGCCCAAGGAATGAGACACCCCCAAGTTCGTTGGATTCAATTCGTTTGCCAAATCGAAGCACTGCTTGCTCACGGTATTTTCTGAGGAGGAGTTTATCGGCTTCTAGTCGTTTCGGATAGTACGGAACATCTTGCTCCTCAGTCTCCTTGCTGTACTCCCGGAAAGCCACTGTCTTCTTATGACTCTCCCAAGGGGCAAAATGCTTGTGCTCGTGGATGCGCGTCCATGGAACATCCTCCCCGGGATAGTTAATGACGGCGTTGCCCTGGTAGTCCTCTGACTCAGTAGTAATGCGTTCAAAGGTGACCGTGCGGTAACCTAACCTCCCCTGGGAATATTTAAAAAAGGCATCCAATGGGCCAGTGTAGAAGAGATGCTTATAGTTGTGCTGAAGTTCCTCGAGGGAGGAAGGATCGAAGCGCTTGTTCAGTGAGAGCGAAATCCGCGGATGATCAAGGATGCTCCTGATAACCTCGGTGTATCCATGAAGTGGTATTCCCTGATGCT
>Ga0007833_1000136_pt1 | contig 14911 bp, 19 predicted proteins | sample CryBogCBE25Jul07_FD_71204 | JGI IMG/M metagenome (GOLD analysis project Ga0007833, IMG submission 71204) | Freshwater microbial communities from Crystal Bog, Wisconsin, USA - CBE25Jul07 | ecosystem: Environmental > Aquatic > Freshwater > Lake | place: Crystal Bog, Wisconsin, USA | collected...
GGTGGCTCCCGCCGCTGCCGAGATCCTGTATGCGGGTCTCAAATACTCCACGTACCTGGACGGCTCGGCGGCCATGTGGAACCTGCTGGACGGCACGTCCCCTGCGGCGGTTGACCAGTCAGTTCTCAACCCCTCGTCAACGGGCTGGACGTCTGCGTCTGCTCTCTCGCAGTGGGTTGACTTGCCGTTCGCCCAACCGACGGGCTCGGACTACGAGGCGGACGTGCTGGTGCACGGCAAGGAGATCACGAACGGAATCGTGAACCTCAACGTCACGTTCCCCGACGGCGGAACCTACGATGTCCACGTTGTCTACGTCTACAACTGCGTCGCTGGGTTCTCTAAGGGCTCGTGCGAACTCATTTTCTAAACGAAAACGACATAAAAATCTAATCGTTCCGTCGTTTGACGGACACATTAGATGTTTCTCCATTTCTTCAATTTATTCGGGGAAGGCTCAATAGACATTAACTTCATTATATTCTACGTGGATTCTTTTTTCACATAATCGCCATTCAGTTCAAATCCAATCCATCGGCGTTTCATCTCTGAACACATTCGGGCAGTGGTTCCACTTCCCATAAACGGATCTAATACTAAATCTCCTTCCTTGCTGAAATGTTCCAAACAAAGTTTAGGCAGTTCGTCGGGGAACACCGCTGAATGACCTATTCCTTTCTGGACAGGAAACTTCCAAACATTATGCGTATATTCTTTGGTATAGTATTTGCCTTTGGGAGACTTGGATAAAACAAAGATAGGTTCATAAGCATTCGTCAATCGGTTCTGCATTGGAATTGGGTTGTTTTTCCACCAAATCACCTGGTCTATCACAAAGTATCCCTGTTTCCTTAACCTATCCAATATATCATACGGACGCATCACACCTGTTTCGCCATACGAAAACCCAATATTTAAACAAATCATCGCATCGTCCTTCAATTTTGGTCGCACAGCCTCAAAGAAATCTTCAATCACATATAACGGCTCACCAATATCTCGGGTATAATGAAATCCTGAACCACGCTGATACTTGTGCTGGGAATTGTAATAGGGAGGCGATGTGATAATCAAATCGATACTCTTATCCTCTAATCCCGCAGCCAACTCAACGGCATTTCCGATATGGGTTTTATTGAGTTCCATTACTCATTATGAATATTTTTAATGTGAGAATTGACACGGGTATGCGATTTCTCGGCAAACCCACGATTATTAATCACTCGTCGTCGCAAATCATTATCGTGCTTCGGGTTTCCGTCCAGAAAACTATACACCCGAGCCATCGCCCACTGCTCGGGGCTTAACTTCATACTCATAGGAGCGTATTTAGTTCTCGCTGACCAGGATAGTCGCCGACCAGTCCGTGTATTCGGGGTTCTGAGCGGTTGTCGTTATGTTTGGCGTAATGGCACCAGAACACATCTCACCAAGATTGGCTCCTGCATCGTCAAACACCTCGAACTTCAATACACCTGGAACAGGTTGGTAAGCCTTACCTGCAGAGTTCCAGTTAATCATCTTCGGTGTCTGGAACTGGCGGTAAAGCACTGCCGGTTCGCACCCAGGAGGGCAGAAATTACTATCTCCAGCTTTCAGGGTATTGTTGCCAAACCCGTTTGCATCGCCCAAATACAGACGGCACAAACTATCACGAGCAATCTGCTGTGTCGTCGTATCTTTCAGGGGCTGGTTGTAAGTCAGCTGCGAGCAAACAATATCAACATACCGAGTGGCTTGACACAGCGTGGGCTTACCAATTCCACTTGTTGTCGTCGGCGGGACAACCGAATTGATGCTGGTGAAACCAAGCAGGTCAAACAGCTGTTTGGTCGTATCTGGGTAAGGATAGAGTGGCGAGTTGGAGGGCATCGGCGAGAACGACATGAATACCGCATTCGCACCAGTCACTCCCGAACCGTAGTAGAACTGCGGAATATTGGTGAGAATGCCGTTGCCGTATCCTACTACTGCCGCCGACAGATTGGTGTTTGCCGCACGAACGAGCGTTTGCAGTTCAGTCGCAATCTCGCTCGGTTTCAGGAAGTCGGGCTGTGTGAACGTAACTATGTTGCTCCCGGATGCTCCACCGCTCACCGACCAATTCACAATGATCTCCTGTGTCTTGGGGTTGATGTTCGGGATCGTCCAGGGGAAGCATACCTCTGTCATCCCAAGGCGAGTGAAAAAACCATTCATGATACTCTCCTTCTTCACGATCTCGAAGTTGTACGGCGACTGGTTGTAGGCATTTCCATTCACATTTCCAAGAGCCAATCGCTCCTGAGTGTAACTTGCGAACCGATCCTCACTATCAATCGTCAGCAGGGCGGTCGATGACGGACGCACCGTGATGACCCCCGCTTCGGGTGAGAAGGAGGGCTTCTCAAAGTAATTCGTGGCCGACATCATTTGTTTGTATATATACTTCTCACAAAAAACCTGTGGACTAAACAAAGCAATGTCCCTACTCTCGTCCGTGAATGAGGCAGCAGTCAATTCCTCATTCTTTGCACCTCCCCTCCCGTGCGGTCTCGTCAGCAATCTTACCTGGACAGCCAACGCCTATTCCCCCACCTATGAGGCAACCATCTCAAATGTTTCGCCCTTACTGACCAGCAACTCGCCTCTCTCCTGCTCTCTCCAATGTGGACAGGCCGATCTGAGCGATGCATACAACAACTGGCTCGTCTCCGCCTTTCCCTCAAACCTCTCCGGCGGATCCATCAAGTTCATTGTCGCTGGAAATCCTGCCACACCTTCCAGTTTCGCGATCTCGTGGGCTGTCGCCAAGTTTTAATTCAATAGAACCCCGCGACTCGTCCAATTGTTGTATCGTCATCGCTGGGGGAATCTAAGTTGTAATTCGCAAAGTAGCTTCCCGATATGGTCGTTGATGCCCTTACACTGAGTCCATTGACATTGCCACGCGTGTAATGAACTCCCTGCACTAAATTGAACGTCAAGTTCAAGAAGTTGACGTTGTGGAAATCTCCGTTCGGAGCCAGCTGGAACGTTCCCGTGTTCTCGCTCGTAACACCTATACCATTGACGTACAAGTAAAACTGGTTATTTCCACGTATCAGTGTGGTTGTACCAAAATTGACCGAGAATGGCATCGTCAATTGAACCATATTGATATTAGAGTCATTGAACGGAGCCACGACGCTGGGATTGATAGGTCCAACATTGCAATACACCGTCATAAACGGATACGATGCATTGGCCGTTGGGAGATAGTTGGAGATGAGCGGAATCGTAAAGTTTGCCGTACGCGTTGATCCCGTCGGCGGAGTTCCCGCTGGACCCTGCGGACCTGTGGCACCCGTCTGTCCGTTTGATCCAGAGACGCCCGTCGCACCCTGAAATCCACGAGGACCCGAAAGACCCTGCGGTCCTGTGATGCCCGTCGCACCGGTCTGTCCGTTCGTTCCGTTTGTTCCCGCTGGTCCTGTGGGTCCCGTTGCTCCACCCGGTGATCCTGCCGGTCCCGTCGCTCCATCGACTCCTGCCGGTCCCGTCGCACCAGTAGCTCCACCTGGCGATCCCGCTGGTCCTGTTGCCCCCGTCTGTCCATTGGTTCCGTTGGTTCCCGCCGGTCCCGTCGGTCCCGTCGCTCCACCCGGAGATCCCTGCGGTCCCGTCGGTCCCGTCGGTCCCGTCTCGCCGTCTGCTCCTTGTAGACCCTCCCAATAGACATGATTGGTTGATGATTCGTTCACGGTTGCGAGCAGAGACATCTATTGGTATAGACAGAGATACGTTTCTTTCCTTATTGAAAGCTCGGAGACATCGTGCATGTAAAACTACTCACGGTATTCACCAACGTGCTGGTAAAGATCGGCGTGAAATTCCATAATCCATCTCCATCGTCCACAGAATTGAACGACAGCGGGTTCGGAGAGACCGCATTCACGTTGGACGAAATCGCCAACTTCGTAATTCCCTCCCCAGCTCCGGTGGCCACATCACCCCACAGGCCGACAGCCGCACTGAAATACGAGATACTATCACTTCCACGAATCGTGCAGATATACGTTCCATCGGGAATTGTGATTCCGTTAAACACGATGGAGTTGGACGCATTCACCGATAGAGTCTGCGACTGCCCGGTGAGACGCTGGCCGACAATCAAACTGCCCACCACTGCCGCTGAATTGACTACCGCCAACGTTCCCACACTTGCCTCCCCCACCGTAAGACCTGTCATCGTAACACCATTCAGAGTCGTGGTTCCCGACGATGTAATATCGGTCAGAGTAGCTGTGTTTGCGGTGATCGTATTGAAGATTCCATCATCGCTTCCACTCACATCCGACGCAAAGGTGATCGTCGGGGTCGCTCCTCCTGTTGCCGTTATGGTCATATTGTTTCCAGCCACAAATGTGAGGCCCGAGAGTCCGCCCGTAAGATTGCTGAACCCTCCCGCATTGACACCCAGAACGCCCGTATTGGTGTACGTGAAGTTCTGTCCCACGTTCGCAAGGGCAAGTCCGTTTCCGTTGACGAAGTTGATATTGCCGACACGATCCGCTCCGCCGTTGGCTGAAACAGCCTCCACGCCACCACCCCCACCTCCACCTCCACCCGAGACGTTGAGGTTGTAGAAATAGGGATTGCCCGGCTGGGACTCCACTGCTGAACTGAGCAAAGACATTGTTTATAACTCTGAAAGAATAGAAATCATTGCCCCACATGAAAGTAGTAGACACCCACTATATTCGCTCCACAGCCCGTCAAATCCACATTGCTCGTTATAGGATTCACTGTAAGTTGAACACTATACGTCTTCCCGGCAACCAATGGAGCGATCGTCGTCATATTGTTGCGTACGTTGGTTGTTGTCGGAATGGCTGCATACGTATACAGAGGGAAGGAGAACTCTGTGCTGTCCGTCTGGTTATAGACCTGAATATCCATCACACTTTGTGTCCCGCTATTCCAGTTGATCCCGACATTATCCATAAAGAGCTGGACAAGGTAATTACCCGACGTTTCAGGAATGAATGTCGACGTTGAGACCTTTGTCGCAATTGTTCCCGCAGGATAGACAACTGCCGCACTTGTCGTAAACCCAGTGCCGATAGAGAATTCATACTGCTGTACAAACTGCACATTGTTCGGTGTCAGGAAGGGTTCTCCTCGTGCTGCTTCGTTGACCGATGTGAGGAGAGACATACGGGTGTTTGTTGTTTAGGACACAAACAAAATCAAGTATACGAATGAAGTAAGAAGAAACATCCATGTCGCTGTTGGCGGGTGTCAATGAAGCATCCAAACACGAATTCTATTTCGCCTCCAATGATCCCGGACAGAACGCTTCCAACTGGGCAAACTTTCCTGCCGTTGCCCGTATTGACGCTTCGGGATACGGGATCTACAATCTCAGCGAGGTGATCCTGAACGACGGCGATATTCGGGGGTGTTCCTACTTACAGATTGATGCCCAAATCCTGACCGCTGATCCGACCGACCTGTTGCTGAACGGAAAACCCATTGCGACCATCAACGATCTTCCGCATATTGAAGAGTGGGCAAACTACGACGCCATCAACAATGTCGTCATGAACGGCGAAGGCATTTCGGGGGAGCCGTATAGCGTACTGGGTGCCAAGTCCTACGGGTTCTCCAATAATTCTGCCCTTACCTGCACTGGGACTCTGTCGTCAGCCACGCTTTACCTTAACGGAACCCCCATCGCCGGATCTGGCGTGGCCACCACCTCTCAGTGGGCTCAGTTCCGTGCCATTCAAAACGTGGATTTCAGTGGGAATGAGATTTCCAACATTAACAAGATCACTTTCAATACGGCCATTCCTGGACTTGGTGGAGCATCCATCAATGCCCTGAACGACCTGTATTTTTCTTACGCCACCGGTCTTGCGGGACAAGCTGGGATTACCAACGTCAATAACATCGCATTCTGGAACCCTGCATATCCCGGTGTGCCTGGCTTCTACGCCAATATGTACACCAAACAACTCACCTACGGCATCGGTCCCGCTACGACCTATATTTGCACCGATACGGACATGGCCATTCCTCGATTGTATCTTGGTGGAGCTCTTGGAACCGCAGGTGGTAAGTTAGAAATCTTGGGACAGAACGCAACAACAGCTACGATCAATGGGTTTCCGTGTTCTGCCTCATGGTCGCAGTACAACGCTATGCAAGCTGTGAATATGAACAACAACCAGTTGCTGAACGTCTATCAAATTAATTTCAATCGGGGAGCTGGACAACCCTTCAATCTTCTCGCAATCGATGACAACGGACATCTCACCTCCGCAGGGTCTCCGATCCTCACCAACCCCTTACTTGAAAATGTGGACATGGCCTATTTTGGGTTTGACAATCTTGCAGGGGCAACCTTTCGAACAGGCGTGGGTGCACCTCAGAATGTTCTTACAGTTGATGTCGCTGGAAATCTTACGACCCGTATCATTGGATCTCCTCCTCGAATACTCCTGGCAAACCCATTGAACGATAATTTGGATGTCAATACCCATACGGTGAATAATGTGGTCTCTGTGAACTTCACGGGAGGCGGCGTTCGTAATCTCACGACGAATACCGATGGAAATCTGACGTATAACGGGTTTGTGATTACAACGGGAACTGAGGGAGATGTGAAAAACTGGGCAAACTATCCTGCCGTCAACAATGTCGTCATTCCATCGGCGTTTGGATTTAGCATTAATGCAGCAAACACGCTGACTGCGTATAAGAGTTGTACTCTGAACGCCAACGTCTATCACGGAGTTCAGGGGAATGCGTCCGCTCCCGACTTCATCTCCTTTCCCAATACCTTCCAGGTCGGAACAACGATCAACCCAGCTCGTGAGATTACGATGACGGCAGGAGCATTGGGGTTCGGGATCAACAGCGACACCGAAATCAATATTGACGCTGCCGGTCTCCTTGAAATGCGATCCACTGCGGGTGTCCTGACGATGGAGAGTGCATTAGAGTTCAATATTACGGCAGGAGCTCTGACAACCTTTGAGTTCTTGGGCGAATGGAACGTCGCTTCATTAGCCACTACATGGGAAATCGGAGCGTGGAACTTGACGGCAGGAACTGTGACGGCCGAGACAGGAGCAGTGAGTTGGACAGCTGCATCTGCCTTCGTCATCGAGGCACCTGGTATTGGATTAGCTGGTGGAATCGTGACCATCGGAGCTGCTGGGTGTATCATCGCAGGAGGCGGACTGAGTGTCGCTGGCGGAGGTGTCAGCATTGCCGCAGGAGGTGTCTCCATCGCAGGTGGCGGTCTCTTGGTAGGTGGCGGAGTCACCAACATCAATGGAGGTGCTTCCATTCTGAATGGGCTCACCTGCTCCAACATCACCGGCGTCAAGACACTTGTAGGCGATGTGTCCTCTGGTGCCGTCCTCACCAACATCAGCAGTATCAACGGCCTTCCTCCTGGTTCTGGTCAGCAGACGTTCAACCTCTCCGTCCCCGTCTTCACCCCGCCCCTCATCTCCAACGTCACGCCCGTCAAAATCTACGAATCCGCCTCCTTCGGTTGGAAGATCGCGACCAAACCCGTCATCAACGTCTTGGTCACTGGACATATCAGCACGCCGTCCACCACCAATCTCTTCTTCTTCATGCAGATTCTCGTCAACGGCATTACCCTCACCAATTTCAATACGGTCAAACTCATCCGCCCTGTCGTCGTCAGTCCCGTGACGTTTCAAGGCGTGTCCTACTTCACCGCGACGTGGAACGACAGCTACGACGCGGTCTTGACATCAGGGACGCCCTTCACCCTGCAACTCTACGCCCTGTGCGACACGGGAACGGTGACCTACGACACCATGAGCCTGGAAGTCAACATGACGCCGTCCACCCCGTTCAGTTGAAACCCCTAGCTCGCCGTGAACCTATGGCAAATAAACTCAAAACTAATCTCTGGTAAAGAAAATGGCGGAAGGCAAGAAAAACATCGCTCAGCTTCGTGCAGAAGTACGTGGTATGATGGCTACTCTCCAAGTTGCTCCGTCCAAAATGTGCCGTGCTGATCTGGAACGCATGAAGGAGGTATTGGGTGCTGCCGCAGAAAAGGATAAGACCCTACCTATCCCCAATAAGAAGCACGGAGGACGCACCAAAGCCAAAGAGGTGGAGGGTGATGAGAAGGAGGGTGTCGTCGTTCCCAAGAAGCCCGTCAAGGAGAAGACGCAGTATGCCGAGAAGCAGGAGAAGAAGAAGGCATCCACCATCAAACCTGGTAAGCTGGACGATGATTCAGGAACAGGGTCCGAGAGCGAGGCAGAGGAGAAGAAGGCAAAGGTCAGTGCCAAGAAGGTGGAGAAGGCAGCCGTTGAGCCGACCACTGCGTCAAAGCCCAAGCGGACACTGACGGAGGAGCATAAGGCGAAGATGCGTGCTGGACGCGAGGCCAAGAAGTCAGGAGGCGACGCCGCCAAGCCCAAGAAGGACGAAGCCCCGCCCGACGCACCCTCTAAGAAGGAGACGAAGGACGACGAGAGCCAGTATATCAAGCTTCCGGTCTTTCGGATTGGGTGAAGAACTCGCCGTGTAGTTCTCGTGCTTTGGCGATATAGACAGCGTGGGCTTCTTCTGGGGTGTAGAAGTAGCCGAGACGAATGATATGCCCGTTGTGGCGTATCTGTGCTTTGTATTTCTTATTCCGTCCAGGCATGATGCTGACACCCTTGAACCCTAGCACGTTGGTCTTTTTAACTCCAACATTGTGGTTGTTTTCACTCCGAGTAGCCCAACGCAAATTGGAAACCCGATTGTCCGTGTGATCTCTATTGATATGGTCTACTTCTGGTTTGCCGTCTGGATTGGGTATAAACGCAACCGCAACAAGACGATAAGTTGTAAACGTCTTTATACCATTCTCGTTTGACAAAGATACAACCAAATACCCACCTCTACTACTACGTCCTGGTGCGAGTATCCGCATCTCCTTGGATCCGTGATACATCTTCGTGCTTCCCACCCGTCCAAGATTACTGACCTGATAGTCAGGGTAATCTTGAACTGGTCGCCACTCTTCTTCCTCCATTGCTCTATTTCAAGATGTTGTTGGGGCGATCCGTTTTAACCGTGCGACGAATACTTCATACCCGTTCCACGTAGATGATGCATGGGGAGTGGAAGCGGGGCGTAGATGTCTCGGGTAGGAATGATCCCGTGCTTGTGGACTTTATCACGAGGGGCAGGGACGAAAGGCAATCCGAGTGCATCCATCTTACCGCTGTGGTGCTCCTCTTTTGTTTTCTGGACATGGTCTTCGTCAGCGTGCTTTCCCGCCAGGGCAGGGGCCAGACGACCCTCCTTCCGCAGTTCGCTGAGACGAACCGCCGTCTCCTGCTTCATCGCCTCCTCATGAGACAGAGGGTGCTTTGACAGGTAGTGTCCATGAGGGCTGACGACATAATACTTATCGCCTGAGGCAACGAGGCGGTAGGGCATGTTTAATCAAAGCTCACAAGATATTTGCCGACCTCTATTTTTGTCTCCGAGTCAGGAATGACCTCCGGTTCAGGTTCAGGTTTCGGTTCAGGTTCAGGTTCAGGATGTTTAAGTTCGTTGGTCTCCATATCAAAGATCAAGACCCGTTCAGGTTTGGCGACTTCGCGAGGTGGACGACCTACCCTCAGTCGACGACGATACTCGTGATTCTGGTTCAATTTCCTCTCCCGAATCCTGTTCTTATTCCTTGCATACCATTCCCTTGCCAACCTACGAATCTTGTCCTGCTTGCTCTCGACTGCTTCCATTATTACTTTATCCCTCCGTTTTTTGTGATTGACTCAAATGTGATCTTCATAATTGCGGTCAGTATTTTTAGAGCTTGATGATGGTTCTGCGTATTCAGGGCCACCATCAAGTCCGTTCCAAAGATGCAGAGGTGCTGTACGCCCAGACGCACCATACTCTCAATCATCAAGCGTTGGTTTGATCTCTCCCAACACAAAACTTCCAGACTCCACCCGAATCCGGTTCTTCTCTGCCATGATCTGTCTATGCCTCTTTGACGTCACGTGAATAGGCATAGAGTTGGTCTGTATGACCTTCCCACATTCACACGGGATCTTACGTGGTGTGCCTTTGGGCAACACAACGTGTCTCTCCATTATATAATGATCAAATTAATCTCTGTGAAGCGGAGCGACCGGGACGGCAAGAAATGGGTTGCCGAATTCAAGATGGAGGACGGACATACCCGCCACACCCACTTTGGTGCATCGGGGTATACTGACTTCACGCGTGGAGCAAGTGATGACCAACGCAAACACTACCTCGAACGACACCACAAAGACCTCGTGTCCCACGATCCGACCTCTGCAGGGCTATTAGCGATGAATATTCTGTGGGGACCCTCACGCAGTATGGAACGCAATATCCAGATCTACAAACGGGAGTTCAATCTAAACTGAGTGGTTGCTGGTTTCTGGTTTCTGGTTTCCCCAGACATTTTCCTAGGTAGGATTTCCAAAATTTCTTTTTAATTTTTTTCATTTTATTCTGGTCAATAATGTTCCTTTTAGAACCAACAACCAGCGACCAACAACCACTTAGTCCTCCTCTGTTGCAGTGCGATGCTTCATGAAATCGTGACGTAGTCCAGTGCGATACACCTTCGTAACACGCCCGTCTTTCTTATCGAGTTTTGGCAGACCCATGCGGGTCAGCTCACGTCCTACCTTCGTCTTGCTGTATGTTCCCTCACCGGTGGTGCGGATGATCTCCTTGTAGATGTCGTCGAACAGCACCATGTGTTCGGGGTTGCGTGTGATCTCAAACTTCTCGTTGAGGAGATCGCCGAAATCGGTGAGTGGCACCCAGTCGTTCTTCTCCTGGATCATATGGGGCGGAAGCACGATTTCCTTGTATCCCGTCTCCTTCCAGGTGTTGAACTCCTTACGCATGATGTGGAAGAGAGCGGCAAAATACTTGGGCTGTTGTAGGGTCTGCTTGATGGTGGGATCGCCCTGCTTCTGCGTGGGAATGTTGGGGTCGGGGTGATCCACGAAGGAGTTGTCGAAGGTGATGACGATGGTGCGTTCCCGTACACTCTCGTCGGCGGGACTGAACTTGGGTAGGTCATTGCAGAAGAGGATAGGCATGGCGGTGTTGATGCCAACGACCTCATCTTTGTAGACACGGCGGAAGGTGATTTCGTCTCCGCCTGAGACGACGGACTTGACGATATTGCCGTCAATCACAGCACTCTCGGTCATCTTCATTTCGCTGGAAATGGCGATGCGGGAGTTCATGATGGGGTATAGCCAGGACAACTCACGTGCTGCCTCGCTGTCCCCCCGACGAAGGAGGAGGGAGTTGCCGTTGAAGGTGGTGATGTTGTGTCCGAATGTCTGGCGTAGCAGACCGGTGAGGACGCCCTTGCCTGAGTTGGTGCCGCCGATCCCGATAAGGTATTTCTTCATAAGGAAGTCACCGATGATGCCACGCATGAGGTAGTGGAGGAATACGGCAGGAGTATCGTTGTTGGAGAAGGGGGCGACAAAAAGGTTTTGCATGACAAAGTCCATATCGTCCTGGACTTCGGGGGAATACTTGAACGGCAGAGCGTTGTAGAAGACGATGTTGGGATCAAACCCCAGGAGGAACTTATCTTGCTTGAAATCGTAGATCCCGTCGGCGAAGAGGAGTTTGAACTTGGAACTCTCGATGCGGTCGAGGAAGTAGCGATCCTGTTTGGGAAGGATTTGGGAGAGGTAGGAGTAGCAGGCGTTCATCGGTTTGATAGAGCCAGAGTAATCGTAGATCTTGACGCCCATAGGTCCCATCTGCTTGAATACCAGCCCAGCGTGAACGATGGCGGTCTTAATATCGTTTTCATCGTTGGACCAGATGCCAGTGGAGGTGTTGAAAATGTAGATGCCGTCGGCGGAATGGACGAGGTTGGGACCCATCATTTCGCATAAGCGTTCGGCGGCATACTTGTCGTCAATGAGAATGGACGGATCCAGGAGTTCGTTGTCGTTCTCGTCAATCACAAAGGAGGTCAGCATTTCCTTCTGTTTGAGTTGGACGGAGTAGCCCGTCTGTTCCTTGATGGAGGCCTCGCACTTGGCGATCAGTTCAGCGGGGAGTTGTTCCTCGCCTTCAAGTTTGCGGACGTATCCTCCGTCGTGCATGAGGACGGCGAGTTCGCGACCTTCACGGCAGAGGATCTTGTCGAGGGCGGTGAGGCACTTGAACTCTTCCTGTTGGAGGACGGAGGCACAGACGGATCCCTTCTCGTTGTATTTCTTGTGCTTCTTGGCGATCTTCTTGATTTCGTCGGGAGCTGAGTTGTAGAGGTTCTTGGTGATGGTGTCGAGTTGCTTGATGAGGTCAATGAAAAAGTCGTGCTTTTCGGGTGGGGTGAGAGTGCCGAAGAGCATAGTCATCACCATCTGTTTGGCTTGGTTGCGATCGCCGTGTAGTTCGGCCATACGAGTATCCCGCTCGGTGATGAACTGGGAGAGTTTGTCGCACTGCCACCCTTTGGTCTTGCAGATTTGTTCGAGAATGATGGGTTGGGAGTTCACCATATCCAGGTCAAAATAGTAGCGTCGGGCGAGGAAATTGCGTTGGTCTCGTGAAACCATAGCGAGACCAATACCTTTCTCAGGAGTGACACGCCCGAACTCTTCGCTCTTCAAATGCTTACCGCGAAGGTAGGCAACCCGCAGTTGGTTGCCTTTCTGGGCGGCACGCTTCATTGCCCGAAGGCGGTTTTTGTCGATGGTGGAGATGCCGTCGCAGTTCAGCAGGTGCGACATAGCATCAACGTCAAAAACCTCCGTCTTGATGATGGCGGCGTCTGGGCTTTGCATTTATTACTTATACACACAAAATATCTAAACGGATTGAACGGGGGTCGGGGCGACACCCTGGTTCTTGATGCGACGGCGATAGTCCCTCTGCTGTTCTACGATTTTATCCCTGTTTCGCTCGTAGTATGCTCGCTGAACCGAACGGCGGACGGCAGCCCTCCTCTCGGCACGGCGACGCTCCATCTCTGCCCAAAAAACATCTTCTGGCACGGCGACCAGCCCCTCCATCAAACTCTCAACATGCTCGGCATTCAGTTCCATTTGTTTGTATTACTCATAAGACAATTTTAGTGTCTAAACGACTATTTCTTCAATCGGGCGTTGAGGTAGGTGTGTCTTACTTCTTTACCAAGTGTGCCTTATCGACCCGAGCCGCCTTCCCGCCCATCACGGCACTATACACCCGTGCCTTACCCCACTGGATTGCCGACTTGACCTGTGGCCTGACCGATGCGTGATTGGAATAAAAAGCACCTTCTCCTTTCCGCACAATCGTCTCCAATCCGCTCTTCTTGAATCCGGTGAGCTTGGCTATCTCGGGGATGGTGTGCGACATATCTTTGGGGAGACCGAACTTGGCGTTGAATTTGTTCTTGTACGTCTCAACCATTTCTATGTGGTTAGATGAAATCCCGATCCGTTTTGGTGGATTTTAATTCTCGTAGCGACGATTGAGTCGCTGTGCATATGCCTCGTGGTACGTCTCAATCTGCTTGACGCATTCGTCGTAGGTGATGTCCCGGAGGGTGAGGATCACGGCCTTCCCCATCGTGACAACCAAGTCAACATCAATGTAGGAGTTGCGGGGTAGAACGTCTACGATGGTGCGAATGTGGGAGGGGGGAACGGACCAGTCGTAGTCGATACGGAGATTTGAGACCTTCATGTGTTTGTACTTATACCAGACAAAAATCGTGGAAGCAGGGCAATCCGTTTTAGTAGGCGGCGTTCACTCGTCCTCCTCTCGCTGGTCATACTGCAACTGCATACCCGTTGAATGTCCCATCATTTCAGCGACGCGGTTTCGCTTATCGGTGGTGGGATTTCCAGCAAGGAAGTGTGAGATGTAGGAATGACGGAAGGTAGTGGGGGTCGCACGAACGTTGTCGGGAGTGTGCGGGGCAGTAAGATTGCCGATGTGGGCCGAGAACTGCGTATCTCCGAAAGGTTTTCCTGATGGGAGGGAGAAGAGCGGCTGTCCGGCGATAATATGCTCGTCGAGTTCTTCCCGTAGCAAACCAGGAACTTTGAAAGTTTGAACCCCATAACGTCCCTTTGTCTTATAATCCCCGAAATAGAATGTCAGTCCGGACTTGTTAACGACCAGGTAGTTCCCCTCAATCGTTCTCGGCTTTCGGGCGACCACCTGCATTGAGGCATAGTCGTGAAGGCGACGAGGAGGAGCGAGAGTATAGACCGCCAGTATGCGACGATCCTGACCATCATATTTCTTATAGATCTGGGAGAGAACGTCCCACGACACGCTCTTCTCATTAACGCGGTATGTTGCGTCCCCGTTGATCTTCATCGCAATATCCATCATCGCCTTGTGATACACCTTTCCTACCCTGCAATCCTTCCCAACAATCCAGAGAATCGCATTCAGGTTGTTTCGTATAGAATTGTCCGTTGCAGGTTCGCCCTTCATCGTGGTCTTGATGGCGTTCAACACAGCATCTGTGTCGTCAAAGGTTGAGACTCCACGCTTTTTCAGAGTATTGATGACCCGCTGATACTGAATGGTGGTGATTTCGCTCGGCATCGTTGTTTGTATTCCGTCAAGATTATTATTGAGGCGAGATCCGTTTTGATCCCCGCCCCCGCTCCTGGACCGCTGTTGGACAGGTCTTTGACCGGTCTTGGACAGGTCTTGGACAGGTCTTGGACAGATCAAGTACACTCCTCGCTCCGCTCGGGCCGACCCATAGTGTTTCACGGGAGAAATCCCGTCATTTTGAAACAAGTTGGAACGGGCGGAGACCTATTTTCCCGTCATTTTCCATATAATAAACAATGTTTATTATATGGAAAATGACGGGAAAATAGGTCTCCGCCCGTTCCAACTTGTTTCAAAATGA
>Ga0007833_1000137_pt1 | contig 14900 bp, 14 predicted proteins | sample CryBogCBE25Jul07_FD_71204 | JGI IMG/M metagenome (GOLD analysis project Ga0007833, IMG submission 71204) | Freshwater microbial communities from Crystal Bog, Wisconsin, USA - CBE25Jul07 | ecosystem: Environmental > Aquatic > Freshwater > Lake | place: Crystal Bog, Wisconsin, USA | collected...
CATCCTACCGCTGGGTGCGACCTTGGTGAAGGGTGAGTATTTCTCAGCTTTCCTGGGGGATTCCTTCTCCGAGGCGCTTGCCCATGGGCACAGCTTCACGGGTAATCCCATCACGTGTGCGGCAGCCATGGCAAATCTGGATCTTCTTGAGGGTCGGGATGCCGCTATCCTTGTCGCCGACATTTCCTCTCAACTCTCGGACGGCATTGAAAAACTCGAGCGTCGTTATCCCATTGAAAAAACCCGTGTCTTGGGTGGGATCGGTGCTTTCGAACTCAAGGGAAAGTCGAGCGACTATGCCGCAGGGGTCGCTCGTCCCCTCGCCAGATATTGCCAGGATCACGGAGTCATTCTCAGACCACTCGGCAACGTTGTGTACATGATGCCTCCGTATTGCGTACTACCCGAGGATTTTGATCTAGCTTTCACCGTTTTGGAAGATTACTTCGGTAGTCATGGGATCTCCTAAAATCAGGCTAATTTAGAAATAAAAAGAGTGCATTGCTTGGTTTTCATGCGACTCAACTTCTTTCTCAGACAGAAGGTTAATGTCCCGCCATCCTCGACCTTTTGGTATAGGCTTCTCAAACAGGGATTGACCCGGCCGCTTCTTCTCCTCAAATTTCAAACTCTGGGCACCCGTAGCTCAATTGGATAGAGCGCTTCCCTCCGAAGGCGAAAAAAGCATTTTTCCTTAAGTGCTCCAAAATGCCCTTATGGGCTCTTGAGGATGATTATATAAGGGTCTATGGGCGATAGCTTGTTATCTCACCAAACCCCATTTAACCCCATAAATATGCCTAGGGGGCTAAACGGGGGGTCAAACGGATTTAAAAAATGGGTCGCATACTGTCCTCTCTGAAAGCTATCAACCCAAGGCTCAGCTTTTACTTATTTTGACTCTCAAATTACGAATGCCAGCTATCCATGGTGGGCAGAATTTCTTTTGGGAAGATGATCTGATGTGATGGTGACCAGTATTCCTGTAGGCACGGAATCCGCCAAGGTTGCCACATCCTTGGAACGCATTCGAATACAGCCGTAGCTGACTGGGCGGCCTAGGAGATTTTCCTGGGGAGTTCCATGGATATAGATACACCTTGTGAAGGCGTGGCTATTTTGAAGTTCTCGCCCATCAAGCCATAGAATCCTAGTGACGATAGGATCACGGCCGGGGGCATTCGGTGCGAGAACCTCACCGGTAGGGACACGTCTTTTAAAAACAGTCCCCAACGGACATCCTTTACCGATTTTCTTACGAATGACCAAAAGACCTAGAGGCGTCATGTAGCTGCCAGGATTGTCTCCGAGCCCATAGCGTGAGGTAGATACGGGATAGGTATGAGAAACACGCCCCTCGTTTAGAAGTTCCAGTTTCTGATCCTTAATGCTGACAACAATTTCAGATTTTCGATGTAAATCTAATGGCCCTGCAGCATGAGCATGACAGCAAAAAAGACCAAAGAGGCTCCATACAAGAAGTCCTAGAGCCCAGAGTGTTTCGGTCCTCATTATAGGAGTCATCTAGCACTCGGATAATCCCGCGATGTCGAGTGCTAGGTGTGTGGCGAGATGAATCCCGCCCTCCCTAGGCATGTAGGCATCAACGACGTAGCGTATCACCTGTGTCCGGCTCATGGGACGGAGCACTTTGAGAAACCTAACTTTATTAGCCTCACGACTATCCTCGCTTTCGGATAATTCAGATGTTTCCCATGTTCTACCCCTACGGACCTGTCGGATCTGACGCTCTAGGTAGAACCCCGCTTTTTCTGAGAGAAAAAGGGTTTCATGGATATCAAGAAAATTTCCCTTGTTATCGTAGATACCTCCCACGATCAGGAGTTGTTGGTCGCGGGTAGGGTCATAGACTTTTATTTGCTGCGATTTCATGTCAAGAAAGCTCAGTTAGAGGCTAGAGTTCCGCGGGGCACCTTAAGCTTCATGCCGATCGTTATATCGGCTGGGTTTGTAATGTTGTTGGCAACCATCAGATCGTAGAAGGAGACTCCAATGCGGTGGGCGATTGAGTAAGGGTTGTCACCACTCTGGACCGTATAGGTCTCAGAGGCGCTAAGGTGCTCAGGCTTTTTGTGATCAATCTGAGGAGCGATCGATTTCTTCAAAGAGTGCGTGGTGTTTTCGGACTTTGAATCACTTGCTATAAGTTGGAGTGGTGGGTTCGTAACTGGGGATGGAATGCTGAGATTTTGCCCAACCCTGAGGCTATTTCCCGAATTTAGTCCATTTGCTTCCCGGATCTTTGTCGTCGGAACATCCATCATGGCCGCAACCGTTGAAATGGTATCACCGGGTCCCACGGTGTAGTGACTTGGGGTGGCAGGTTTTGGATGAGGAGTTGCTACGGGAGCCTGGGAGATTGGGTTAGAATCTGCTTCTGCCGCAGTATCGTTCTGACTTGCTGGAGAGTGTCCGTGAGAGAATATCGCCCTTAACGCTGGCGAAGGTTTCAGCGAAGTCACCGCATGCTTCGCACGTGATTCCAAATCAGGGGGCAACGTCTTTTTCAGGGCGGATGGCGACGATAACACCACGCTGGATTTCTCCCTTGCCGGAATCTTAGCCGTAGCAACGTTGGTTGCAGGGTGAGAGGATGGTGCTATGGTTTCCCCTTTCTCAGGTTTTGCCTCGGTGTCAGGAACGCCAGCGTAAGCAGGTGCCTTTTCTTTGAGTGCTAGCTTGTCGGAGTCATGCATCCTTTTCACTGCTGAGAATCCATAGAACCCACCGATTGCTGCCATGTGGAGTCCAAGAACAATCAGGAAGGCATGGACGAAGCGCATTCCGCCGCCTTTCCTTTTCGGTTCCTCCAAGCTTTCAATAAGAGACTGACGTCGTTGCTTGGCTTTGAGTATCGCGATCTTGGCTCGAAGTCGGGCCTCCTCCGCTTCAATGGGATCGTTTTGGTCAAACCTTGAACTTTGAGGCAAGAATGGGCGGTTGTAATGTGGTTGAAATGTCGTTGGCATGGATGAGCACTACATCCATTTACTGATTTCTGACAACCCACCCAAATGCTCAGATCCACTGTTTAAAAGGGTTTGAAGCCAATCATCAAGACGCTACAACCACTCGATGAGTGTTTCAGACCATTGGCAGAAAATCCTATATTCCTACCGGTGCGGGCATTTTTTGCGAAGATCCTGCTTACCCAGGCAAAGAAAAGAGCGGATGGTGATTAGCCAACCGCTCCTGTCATTAAATTAAAATGTAGGGTTCGACTAGCCTTTCAGCGAATAGAGGGTACTACGCTTGTTGCCCTCGATGTGGAGGAAGCTATTGTTAGCTTTGAGGAATGCGGAGAATCGGGGACGGGCGATGGGAACCTCATTGAAGATCACCGCTGAGGAGACCTTCTTTCCCCCGGAGAGAATCTTGATAAGATTGGACTTAATCTCCTCATCAGAGATCTTGGGGAGGGTGCGGCGGGAACGTTTTCCTACAGGGGAGATTTTTGCTGACTTGGCTTTAGGTGCAGTGGTCGAGGAGAGTCCTAGTCGCCCGAACATGCTATCGATCTGTTTGAGTTCTTTTGCATATTTCCTGTGAACGGCAGCCACCTCTTTCGAGATTTTTTTCTCAATGGACTTCTTTGCAAATAGAACTTGCTGGGTAGCTTTCTTCTCCAGGGCGGCGAATTGTTTAAGGATATCGAGGGATTGTTTCGCTTTAGGCATAAGGAGTTTATGACGATTTTAAGGGGCAAGAGTCAATAACGATAAGGCATTAGGGATTATAGCAGTGATTAAGGTGGGGTGTAACAGGGCAAGGGAATTTACCGTTCGAGCAAAAAGCTGATGACATTGCAATAAGTCCGCTTGACTCAAAATTGTTAGATTTGTAAATAGTCACAATGATCATCAAGAGTCTACGATTCTGTGTCAGTTGTGTTTCAATGCTTGCTTTGAGCGGTTGTATAATTCCATCCCCCCAAATGCTGAATCAAGCATTGGCAATGAGGAACTCAATGGGGTCGGGGTCTGGTGCAATGATGCATCCGGTAGATGCCGAGGAATTTTCAAAAAAAATTATTACACTGAAAGTTGGTTCTGCAACTAAAGAGGGATGTGTTCAACTTCTTGGTAAACCGGCAATCAACACGAGCAATAATGGAGTTGATTCCATTAGCTATTACCTTGCCAATACCGGAAATGTAATTCCCTCAATGGCAGTGTTGACCTTTAAAGACAATGTTCTTAGCAAAGTCAATGTTCACAAAACGTCTTTTAATAACGGCATTCTTGACTCGAGTAACATTTACTCGCAAGGAAGTAGATAAATTACACTTAGCACAACTTTATTGAGAGCTAAACCCCTCCTGTTCTTTATAATTATTCGGTTATTTGTAAGTCCAAATGCACAGGCTGATTGGGAGTCGATTTTAAAGAACGCCAACCAATCCGGGATTCGCGATTCATCCAACTCAGAAAGCCCAATCCCCCCAAAAAAGAAATTATCCCACCCAGCGCCAGTAAAAATCGCGGAAAAAGTTGAAGTATCCCAAAATCAGGTTGAGTCGTTTGTTCCCAAATACAAAGCTCCCAAAATAGATTCTTCAGAGGCTAGTGGTGGAGAAGAAACTCAGAGTTCATTGCCCCCTGGGCAACCAAAAGAAGCCCTCTTGATTGCCAATGGGGATTACGTTCATTTTGGCAAACTTCCCAATCCTGTCAGTGATGCGAAATTACTTGTGAAGTCATTACAGCAGATTGGATTCAAAGTCACACTTGTTCAGAATGCATCTCGGGAGTCCATGCTGGAAGCACTCCAGTCCTTCCAAGATAGCCTCAAGTTATCGCATGCATTAGCCCTTTTTCACTACGGTGGTCACGGAGTTCAGGTCGATGGTCATAATTACTTGATTCCTACCGATGCCGATATTCCTGATGAAAGAAAGGTAACGACTCGCGCTGTAGATTTGGACGAGGTAATGACTACACTCGATGCCTCTAGATCAAGCGCCAACGTGGTGATCTTGGATGCCTGCCGAGATAATCCCCTTCCAGCAACAATGACACGAAGCGCCACGAGGGGACTTACCGTTGTTCAGAGTAAGCCCAAGAATTCGCTCATCATCTTTGCAGCAGAAGCCGGCAGCAGGGCTAATGATGGCCTGTTTACTCCAACGCTTGCCTCGGCTATCACCAAGCCTGGCAAGAGCCTTTCCCAGATTATGAAGGATGTCAGAAGGGAGGTTTTTCAGAAATCTAACGGAACCCAGACTCCTGGAGAATATGACCAACTGTTTGAGGATCTTTATCTGTATTCTCAACCTAATAATCAGCCGAAGATTCCACAAACATCATCTTAGACAATTACAGTCGGACTTTTTGCCATCGCCGTAATGGCTAATCTAGATGAGAAGCCCACACTCTAAATCCCCCTCGTTCTCCGAAACTCGATGCCTTAACAGCGGTAATTCCCCGCATTAGCCGGCCTCTTTTACCCCAACCCTTGGCCGATCAGAAAGGAGCGCGGGGTAGTCACAAGCATCCCGTAAACTTTGGTATCGATTAGAATACCGAAGTCACCTGTATCAAGCGTCAGGAGGACATCACACTTGGCGGCCAGGGCTGAGATCAAGACGGGCTTATCCTTGGATGCCGTAAGAAGAAGTGGTCGACTGCTCGTGAGAGCATTTGGGGTGAAGGAAAGGTCATCCTGAAAGGTCTTCCATTTTATTGCAGCCTTGAGTGGGAACTTGCCGATATTCCGATTCGTTTCGTCGCGGCAGTAGAAGGCAGTCACAAGATCCCATTTCCATTCGTCAGCAATAGTGACAATGAGGCGTGAGAGTGACTTTTCTGATCCCGCAGCAGAGAGCAGGACGCTGCTATCGAGAAAGAGCCTCACCTAAGGATGCTTTACGGTAACTCTAGATCGAGAGTGCTTTCCTCGCTTCTTTTTTGAGGTGCTCTTCCAGAAACGGTCGGCGTCTGCTTCGTCCGCTGCGATCCAATCCTTCATTTGCTTAAGCGGAATGTCACGCACGGGCATAGCAGTAGCAGGGTGTAAGAAGACACCTCCATCACGAAGCTCCATGAGCATCATGGGGTGATCTGCACCCTCTAGCCCAAGCTCCCTCCTGATTTCAGGGGGGAGGGTGATCGTCCAGCGTTTGGAAACGGCGATTGCAGTCATGCAGCAATACTGCAACGCGGCTAAGCAAATGTCAAATTTCCCTCATCCTCCTAAATTCCACACTCTGGCGGCGCGAGCACTCCACAGGAGGGTGATTGCCGATGGTTAGCACGACATACCCTTCCTCGCTCTCGTGAACCTTCGAGACTTCCCGTAGGTTAACTGCAGTGGCACGGTTGGCTCGGAAGAAGAGGGACTCTTCGAATCGCCTCAGGACGCTACCCAAGGTGCCGTTGATGGTGATGCGTTCACTTGCCAGGATGAGCTTCGTGTAGGCACCCACCGACTCAAGGATCTGGATGTCCCCAATCCTGATGTAGTGGCTCTTTGAGTTATCCCGAAAGAGAACCTTTTCCTCTGCTCCGAGACGAGGTTCCTCCTTCAAGGAGCCTCCGGCTATCCGGTTCAAGGTTTCCATCAGTTGCTTGGGGTCGACGGGCTTGAGGAGGTAGTCGGTGGCACGCACACGGAAAGCCCTGACGGCGTGCTCCTCATAAGCAGTGACAAAGACAACCGGAATGCCTTGTGCCGGTATCTTATCGAGGAGGTCGAACCCCTGTGTCCCCCCGCGCATTTCAATGTCTAGAAGGATGACGTCTGGGCGTTCCGCAATGATCGCCTTGAGGGCCTGATCCACGGAGGAGGCTTCGCGAACCTGCTTGAGTCCCATCTCGGCAAGTGTCTCCCGGAGGCCGCGGCGGGCCGTTGATTCGTCGTCTACGATGAGAATATTCATGGGTGAATGAGGTAAAAACTTTAAAGGTTAGAGCTTTAAAAGTGGCAGTAAATTCAAGTTCACACTCTGGGGATCTTGAGTGATGTGGTCACCAAGCCACTTGGAGTGGCGGCAAAGTGAAGCTCCGCACGATCACCCCAGGCCTCCTTCATGCGGGCACGGATCGCTGACAAGCCGACGCTATCCTTCCAGATGGATGGATCGGTGCCGGGTTCTGCTAGATTGGTGATGGTGACGGCAAGCCAGTCTCCTGATGCCGTGGCAGTAATTGAGACAGCGTTCACACCCTCGATGACTCCGTGTTTCACGGCATTTTCGACAAGAGGTTGGATCGTCATGGGGGCCACAGGAAAATCCTCTGCCATTCCTTGCATCCGGATCTCAGTCTCGAGTCCCTCCTCGAAGCGCATCTTCTGGAGTTCCAGATAGCTACGGATGATCTCCATCTCCTTTCCAAGGGGAATACGGCTTTCCTTGGCTGTATCCAGCGAGGTTCGTAGCAGGCGGGAGAGCGAAAGAATCCCGCCACGAGCTCCCTTAGGATCGCTTCCGATGAGGGAGTGGATAGCATTGAGACTATTGAAGAGAAAGTGAGGATGGATTTGTGCCTTGATTCGCTCAAGGTCAGCCTCCCGAACAAGAGCCTCTTCCCGGAGCGTTGTTTCCCGGCGTTGAGACTCAGAACTTACTCCCAGAAGCAGTCCTGTGGAGGTCAGTATAGCGATGTATACCTCATACTGCCAAAGGCCGGTCAGTAGAGAGACGGATGCGAATGGACCCATCCCCCTGCTTGTGTAAGTAACGGCGATGGTGATGATCCCAAGGATAGCCGTAGCTGCTGCTGGCAGCCCTCTTGTAAGTGCTGTCCATACAAGGAAGGGGAAGGGGAGGTAAGCTAGGACGGCCAGTGTCTTCCCTGCAGATCCCGATGTGATTCCGAAAGCAACCAACGAGGCAAGCAAGCAACAAGAGACAGGAAGAAGGGAGTGAAGGACTCTCGAACTGCTTCTCCAGCGAAAGCGTCCCTCCGTTGCAATCAGAATCACAGGTGCAAGAATGATCGTTCCGGCGGTGTTTGCGCATCCGTAAAGCCAACTGACAGGAAGGAAGGCGCTTGAGGGCATCGCCTTCGAAGCAACAAGGAGGAAGGCTGTCCAGAACCCGGCGGTCATCATGGGCACTAAACCTCCAAGCCCCAGCAATAGAAGTACATCACGAGAGGTGGAGAGCTTCTTTCCCCAACCTACCTGATGGAGCAGATGAACACCTCCCATGGTTGCTGCAGTTGTTCCTAGAGGGGCAAAAAGGGAAAAAATAAGCCCCTCTCCTCCGAGGAGACAACTGATCCAGAGTGGTAGGATGATCCCGGGGGCGATCCAGTTTCCGCGTATGATGACCGCCGCGAGGGCAATACCTCCGGCTGGCCAGATCAAGGTGAGAGAGTGATCCTGACCTTTTTGCAGGATATAGGTTAGTACTCCAGCAATCGCGATTGCACAGGCAACAATGGCATTCGCAAAGATCAATGAGAGCAAACCTTTTGAAAAACGGAAGTTCACTTTCTTAATTGGCTTGGTTGCTCGTGAAGGTTGGTTCTTCCGGTTGGGGGAGAGTCGGGACAATCTACGTTGGGAAGTCATCGCGGGTGACGCCAGATTATTCATGACGCCCTCCCTGCTGCTTTCTGCAATAAGAGTGGATTGCCTGTCGTACAAGCTCATCCGAAGTGATCTCAAGATCCTCGGCGGCTTCGGCGAGGTGATATTCCAATTCTTCTGGTATCTGAACATCGATCTCTGATGGGGAGGAGGATGGTTTTTTGAAGTTTGAAAAGCTCATGGGTGAAGTGGCTTAGTTATTTACAAAAGAGGGCCGTTGTTGAGTGACGTAGCCCGGCATGGCCGAAGGGGGCTTATTAGGCGACTGGAAGCGTTGAGGAATTGATCCCTGGTCGAGTGTTGGTTTGTTGGCATACTGATGCAGTGGCCTAAGGTAATTGCCCGAGACTTCTTGAGGGTGGTAATAGACTGCACGCCTTTGGTGACAAGGATGCTCCTCACGTTCTTCGATATGATGCCAAGAGCAAGGGGGGCAGGTTGAGTTCCAAGTATTCCTTGGTGTATCTATAGGAATAATGACTGGATTGTAGGCAGGGTAAGCGTAGTAACCGGTGTAGTAGGGACTGGCTGAGACATACGACACAGGCTGCCGGTAGTAGGTGGCGTTTGTTGAGTAGCACCCGGAGGTCAGGGAGTTGAGGATGGCAATGCCGATGAGAGCAATAAGCCGCACCGAGGAGTAATTTTGTATCTTCATGAGCGCTGTATACGCAGACACTCGTAACCCATGCAAACTGGTGCCCTTGTTCCTTTGCCGCTTGTTATTCTAGGTTGCCGCTACTAGCCCCAGCGAACCACTCACTTGCTTAAATCGACCATTGGCGGAAAGTGGCCTGAGAAGGTGGTTTTTTTACATCTTAGCGGTGATTGATCGTCTTGCCTCCCATGTCTCGTTTTCCTGCTCTCCCTGCAAAAGGCGTTTGTTGCACGTTGTTTTCTTTAGGCACTCCTGGTTACCACTCGGTGTAACTTTTTTGCCATAAAACCACTCACTCTACCACTCGATGAAAATCAGCTTTTCAGATGTCGAAAAAACGTCTCTACCTGTGCAACGTAACACAACATATCCCATAAAACTCATTCCTTTTAAAACCCCAACAACCATGAACGCAAAACTACCTCGCAGATTTCTCACCATCCTCGCCCTGAGTACATCATCGCTCATTGGCACCTCGACACTTCATGCCGCAGTCACTCCGACTACTGTGAGCGGTCCCAAACTTCCTCCCATCTGGGTTAAGGCCGGCCCTCAGGAGCGTCTTAAGGCTCTTCGTGCTGCCGAACTTGATGGCGATCGCCTCCTCGCTGAGCGCGTCTATGGCCTCATGGTCGATGCCGATACTAGTGTCCAGGATCTTGCTCTCCAGAGCGATGCTGTTAAAGGAGCGGTTGAGGCTACTCTCGTCGGAGCGATCACTCAGGGTGAACCCGAGTACAAAGAGGATGGACAGGTACAGGTCGTCCGCGCAGTTAAGATTCAGGAGATAACTCGGACCCTTAGCCGCGTTATCCAGAGCAAGAAGCTCGAGGACGGCTCTATCGTCACCACCTCCGATAAATCCAATGTCAATCAGGACGTGAAGGATAAGGTCCTTGATGTCATGGGTAATGCTGCGCTTCCAGGTTCCGAGGGCCAGCAGAAGATCATGGCCAAGCGTGCAGCCGAGATGGATGCCTACCGCCGCCTCGCTGGCCGCATGATGGGCGTCAAGATTTCCGGCAACACCACTGTCAAAGACATGGCGCTCGAGAATGACAAGATCCTTGCCAGTCTCTCCCAGACACTCAAGTCTGCTACCCCCACCGCGATTCAGTATAATGAATCAGATGGATCCTGTGCTGTTACGATGGAGGTAAAAGTTGCCGATGTTGTTCGTACGATAAATCACTACTCAAAGAACGGCGGCGGCAAGACCGAGATCAAGGACGAGATTGAGACAAAGACCTTCTCTGAGACTGGTAACGGAGCCATGCGTCCAGCTGCAGACCCCAAGGCACCAAAAATCGCGGGTAGTATTACTTCTGACTCCCCCTCCAGTGGTGGTGGAAGTGAACCCTTCTACGTGACAACAGCAGTGCTCAAGGAAGTCGTCCAGACGGGTACGATTGCTCAGTAAGTCTCACTCAACGAGATCTCGTATATGAAGAGAATTCTCTCATGGAGTATTAAGTATGCACTTTTGTTCTTTTTACTAGCACTCACATCATGTGCTCACAAAGAAAAAAAATATATAGAAATGCCGCCTCCACCTCGTGGAGGCGATGTCACTGCTCCTATTCCAACACCTTCACCCAAGTCGAAATCTGCAAGAACTGTCAATATTACTACGGCAACTCAAAAGACTGAAGTTCTGTCCCGTGATCTTGTTGCTGCAGATGATGCTTCTATGAAGGTGAAATCTTCCACAAGGGAGGTTCTCTCTACATCCAAAGAAACGAATGCTTCCGGCGTGACCACTTCAGTCAATTCCACGCAAGTTATTGGGTCTGATACCCCGGACGCGGCTAAGAAACCTTCGAATTAGTGGCTAATCAGTGGCTATTGGCAAAAGCCCCTCAACTGGCTCCTAGATAGAATAATCCAAGTCAGTTTAAGTACATAAAATTATGAAATTATTTCTGCCCTTGTTACTACTAACTTTTATATTATCACCTCTCCATGCGGGAGTACTCGACGAGGAGGGGGGCGCCCCGGCCAAGCCAGCCGCTGCAGTCTCGTCACCTGCAGCACCGGCCGCTGTCCCTACAGCCCCTGCATCTGCTCCTAGCAGTGTTCAGTCTTCAGGCTCACAGTCCACAGCGGCCTCTGCCCCCGCAACACTTCGGCCTTCTGCCATGCGGACTCCGGTTGAGGCTGCCGCCCCTTCTGAAAAGGCAGCCCCCTCCGAACAGATACCCAGCACAATTGCTCCCAAGAAGAAATCAAAGCCCTCCTCAACGGATCTGAGCTCCGTTCCCACTGTCGCAAGCAGTGTTCAGCCTTCCGCCTCATCCGGAGGAGGCGACCCCTACATTTCCCTGGCTCAGGCTCTTGCACAGGCATCCGGAGGCAATGGGAAGATCAACGTTGGCATCGGGAACTTCGTCTACGAGGACACCGACCTCCTCTCACCCTACTCCGCCATGTTGAAGGACGAGCTTGGGATCGCCCTTCCGAAGGCCGGCAAATTCGAGGTCATCACCCGAGAGCGGATCGCAGACCTCCAGAACGAGGGCAAGTTCCAGGCCAAGGACATCGTTGAGCCCGGCACCGAGGTGAAGAAAGTCCAGATCGAGGGCGTTCAGGGCATGATCCGCGGCCGCTTCTACTACCAGCCCCCGAACCTCACCATCTACGCCGAGATCGCCTACCTCGACGGCGGAGAGGTCAGGAAGGTCAAAGTCGTCGTCCCCGCGAGCGAAGTCGCCGCCCGCATCTGGCCCTCGGACGCTCAGAAGCAGAACCAGCCCGAAGTAGCCATCGCCCCACAGGCTGTGAAGGAGAGCACCGCCTCCGTCCAGGACGTCGAGAGCAAAGTCCGCAAAGTCCAGAAAGACTTCCCCATCGAGATCCACACCGTCGATGGGAAGCGCGGCTACGCCGAGGGTGAGACCGTCTCGTTCCGCTGCCGCTCCGGCCACGACGCTTACATCGCGGTCATTGACCACCAGATCGACGGTTCAGAGATCCTACTCTTCCCGAATGCCTTCAGCACCGAGAACTACATCCCCGCCGGGAAGGCCATCGACGTCCCCGGAACGGTGAAGCACGGCTTCGAGATCCAGATCTCCCCCCCCTTCGGTAGCGATGTCGTCCAAGTCATCGCCTGTACGAGGAAGGAGGACCTCGAGAAAATCACCAGCACCTTCCCCAGCTCCACCCAGGCGAATCCCTACGCGGTCCGTACTCGTGGCATGAAAGTCGTTGCAGTCGACGAGGCTCAGAAAAATACCTCCATGGCCTCACAACCTGCTCAGTGGTCAGAAGACCACATCGTGGTCAGCACCTATCCGAAGGTGAATTGAGGAAGTTATGAAAACCATAATGACAAAAGAACAAGTTATTGCTTATTGCAAAGGAACAGAGCAATTCGACTATTTGAAAATTGAGGATCAAAACAAAATACGAAGCGGAGATGATGATTTCATCATTACTTTTCTTGAAAAAAGAAAAGATGCAACAAATGACTTGGGGAAAAAAGATTCTATTACAGAGGCACAGTTAATAATAATAAAATTAAGAAATAATCACTTCTACGACTTCACCGAGAAGAAATAGAATCCTCAACCTCGGCTGCGTAGAACCCGATGAAGACCTCACCCTCAGTGCATTAAATAAATACCATGATTAAAATAGTTACGCCGAAAAGATTAAATAGATCGATCGGAATTTTGCTTTCACTGGTAATTTTAAACACTACTGCTCAATCTCAAAGCATCCAGGGTGAAGTCTCATCTTTGAACGCTAAGGGTTTTAAATCTAGTCAATCTGGAGACTATGCTCAAGCAGCAGTATTTTTTGAGAAGGCTTTGGTTTTAGAGGAAAAATCGAGGGATCCCCAACAACTCGATATAGCAGTTCTCCTTGATAACCTTACTGATGCATACATTTCGATGGGTAACTATGCGAAAGCGTACCCTCTTGCCGAGAGGGCACTTAATATAAGGGAAAGATTGTTGGGTGCCGATAATCTCGGAATAAAAGGTTCTCTTTTCAACCTAGGGAGAATCCATTTCGCTATGGGCAACTATATGAAGGCATTACTTCTTTCTGAAAGGGCCTTGTCGATCTCAGAAAAATCATCAGATCCAAAAGCACCCGCAGCATCATCTTCTGCTCTTAGTAATCTCTCAAAAATATATTGTACTATGGGTAATTATGCCAAGGCCTTACCTCTTGCAGAGAAAGCATTGGCAATCTCGGAAAAAATCTCAGGCCCAGATAGTCTTAAGACGAGACCAAAATTACTAAGTCTCGCTAGAATATGTCAAGAAATGGGTAATTACGCCAAGGCCTTACCTCTTGCAGAGAAAGCATTAGCAATCTCGGAAAAAACCCTCGGGCAAGAACACCCTGATATTGTCGGCGATCTCTGTTGCATTGCCAATATTTATCTTGATATGAAGGAGCGAGACAAGGCCTTGTCATTTTATGAAAAAGCTTTGGTTATTTCCGAAAAAACGTTAGGTCCAGATCATCCAGATACCGGTGACTGTATAGAGAATTTAGCTATTACTTACTTTTCGATGAATAATTATGCGAAAGCTGTACCCCTTTATCAGAGAGCATTATCAATCAAGGAAAAATCATTAGGCCCTCAAAATCAATTTGCTTTTAGTTGCCTTTATGACTTGGCTTTAGCTCAATATCTTTCAGGAGGTGATCTCCCTACTATCCGTGAAGAACTTACAAGAATGTGGGTTGAAAAACTGCGACAAATGGAATCAGTCCTTGATATGGACGAGCCAACGCGACTCGCTTGGCAAAGAATACACTTAGAATATAAGCTCATTCATTTGCTTCGACCCGAACAGGTTGCTCAAATCATTCTACGAACTAAGGGGGCAGTACTAGATTCTATGATAGAGGATCGGGCCGCATTGAAGGGACTAGGTTCTGATACACCCGAATTTATAGAGCTTATGTCAGCACGGTTGAGAATTGGACAAATTGCCTTTAGTACAAAAAAGGAGGATCAGGATGAGAGACAACATTTAAAATCCCGAATTGACTCGATCATTAGCTCTGTTTCCACCAAGAGGACACAATTGGGAGGTTCTCGGATGGGAGTTGCTGTTACTCCAGATGCAATTGCTTCTGCCCTACCGCCAGAAGGACTCCTCATTGATTTCATTCAATTCGTTGATTTCAAGAACGATTGTAATGCATTAATCTGTTACGGCGTACTTATCCTCGGTCGTGACGGGGAGCCCAAGTTCGTTAGGATTGATGATGCCACTGGAATTGATACTGCCATCCAAGCCTCCAGAGACGCAATTAGCAGAGGCGACGAAAAAAAACTTGTAGAGAATCAGAACATTCTTTTTGAGAAGCTATGGGAACCTCTTTCAAAGACTCTCCCAAGCGGAGTCAAAAAAATTTACATCGGGGCAGATGGGCAGCTTAATTTCCTCTCCTTTGCGACCCTACCATTACCCGATGGAAGTTTTCTTGGAGAGCATTATGACATTGCCTATGTGGGGAGCGGACGCGATTTAACCCGAAAAGTGACAGCGGGGGGGGCAAATGCTCCTAAAACGATCGAGCTTTTTGCCGATCCGATATTTGAACGAAAAGCCTTAACTTATTCCACAAACGAGCTGTCCCTGCGCTCCGGGGAATTGGAACAGTTTAGTAGGGTTGTCCTTCCACCCCTTCCGGGAACTAGATCTGAAGAAGCAAT
>Ga0007833_1000138_pt1 | contig 14858 bp, 11 predicted proteins | sample CryBogCBE25Jul07_FD_71204 | JGI IMG/M metagenome (GOLD analysis project Ga0007833, IMG submission 71204) | Freshwater microbial communities from Crystal Bog, Wisconsin, USA - CBE25Jul07 | ecosystem: Environmental > Aquatic > Freshwater > Lake | place: Crystal Bog, Wisconsin, USA | collected...
GCCTCGGGCGTTACTGATTCGATTGCATGGGTGATGGCATCCAGGAGGGCGTGACGAACATCGGAGAGGTCCTCGAGTTCCTGAAGCTTCTGCAGGTCTTCGTTCTGATGGATCGCCTTGGCCAGCTGAGAGATCTCCTTGAGATACGAGTTCCGTTGAGTGTCAGGAACAAGATACATGACCACAAGGTGGACAGGAACTCCATCCGGAGATCCATAATCAATGCCTTTGGGGCTCCAGCCTACTGCACAAAGAACCTCCCCATCATTCTCCGAAGTAGCGTGCGGACAAGCCCAACCCCTACCAATCCCCGTATTGTGAAGATTCTCACGGGAAAAAGCCCTCTCCGTAATCCCTTCATCACTAACCTCTGGAATGGCCTCGAGCAGAGTCCCCAGAAACTCCAAAGCATCGTTCTTGATATTGTCGGGAAGTTCGACGAGGCGACCTTCCTGGAGAGCGTTAAGTAGGGCTTTCATTGCTTTATGAGTCTACAAGTCTTAATCAATCCCGAACTTTCTGGCAAACCATGCGTTCACCGAGTGAGTGAGCGTCACGTAGCAAAGAATCGTGGCGGCGATAAAAGCCCAGTAGATCGGAGGTAGCGGAACCATGCCGAGATAGGTTGCCACGGGCGTGATATAAGGGATCGCGGAACCGATCACGATGATAATCAGCGTAGAAAGAATGAGCGCTGGACTCGCGCAACTGCCAATAAACGGAATCTTGCGAGTTCGGATCACGTGAACGATCAACGTCTGGGTGATGATCGACTCCACAAACCATCCGGAGTGAAAGAGGGATGCGGCATAGGTGTCATCATTGGCCATTCCTGGGCCTCCTGCAAAGCGGTGGAGGAGTTCCATGGGAGCTGTCAGGTTCAGGTTACTACACTTGAAGAAGTAAAGCATCACGGCGAACGTTGTGTAGTCAAAAATCGAACTGGTGGGACCGACGCACATCATGAACTTCTGGATATTGCCGATGTTCCACTTGCGGGGCTTCAGCATGAACTCCGCATCGACATTGTCGTAAGGGATGCCGATCTGGGAGAAATCGTAGAGCAAATTATTTACCAGCACTTGAACCGGAAGCATTGGCAGAAACTTCAGGAAGTAGCTGCTACCTACCATCGAGAACATGTTTCCGAAGTTGGAGCTTGCTCCCATCCGAATGTATTTGATGATGTTTGCAAAGACCTTCCGACCTTCGAGGATGCCATCCTCAAGCACCATGAGACTCCGCTCGAGCAGGATGATATCGGCCGATTCCTTGGCCACATCGACAGCGGTATCGACCGAGATACCGACGTCGGCAACCCTCATGGAAAGAGCATCGTTGATGCCGTCGCCCATATAGCCGACCACATGACCTTTTTTCTGCAAAGCCATGATAATGCTCTCTTTCTGGGCAGGTGATAGCCTGGCGAAGACACTGGTCTTCTCGGCTAGGTCACCCAATTGGTCTTCGTTAAGACCGACAATCATATCGCCTGTGATGATCTCTCCAGCCTCCAGATGGACATCCTTGCAGATCTTACGCGTAACGAGGGCATTATCACCGGTAAGGATCTTCGTGGTGACTCCGTAACCAGCAAGAGAGGCGATGGCCTTTGCCGCAGACTCCTTGGGAGGGTCAAGGAAGGCGATGTAACCAAGCAGAACCAGATCGCTCTCGTCGGCAATGGAGAAGGATCCCTTCTCCCGGGAATACTCCCGATAGGCAATGCCAAGAACACGGTAACCATCGCGGCTCAAAGCCTCAAATTCCTCCAGGAGATCATTCTTAATGAGATCAATCATCATGTAGACCTCCTCGTCTACCTGATAGTGGGTGCAACTCTTGAAGATATCTTCGACGGCGCCCTTGCAGATCAAGACATGATCACCCTCGTAATCGACCACCACGCTCATCCGCTTACGCTGGAAATCAAATGGAATTTCATCGACCTTCTTACATCCACGATCCACATCAAGATCGGTGTGGGAGAGAACGGAGTTATCAAGCAGGTTGCGCAGTCCCGTCTGGTAGTAGCTATTCATGTAGGCATAGCGGAGGACATCGTCGCTCTGCCGGCCTGTCACATCGACGTACTTCTCCAGAATGACGCGGTCCTGTGTCAGCGTGCCGGTCTTATCCGTGCAGAGAATATCAATCGCGCCGAAGTTCTGAATCGCGTGAAGTTTTTTCACGATCACCTTCTTCTTGGACATCGCAAGGGCACCTTTGGCGAGGTTCACAGCCACCATCATCGGAAGCATCTCGGGGGTCATGCCGAGCGATACGGCCAATCCAAACATCAGTGCTCCGGACCAATCATGTTTCGTGATACCAATGATTAGGAAGACGACGCTGACCATCACCAGCATGAAACGAATCATGAGCCAGGTGAATCCGGCGATACCCCTATCGAAGCTGGTGAGGACAGGGGTGCTACCGAGTTTCTCGGAGATGGAGCCAAAGTGTGTGCGAGTACCTGTATTCACAACGACGGCTTTGGCCGTGCCGCTTACCACATTGCTACCCTGGAAGACGGCATTCGGCATCTCGATGACAGCCTTGGACGGTTCAGATGGGGTCTCGGCATGTTTTTCGACGGGCATCGACTCACCGGTGAGGGAGGACTGACTAACAAAGAAATCCTTGGCCGTGATGAGTCGTAGATCGGCGGGGATGATCGATCCGGCCTGAAGGACAACAATGTCTCCAGGGACGATATCTGCCATGGGAAGCTCCACTTCCTTTCCCTCGCGGATGACATGGCAGTTGGTCTGCACCATTGCATTGAGTGCCTCCACAGCCTTACCAGACTTGCTCTCCTGATAGTAGGAGAGCCCAACCGAGATCACAACCATGAGGCCCACAATCGTGGCGGAGGCGGGATCGCCTGTAGCAAGGGAAATAGCAGCAATGACAAGCAACTGAATGACAAGCGGATTCTTGCAACGCATCAGGATCTCCATGAGGAACCCGTTCTTTTTCTTCTGGCCAAGGTCGTTTGGGCCCCATTCGGCACGGAGAGCCTCGATATCCTTCTCGGCAAGTCCCTGTTCGCCGCTCTTCATGAACCAAAGCGCGTTCTCGAGTTGCTTACAGCAGACCTCAAGCAAGCGTTTCTCGTGATCCGTCACACTTTCAGAAGCTTTCTTCTTTGCTTGGGAGAGACCGGCAGGAGTAATTTTTCCGAAGAGATTCTTAGTCATGATAATCGCCTATCTGTGCCAGTTGAGGGGTTCTACCCGCAAGCCTCAACTCTTTCAGTGATGAAATCGTCACATTGAAATTAAGGTGCAGTCCATCTAAAGTAGGAATCTGGGTCGAGTGAATATCCCTCTTCCCCTACCCGATCCGAACGGCGTTCCTACGGTCGAGTTTCAAGACCCCCGGTCCATCCAAAGTAAGCAGAGCTTTCGGATCGGTGATCTTCTCACCCCTCCACGAAACACTACCCCCTTCCACGAGACGGCGGATGTCACCACGAGACTTCTTGACAGAAAAGGCGTGCTCAAATGCATCGACACCAAGGGAAATAATATCACGGGGAAAGTCATCTGCCGGCGAATATGGCGGTAATTCGGCCGCATCAAGATCCTTCTTTGAAAAACGGAGTTCAAACTCCTCTCGGGCATGTCGGGACTCCGCCGAGGAATGGAAGCGGGCAGTGAGACGTTCGGCCAGTGACTTTTTCGCCTCCATGGGATGGATCTCAGGGGAAAGCTCCTCCTGCAGTAGAAGACGGTAGTACTCGCCCATCTGCTCGTCAGAAATACTCATGAGTTTCCCAAACATTTCGCCGGGGACATCGGTGACACCGACGGCGTTACCAAGGCTCTTGCTCATCTTCTGTATTCCATCGAGTCCGGTTAGAATGGGCAACATCATCGCCACCTGCTGATACTGGCCCTCCTCGTGCTGGAGATCACGACCAACCAGGATATTGAAAAGCTGGTCGGTGCCACCAAGTTCCACATCAGCCTTGATCACCACAGAATCCCATCCCTGCATGATCGGGTACTGGATCTCATGTGCACGCACAGGGAGTCCCTTCTCGATCCGTTCTCGGAAATCCTCACGCTGAAGCATCTGCTGAAGGGTCACACGGCTGTTCAGACTCATCACATCCTGAAAGGTCATCTTGCCGAACCACTCGCCATTGAAGCGAACGGAAGTTTTCTCGGGATCCAAAATCCTGAAAGCCTGTTCCTGATAGGTTTTGGCATGCTCCATCACCTGCTCGTGGGAGAGGTGGGGGCGCGTGACCGATCGGCCGCTTGGGTCCCCTATCATGGCGGTGAAGTCACCGATGATCAGGATGGCCTCATGTCCAAGCTCCTGAAACTGGCGCAGCTTGGAGAGTCCCACCGTGTGTCCAAGATGGATATCTGGTGAGGTGGGATCGACGCCGAGTTTCACCTTCAGTGGGCGCCCAAGCGCCAACTTGGTGGCGAGTTCCTTCTCACTGAGAACTTGGGCGCATCCTGATACGAGCGGGGCAATTTGGTCGGCGGGAGCAATCATGTGGTTTCTTTACTGAAAAATGGAAGTATGAGATGAGCATAATCAGGGAGCTTTGTTGAGGAGATTCCTCACTTCATCCATGGTGAGCCCCTTTTTAACGGCCTCCTGAAGCTTTTCATTATTATCAATCGCCCCTTGGGTCGCACCTTTTGGTGAGTAATTGTGCGTGGCATACGAATCAAGGGCCGAATAAGGGCTCTTCTTATCCAACCCAGAATAATTGCCCGTCCCGACCTCTTTAATTGGAAAACTCTTGGGGGCCTCGAGGTCTTTAGGTTGGTAATTTTCGGTGTTTTTTTTGACAGGAAAAATAAGACCTGCGAGCCAGTTTTTTTTGATCCCGACAAAGGCCTTGGTCGCGAATGATTTTGTCCCAAAATCCTTGGCTATAGCATACATTTTGGTATTGAGCTCCCTCATTTTCAAGCTCCCCGAAGGATTGAATATTTTATCGTTATAGGAGCTTTTGGCCTTGGTATCAGGATGAAGGATTCGATCGAGCATTCCCTTCCCTCCAGGAGGAACATCAGGTTCCGAATTACTGCACATAGCCAAATCGGCAGATCCCAAAAGAACCATAATCAGAAGGACTACTCTGTTCATCCTGACATCCTACAGGCACGCCCAAGACTTGAGCAACCAATCCTCATCGCCCACATCAATGACTTCGGGGAGGAGTTGTAACATCACGAGGAAGCAAGCAAAACGTGAAGATTTATTGCATGCCGCTCCCGGAGTGTTAGAAAATAAATATGCAGATCATCTCACTTCATTCCGGATTTCACCCCCTGCTAGCCTTCGGTATACCGAGCGGACCCGACTTGATCATCCTGCTGGTGATCGTTCTTGTTCTATTCGGCGCAAAACGTCTTCCTGAACTTGCCCGTGGCCTAGGCCAGAGCGTGAACGAGTTTAAAAAAGCCAAGGATGAATTTGATAAGGAAATCTCGAAGCCAGCCTCTACTTCCTCACCAGCAATCGTTTCTTCAACTTCCATCACTTCGGAAGCGAATTCCACAGAGTCCACTGTAAAGAAGGACGAACAGAAACCGTCATAGGGATAAGTTCACTAGATACGATAGGAAGCTTTGGCGGACACATGAAGATGGTCTCATTACCGGGGATCGTCTTTGGTTATCTCCTATTCGTCGGTGTGGTTCATGCCGAGGGAACAAATGGATTTCGGATCGCCTCCTACAATGTGGAGAACTACGTCACGATGCCGCGTCGGATCGATGGAGTCCTCAGGGCGAAAGCCGGAAAACCCGAAGCGGAGCGCAATGCCGTGGTCCGCATGATCGGTGCTATCCGACCCGACGTGATCGGCTTGGAAGAGATCGGGGAACCAAGGCAGTTCGCGGACCTGCAGCGGCGACTACGCAAAGAGGGTCTTGATTTTCCTTACTCAGAATACCTTCAGGCCGCCGACAGCACTCGCCATGTCGCCCTCCTTAGCCACATCCCGATCGTGGAGAACCATTCGCAGAACGACTTGCCGCTACGGGTAAATGGCGTCACCCTTCACAGCCCTCGTGGCATTCTAGACGTAACGGTAGAACCCCGCTCCGGAGAGCGGATTCGCATCCTCTGTGTTCATTTGAAAGCCAAACTTGAAGTCGCTGAATACGATGAAGCCAAAATGCGGTTGGCGGAGTCTCAATATCTTAGGCGCTATATCCGCGACATATTGCGCACAAACCCCTCGGCACGCCTCGTTCTGATGGGAGATTTCAACGATACGAAGAACGAGAAGACGATCTGGGAAATCATGGGTAAACAGGAATGGCCCGACAGCCTCAAGGCGCTCCCGCTGACTGATGATCGGGGCGAGTTCTGGACAGAATTCTGGGCTTATGCCGACGTCTATTCGCGTATCGATTACCTGATGGTTTCCAAGAAGCTTGAAAGCGACGTCGAGCCCTCTCAATGTGGAATCTGTCGTCCCTCGTTCTGGAACGAGGCCAGTGATCACTGCCCTGTCTACATGACTCTCAAACCACATACACCCACCTCCCAAGTGATCCGATGAATCGTCGTTCGGCTTTCCTGATCATTTCCCTTCTGGCAGGGATCCTGACGAACGGGCACTCGGAGTGGGCCGAGGTTACCGCTTTGGATCTCCCCGTAACCAAACTCTCATCAGACCCGGCTAAGGCAAAATCAGCCATGGCCACCCACTTCAATGCACAGATCCGTGCAAACGAGTCATTTCTCAAGGATTTTCCAAATGATCCGCACTCCTATGAATCGAAGGTAAGACTGGAAGTGGCGAGAGTAAGGCTTGCCTCACTCCAACCAGATCCCAGAGCAGTCGATGACTCACTCGTCCGCCTGATGGAGCTTGAAAAGCAAGCACCTGATGTGACCCAGCGTGCGGAAACAATGTTCCGGAGAATCTCCCTTCAGTGGCAAAACCTGGGCAATGATGCGGATCTAAGACGGGAGCGTGCCGTGACCAGTGCCCGTATTTTTTCTCACGAATTTCCAAACGACCGGAGAGCTCCCCGCCTGTTGGCCGAAGCTTCCACTCTTTGTGACAATAATCCGGAACAGAAACGAAAACTAATTAACGAGGCACTATCGCTCGGAACCAAGTCAAGTGATGAGTCATTGAAAATGAGATTGGAGGATGATCTGCGACGACTGGATCAACTTGGAAAACCGGTCCAACTCAGCTTTAGGGACACAGATGGTCAACAAGTCGACCTCTCTCAATACAGAGGTCAGGTTGTGGCCATTATCTTCTGGGCAGCTGAATCAGCACCCTGCCTTGTTTGGATACGCGATTTTGCCTCTTATGCATCTGAAATCGAGGGTCTCAAAGTCATAGGAGTGAGCCTTGATCAGGATAAAAAAGATCTTATGGCAGCAACAAAAACCCTTCACATCGACTGGCCGATGGCCTTTGACGGAAAAGGGTGGCAGAGCAGCATTGCCCGAAGCCTTGGGATCAATGCTCTCCCGACGGTTTGGTTGATCGACCGTCATGGATGCCTTCGCACGCTCAATGCCCGTGATAATTATCAGTTGAAAATCAAGGAGTTGCTCCTACAAAACTAATGTTCCCGCAAAATCGGATTTTGGCCCGAGATTTGCTCTTTATTTTTTGCTGCGCCAGGAATCATCACCACAAATTCCCCACCCCATGCTGACAGAAGACTACAAGACAGAAAATTTTTTTGACGAGATGTTCACTGAGGAGGGAGGTGTCCGACCGCACTACCAGAAGGTTGCCGAAAAACTCAAGGCGCTCGATCCCGACGAACACCGGCGCAAACAAACAGCGGTTGACTTAGCCTTTATGCGGAGCGGCGTGACCTTCACCGTGTACAACGACGATCAGGGAACCGAGCGCATCTTTCCATTCGATCTCATGCCGCGAGTCATACCTGACACCGAGTGGCAGAGGATCGAGAAGGGACTCATTCAGCGCATCACGGCACTCAATCTCTTCCTCCACGACATCTACCACGATCAGAAGATCCTGAAGGATCGGGTTATCCCGCCACACTACATCCTGGGAGCAAAACATTTCCGCAGGGAATTCATGGGGTTTAATGTCCCCAAGGACATTTATATCCATATCTGCGGAACCGACCTCATCAGAGATCGTCAGGGTAATTACCTGGTTCTTGAAGACAATCTGCGTTGCCCCTCTGGAGCCAGCTACATGCTTGAGAACAGGGCCGCTCTGAAAAGAGCCTTTCCCGATCTCTACCGTTCCGCGCGGGTCCATCCCGTCGACAGTTACTCGGCGGAACTCCGCAAAGTCCTCCAGTATGTGGCCCCCCCCTCCCTGCCAAGCTCCCAACCTAACGTCGTACTCCTGACACCCGGTGTCTTCAACAGCGCCTACTTTGAGCATGCATTCCTTGCTCGCCAAATGGGGATCCCGATTGTCGAGGGACGCGACCTTGTTGTCCGTGACGCACGCGTCTACATGCGCACCACCTCCGGACTTGTTCCGGTTGATGTCATCTACCGCCGGATCGATGATGATTTCCTCGATCCCACCGTTTTTCGCCCCGATTCATTGCTTGGAGTTCCCGGCCTGGTCAATGCCTACCGCTCCGGCAATGTCAGTCTGGCCAATAGCATCGGTACAGGAGTGGCTGACGACAAGGTCGTCTACTATTTCGTGCCTAAGATCATCAAGTACTACCTGGCGGAGGAACCGATCCTGCCGAACGTCGACACCTTCCTGGCAAGTGAGAACGAGGATCGCCTCTTCATCCTCGATAATTTGGAAAAGCTTGTCGTCAAATCTGCGAATGAGGCGGGAGGATATGGCATGCTCATGGGTCCATGGGCCTCGCAGGAGGAAATCTCAACCTTCCGCGATCAAATTAGAGCCAACCCACGTAACTTTATCGCCCAACACCCGATCTCCCTCTCAAGACATCCCACCTGGTGCAGCAGCGACGAGGGAGGCAGGCTTGAGGGACGTCATGTCGATCTTCGTCCCTACATCCTCTACGGTGAAAATATTTCAGTGACCCCCGGCGGCCTCACCCGTGTTGCCCTGCGCAAAGGCTCTCTTGTTGTGAACTCCTCACAGGGCGGCGGCTCAAAAGACACCTGGGTACTGAATGGAGATTCCTAAGGCCCAAGATTGTACCCTCTTTAAGATTCAGGCCTTAAACCCCTAAGAATTAAATTTTGAATTCATGAGTGAACTGACCATTTCCACGATCCAGAAGCCGATCTCAAACCGACGCGACAATCTGGTCATGCTCTCCAGAGTGGCAAACTCTCTCTACTGGATGAGTCGCTACATCGAACGCTCCGAAAACATCGCCCGTCTGCTCGACGTCAACCTTCAGCTGATGCTCGATTTTTCCGACCTCAATGACCAGCAACTCAAGGATCACTGGTTGCCCATCCTCTGCTCGGCGGGAGACGAAGAGACTTTTTTCAAGCTCTATGACAAGGCAGACAGTGAGACAGTCACTGAGTTCCTGACTTTCAGGGAAGAAAATCCCAATTCCATTATCTCATGTCTTTTTTCGGCGCGTGAAAACGCCCGCCAAGTGCGAGACCAAATCTCGCTGGAAATGTTTGAGACCCTCAATGAGTGTTACCTCTTTCTTAAGTCCAAGAATGCAAGGGAGGTCTGGCAGACAGGTGCCCACGAATTCTACGAGCAGATCAAGAAATACTCACACCTCTTCCAGGGACTCACCGGATCCACCTTTACCCGCAACGAGGGGTACGAATTCATCAACTTGGGCAAGTTCCTCGAGCGCGCGGACAAGACCACCCGGATCCTGGATATCAAGTATCATATCCTCCTTCCAAGCGTGGCCGATGTGGGTGGAGCCGTCGATACAGCCCAGTGGCAGGCAATCCTTCGTTCTGCAAGTGCACTCGAGGCCTATCGTCGCTTTCATGTGGAGGATATCCTTCCAAAAAAAGTCGCCGAGTTTCTGATCTTCTCGAACACTTTCCCAAGATCGATCATGTCCTGCATGCGCCATCTTGACGAAGATCTTCACCGTTTAAGCGGCAAGGAACGTCGTGAATACAGGAGCAATGAGGAGCGGTCTTTCGGCAAGTTACTTTCCGACCTGAATTTCCTGACCATCGATGAGATTCTTAACAGCGGACTCCATCAGTTCTTGGAAAAGGTACAGGCAACACTCGATCAACTCGATGATCACATTTATCAGGAATACATGTACCATCCTCCAGTTGATCTCGAATCAGAGATCTTCCTTCAACAGCAGCAAATGCAGCAGCAATAGCCATGATTTCGACAGACGATGCCAGCAAGGGAAACAAGGAACTCCCTTGGACAGAACCACTACTCCTCAACATCTCACACCTTACGCGTTACACCTACGAGGGGCAGGTCAAGGACAGCTTCAACGAGGCTCGCCTCCAACCGATCAGCGACTCTTTGCAGCAGTGCCGGGATTTTCATTTTAGGATTAATCCAGACGCACCTGTGAGGGATTATCCCGACTTCTACGCAAACTGCGTCCATTACTTTGATGTGACCGAACCGCATGAATCACTCGAGGTACAAGCCATCTCCCGCGTCCAGACACTCCCGGAGATCCGTGGACCGATACCGGTTGCCGGACCTGATGCAATCTCCTCCTCTCCGATGAAAGAGCAGCACTTCGATTTCCTCCATAGTTCGGAATTTGTCTCCCTTGAGGCCGACGTCTGGCGAGAAGCCATTGATGCTCTTCCCTCTGGAGTCACCGATGTCTGGCCGGACACCGTGGCAATCGGAGAACACATCCATCGAAACTATAAGTACACTCCACTCTCAACGAATGTGAACACACGGGCCGTCGAGGTCGTGAAGAAGAAACAGGGCGTCTGCCAGGATTTTGCCCATCTGATGCTTGGACTCTGCAGGACTCATGGAATTCCGGCACGCTACGTCAGTGGATATTTTCTCAACAAAAATCGCCTTCCGGGAGAAATCGAGGCCAGCCATGCTTGGCTTGAGGTTTATATTCCAGGCTATGGGTGGAAGGGCTATGATCCTACACACCGCCGTGAAACGGACACCCGCTACGTGAAACTTGCAGTCGGTCGTGACTACAGCGACATTAGGCCTGTTGGAGGCACTTTCCGCGGCAGAGGCACCCGCAAAATGGTCGTCGAGGTCACAGTGGATCGGGTTGTTTAGTCCCAAGAGACCCTTTGTTTAAGTTCTTAGTTTTTTTCTTCTCCGAGATCACCTCGCTGATGACAGTCAACGTCTCCTTGAGATTTTTTTCCAAGGTAAACTCTGCGGCAAGCTTTGCGCAGTCTGTGTGAGCCTCTTCCGACCGTTCGGGATCACTCAGGATAGCGAGCCATTTTTGAAGAGCATTGGAGAGTTCCTTTAGGTTCGTGGATGATTCGATTACCTCTCCATGCACCCCAGGCATCATGATTTCTGAGACGCCGTTAGCCGCTGTCGTAATGACAGGCAATCCAGCACTCAGAGCCTCCAGTGTGGCTAGTGGAAAGGGATCAAAGAGTGTCGGAAAGAGAAAAAGATCGGCCGCATCATAAACCGCAGCCATTCGCGAGACGCTTCCCAGGAAACGGACTGAGGAAGAGGCGTACCGTTTGGGGGATCCTTTACCAGCCACGAGCAACTTCAAATTCGGGTGCCCCTGCACCTTGAGCATGTCGACTGCGGCGATTGCAAAACGGAGGCCTTTGCGTTCCCAACCCGTTCCCACGAAGAGGGCCACTTCTTCATCAACTGGAATACCGAGTTCCTTGCGTGCCCTCAAACGCTCTTCCGTTGTGGTCCGTAACCTACCAGGAACGCCATTGCGAATAAGGGTGACCCTTTTTGCCGGATAACCGTACATGCTTTGAACCTCGTTACTAATCTTATGGGAGAGAGAAATAACGTGACGCGTCGAGGAAGGAGAGAAGAGCGCTTTCTCCAACCTTAATTTTTCCCGGTGTTTCGGACTGATTTTCTGAAAGATCCGGGCAAAGGGACTGATATATCGGGAGCGTTGTTCGAGCCATGCGGCATGGACTCCCTCGTCGGTCCGGTACAGATCACACCCGGGCACTTTCTCGACCGAGAGGATGAGGTCAAAGGATATGCCGGAGGTATTTTTGTGGCTTTCCACCTCGGCACCATACTCCGTGAGACCGCCCCCCCTGCACCGGAGGATTTCCCCACCGGGCCACTCCTCCAGGGGCCACTCCTCGGTACCAAGCAGGATGACCCGATGCCCCTCCCCTCGTAACCCCTCAGCTAATCCCTTGAGATAGACTTCTACACCACCGGTCGGGGAATAGCCTCTCCGGAGAAATCCTATTGTGAAAAACGGGGCCGTCATCATCCCTAGATTTTCCAAGATTCCATCTCATGGCGATCACAGAATTTGCTATCGATATCCGAGCTTGTTTAGATTCTCAAATCAATGAATGGACGCTCCCAGGCAAGCAAATCACGTATTCCCTTGGATTGCTCCTCCCCACCAGATCTTCTGAGGGAGGAATTTTTGGAGCATTTGGAGTCGGGAAAAAACTATTCCCCGCAGACTCTCAAAGCATACCGCCAGTCGCTGGACCAATTTTGCAGATTCCGCCCACAACTGACGTGGAGTGCCGCCACCGCTGATCACTTCAGGGGCTTTCTTTTTGAGATGATGAAAAATGGGAGGTCTCGTGCAACGATCCGCCTCACGTTTTCGGCACTACGCAGCTTTTTTAATTACCTGACGGCGCGGAATGTTCTTCCCTCAAATGTTCTGAAACTTGTCTCCTTGCCGAAACTGGAAAAGAAGCTGCCCCAATTTCTGACCATGCCCCAGGTTTCCATGCTTCTCGATCAACCCAACGCCAAGGTGAAGACCAAGCAGGCACCTCATTGGATGCTTTATCGGGATGCCGCAATCCTGGAGCTATTTTATTCCTCTGGCCTTCGACTTGCTGAACTCGCCTCCCTTGATGTGAGGGATCTCGATATCATCGGGGAGACTGTGCGTGTCATGGGAAAGGGGTCCCGTGAGCGAATAGTTCCCGTAGGAGAACTTGCACTACAAGCACTCTCACATTACCGCCAACAGGCAAACGTACAAAGCGGCCCGCTCTTCCTGAATAAAAGCCATAAGCGCTTGGGACACCGATCGATTTGGCTCTTGTTAAAAAAATATGTTCAGACGGCCGGACTTCCATCAACACTCAGTCCTCACAAGCTCCGTCATTCCTTCGCAACTCATTTGCTGGATAACGGTGCCGATCTACGAAGCGTTCAATCTCTGCTGGGACATGCTAGTCTCACCACGACTCAGATTTACACCCACGTGACCACGGATCGCCTCAAGCGTGCCTATGACGCCGCTCACCCGAGAGCGTAACTATATAACGACCATAAAGATCGTTATATATTAGAAAAAAACCTGATTTTTTCTAGTCAGGCATTATTTTTCTTATAAAATAGACATTCAAATCTGATACTGCTAACCAAAAACTGATTTCTGATACCTTAATAAAACCTGACATGACTTTAATAAACGTTTAAACAGGTCGTATTATCTTTCATCAACTACTATGAGCATTGAAACCGTTACAACCAAACCCCTCACAGCCAATGAGGGAATGAAAATCAATTCGCGTCATCTGCGGGGACATATTGCAGAGGATCTAGCCGACACCTCCACGGGTAATATCAGCGAAGAGAGCAATCAGCTTTCAAAATTTCATGGTCTTTACATGCAAGACGACCGCGATCTGCGAAACACACTCAAGAAAGAGGGTAAGGAAAAGGCCTTCTCCTTCATGCTTCGCGTCCGCTTGGCCGGGGGAAAGGCAACACCAAAACAGTGGATCGTCCTAGACAAGCTGGCCGATGCGGTCGCATCCCCCTCCCTGCGCCTGACAACTCGACAAACTTTCCAGTTCCATGGTGTCCTAAAAGGGAACGTGAAAAAACTCATCAAGGGAATGAATCAGGCCCTTCTTGACTCCATCGCAGCCTGTGGCGACGTAAACCGCAACGTCATGGCCCCTCCGAATCCGGAGCGCTCGGAAATCCTACAGCAAGTCTATGAGGACGCCGCCAACTGGAGCAACTACGCCCTCCCGAAGACCCGTGCTTACCATGAAATCTACCTAGACGAGGAGCTCGTGGCCGGAGGCGAACCCGAAGTCGAACCGATGTATGGCGACACTTATCTCCCTCGCAAATTCAAGACAGGTTTTGCCATACCTCCCTCCAATGATGTGGATATCTTCTCCCAGGACTTGGGCTACATCGCAATCGTTGAGGCCGGAAAGCTCGTCGGTTATAATGTGACCGTCGGCGGGGGCCTTGGCATGAGTCATGGTAATGCCGAGACCTTCCCACGCTTGGCAGACCTCCTTGGATTCATCCCGGCAGATAAGGTCAATGAGGTTGGAGCTGCAGTCCTCACTACCCAGCGTGATTTTGGCGATCGAACCAACCGCAAACATGCCCGTCTAAAGTACACGATTCAGGATCGCGGCATCGAATGGTTCCGCGGCGAGGTGCAGAAGCGAATCAGCTTCCAGCTCGAGCCGGCACGCCCCTTCCACTTCACCACGATCGAGGATCCCTTTGGCTGGCACGAGTGCCAGGATGGCTCCTGGTTCTACGGACTCCACATCCTGAGCGGTCGCATTAAGGACATCCCCGGATGGCCGATGAAGACCGCCCTGCGCGAGATCGCCGAAATCCATGAAGGAGACTTCCGCCTCACTCCTTCACAGAACGTCACCATCTCCGGCGTTACGGCCGAGAAGAAGGCCGAGATCAGTGCCATCCTGAAGAAGCATGGCCTCTCTCATGAGAACGATCGCTCGGGCCTCCGACTGAATGCACTCTCCTGCGTGGCTCTTCCCAC